>ENA-OWOZ01000443-OWOZ01000443.1-bioreactor-metagenome-genome-assembly--contig:-NODE-443-length-53684-cov-8.005708_pt1 | contig 53684 bp, 57 predicted proteins | sample MGYA00238140_ERZ651804 | MGnify/ENA primary metagenome ERZ651804 (study PRJEB26910, sample SAMN07631232) | bioreactor metagenome | isolation source: Switchgrass digestor | place: USA: Dartmouth...
CTCATTCTGCTATTCTGACTTCTTCTCATGTTGTTTGCAAGGTTGCTTTACGTAGAAAAGATCCGGTAAGCAACCATTGTTACCTACCGGATCTCATTTTCACTTATGCTCTACCCCAACTATTGACATAGAGCCAAATTAAACGCCCTGCAACTTCATGCAAGGCGTTTTTGCCAGTCAGCACTATCAGGTTTTGCATGCAACGATTACACTAATATACCGTTGCATTCATTTATCATACACTTTCCTCGCGAATTAATACGTCCGGTATCACCATTGTATGGTGTCGGGTCATAACGGTTAAACAGCAAATAGTCGCTTTCCCGATCCATTGGCCCATCAGAACATAACCAAGAAACTCATCTTGTTTTCATTCTGTCATTGTTATCTCCTAATAATTATAGAACACTTCTGTGATGTTTTCAGATCCGTCCTTATTTCTTATTTCCATCAGCAGTTCTCTCGTGAAGCCGCCCAAATCATATTTTTCAATGTTGTCCATATCAGCCCACTCATATTCTTCTGCTTCGTCATTCAAGATAACGTCACTGGAATCCGTATGGCAAATATAATCTATAAATATAAAATGCTTCTTATCATGAAACTCACTGCTGTATATACACTCTTTCAGGCCAATCAGCCTAATATCGTAAACACTTAAACCGGTTTCCTCCAAAATCTCCCTTTTCAGGGCTTCTTCCATGCTCTCTCCTAACTCAATATGCCCTCCGGGAATCACATATTTATTCCCCCACTTGCGGGATCTGCACAAAAGCACTTTCCCCTCGGGGTTAAAAATAACAGCCCCAACCGTTGGTTCCGGATACTTATTCATAATTATCTCCTATCTCTTTAATATCTGTTAGCAAACTGCTGATGGATTGCAATGATTCCCGTTACCACGTCTGCCGTTGCCTTTGCCTGGTCATGCCGGAGTGTTGATCGCAAACTGTGCTTGAGGCTTCCAGTTCTCATTGAACCTGTACACAGTAATCGGAGCATAGATAACAGCGAACATGGTTAACAGCTCCGCCTTTCCGTCACCGTCTATGTCCGCCAGGACAATGCTTTGCTCAGGCCAACGGTCAAACTCACCGTAGTTGAAAATAGGACACAGAGTGATGTTTCCGTCTGCATCATACTGATAAGCGGCTATAAACTGCTGCGTGAATTCCGGGCTGTTCTCGTCGATCGTATAGCTTTCATATATGTCATTTTCCATGTTAACAGGATCAAGGGAAACACCTGTGAAAACACGTCCACCCAAATCTATCGCAGTACCGTCACTGCTGAAATATGCTGTCAGTGTGTAGGTGGCCGTGTTCTCCGCTGCCGGAGGGTACATCTCAAGGCCGGTCGCAACAACGGTATTGCTGGCGTTGACGACGCTCTCCTCTCTACCGTCGCCATCTATATCGAAAAACCATGCATTCTTGATGATTACCGGTGTGGCAGTTGATACTTCTCCGATTTTCTCTTTGAAATAGTTTTGCCAAACCTCAATGTCAGGCTGGGACTGCAGCGAATAGCACTCATACCTGACTGTTACTATAAATGGTTCCCAATCTCCTGACATTGCTATCTCATCTCCCATATATCTCAGCGACCTGCTGATCCATCCTTCATCAGGCAGAGGAAAGTCATAGGGGTTTTGCTCCGGGTCGGCATACATTTTTCGTGTATCGATTATGACAGCATTAACAGGCTCATCATCGAAGCCAAAACGTTTTTGGATTTCAAAGTACCACTCGGATCCTTCGTTCAATAACTGTTGCTTTCCATCTGCCACATGGGATACCGGGACGAAAGAATTTTCGTAGTATTCGACCCATACCGTTCCGTCTTTGAAAATACTCTTGTCATCACCGGGCAAATCACCATCTGTGTCTGGCATATCTTTGACTTCGACCCTGTCCCCGAACTTGTCTTCGCTCTCTTTATCGTTTTCTATGTATTCGATCTCCCCGTCGTTGCTCTCCTTACTACTGTTTCCTGAGTAAATCTGATATAAAGTTCTGCTTGAATCCCTGCTGATCCTGTAAATCCCTGCATACGGCTCTTCAACATAATCCCGGCTTCCCTCTGAATACAAGAACAGCTTTCCGGTCCTCTCTTTACCGATGAGCATTATGACAAGATAGTTGTCCCTGGCAGGGTGATCGTTGACGGAATATCTCAGTGTTTTTCTCGCACCGGTCAGGGCAGACAGGATTGATCCTATCCGTTCCTTGTCGGATATGGTCACACGCCCAACGGTCAACATATCATTGAATTGTTCCATTTCAACGGAAGTAACCGATGCTGTGTCAGGCAGTTCAAGGGTTTGCATGGTTTTAGAAAGCAGAGTTATAATTCCGACGACTGCAAAAATAGCAACCGAGCATAATATCCAAAAAGTCTGTTTCCTATATGGTGGACCAGCCATATCCTTCACCTTCTAAACCTTGTCCTCGCTCCATCTTGCTGTAATTATATACCAGAAGCATATAATTATCTATAATGCTGGCATTGTTAGTGCATAATAATGTGCTTTGCCCTATGATCGTATAGTTCATAAACCGTTACTCTCAAAGGACTTGCCCCCGATTTTCCGCTTATGGATATCGGGGGCTTTGATCGTTCAAAAGACAAGGCAATTAATGTTGGAGTCTATGCAGTAAAATATCATATCCACTCAGTTACTTCATCTATGCTTTTTCTCGGCCTCATTGGCGGGGTTTCACCTGTGTAGCCCAACGCCAGCGCGGCAACCATCTGATAGTCTTTCTTGAACCATTCGCACAGCTCTCTGTATGCGAAAATTATGTCGCAGATCCACAACGAACCGAGTCCGAGGTCGGTGGCAGCCAATATCATATTCTGGATCGCCGCTCCGACGGACTGGACATCGACCAATTCTGTGGACTGCTGCAGGATCGTTTTCTCCTGCCACGGGTGGGTCCCATACGGGTTGAATATAAAAATTATGACAGGGGCCTGTTCCATAATCGCTGCTGTGTACTCTGCACTGCCCACTTCCTTATACTGGGCTTTGAAATCGCGGATACCCTGTTTCATGACCCGGATCATTTCGAGCCGTTTGTCACCTGTCACGACTACGAACTCCCATGGCTGTTTGTTTTTGCCCGACGGTGCTTTGATGCCTGCCTCTATGATGGTACGGATGACTTCTTCGCTCACCGGCTCATTCCTGTAACTGCGTATGCTCCTTCTGTTATTGATCGCCTGCATTACCTCCATGAGTATTCCTCCTCTATTTGCGTTCCCCGGGATAGTCAGTCATTGATTTGATCATTAGTGATACTGCAACTGCTGATCCAAGCAACCGCTTTTCATCTGAACGGTTATATGTATCACTGTTTTCGAGTGTTGCCATGTATTTTTTCTTTGAAAATCAGGATGTCTGACACAATATTATTGCGATATTGTCAACATGTCAAGCGCCGCCCTTGAAAATGACCCGTCAACCTAATATTATAGTGTAAAGCATACCAATGGACATCCCTGGAAATATAGGAGATTTGATTATGAAAGTACTTATATGCAATGCGGGCAGCACATCACTCAAGTTCAAGCTATATGACATGCCGGGTGAAAATATCCTGGCCGTGTCCAGGATAGAACGGGTCGGCAGCAAGGACGACGCCACGTTTTACTTTTCAAACAACCTCAATCATATTGAAGTCAGGAAGGATAAGCTGGCCATACCCGATTATCTGTCCGGCATACGCCTTTTCATCGAATATCTGACGACCGGCCCCACCGCGGCTATTGCCGATATCAGCGAGGTGGAACGGGTCGGGTTCAAGGCGACCCTTTCAAAAGGCTACTTTGGAGTCCACGAAATAACGGACGACGTATTGAAGGGTATGCGGGACTGGATTTGGCTTGCAAGGCTCCACAACACCGCATATCTCGATACTATCGATGCAATGCGCAGGCTTCTTCCCGACGCGATTTTTGTCGGGGCCTTCGAAACTGCCCTGCACAGAGATATCCCTCTCGAGCGGAAACTCTTCGGACTCCCCTATGAGTGGTATGAGAAATACGGCGTACAGCGTCTCGGATATCACAGTGCCTCGCACGGTTACATCGCGGACGTGCTTAGCCGGAAGCAGAGAGAGTATAAGGCGATATCCTGTCACCTTGGGGGCAGCTGCTCACTTTGTGCGCTGGAAAACGGCAAAAGCGTAAACACAAGTTTCGGCATGTCCCTTCAGACCGGTATCCTGCATGCGAACCGGGTGGGAAATATGGACGGAGATCTGTTCCTGTTCCTGAGAAGCGAAGGGCTGTCCGAGGAAGAGATCATTGAAGGGATGTACAGTAAAGGCGGACTTTATGGCATATCCGGTGTCAGCAACGACCTCAGATATATCGGGGAGGCCGCAAACCAGGGAAATAAGCGCGCAAAGCTGGCTATTGATATGTTCGTCGAATCGATCATCCACTATATCGGTGCGTTCTATCTCAACCTTAACGGGCTTGATTACCTGGTATTCACGGGCGGGATAGGTGAAAACTCCGCGCTGATACGCAGCCTCGTTTGCGAAAAGCTGAAGATAATCGGAGTCGAGATAGACAATGAACTGAACAAGTCACCCGGCGAAACAGGCATTATTTCCGCGCCCGGGTCAAAAGTGACCGTGATGGCAATACCGACTGATGAAGAGTTAGGCATAGCAAGGCGCACCTATGAGTATGTAAGATCATAATGTTGGCTCTGGGAAAAGAGATGGTATTATGAAGAATATTATCCTTGCACCGGATTCATTCAAGGGAACGATGAGCTCTTCCAGGATCTGCGGGATAATGGAAGAAGTCCTCGTACGATACTTCCCTGACGCCGTGATCCGAAAGATACCCGTAGCGGATGGCGGAGAAGGTACGGTTGAGTGTTTCAGGGAAGCCGTGGGCGGAACAGAGGTCAGGCTGAAAGTCTCCGGGCCTTATTTTGAAGAAATCGAAGCTGCATATGCCGTATTGCCGGACGGCTCCACTGCCGTTATTGAGCTTGCAGCCGCTGCGGGTCTTCCTCTGGTGGGCGAGAACAGGAATCCGCTTCTCACGACCACTTTTGGTGTCGGACAGATGATCAGGCACGCCCTGGAAAACGGGTGCAAAAACATAGTCCTGGGACTTGGAGGAAGCTCCACTAACGACTGCGGTACCGGAATGGCAGCCGCCCTGGGCGTCAGGTTTCTGGACGAAAAGGGCGAAGCCTTTGTGCCTGTCGGGGGGACTCTCGACAGGATAAAGGACATAGACATGTCCTGCAGGGCAAAAGAATTGGACGGCTGCAAACTGACCGTCATGTGTGATGTGGACAATCCGCTGTGCGGGATCAACGGTGCAGCGTATGTCTATGGCCCGCAAAAAGGCGCCGACGAGGAAACGGTAATTGTGCTTGATAAAAACCTTGAATACCTTTCCGGCCTTATCAGGGAAAAACTTCACACTGATTTGGCTCAAATGCCCGGCGCCGGGGCGGCAGGCGGGGCAGGTGCAGGTGTCGTGGCTTTTCTCGGAGGAGAGTTGAAACCGGGCATCGAAACCGTTCTGGACGTTGTGGGGTTTGACAGCTTGCTGGAAAACGCCGATCTGGTCTTCACGGGAGAAGGAAAAATAGACCGTCAAAGCTTGCGGGGAAAAGTAGTTGCCGGTGTCGCAAAAAGGGCCAAACTAAAAGGTGTTCCGGTCATTGCGGTCGTAGGAGATATCGGCGATGAAATAGACGAAGTATACCGGCTCGGTGTCACGGCTGTTGTCAGCATAAACCGCGTTGCGGTCCCCTTTGAAACGGCAAAGCACAGGAGCGAAAGCGATCTGAGGCTTACCATGCACGACATTGCAAGATTGCTGATGCTATGACATGCAATCAAAGATGTAGCTTTTTATGGTGTCATCTGCAGTCCGAAAATGCCCGGGGCTGACATTGTCCTTCCAATATTTCATAGCAACGGTGTTGAAGATACATAAAAAAGGCAGAAAGACCCTATGCCGGGAAAGAACCAAAGAACAAGTGTTGCATCTTCTGAACCGGGAGCGTTGATGCAGTACTCAAAAACAATGACCTTATATAAGGGGGTAGGATTTCATGTGGCTCGTCTTCGCGATATTGTCTGCAGTGTTCGCAGCACTCACTTCAATACTGGCGAAAGTCGGGATCGAAGGAGTAAACTCAAATCTTGCTACGGCGCTGAGGACAGCGGTCGTATTGATCATGGCATGGGCAATGGTCTTTCTGACAAACGCGCAGTCGGGACTCTCGGAGATCAGCAAAAAGAGCTGGATCTTTCTGATCCTTTCGGGCCTGGCGACCGGTGCGTCATGGTTATGCTATTACAGGGCACTTCAGATCGGAGACGCTTCAAAGGTCGTACCTATCGATAAGCTCAGCGTAGTTATCACGATCATACTGGCATTTGTATTACTCCGCGAGCAATTTACGGTCAAATCGATAATAGGATGTATCCTGATAGGAGCAGGCACATTACTCATGGTGCTGTAAAGTGTCGGATCAGCATTATAAAGCCGCCCCGGATCACATCCAGAATGGCGGCATCTTGTTTTTATTGGCAGTTCATTTATAATTATGATAAAATCCTGTTATAACGAACCGGAGGTAAGTCATGAAGGAAAAACTGCAAAAATACGCAAGGCTCCTCATAGAGGTAGGCCTGAACATCCAAAAGGGTCAGAACCTGATAATATCGTCACCGATCGAGAGCGCTGAATTTGCTCGCATGTGCGCAGTCGCTGCATACAACGCAGGATGCAGAGAAGTTATCATGAACTGGAAGGACGACATATCTGACAGGATCAAATATCTGCATGCGGCCGATGATGTATTCGATACCTACCCCGAGTGGCGCAAAAACATGCTTACCGAGCATGTTAAAGGCGGTGGTGCGCTGCTGAACATATATGCTGCCGACCCTGAGAACCTTGTTGGCGTGGACCCCAACCGCCTGACTCGCTTTGAGAAGGTGACAGGCCAGGCTCTTGCAGAGTACAGGCAGTTGCAGATGAGCAGTGCAGTGCCCTGGTGCGTTGCTTCCGTTCCGATACCTTCCTGGGCTTCGAAAGTGTTTCCGCAAGCCGATCCCGAGGAAGCTACGGACTTGCTGTGGGACGCCATATTCAAGGCTGTCAGGATCTCGGACGAAACTGACGTGGTCGAAGAGTGGCGCAAACATATAGACAGGTTGACCGAGAGAAAAGATTACCTGAACCGGTTAAACCTTAAATCGCTCCACTACAAAAACTCCATCGGAACCGACCTGGTGGTTGAACTCCCGGAAGACCATGTCTGGGCTGCAGGTTCCGAAGTTGCAAAGACCGGTCAGGCATTTGTCCCCAACATGCCCACAGAAGAGATTTTCGGGGCGCCTAAGAAGGATGGAGTCAACGGTGTAGTGGTATCTTCAAGGCCTTTCGTAAAAGACGGCAACATCATCGAGAATTTCCGATTCACTCTGAAAGATGGCAAAATAGTAGACGTTCAGGCGGATAAGGGTGCTGATATCCTGAGAAATGCCATATCGGTGGATGAAGGGGCATCATATTTCGGAGAAGTTGCCCTTGTCCCGTATGACTCTCCGATATCAAACATGAAGATCCTCTTCTACAATACACTGTTTGACGAAAACGCCTCGTGCCACTTTGCGTTTGGCCAGGCATACCCGTCCAGCATCAAGGGCGGAGAGATGATGTCACAAGAGGAACTCAGACTCCGCGGCCTGAATGACTCGATCACACATGAGGATTTCATGATCGGCACCGAGGACCTCTCAATAATCGGAACGACTCATGACGGGAAACAGGTTCCTATATTCGTAGACGGCAACTTCGCTTTCTAGCCTTGCGCCAGTTGGCTTTTCTCCCCTTTTTGAGGAAAACCGAAATCATATCAGTGACGTATAGCTTTTTTCTGAGTTAGCTTTACAGCAAAATCTCAGCTTTACTTTATAATAGCAAAGTCTGCTATAGACAGCTCATCAGGCAAAACATTGCAGGGAAGATAAAGCACCTTCACGCCCGCTTTCATCGCCTCGGTCAAAGCAATTCCAAACCCAGGGTGTGTGCTTACGTTTGGCAGCACCTCTCGCACACCGGGCATGGTGATGACGAATGCGATATAGCACTCATAGCCTTTTCCGGCAGCGTCGGCAAGCTCGTACAAATGCTTCACTCCGCGTTCCGTCGGAGCATCGGGAAAATATCCGATGCCGCCTGCTTCGAGCGTGCAGCCCTTGACCTCGATGAGAACCTTTCGCGGGCCGCATTCAAGATAAAAATCCACCCTGTGCTTTCCGTAAGCATATTCAGGCTTGAGATATGTGATGTTCTCAAAAGGGGCCGGCGATTTGCCCAGCCATTCCTTCATCGCCTGATTCGGTGCCTGACTGTCAATGTTGACCCAGCCAAGACCCTTCTTGTATACCGCAATGAGATCGTATTGGGTTTTCCTCAAGGGATTTTCCGTCTTCACGATCGAAACATCGCAACCGGGCAGAAGCAGTTCTTTGCATCGCCCGGTTGTTTTCACATGGACTGTTTCGACCTTGCCGTCCAGCTCGACATAAGCCAAAAACCGGTTTGGACGGTCTACAAATCTGGCATATAAAATGTTTTTATATTTCATGTTTCCATTCTCTAGATAGCCTGTGTGCAGTTCCGGTTACAGAAAATCGACGTCAGCCTGGGCTGCGATCCTTGACCATTTTATAATTGACCAACTCGATGCCGTTTCGAATAACCTTGTTTTCTGCCACGGCCTTATAACCTTGTTTTTCAAAAAAGGGCTTAGCCGTAATAGACGCATAGGTCTCAAACCTCGATACACCTGCTTTTTGCGCAAGCAGCTCCAACTCTTTTACCAGAGCCGTCGCGATACCCCTGCGCTGATGATCTTTATGGACATAAAGCCTGTCCAGACAGCCGTTATGATCCATGTCGGAAAATCCAACGATTTCACCGTTTTCTTCCGCAACCAGTGTGTTATGCGATAAGAAGGAATTATTCCAGGCTTCCAGATCCACGATTCCCGTTGCCCATGCGTTCAACTGTTCTTCCGTGTAATCCGCGGCATTGACCGTATGCACGGTATCATAAAACAGTCTGGCCAAAACAGCACAGTCGCCCGGTGTATATTTTCGTATTACCATAGCAGCCTCATGATTTCCGGATCAGGCACGGTTCAGCCTTATGGTCAGGCATATATCTCCTATTGCCGTGTTCAGATAGCAGCTTGTTTTGATATCATATTCCTTATCTTCGTCCGGCTTGCATTGGACCGGCGGCAGAATATCACACTTCACATCATCAACCGAAAGCGCGGTAAGGACATTTCCGCTTATGATATTGGCGATCTCCGAGACGGCGGAAGTCACGAAAACATCCACTTCTTCGAACTGCATTCCGCTCATGATGTTTACCATATTCAGAGATGTAGCAACCGGGAAGCGGTAGATCACTTCGCCCTGGAAGTCACCGACGATGCCGATGGCGATGTCTACCTCGTCATCGCAGCTGAAATCAACTGCCGGACGATCGGAAATTTCCGTAACGTTAAGCATCAGCTTGAGCACATTATGTGTCGCATCTACCAGTGCCTTATAAAGCTTGTCTTTCATTTCCGATCACCCTTTCTTCCTGGCATAGTCCGCTATTCGCTGGTCTTCCGCGGCTACATGGTTAATCAGCCATGCCAGCAGTCTGCCGCCGAACTGTTGCATCAAATCCTCATTATTGCCGGATCTTTCATATTGCTCGGAAACCTCCAGCACATAATCGACCATTCCGTTATGCAACTGTTTGTGATGTTCATATCCGGGATAGTTTATACTCAGCTGGTACTCTTCTTCGTCACGGAAATGCTCAACGACGTATCCCTTCATAAATTCCAGGGTTTCATTCAGTCTGGGGGCTTTCTCCTCCCAGCTGCCCGCCGACCGCAATGCCTGTAAAAAAGACTCGACGCGCCTGAACAGCTCTTTATGCTGCTCATCAATACTTGGAACACCAAGTTCATATTGGTCTTTCCAAAGCATGTTACCATCATTCCTTTCGTTTTTTATTCTATCGGATGCCGGTTGCTCAGGCCGACATCCTTTTTTTCTATCATGTTTTTGCTTTTATTCTTGGCACTGTATAACAGGCGATCGACATTCCGCAAAAGGTCGGTCAACTCGTCGCCCTCCGCCTCTGCAACTCCACCGCTGATCGTCACAGTGAAATCCTTGTCCCATTTTCTTTCCATGATGCTTTGACGGATCCGCTCCAATATTGCATAGCCTTCATCCCTGATGTCCTTTTTGATCCTGGAGAGTATGAACAGGCCCACAGAAACGACACCACAGATAAATGGCAATAATATGTCTGCCGTGTCCAATCCATTAGACAGTTTATAAGGCTGGTTAAAAAGGACATGAATAAGCCAGCCATAAAAATACGTTAAATAACCTGTGCCGTAACGGGGTATTTTGATCCTGTTTCATAAAGGACCCTCCAATATGGCCTGTTTCTGCATCGACCTCCTGTCTTCAATTATATCAGAAACAGACTTGATTCGACAATAATTACTAAAATTTTTGAAGTATTTTTAAATAGGAAAAGGTCACATAGCCAAAGCCGTGTGACCATTAGCAAATAAATCAACAGCTCCACAATACAGACCGCATCTTCCTACCAAATCCATATTGCTCATTTCTTTTTCTCCTTTATCAATACTTTTTAGTTCGACATATACTACTTGACTTATACCTCATATCATTACGCGAAAATATCGTTTATAAACTCCTCTACCTCGTCCCAGGCCGCATTTGCGTCAGCAAGCTCGGGAAACAGCATCTGAAACACATGGAACATACCGGGGTATGTAGTTTGCCGGACTGTGACTCCGGCTATTTTAGCTTTATGCGCAACCTTGACGGTATCGTTCAGAATCATTTCGTTTCCACCCACCTGCATTAGCATGGGAGGAAAATCATGATACTCTCCATACAAGGGTGAAATATAGGGATCGTCTGCGCGCCCGTTGCCAACATATGCGGGAGTCCTGCGTTTGTAGTTCAGGTCAGTCCATGCAGACATGGTAATCAAGGCTGCAGGCATCGGCATGTCGTTATCCCTGATATAAAGGGCAGTTGCAAGTGTCAGTCCCCCGCCCGCTGAATCACCGGCTATGATAATGTTTTCAGGCAGATAACCCTGTTCCAGGAGCCATTTATATGCCAGAACAGCATCTTCCAGTGCCGCAGGATAAGGATGCTTGGGAGCGACCCGGTAGTCCACGGTCAAAACTCCTGCTCCGCTCAACCTGGCATATTGCACTGCTGATCGGCGGTACGTCATACCATTATCTTTAAGGGAGCGAATGTAAGCTCCGCCGTGAAGCTGCAGTATCACCTTTTCAGGTTTTATACCTCTTTTCTGCACCCACTCCATCTTTATTCCGTCGACTTCCTGTACCTCCAGCACATAATCATCCGGCAGCTCCCAGTTGCTGTTTAATTCGTTCAAAAGTTTGATATTCTCGTTCCCGCCGATCGCCAATCCTTTTTGTATAAAAGTCGTATAATTAAACTTTTCAAACATGAACCAGATTCCCCCGGCAGCCAGAGCGATAATGATTATGATTACGACCCACTTAAGATATTTCTTCTTTTCGCTGTCATTCATCACTCTTTACACCGCTTCCATCCAGCATCTCTTTGAATATTTCAGACAGTTTGTCTATCAGTTCGATCAGTTTATCCGTATCCGCATCGCCCAGGGATCCTACAAGCCTCTCGGCAATGCTCATCAGCCTTTTGCTTGCCGTTTCGAGTGCTTCAATTCCGTCCTGGGTCAGCTCGATGTTTATGCTCCTTCGGTCTTTCTTATCAATGTTTCTTGTTATAAATCCCCGCCGTTCCAGATCATTGAGGATCCTGGTAATGGACGGCCTTGACAACTCAAGCTTATCGGACAGTTCTGCAGCTTTTATAAAACCCTCTTTTCCTCCGTCTGACATAGCGTTGTTAGAGAGCCAAATATTTCTTAATACAAGGTATTCACCCTGGGAAAGGTTCCCGTTGCTTATCAACCTGTTAAGCTGCCTTCTCATATTCAAACAGGAATATAACAGACGTGACCCTTTGTACTGTTTCATTTACAAAACTCCTATTGCCATTTGATTTATATACTAAATAATTTCGTATGTAAATTATTATACCCAGATATCATTATCACGTCAATACGATTTTATAAAACTTTGACCCATAAGCTCTGCGAATGATTGCATAAGCTATGGACCCAATCTAAAGGCTGTGGTTTATGCGATCATTCATATCAAAAAGGTTTTCCGGTATCCATACGCCGATGCACATTTCGGCAGCATTGAATTACCGGAAAACCTTTATACAGATATATAAAGTTTACATATGATCCAGACTTGTGCTATGAACGCTTCACGATGAGACCTCCCGGATACCGAACTCCAGAACGAAATAAACATTTTTAACGTAACCGCTTTGCTTGCAATTATATAACAAAAACAGGTATTTTTATACAGCAATTCGTTTGTGTCCATGCATATCAAAATGCCGCCGGTCAGGAAGATCTGCTTCTCAACCGGCGGCGTTCTGATTTTTTTCGCTTTTTGACCTGTAACCCGTTTGATTTCTGTTCCGCTCCGATACCGAAACGATCCGATCAAGCGGAAATCTTCCTAACGGGAGCAGAGTGCTGGTGTGTCAGAATCAACAGTTTGCGCGGCGTTCTTACGAATGCGATGCCGTGCATAAAAGAAGATACCTACCTGGCCGAGCCCGGCCAGAGTCCAGGTTACCGGGTAACATGCAAAGAGCATGAACACTGTAGGGTACCAAATAAATACCGTTTTCAGCCAAACGATACGCAAGAGGCAGGCACCAACCAGCGTGCAGATCATCGGCAGCATTGAGTATCCCATGCCACGGGTCAGGCCGGGGAATACGTTCATCACACCGCAGGTAAAGTAAACAGCCATCAAGACTTTCATGCGCACCATACCAAGCTCTATTACCTCGGGATCGGAGGTGTACACGCCTATCAAAGGCTTACCGAAAAGCAATGTGGTGCCGCTCAACAAGATCCATGTAGCAAAGATAAGGACCGTGCAAATCTTTGCAATTTTGTCGATCCGGTCATACTTTTTTGCACCCATATTCTGACCGGTAAAGGTGATGGCTGCATTGTAATAGGCATTCATCGGAGTGGCGACGATCCCTTCAACATTGCCTGCGGCAGAGTTTGCCGCCACCAGGACGGATCCGAAGGAGTTTATCGCTGACTGGATCAGAACATTGGAAATGGAGAACAACAAACCCTGCAGGCCGGCAGGAAGTCCTATACGCACGATCTCCTTCAGCTTGCGCCCGTCAATGCGTGTCTGACGGGGGAAGTAACGTATACCTATTATATTGCTCCGCATCAAACAGATCATAACCAGCACCATGGACAGGTATTGCGAAATGATCGTAGCCCATGCAACACCATCGACAGACATATGCAGAACGACAATGAAGAACAGATTGAGTATTACATTCAAAACCCCCGATACTACGAGGTAGTACATCGGCCTCCTGCTGTCCCCCACCGCTCGCAGGATCGCTGCGCCGAAGTTGTATATCATCATGGCAGGCGATCCCAGGAAGTATATTTTCATATACAGCACTGACAGATCCAATATATCTTCAGGGGTACCCATCAGAGTCAGAAGCGGCCTGCAGAAAACCAACCCCACGATCATAACTATCAGCCCGCTTATAATGCTGACAGCCATGGAAGTGTGAACTGAATCGCTCAGATCAGTTATTTTCCCGGCTCCATAGTATTGCGCCACTATGACGACCGTACCAACAGACAATCCCATAAAAACATTGGTGATAAGGTTTATAAGGGCCCCGGTAGCGCCTACCGCGGCCAGCGATTCCTTGCCCGCAAATTGACCAACAGCTATCATATCAGCTGCATTGAACAGAAGCTGCAATATGTTCATTGCAATGAGTGGCAAAGAAAAAATCACTATCTTTTTGAACAGCGGCCCGCTGCTCGCATCCAGATCAAGGTTCTTTGATGACATAAAAGTACACTTTCCCTATAGAATGTTTATCATTTCGAGTTGGCTTATATAGCAACGCTTCTTCCAGGCAAAAGCGATTTCAGGCCTGAATGCTTAGAACACAGTAAATGCCTAATTAGAATCAAACATAAGTTCGCTGCTTAACCAATGAAAGCAATTATAGCATAATCAAAATCATAATCAAACATCAAAACAACAATTTAACAGTTCACAAAATGTAATTTTTTGTTCATATTTTTCAATGGCGCAGACATCACTTAATCGATTAGTTCATCCTAAGTTGATTCTGTGTTGCCTTTTCCCTTTGCCGTTCCATACCCACCATCATTTTACTCCTGTGCGTATAAACCGATACGCTGCTAACATGGTTAACCAGCAAAGGCATTTCTTGGCGTATTGATGGACTTTGCAGAATATTGTTATAATTATGTAGTAAGCGACAGGATTCATGTTTGTTTGGCAGGATTTTTATTTGATCGATAAAATAGAAAAGTATATGTACTCATGCACACTTCCGGCTTTTCGCCTACACTCCTGACTTTTTGCCTGTATTTCTATATTTTTCGCCTGCATTTCTGACTTTTTCCTGCAATTCTGACTATTCACCATTTGAGGAGAAGCAATACGATGAAAAAACGAGTCATAAGCATGCTTCTGGCACTGTACATATTCCTAAACCTTTTTCATTCCGTTGCAATAGCTGCCGGTAATGAGCTATTTGCCGTACCAAGCAAAACGAATTTTGTCATGGACGGCAAGCCCGTATCCGTATCACATGCATACAACATAAACGGAAACAACTACCTGCAACTTCGTGCCATAGCCGAACTGCTTAACGGAACGACCTCACAATTCAACGTATACTGGGACGGCAAGAATGCGGTCATCGAAACAGGTAAACCCTACAGTGGCACCGTTAACCCTGCTACATTGGCATACACGAAGGATGTAAGAAAAAGCAGGACCTCTTTCAAACTGGACGGTACCATTGTCACATTTGAAAATGCCTATATGATCGACGGCGATACCAACTATTTGCAGCTTCGGGAATTTGCGGAGAAGCTGAAAGGAACCGCCTCGCAGTTCAACGTTTATTGGGACGACACCGCAAACAGGGCAGTTATCGTCACCGGAGCAGGATACACAGGTGAAGCTCCCAATCTGACAGGACTCACAACTGTCAAAATAGGACAAACCGAAAAGGAAGCAGGGATCGGGAGCAAGCTGTTCGGAAGTCTTTCAACTTCCAACGGCAAGTGGGGATTCTACGGCAGTTATGAGAAATTCCTTGCAGTATACTACGTCGATAACAAAGCCTCTTTCTTATACACCAATGATTTGTCATCTTACAATGGTGGGGGAAAGGTCTACACTGATTCAAACAACAACTACTTAAAGTATGCTGCTTCGGTCGGTAATTTCCCTGTTTGTGATGCATCTGTTACCGAACGACTCATTTTTGAGTTCACCAATGCCTTCCGCGGAGTATATGGCCTGCCCGCCCTCAAATGGAATGACAGGCTCGCGGCCGCCGCCCGCTCCCACAGCGAAGATATGAAAAAGAGAAACTACGTCTCCCATGAAAACCCCGACGGACTAAAGCCGGGCGACAGGATCACAGCCGCAGGATATGAATGGCGCTCATATGGAGAAAACATCTTTATGGCGACCCTCGGTGTTGAAGCGGCTTATGCGGTGGATAAATGGGTCAATTCATCCGGGCATCGCATAAATCTGCTCACCACGGCTTGTGATGAGCTCGGAGTGGGAGTATCGATAATTGAGCGGTCAGGCTCCGGTCATCCGGGCGCATACTGCACCCAGAACTTCGGAAAGGCAAAAGGCTAAATGCAGTGCGCTTGCCTTGATAAGAACCCTCTTCATCACCTGAATGAATCAAAAAAGCCTCTTAGCTCAGCTTTTTTCTCATCCGATAAACCATGCCATCTGATTCCCTGAATGGCACCTTATAATGCGCAAAGAGTGTTGAAGCAGGTAATGTGTTTGATAAAAGCCCCCTTACCTCAAAGGTATGGGGGCTTTTCTTCATTAAAGCGTCTTAACGGGTATCAATCCGGCAGAAGCATCAAACAGGTTGCTTCCGTCGTCTTTCTTAACGTTTGCAGCCAGAATTGGGAAGTCAGCCAGTTCATTCAGCTCGACCAGTCTCTCATAACCATAGTTGAAGTCATGGTTTCCGGGAGCCATAGCGGCATAGCCGATCTCATTCATGATACGGACTATGCTTTCTCCCCTTGTCAGGGTCGCGAAAGTTTGCCCGTGGAACGTATCTCCGGCATCGAGAACCAGAGTATACGGATTTTCACTCCTGATCTCCTTTATGATCGTGGAAATTTTGGCAAATCCGATGCCGTCGCCCTCCTTGACCCTGGAGTGGGTATCATTGGTATGTACGACCGTCAGCCTTGCAGCTTCAGCAGCGGCCGGATCACTGCCCCCTTCCGCAGCAAAGCCGGTCACGCTTCCGGAAAAGATGGATATGAGCAGTGTAAGCATCAAGAAACTGCTCAGCAGAAACTTTGAAATGCATTTCCTTCTCATGATTCTACCCCCATTTCCTATGCGTTTTTTACTACGAATTTATACAGCAAGTATATAATAGCACAGTTATTATAGTATGACTATATCTTCTTTTCCATTATCCGCTAATTATCTTCACATGGAACTCCCTGTTTCTCGGCCCGTCAAATTCACAGAAATAAATCGCCTGCCAGGTCCCGAGCTGCAGTTTCCCGTCCGCTATGATCACCGTGCAGGAGGACCCCATGAGCGAAGCTTTTATATGGGCATGGGAGTTTCCTTCAAAGTGTTGGTAATCTCCATGCACAGGATATGTTTTGTCCAGAGCTGTAATCATGTCCCGCACGACATCGGGGTCAGCTTTTTCGTTTATTGTGACACCGGCTGTTGTATGGGGTACAAATATAACTGCTATACCATCCCGTACATTACTGTTTTTGACTGCTTCGGCAACCTTACCGGTTATATTTATGAATTGCTGCGGTTTTGAGGTTTGAATACTGAAATGCATAATGTGGTCCATCCTTATGTGTCATCCTTATCTATACAACAAATGGATCGTCATATCTGTTGATCCGGTCCGTTAAAGAACCTGCCCGGACCATTACCAATCGCAAGTGTACCCCGGCTTTTTATACATATTGCTTTCATTGGGAACTATATCCACGTCCCACACTTTTTCTTTCCATTCTTCTCTCGGAATTTCCTTAATGGATACAGACACGGAGGACAGATCGCATCCGAGTATGTCGGCAATATCCTCAGCAATCTTATCGGCGCACCTCTGCTTCTGTTCTTCTGTTCTTCCCGGAAAGCATTTGATCTCTACATGCGGCATAATCGCACCTCCAAAAAATATTATATGGAATTATTGCTCCCTTTCCTTTACGTACTCGATCGATTCCTTGCCGGTCATATGCTCTATATCTATGGCAACGATACACGCTCTGTTGCAAGTGTCTATTTCTTTCTGCCTGATATCTTCAGGCAGGTCTGCCGAGTATTTTTCAACCAGGGCCCTGAATGCTTCCCCGTACTCATTGCCCTGCACGATCCTTGCTTTTCCGAAAACGATAACGCTTCGGTAATAATTAGAGAATTTCTCGCTGATGATCCTGTCTTCATCCACTACCGCAAAGGAAACCCTGGGGTTGCTTGCTATGGCATCGATCTTATGGCCTTCTTTGGCGGAGTGAAAATAGATTTTACCGTTATGATACACGTAGCTGAGTGGGACCGCATATGGATAATCATCATCTCCGACGCAGGCCAGAATGCCGTTCGTGCATCTTTCCAAAATAGCTTCGGTCGCATCCATCGTTAGCAATTGCCTGCTTCTTCTCATTTCTCTGAACATGGTCATTTTCCTTCTTTCTGCGGTCCCGTTTTATCGCAGATATTAGAAACCGCGCAGTTTCCTCGGGATGAAATCAGGCACGCATTATGATCACGCAATATGACAGTGAATCATCACTAAGTCATATATGCGATTTATATTTTAAGCCGGATATCATTCGAATTTCAACATTAGGGAATCACAAATCGGCTTATACCCGATTTTTTGATAGATACTGTTGGAGGTTGGGTTCAGCAAATCAGTGTACAAGACACACCTGGTAAATCCCCTGTCCAATGCCATTTGACTGAGTTGGGCCACACACGACGTAGCATATCCCTTTCCCCTGTAATATGGAGGGGTATATACATATGCTACGCCTATAGCTGTTATCATTTCCCTTGTATACCCTGCCATAGAGACGGGTATCCCATCGACTTCCAAAATATATATCTTTTTAGCGGATATCCGGTAGCGATATTCTTCTTCATTCAGCGGGACCGGCATTTCAGTATTGCCATATGCCTTCGATGCATTAAATGCCTCAAGCCAGTAAGGGAAGAAATACATATCTTTTTCTTCCACTAATCGAACAACACCTGTTCGCTTTATATCCGGGTCGACTTCCTTCAGCTCATATATGCGCTGGTCCATGATTGTTTTGCAGGTCAGTCCCTTGCGTTCGGAATAAGCCTTTGCGAAACACTCCGCCAGGTTTTTTTCTGTCATCACACCCGGTATCTCATGCCCTTCCAGGCCGTCTATAAGGCAATATACAGCGTCGGGTTCAATAATATTGTCCGTTGCATAAAGTGTGATATTATGCGGCGGGGTCATCAGCGCTGTCAACCGGATGCCGTTTGCGTCCGAAACAGTTGCCATAAGCCAATTTGCGGGGTCGCGCCAGCCGGTTTTGTCCTTCCCCTCATGTCCGATTATGAGGTTGCCAAGGATGATCATATTCTGCGCTTCGTGACGCATAAGCACATCGAAGGCATCATTATAGAACTCATGCACATCAGTATATAGCTTGAATTGCATTATAGCATCCCTCCGCCTAAATTCACTATGCGGCTTTCAATCGATTTTGGCAGGATCACATCAAATAACACATGGTAACCCTTTTGCAGGCTTGGGACCCTACCAACAGGCTTTATCGAACGTCAACACCTGCTTAGTTGAGGTTCGTCTTTATCGTTTATTACATTTATCGTTTATTGCATCCACCTCAGGAATTCGATCGCTTCATCTTCATCAAGCGGTCTGCTTATCAGGTTTCCCTGTATCCTGTCGCAGTTGTGTTCCCTCAAATACCGCAACTGGATCTCGTGCTCGACTCCTTCAGCCACCGCACAGTGACCAAGCTTGTGTGCTATCGAGATGATGTCGCCGGTGATCGCTTTATCGCGATCTGCAGACAGCAGACCATCGATGAAGTATTTGTCGATCTTCATGCAATCGACATTCAATCCTTTTTCTCTCGCGAGTGAGGAGTAACCTGTCCCAAAATCGTCTATCGCTATGTACAACCCAATGTCCCGAAGCTCCCTTATGATATTATATGCTATCAAAATCAGTGAAAAATACGGATTCGGTGATTTCAAGACAGACATTTGCCGGGTCGACCCGCATTTTGCTTATCAGCTTCAGCATCTTGTTTGAAAAATCGGGACTCAATAACTGGAAAGCAGAAATATTTATGGAAACAAAGACTTTGCCATATCCGAGCATCCTGAGCCTGCTCAGAAAATGCAATGCCTTGGCAATTACTTTATCGCCAACAGGAATGATCAGCTTCGTCTTCTCGGCGACAGGGATGAATTCCAATGGTGATATGGATCCAAGCTCTCCTGCCCTCAACCTGGCAAGCGCTTCAAATCCGACTATCAAACCTGTTTTCAGGTCCATGATGGGCTGATACTGCAAATACAGCTCGTTGTTTGAGCCGTCATCAGCCGCCACAGCGCTCAATGCTTTCATTATATCACTTTCGCGTTTCACCATGGCTTCCAGCTCATCGTCGTAAAACAAATTTCAAAGTCCTTGCCGAGCCTGCTGAAAGACCTTTCTGACGCGATCAGCACTCTGCTGAGCAGCAAATCCAGATCGAGCTCGCTAGCCCGATTTCCAGGATCCCGATCCCGCCGCCTATCCTTTCCGTCAGGAGCAATGTACCCAGAGCATTCGCTATGACACCGCCAAAATCAACAAGCTCGCTTTTATCTTCGTAGTCTCGCAGATAGAAACAAAAGTATTCTCCAGGATCTTGAACAGGAGCCGATCCTCCGTACATAATTTACCTAGGATCTCTGCCGTAGTTTTTATCAGGTCCCGGGCATAACGGAACCCATAATTGGCCGCCAACAGTTGGATCATGCTCAGATTTACGCAGACAAGAGCTTTCATTGAGTCCCTCTTCAGAACAGCATCCTTTTCAAGCACTGACATCAGGTAGTCGCGGTTGTACAGCCCGGTCAATCTGTCGTGTTCATTATTATAAATCAGGGCCTTTTCTATAGCTTTCCTGTCAGATATGTCCAGTACTATGCCTTCCAGCGCTTCAACTGCACCATCGTCATTGAATATGCCCTGTCCTATTTCAATGACCCATTTCCTCTCGCCGTCGGCTGTTACTATCTCATACTCGTAATTAAACGTTTTCCTCTCCTCCAGGACCCTGACCCACTCGTTCCACAGGGACTCACGGTATTCCGGAGCTATGATGTCATTGAATGACAGATCCCTGTTGTAAAGCAGGCTTTCCGGTGGGTACCCGGTCAGGCCGAGGCACCCTTTGGAAACGAACTGCATTGTCCAGTCTCGATCGAAGCTGCATCTGTATGCGAGACCCGGAAGGTGTGAAAGCAAAACGGATTTGCTCCGCTCGCTCTCATCAAGGCGCTGCTTCAGCTCATGCTCTACGCGCAGCAGTTCAACATGGACATCGATCCTGGCTCTCAGCGAGTACATATTGATCGGTTTTCGGATATAGTCTACGGCACCGAGTTCCAAACCCTTAATTTCATTTTCCGGTTCATTGCAGTCGGTCAATATAATGGTGCGCAGCCTGTCAAACCTCTTGTCATCTTTAAGGGCTTCGAGGATCCTGAATCCGTCCATATCAGGCATTTTCAGGTTGAGTAAAATCAGGTCGATCCCGGTATGCTCCTCAAGAATGCTCATCGCTTCCGAGCCGTTGCAGGCGGTCAAAACGTCATAATCGCTTAGCATTTCCCTGATGATCAACCTGTCAGCTGCAGAATCGTCAACCACCAAAATCTTAACAAGCATCATGAAGCCTCCCATCCCAAACCCATACCTGCTTACAAAAATACTGACCAGTTCAGGCCAGTCCTTATGAACGGGAATAATATATGACCATGATATATATTTATATAAAGACATTTTGCCACATATTGTAAAATGTGTCAATTTCCATTTCTTCCATATTTTATACGTTATTCCATTATCATACTAACTATACGGACAACCCCCTTTTCCTCTGAGTGACCGGGCCGTTATGCGACCTGGCTCAGACATACCCCTTTTTCCTTTGCATTGGACTCCATCCGAATCGATTTCACAAAGTCAAGTCAAAAAATGCCACCCATCAGGAAGTAAATGCTTCCCAACAGGTGGCAATCTCACTGTCTCAAATCATTCCAATATTTTACCCTTCATCTTTTCCAGGAGTTCCAATACTCCCGCTTCGATCTTTTTGAGGTCATCTTCTTTCGGTGCTCCTTCAAATTCCACGGATGCGGCGAAGTCCCACTTCATGCCGTTCCTTTCGATTATCTCATGCAGTTCCTTCTCCGCACCGCCGGACCATCCGTATGACCCGAATCTGAAAGCAGCCTTGCCCGTTATCTTCTTCCTGCCCAGTTCATTCAGGGCTGCCGCAACCGGCGGGAAAAGCTTGTACTCATAAGTGGGAGCTGCGATGATTATCCCCGCGGACCTGAAAACGGTTGCTGCCATTTCACTTTCGCTTTCCAGCGGCATATGCATCTTGCTGTACCTTACATCTTCCCGCTGAAGTACGCCCTCAACGAACTCAACGGCCTTTGCGGTCATGCCATACATGGATCCCCACAATATGGTGACTTCATTTTTGCCTGAACCGTCGGCATAAAGGGAATACCTGCTGTAATCATCAATGATTTTTTGAGGGTTTTTCCTGTAGACCGGGCCATGGCCGGGGGCTATGGTCTTTATATCCAGTGATTTCGCTTTCTCTATCGCTTTTCTCAGACTGGGCGTGAATGTAGCCATTACGTTGGAATAGTACCTTATCCCTTCGGTTTCAAAGAATTCCTTCTCTTCGGGAGTCAGCTCATCATCGAAGCAGTGGTCCCCCATCCTGCCGAACGCACCGAACATATCGCAGGAAAAGAGCGTCCCGGTCGCATTTTCATAGGTGTACATGGTGTCCGGCCAGTGTACGTTCGGTACCGGATGGAAACTCAATACCCTGCCCTTTCCAAGGTCCAAAGTATCCCCTTCCTTCACGACCCGTATCCTGTCTTCACCGTAGAATGAAGATACCATCTTTGCGGCTTTGTCAGTGCATATAATCGTAAAATCATTTTTGACTTTCCGAAAGTTTGATATCCAGCCGGAATGGTCGGGTTCCATGTGATTTACGATCAGATAGTCTATACTCTGCGGATCTACGCCCATCTCTTCCAGGCTGTCATAAAGGGTCTCAGGTACACCGTCCCATCCGATCACGCCGTCAATTATTGCAGTCTTTTCTCCCTGAACGATATATGAGTTGAGAGTCACTCCGTTTGCGATCTCCCAAATGCCCTCAAACAGGATGTCCTCAACATTCATGGTAAGCATGTGTATTCCGTCCGCTATTTTCAATTTCTTCATACCCTGTCCTCCAAGATGTTCAAGCTTGTTATTTCCGGTTTTCTTTATGCTCATAAATAATAGCAATGTCAGCAATTATTATATCATAATATTTGCCAATATCCTAATAATTTCGATCCGCATTGCGGTCTATAATAATATCCGGACGCGATAATTGTCAAGTCAATCAAAAAAATTACCCACGTCTACAGGACGTGAGTAATTTTTATTTATGTACTTTTCCGGCCTTTCTAACTGTTCAAATTTTTGACGATAACCTTTCCTGTTGCGTTTTTGCCTGCTATCCGAATGACATAAGTATCGGTCTCAGGCGCCGTAACATTGAACGCGAATGAATCAAGCTCATTGCCCGCATAGGGCTCGCTTCCGTTTTCACCGGTTATCGTCAGGCCTATCTGTCCGTCCTCACGGATGACTTCGATCCTCAGCTCATCACCCTTTTTGAGGGACAGCCTGCACTTGTCTTTCGAGCTCCATTCCCTGAAATCCATCGTAAATCCCGATCCGTTCGCTTCCTCGAGGATCATTATGCTGCCCTTAGTAGCCCTACACGCATTGATCACTATGAGGATCGTAATGAATACCGGCAGGAAAACTATCGGATGCATAAACTTATTCCTCCTGATCCTTGTGTTGTGTTTGCCAAAAAACATGACAGTACCTCCCTTACAAACTTCTCCGGCTCGTTAATCCAAGGGCTGTGTCCGGAATGCTCAAACCACACGATCCGTTTGGCAGGCGCATCCAGGGCCCGCATATATTCCTCGGCCAGTACTGTAGGCGCATTGACATCATGACGGCCCAGGAAGAGATAGACGGGTACATCAAGCCTGTTATGATCAGTTCTAAGATCTATGTCATAAAGCTGCTGGTAGACATGGTTGTATGTGTTGACGATCCCGCGCAAGAAGTTGATTTTATCAAGCATACCATATTCGGATGAGCCGATATCCCTGAATGTATTGTAGCCGGGATTGTGGATCCTTGGGTCGCTAGACATATATGCACTGAGATAATTCAGGTACACGGCGCTTCTCCATGTAACATCCTTCCCATAATAGGGCGGCATGCCGTTTGCAATAAGTCTTTCGACGGTCGCGGTGTCACCTCTTGACCGTGCGATCTCCAGAGCCTTTTCGTAATCGATCCGCTCTGTCTCCTCAAAGTCGACCATCTGCCCGGTACCGATGAACGCGTGATAGTACTCAGGATACTTATCGATGAGGAAGATCCCCAGCGCGCTTCCCCACGACTCACCCATCAGGTAGATTTTTTCCTGCGAGAATCGCACCCTTAAGTACTCAGTCAGAGCGCGGCCGTCCCTGATGTAGGTTTGGGCCGTAATGTCTTTCGTCCTTTCGGCGTAATACGACTTTCCGGAACCGGGCTGATCCCAGTTGACAACGACAAAATGCTTCTCCAGCTCGGCCAGTTCGTGGCGCACCGCCGCCATCTGCGTACCTCCGGGCCCGCCTGCCAGGAAGAGCAGGACCGGCGCGTCTTTGTCCCAGCCTCTGATGCTGATCCACTGCTTCCTGCCGTTCAGTTCGATCCTCCTGAGCTCTGCAATGCTGTTTTCGGGCGTATTCCCGTTCTCATCAACGATGCGCGGAGTGTAAGCGGTGAGCTGCGAGATGGCAGCCAATCCGACATCCATCAGCAGTAATACCGCTAAGAATATCGTCGTTCGTTTTATCCTGGCGATCTGCCTTTGATTTGCCCTCTTCTTCATGAAGGCAACGATGCACCAGACCGACTGAAGCAAGACTTCCATAAGTGCGATAACAGATAGAACGGTCAACACCAAGAATATAAATGTCAGTACCATTTCGACCCCCATCTCTCCCGAGATGGTCTAAACCTCCTTTATTATTTGATATAAAAGCTCTCAAGGGCATTGCCCATTAGCGGTATGTCGGTGACGCGGCTCTCTTTGAGCAGCAGCCCGTTTTTCTCCAGCAGGCGTTTGATGGTGCTTATTTTATCCGTATCCTTCAGAGGTTCCCGGAAAATCAGCGCTCCGCCTGTCCTGAGGGATCCGGTCAGTTTGGGAATGACTCTTTCCAACTCATTTTTCGGAATATCGTGTAGCACAAAGTGACTGTACACCACATCAAAGCTGTCTTCACCCAGCGCCGAGGCATCCGAATGCAAACAGGTGACATTTCCATAACTGCGCAGTGTTCTGCGGCAGGCATTCAGCCACCGTTTTGATATATCCAGACAGGTCAGGTGCCCTTTGGGAAGCCTTCTTGCGGAGTAGAACGCAACAGTCCCCATGCCGCTCCCGAAGTCCAGCACCCGCTCCCCTCCTTCAAGAGGCAGCCGTTCTGCAAATGTCCGGTATACAGACTTCCCGCAGAGGAAGAACGCGAGCCTGGTCAAAAACATCTCCAGGCGTGTCGGTTCACACATCAAGATCATCACCTCGCAGCAAAAAAATCAGCTGTATCTCAGGCTCGTCACTATAATAACGAACGTACCTGTCATACAGCTGATATGAACCTTAATTTTACCTTAAATATTGCGGGAGGAACGATTTATTATCCAGTTAATATATACTTATATCATATGCAGAGAAAATCAGACAGTGGGTATCGTGATCCTGAAGGTACTCCCCTTATCAACATTCGGAAGCAGTGTCAAATCTCCGCCGTGCGCTTCGGCGATTTTCTTCGCTATGGAAAGGCCCAGTCCGCTTCCGCCGGTCCCGGAGTTGCGGGAGTCGTCCGCTCGGACAAACGGTTTGAAAATATCCTGAGCGATATGAGCGGGTATCCCTATGCCATCGTCGCTGATATCGATTACCGCCTTATCGTCATGCACTAACAGGTTTACGGCGACCGTCGTTCCCTGTGGATTGTACCGTATCGCATTGTTAACCAGGTTCTGAATGATCCTGCCAAACCGGTCTTTATCCAGCATCGCATATACGCTTTCCTCCGGAATATCGAACTCATATCCGAAGCCGGCACGCTCCAGTTGCGGTATGATCTCGCCGAATGTTTGGCGGAGGTATTCACACAGGTCTGTCCTTTCGCTTCTCAGCGTAAACTCCGGGCTGTCCATTTGGGAAAGCTCGAACAGCTCGTTTAGCAGTTTGTTTGACCGTTTGCTGTTATTTAGAATGATTTCGATATATTCGCCTTTCTCCCGCTCAGTCATGTCCCGCTTGTCCAAAAGCAGCTCAGCATAGCCCTGTATGCTGGACATCGGGTTCTTGAGGTCATGTGAAATATCGAGGATCAGCCTGCGCCTGTCCTCTTCCGACTTTTTGCGAAGCGAGACCTCACGCTCGATCCTTGCCGCCATGTCGTTGAACGTGTCCTGCAATTCGGCAAACTCATTCTTCAGGCGCAAATCTACCCTTGCGGAATAATCGCCCTCCCTCAACAGCTTGGTCCCGTCACAGAGCTTTTTGAGAGGTATGGTGATCCCCGCGGCCGTGATCCGCGAATATATGAAAGTGAGCAGCGCCAGGATCGATAAGTAAATGAGCACCACCGCTGAAATAACCAGACCGGACCTGGTCATATCACCTGAGTATGCTTCTTTGTTATGTACAACTGCGAAATCTATCCGGATCGAAGTAGGGAAGGTAACAATCAACCAGAACTCTCCTTCGGGTTGATAGAGGATATCATAGTGGTAAGGCCTGCTCCTGCTTTCCGTCAAAAATGCCGTGAACTCCCCTGTACTGAGCTCATCCTTCCCGATGGTATCAAGCCCTTCCGAATAGACGACACGGTATTCCTTGTCCACGACCTGTACGCCTCCGCCGCTTTCCACGACAGCGGATGCGTCGATTTGCCTGTAATCCTCCCTGATGATCGAGCTTGCGGTGAATCGGTTTTTCACCAGGGAATCCGAAATCAGGCCGCTTGACAACGACAAAAGCACGAACGCAAATACCGTGGCCATTATCGTCAGCAGGAACATCACCAGGAAATTCCCCAGAAACTGGTTGGATAGTTTTCTTTTTACCATAACTGCGCCAGGACACCCCGTCCTCTTTACCCGGAGAGGGCTTCCTCCCTCCTCTTAAAATACTTATGCTTTATAAGCTCCACCATTCCCTGCCGTCACGTGCCAGCAGCTCAAATGCCTTGACCGGGCCGGTCGTCCCTGCGTTGTAGTTGGGGAAATCAAAACTGTTCCGTTCCCGGTACTCTATGATCCTGTCGGCGATCTTCCAGGATGCCTCGACCTCATCCCACCTGGAAAACAGGGTCGAATCTCCGCGAAGGACATCCAGTATCAGCCGCTCATAGGCTTCAGGGGTGTTGCCCTGAGACGAGTTTTCATGAGAGAAGTCCATATTTTGCTGGACTATATTGTTATGGGACTTGAAATCTTTGGTATTGAAACGCAGCGATACGCCGACATTCGGCTGGATACGGATGACCAGCAGGTTCGGGATCTGCGTGTATCTTTCCCTGAAATACAGGATATTCGGCAGGGATTTCATCTGGATCACGATCTCGGCCGATGATTTTGCAAGACTTTTCCCGGTCCGTATATAAAACGGGGTGCCTGCCCAACGGAAGTTGTTTATGTGGAGCTTCAGCGCAACGAAGGTCTCGGTCATGGAATCCTTTGCGACCCTTTCCTCATCCCGATAAGCCGGTACGGGCCGACCGTCGATGTATCCCGCTCCATACTGGCCCAGGACCACGTTCTTCCTCAAAAACTCGGGAGTGAACTCTTCGATCGCCCTGATCACTTTGAGTTTCTCATTCCTTATCGCATCGGTAGTCAGATCGACGGGAGGCTCCATCGCCACAAGCGAAAGGATCTGCAGGATATGGCTTTGCAGCATGTCCCTGATGGCTCCCGAATTCTCATAATAGCCGCCCCTGCTACCGACACCTTCCTTTTCAAGCAGGCTGATCTGGATATTGTCAATATATTTGTTGTTCCACAGCTGTTCAAACATAAAGTTGCTGAAACGCAGCACCATTATGTTCTGTATCATGTCCTTGCCGAGATAGTGATCTATCCTGAATATTTCGTCCTCACGATATACTTTGAGCAGGCTTTCATTGAGGCTCCTTGCGGTTGCAAGGTCCTTTCCGAAAGGTTTCTCGATCACGAGACGGTTCCATGAGCCGACGCTCCTGGCAAGCCCGCTTTCATCAAGGCGCTGCACGATGGTTTCGAAATATTCCGGCGCGACCGCGAGGTAATAGGCCCTGTTCCCCTTGGTGCCGAATATATCGTCAAGCTCGTTCAGCCTCTTTTTCAGCCTGTGGTATCCCTCGAGCCCGGTAAAATCGAAGTTTTCGTAAAAAACGACCTGTTCGAGCCGCTTCCATTTTTGATCTTCGATCTTATTGCGGGAGAATCGCTTCAGGGAATCCAAAACCTCCCTGCGGTATTCCTCCGAACTTTTTTCCCTTCTGCCTACGCAGACTATGGCAAAATGCTTTGGCAACAAGTTGTCGTGGACCAGGTTATAGAAAGCGGGCATCAGCTTCCTGTGGGTCAGATCGCCCGTCCCGCCGAAAATCACCATGATCGAGGATAAGTCTTTTTCGGACACGTTTGTGTTCATACAGAGCACCCCCAGACAGTCCGGCGCTTTCACTTTTTGAAGGTATGATATAGACTTGAGTCACTATAAATTATCCGGGTCAGATCAATGTCTATCCACCGGTATAATGGAGCTTGTATCCAATGCCGCGGATAGTCTTCAGATATTTGGGCTTTTGCGGATCGTCCTCAATGCGGTTCCTGATCCGGCTGATATGCACCATAACAGTATTATCGTCAAAATAATACTCCTCATCCCATACGGCATGGTAAAGCTGCCGTTTCGTAAAAACCCTCTCAGGGTTCTCCATGAAATGGAGAAGCAGCTTGTACTCCTTTGCGCCAAGCTCGATCGGGCTGCCGTTCTTATAGGCGCAGCATTTTTCCCTGTCTATTGCCAGGCTGCCGTATGTAATCGTTGTCGCGGATTTTCCCTTCGGCGAGAGATACTCATTGCTTCGTCTGAGCTGCGCTCCAACGCGTGCCACCAGTTCGGCAACGGAAAAGGGCTTGGAAAGATAGTCGTCCGCTCCCAGGCCAAGACCCAGGACCTTGTCCATGTCGTCAGTCCTCGCTGTAAGGAATATGACAGGTATGGTACTGCGCTCCCGTATCCTGCGCAATAGATTGAACCCGTCCATCACCGGCATCATCACGTCAAGTATTGCCAGATCGACCTCCCGTGACGTCAGGATGTCCCAAGCTTCCTTGCCGTTTTGCGCCGTCAGGACGGTATATCCGTTTTCTTCGAGGCTGATTTTTATCAGGTTTCGGATGTCATTCTCATCGTCTGCTATCAGTATGTTCATATGGCCTTATATACCTCCTGCCTGCAGCATTTGCAACATGAAAACAGCGACATTAGTTACTGTATTTCAAAAAACTCCAATTTGGCAAGACGCTTATGACAAATACTATATGTTATGTGTGCGAAACATGCTATAATTAACAAGTCGTTGTTTTAGCTTTCACGTTAAGGGTGAAACGGATGCATAATGATAAACTCAAACGCTTTATTTTTATTGTAACGACATCGCTATTCTGGTTTTCTCTGTATACATATGTCCCGATTTTTCCCGGGTATATCGAGAATTCAGGCGTATCGCACAGTATGGTCGGTATAATAATCGGTTCTTACGGCTTCTCACAAATGATCATAAGGATCCCACTCGGAATCATATCAGACAGGCTGAATAAGAGAAAACTGTTTATCCTCCTGGGAATTATATTCAGCTCTCTGAGCGGACTTGGACTATGGTTGTTCAGCGGCGCATTGTCCATGCTTTTTTTCAGATCGCTGGCAGGAGTTGCGGCAGCTTCCTGGGTCGCATTCTCCGTCCTGTTCTCAAGTTATTACAGGAGCGATGAGACGACGAAAGCATCGGGGTATATATCTGCTGCAAACAATATCGGTCAGGTTTTGGCAATGTCCGCAGGAAGCAGCCTTGCCGGATCATATGGCGCCAGGAGCTCTTTCATATTAGCGTTTGCAGCTGCAGTTGCGGCATTCGCTTCAGGATCGTTGATCAGTGAAAACAAGGATATAACAAAGAAACCTTTATCCTTTGCAGAACTGGCATCAGTAGTAAGAACCGGCAACCTTATCATAGTATCTGTTTTGGCCATACTTTCACAATTTGTGACATATGCTACAGTTTACGGCTTCACACCCATAGTTGCGAAATCTTTAGGTGCGAGCAGCACTCAATTGGGGTTGCTCTCAACGCTGTCGATCCTTCCCGGAATACCGGCGGGTGCGTTGAGCGGTTCGTATTTTGCGAAAAAGTTCGGCGAAAAAAAGACGCTGATCGCAGGCTTTATTGTTGTTGCCTTTTCATGTATAGTCATTCCATTTATAAAAAATGTCCCGATCCTTATCATAACGCAGATCATCGGCGGGTTTGGAAGGGGCGTTATAGTGCCGCTGCTTATGGGCCTTTGCATAAAAAATGTTGAAGAAAATAAAAGAGGCAGTGCCATGGGGTTCTATCAGGCCATATATGGGCTAGGCATGTTTACAGGACCTGTCGCCGTAGGGTTCATAAGCGATGCAGCCGGCCTGAACATAGGTTTTTATTTTGCTGCTTTTATCGGTATCGCTGCAGCTTTGATGGCCATGCTGTTTTTGAAAGAATCGTAAAAAAATACGGTGCTTATAATTAATAGTAAATGATCGCTGCAAAATCTGATCATCACAGTTGAGATCTCTTAACTCTTTCGAGCATCAGAATGAGCCAGGTAAATGAAATAACGAAAAGGGTCCTTTGCCATATGCCGGAGTAATCCGGCAAGTAGAACATCAAAACAGAGAGCATTGTAGCTATGATCCCTACGGCTAAGTCTATTATGCGATACTTTCTTGCTTTTTCGATAAAAGCTGACGATATCGCATAGACAGTGAACGTCAAACCAACAAGCGAAGCAAAAATCGAATGCAGCTTATCTTCAAACACGTTGAAAGCAACGCCCTCAATGATCGGAGCATGATGAAAGATCCCTACGAATATGAGGCCCAGGCCGAAAATACTAAGAAGGATCTTCTGAAGCCAATAGTTCCCCAAATGCAGCCATGCTTCCAATATGCTCGATAGCCCGACAAGTATGAAAGCGGCATTCATGATCCAGGCGTTGGGCGCGCCCTGTGCACCCAGGTGACTCGTGGTATTTTTTATGATCGAATATGTATCAACACTGAAAAATGAGAGCAGAAACATGACCGGCAGCATCAACAGGAACGCAAACAGGATAAATCTGAAATCGGCTGGTTTACGCTTTTTCATTACCGCATCACTCTTTCATCAATGTCGCATCGTTTGGAAATGATCCTGCCTCCATCCCCCTCTGCAAATACTTGCTCACAACCATATATGATCGATAAAACAGGTTTAGGATACTGATTGCGAGTATTTGGCTATAAAAATGCATATCTTTTTCATTAATAATTGTTATTATAGCACACGACCTGCAGCAAATAAAATGATAAATGCTCATTTATCGATAAATAACAAGGGGCGGATATTGTCCGCCCCTCTTCGAGTTCGCTTGAATAGCCTATCACTTGAGCAACCTATCACTTGAACGACCTCAATATATATGTCTGTCTCTTGAACCTGTTTAGTACCTCTCTCCGCTCAACCTGTGACGTCGGTTTGGTACCCCTCTACGTTCAACCTGTGACATCGATCATGAAATCAGATAATAGATCTCGTCCGACAGGCTGATATTTTCGGGATCCCATTTCCTTTCCGGGCAGTCGACCGTTTCATATGGGATTCCCAAATCATCAACGAATTTTACGAACCTGTCGTCCAGCCACGGAGGTGTCCACGCACCTGACCTGCATATGTGGACAGCCGTTATCACGATACTGTCTTTCATATTATCAAGATTTTTATAACTGCAATACCTGATGTCATAAAGACTGTTCATCTGTCTGAAATGCTCCGGTCTCTCAGATGTGTGCGGGCTGTAGAAAATACGCGCTTCATTGATTATTCTATCCTTCAGGAGCTTGCCGAGCCAGTTGGAGCAGTTGATTTCGAAGTTGAGGGAGGATAGCCCTCCATAACCCAGGTCCGCATGGGAGTCGAAGAGATACACCGATGAGCAGTTGTTTTCCTTCGCAATTTTATATGACAGGGCATGGGATTCTGACACATATACCTTTGTGTCCCCGGCAATTCCGAACTGCTTCCTGATCCTGCGCCAGAACCCGTCCAGTTCAGAAGTAAGCCGGTATGCTTCCATGATTTCCTCACCCCGGGCCTTCGCCTGTATATACTTCTTATACCAAAGATCGATAAGGCACTTTTTGTTCTCTATGTACGAACCCCAGTTGTCCCTTGTAAAAATAAAATAGTCCCAATCTACCGATAGCAGACACTTCTTCATATCATAACCCTCTTATCCGAACACCTGTTAAAATATGAATCCTATGTGTCCTGAAAAAACTATCCAAAGAAGATCTGGACCAAAGTTATTCAGAATCAGCTCATTATGTATTTTTATCCTGTTATTATATTAGGCTCCGGTTTTTTATAAAGTCAATATCGGATAACGCCGATTCCGGGGGATTATCGCTGTTTATTCCAAAATGTCTAAACAAGATGCTCATTTTCAAAAAGACTCTGCACATGTTATTTTACGATACAGTTGCCTTACACCCCTTAGCGCAAAAGGTGTGGCTGTTTTGGAAGGAACCGCTCAAATAAACAGTTTTGACAAAGATCCACTCAAACAGTTTTGACAATGATCCGCCTATTAAGGCTGCACCACTCGGAAGCTGACTTCATTAATATGTATTGATAGAGGTATTGATTGGGGGACTTATAGAGGCAACTGCCCTTTGTTTAAAATGCTTGTCAGTCGTTGCGCCAAGTTTTTATTTTTAGCGTATTTTTTCCGTTGACAAACGGAACGGATTTTGTTATAAATTTTACATTATAGCAAGGGCGCTGTTGGAAACGATCAACAGCGCCTCTGCCTTTTTATTTGGCACACCGGGCCTATCCCGGATCCGAATCAGAAAGTCAAGAGAAGTGAAACCTGAAACTGCCTATCGATAAAGCTCCTCACAGTCAAACATTCGTGCACAAAGGCGTGTATTTTATTGATCCCTCAATAAAATACGCGCCTTTAAATTTTCATTTATATTATCAGGGAGGAATCATCAATGAACGTCACAATGGTAGTGGATACCCTATGGGTAGTGCTTGCGGCCGTACTTGTGTTCTTTATGAACCTTGGTTTCGCAGCAGTCGAATCGGGATTCGCGAGGTCGAAAAATACTGTCAACATCCTCTCAAAGAACTTCATCGTCTTCGCGGTTTCCTCGCTGGGCTTCATGCTTCTAGGCTGGGGACTTATGTTCGGCGGAGACAACCCGGTCGTTGGCACGCAGCAGCTGTTTATCTTAGGCAAGTCCGACCTCAACTTCTACAATGACACACTGACATCGACCGTACCGTTCTGGGGAAAATTCTTCTTCCAGCTTGTCTTCTGCGGCACCGCTGCAACAATTGTATCCGGAGCGGTCGCAGAGCGCATCAAGTATCTGTCCTTTATAATCTTTTCATTCGTACTCACACTCATCATTTACCCGATCGTCGGTCACTGGATCTGGGGCGGCGGCTGGCTGGCAAATCTCGGATTCCTTGACTTTGCGGGAGATACCGTCGTTCACTCGGTCGGCGGTTGGGCGGCACTCGCCGGTGCCCTCATACTCGGACCCCGTTACGGGAAGTATGATAAGAACGGAAAGCCAAAGGCGATACCGGGGCATAACATGTCACTTGCAGTTATCGGCCTCTTCGTCCTGTGGCTCGGATGGTTTGGTTTCAATCCCGGCTCCACCATGAGTTTCCAAAATTCCGGGGATGTCGTCCACATAATCGTTACCACCAACACCGCAGCCATAGCAGCTGTACTTACCGCTACCGCAACATCATGGATATTCATCGGCAAGCCTGACCTTGGTATGACCATCAACGGCTGTCTTGCAGGTCTTGTCGGTATTACCGGAAGCTGTGCCTATGTAAGTGTTACAAGTTCGCTGATCATCGGCGCGATTGCAGGCGTTATTGTCGTATTTGCAGTGCTTTTCTTTGACCGGGTGAAAGTGGACGATCCGGTCGGCGCGACTTCCGTACATCTGGTTTGCGGTGTTTTCGGCACGCTTTGCGTCGGGCTCTTCGCACAGGAGGGCGTTACAAGCCTTTCCACAGTCAACGGCTTATTCTTCGGCGGCGGGATGTCGCTGCTCGGAGCCGAGATCATTGGTGTCATCGCCGTCGGTGCATTTGTATTTGTCTCATCATACCTGGTGTGGTATATCATTAAGAAAACGATCGGTATCCGTGTAAGTCTCGATGAAGAAATCAGGGGCCTCGATATCGGCGAACACGGGAACTCGGCATATCCGGACTTCGCCCTCGCTGCTCCTGTCATAACATTGGAGAACGGAAAGGCGGAAGGGATAATCGAATATATACCGGTCGAAGATTCGAAACCCTCTTCGGGTGCGGTGTCTCCCGATGTCGCTATACCTGTCGTCAACCGCTCACGTCCCGGCGCCAAGCTGACACAAGTAACTATTATCACCAACCAGGATAAGTTTTCACAACTCCAGGCCGATCTTGACAAACTGGGCATCACGGGTCTGACAGTCACCAACGTCCTTGGCTATGGGCTGCAGAAAGGCCACACGGAATACTTCCGCGGAGCACCGGTGAAAACGAGGCTCCTTCCAAAGGTCAAGGTGGATATCGTTATCAGCAAAATACCCACCCAGACGCTGGTCGACACGGTCAAGAAGTCGCTCTACACGGGCAATATGGGCGACGGCAAAATCTTCATCTATGATGTTGAAAACGTCATAAGGGTAAGGACAGGAGAAGAAGGGTATGACGCACTGCAGGATGAGGAATAGTCTCACTCATATGCATATAACACATATGATAATGCCCGAAAAAGCAGTAAGACCCCAACAAAAGGGTTGTATCCGGATAGAAGAAGGTATATAAAGGTCTAATAATGCAATAAGGGTTTCCGACATTGGCCAGTCCGGCAGCTGCCGCGTAAGCTCTATGTACGGAGACCCTTATTTTTAATCCTTGTGTTTTTGAAATACCATGCAGCCCCATTTCAAAGCCTGCCAGCCAATTGCTTCTTTTTATCCTGTTCTCAGACATACATTATGTGTCCGACGGGCGTTCTCTCTTTCTCTGTGGCAATCAGTTCACCGATTTTTACGATTTCTTTCAGCTTTTCGTTTATGAATGGCTGCAAACAGGCAGGGACATGGTCCTGATGATACCTGTGATTCTAAAACTCCATATGGACTTTTGCATCAAGACTAAAGACATAATGGAGCTAAAACTTACAGACACATATTATCAGAATCATCATAAAATCAATGTCAATTCCTATCAGCTTACGCAAAGTCATTACACTTTATAAAACCAGTTCCAGTCACCATGATAAATCATCCTTTTGCTCATTCCACCGTCAACGACAAACGTTTCTCCCGTTATGAAATCCTGGCGGCACAGGAACAACACCATATCGGAAATGTCCTTTGGGGTCCCGACCCTGCCTGCCGGGACCGCAGCACGATCTTCGGGACTGAAGTCATCATTATCCGTTACATTTATCCACCCCGGTGCAATGCAGTTTACGAGGACATGCGGGGCCAGGGACATTGCAAGGGCGTGTGTCAACGCCACGATCCCTCCCTTCGCGCTGGCATAGGCTTCCGTATCGGGCTCCGACTGGAATGCCCTTGTCGACGCAATATTGATGATCCTGCCTTTGTTTTTTATGAGTTCATCCCTGCACAGGCGGCTCAGCTCAAAAGGCGCTTTCAAACCTACGGATAAAGTGTAGTCAAACTCTTCATAGGTCAATCCCGATAAAATCCCCTTGTTCCCGCGGCAGGCATTGTTCACCAGAACATCTATCCGCTGCAGCTTTTCCAGCGCATACTCAATGAACTTATTCAACACAGACGGGTCTGCGACATCTCCGTGAAAGCAAAACAGGTTATTAGGATGCTCTTTAATAAAATCGCTCGATCGCTTCTCGTCTATATCAATAAAGCACACCTTATCTCCTTCGTTAAGGAAATCGAGGCATATCTGCTTCCCTATACCATGTGCTCCACCTGTTACAACTACTCCTCTGCCCATAATTTTCACCCCGATATGATAACATCCCCGACCAAAACGATCGTATCAACATGTACCACTTTCATTCCGCTCCTTCATTCCACCCTTTGCAGACATCGATCCATGAAACGTAAGAAGAATATTTTTCAAGTTCTTCAATTGTAAGTTCGATAGCGCTGTTGCTGCTGCCGGCGGCGGGAAAAACAGTTTCGAACCTTTTAAGAGAAACATCCAAATAGACCGAAACACCGTCGTTGACGGCAAAGGGACAGATACCGCCGACTTCATGCCCGACAAGCGTAACAGCTTCTTCAGGTGTAAGCATTTTCGCCTTTGTACCGAATTGTGCCTTGTATTTCGGGTTATCGATCCTTGCATCGCCTGCCGCAACGATCAATATGGGCTTGCCCCCGACCATAAAGGAGAGCGTTTTTGCGATCCTGCAAGGCTCACACTTCAGCGCTTCCGCAGCAAGTTCGACGGTGGCGCTTGAAACATCAAACTCCTGCACCCTGTTATCTATTCCGTATTGCGCAAAGAATTCCCTGACTTTTTCAACAGGCATTTTTGTCCTCCTGAGTTCTCCTACGATTTTATAATGACTATTCGCCTTGCATGTGCAAATTAGCTTCTTTTATCAATGCAACTCTGTAACGGAATAACTCTGCACCACCAAATAATTCATCTGATCTTGATCTTTATCTTAATCCGAATCTGAGTTTGAATCTTTTATTTTACCTTGAACCGTAACTCGTTTGAAAGGCTCATGTATCACCATTATTTTGTGGCATGTCCATATTTCATCTTAAAGTATTATGTCAAAAAAGCAAGACTCTTTTGGTCCATAAAGACTTCGTAGTTCAAATTCTGTGTAATTTTAGCTTTTTTGAGAATGATCAGGACTCTCATCATATGAAAAAGGGATGATCTAAAGCCACTATAAAGCCGCTTACCCAAAAAGATAAGCGGCTTATAATCTATACCTTCAGATCAAAACCCTGTTTGCGGGCAACTTTCAGAAGTTCCTGACGCTTTATGTTCTGATATTTCAGCCTGCTTACCACCTGGTCACTGAAACTGTCAACAGGCTTTTCGGGTTCCCTCAAATCGTAGTAAGTCCTCATCTCTTCATCATGATCTTTTATTTCATCAAGATAACTGTCAAAGAAAGTGTAGGCATTTTCAAATACCCTAAGCCTCATTTCCATTCTGGGCTTCAGCTGAGGGCTTTGATTCGGATACCCCAATCCGAGCCCCAATACCGGGAAAGTCAACTCGGGCAACTTTAGAAGTTGGCACATTTTTTCAGTATCATTGAGGATGCTCCCCAGATATATCGTCCCCAGGCCAAGCGATTCCGCAGCCGTCACGACATTTTGCGCCATAAGGCAGGCATCCGTAAATGAAGAGAAGAACCTGTCAGTATCTCCTGCGTAATCGGGGGAATGACCCTTTTCTTTTGCAATTTGGCTGTTTCTGTATTGATCCACGATAAAAATCAGCAGTTCCGGAATTCTTGCCACATACTCCTGTTTACATATACCGGCGATCTCCGCTTTGATCGACGGATCGGTCACGCGGATTATGGACGAAGCCTGCATGGCAGTAGACGACGCCGTGCGCCTCGCGACTTCCATCAACAGGTCAAAAACCTCTTCAGGTATTCCCTGATCCTTAAACTCCCGAATCGTGCGATGCTCCAATTGCGTTCTGATCGTCTCATTCATACCTTTCATCGCTTATCTCCTCATCCAACTAGATATTTTATCCGGCAGAAATAAAAGGCCTTACCTGTAACAGCCGCCAATTCGGACGGATCTTAATCCAAACCGGCGGCAGTTTCATCAATGTTTGCAAAGACAGAAGGGATGCCCGGCAGGGTCAAGGAGGACCCTTGCATTCTGTGTGTATTGCACATCCGCAAGTTTCGCGCCGCATGAAATTGCATATTCAACGGCGCGGTCAAGGTCGCTCACGGCAAAGTCAAGGTGGATCATCATCTGCTGACAGCCCGGGCTTGCCGACCAAACCGGAGGCTCATAATCCGGCTCGGTCTGAAAATATATGTAAAATTTACCTTCCTGATCGGTGATCCCTTCCCATTCCTCTCCGGCCGCGAAACTTTTCCAACCGAGCAGCCGCTTATAAAAATCGGCAAGAGCTGCTGCTTCCTTGCAATCAATAACAACGGAATCTATCCTGAAATCGGGCCTTTCAACTTTATTCGCTTCCATATGTTCCTCCATGGGCTTATCTTCTTACGGCAAAGCGTGTTTACCCCCGGCAAAATCTCACTGATAGCAGATTATGCCGGGATCGGTAATTAGTATAAACTATTATATATATCAACTATTGCAATATCAAGATTAATATGTCCTCTCACGACAGGCGTCGCTTGAAATCCTCATATCCAAACGTCCTGATGATTTTCAGACCCTCTTCATCGTTATAACTTGCTATGGCAGGGAGGTTTACCCCGTTGAACGTGTTGTTTTTGACCATTGTATATATGGCCATATCGGTGAATATCAGGATATCGTTTGTCCGAAGCGGTCCTTCAAAGGAGTAATCCCCTATGACGTCGCCTGCCAGGCAGGTCAGTCCGCCAAGCCGGTAAGTATGAGGGTATTGGCCGGGTTCGCCGGCTCCAACGATCTTCGGCCTGTATGGCATCTCGATCACATCGGGCATATGGCATGCCGCAGAAGTGTCAAGGATCGCTATATCCATTCCGTTTCTTACAAAATCCAGCACCCTGGCCGCGAGGTACCCCGCATTCAATGCGATGGCCTCACCGGGCTCCAGGTAAACTTCTACACCGTATTTATTTTTGATAAACATGATGCAGTCGATCAGCGTTTCCGGATCATAATCAGGCCTGGTTATATGATGCCCGCCGCCGAAATTTATCCATTTCATTTTCTCAATATACTTCCCGAATTTCCTGTCCACGACTTCAATCGTGCGCTTCAGGACATCGGAATTCTGTTCGCACATGGTGTGGAAATGCAGTCCATCGACACCTTCCAGAGCGTCGTCCCTGAAGTTTTCCAGGGTGATCCCCAGCCTGGAGCCTGTACAACAGGGATTGTATATATCGGTCTCTATCTCGGAATACTCCGGATTTATCCTGAGGCCGCACTCGATTTTTCTGCCCGAGGCTTTTACCCTGTCCCTGTATTTGTCCCATTGCGAGAAAGAATTGAAAATTATATGGTCGCATATCCCGACGATCTCATCGAATTCGTCTTCCCTGTATGCCGGGGAATATATATGGACCTCTCCGCCCTTCATCTCCTCAAAACCCAGCCTCGCCTCAAAAAGGGAGCTGGCCGCTGTACCGCTCAGGTACCTGCCTATAAGCGGATACAGCGAAAACATTGAAATGGCCTTTTGTGCAAGGAGTATCCTGCAGCCTGTCCTGTCCATGACCTCCTTCAATACCTTGAGGTTTTTCTCGATCAGCCTTTCATCAACAATGTATATGGGCGTCGGAAGCTTCTTTGGATCAATATCCAACCCCAATGACCTGAAACTCTCAGTATTTCTGCTCATGTTCCCACCTAATCCACAAGCTCGGGCGAAAAGCTTTCCTTCCATGGAAGCCCGTTCTTATTCAGCGCATCCATGAACGGGTCGGGGTCGAATTCTTCCACATTGAACACGCCCGGCTTTTTCCATTTGCCTGTCAGCACCATCATTGCACCTATCATAGCAGGTACTCCGGCGGTATAGGAAATGGCCTGGGAGCCCACCTCCCTGTAACACTCCTGATGGTCGCAAACATTGTAGACATAGTAACTTCTCGGTTTCCCATCCTTGATGCCCCGGATGACACAACCGATATTAGTCTTGCCCTTAGTCCTGGGACCCAATGATGCCGGGTCGGGCAGAACGGCTTTCAAAAACTGCAGCGGCTGGATCAGCTTACCCTCAAATTCTACCGGCTCTATCGATGTCATACCGACATTCTGAAGCACTTTAAGGTGAGTCAGATACCTCTGGGAGAAAGTCATCCAGAACCTGATCCTCTTTACTCCCTTGATGTTTTTCGCCAATGACTCGATCTCCTCATGGTGAAGGAGGTATATATCCATTTCTCCTATTTCAGGGAAGTTGTAAGTCCTTTTGATTTCAAGCGGCTCTGTTTCTATCCATTTGCCGTCTTCCCAATACAGGCCCGGTGCGGTTATCTCGCGTATATTGATTTCAGGGTTGAAGTTTGTGGCAAAGGGGTACCCGTGATCTCCTGCATTGGCGTCCAGGATGTCTATATAGTGGATTTCATCGAAGTAATGCTTCTGCGCATAGGCAGTGAAAACTCCTGTAACACCTGGATCGAATCCGCTGCCCAAAAGTGCCGTGATTCCTGCCTTCTCATACTTTTCTTTGTAGGCCCACTGCCACTTGTATTCAAACTTCGGGATCTCCGGGGGCTCATAATTTGCAGTATCGACATAGTCTGTTTTTGTAGCAAGGCAGGCATCCATGATAGCCAGGTCCTGATATGGCAAAGCGACATTTATGACTATATCAGGCTTGAAGCTGTTGATCAGATTTATAACATCATCCGTGCTGTCTGCATCGACTCGCGCAGAGTGTATTTTTGCTTTGCCGCCTTCCAATTCTTTTTTGAGCTGATCGCATTTTGACTTCGTCCGGCTGGCTATCATGATCTCTTCAAACACATCAGGGTTTTGCGCGCATTTATAGGCTACGACCCGGCCGACTCCTCCCGCCCCTATGATCAATGCTTTTCCCATTTCAAGACCTCCGTTCAATGACCATTACGACTCGATCAATATACTTTCAGTATCCCAAACGATCATTCAATTATTTATACACGTATAAAAGAACTTCTCTCAACAGCTTGCAGGCAAGCGAAGTCGATGCGCCTGTGGGATCGAGCGTCGGTGCCAGCTCGGTCAGGTCAAGGGCAACTATATTCAGCCCCGATGCTTTTTCGACCGCCTTCAGCAACTCATGGAAGGTCACGCCGCCGGCTTCCGGTGTTCCGGTCCCGGGGAATGCCGAAGGATCAAGGACATCCAGATCGACAGAGAAATATACGGGCTTATCCTTTAGCGCGTCTGCGATATGATCTAATTCATCGAAGTTAAAGAAACAGGTATGGACATGTTCCCTGCCCCAGCTGATTTCATCCCTGGAGCCGCTTCTGATGCCGAACTGACTGATCCTTCCGTCACCTACCAGATCCCAGCACCGCCTCATGACAGTTGCATGGGATAAGGTTTCGCCCAAATACTCATCCCTCAGATCCGAGTGGGCATCAAAATGAACTATATGGAGATCCTTATGAAACTTCACTGCAGCACGTACCGCACCTAAACTGACCAGATGCTCCCCTCCAAGCATCAATGGAATCTTGCCGTCCTTCAAAATTCCCGCAGTAAATGCTTCTATTTGGCATAGGACCTTTTCCGCATTGCCGAAAGGCAGCTCCAGGTCTCCGGCATCGAATACGAAGATATCTTCCAAATCCTTATCCTGATAGGGGCTATAGGTTTCTATCGAATAGCTTTCGTTTCGGATTGCCGAGCAGGCGAACCTTGCGCCCGGGCGGTAAGAAGTCGTCCCGTCAAAAGGTGCTCCGAATACGACGATCCTGCTTTCGGTATAGCTTTTGTCACATCCCAGGATATTATAGAAACTTCTCTCAAGCATTTTCCAGAAGCTCCTTTACATAACTTGGCAACGCAAAACATCCCTTGTGCAGCTCGGTATTGTAGTACCTGGTCTTAAATCCAAGTGAGTCCCAACCCGGATCCAGATCGGCGATCGGGTCAAGTCCCTTGGACGCAAAGCCAAAAAGCCAGTGACCGGACGGATAGGTCGGGATGTGGGCCTGATATACAAGAGCAACGGGGAATACGGATCTTATCTGCTTGTGAGCCCGCTGCATCGCCCGGGCATCGTTCGGATAGTAGGGACTTTCATGCTGATTTACAAGTATGCCCGAACCTTTCAATGCCTTGTAGCAATTCCCGTAAAATTCCCTTGTGAACAGATCCTCCCCAGGTCCGAATGGGTCGGTCGAATCCACTATTATCAGGTCGTATTCATCCGACTTCCTTCTTACAAATTTGAGGCCGTCCTCATAATATATGTGCACCCTCGGATCATCGAGCTTGCATGAGGTCTGGGGCAAATACTCCCTGCAGATGTCCACCACGAGTTTATCCAGCTCCACCATATCTATCCTCCTGATGGAATCATACTTTGTAAGCTCTCTTATCACTCCGCCGTCGCCAGCCCCGATGACGAGCACATCGCGGATCCCCATATTCACTGCCATTGGTATATGAGTCATCATCTCATGGTAGATGAACTCGTCTTTTTCGGTGAGCATCAGGTATCCGTCAAGCACCAGGATCCTTCCAAAAAGATAGGAATCCAACACATCTATGCGCTGAAACTCGCTTTCCACGCTTATTACCGGTTTATTGATCCTGATGGAAAAACGAGCATTCTTCGTATAATATTCGGTGAACCACAAGTCCATATCATCCCTCCAAAACCAGGATGTTTTCGATCATCATATCCTGGGGGCCCATGAGCAGGCTGCCTTTTTCCTTTGCATATGCTATATATTCTATTATTTCTTCGGTTATCCTCTCACCGGGCGCCAAAACAGGTATGCCCGGCGGATAAGCCATGACGAACTCCCCGCTTACCCTGCCTTTGCTGTCCTTTATGCGCATCGATTTCTTGCTGGCGAAGAAAGCCTTTTGAGGAGTATATACCACATCAGGATTGATATAATTCAGCTCGAACATACCCGATGGCTCCCTGGCGTAAAGCCTTTTGATCTCGTACAGGGCAGAGACGAGTCTTTCGATTTCCATTGCCCTGTCACCGGCAGATACGATGGCCAATATGTTTCCAAGGTCTCCGAACTCTACCTGGATACCGTATTCGTCCCGCAAAATATCATAGACCTCGATACCCGCAAGCCCTATGTCCCTTGTGTTGATGGAAAGCTTTGTGATATCGAAATCATATACGCAGTCTTTGTTGATAATCTCCCCGGAAAAGGCATAATAACCTCCCAGGCTGTTTATTTCCTTCCTCGCATACTCTGAAAGCTCGATCGTACGGTTGAAAATCTCTTTGCCGTTCAGGCTCAGGTTTTTTCTGGCCAGATCCAGGGACGCAATCAGCAGATAGGAAGCGCTGGTAGTCTGGGTAAGGCCTATGATCTGCCTGACATAGCCGCAGTTTACGTTTTCGCCGCATAGCAGCAATGAGCTTTGCGTCAGTGATCCACCGGTTTTATGCATGCTGACTGAGGCCATATCAGCACCGGCTTCCATGGCTGAGACGGGCAGATCGTCTCCAAAGTAAAAATGTGTTCCATGTGCTTCGTCTACCAGTACAAGCATGTTTCGACTGTGCGCCAGCCTGACTATTTCCCTTAAGTTCGAACATATCCCGTAGTAAGTCGGATTGTTTACCAGTATAGCCCTGGCATCCGGATGCTCTTCCATCCCCCTTTTTATATCATCGATCGACATGCCCAAAGCTATTCCGAGCCTGTTGTTTATACCCGGATCTATATAAACCGGGATCGCCCCGCTCAAGATAAGCGCGTTGATGGCACTTATATGGACATTGCGGGGCATGAGTATTTTTTCTCCCGCTTTGCAGGCAGACATAACCATCGCCTGAACTGCCGCGGTCGTGCCGTTCACCATAAAAAAGCAGCTATGGGCACCGAATGCTTCCGCTGCCAATAGCTGTGCTTCTTTTATGACCGATACCGGATGATTCAGGTTATCCAGCGGCTTCATCGAATTGACATCAGCCTTGAGGCACTTCGGTCCCAGGAAGTCGGTAAGTTCCCTATTGCCCCGTCCTCCTTTGTGCCCGGGTACATCAAAATGCACTATGCGGTCCGACCTGTGCTTTTCCAATGCCTCATAAACAGGTGCTCTTCTCTGATCCAACCCTTTACCTCCTACGAGTCGTAAATATTCATGCCGCTGAAGATCTCTATCATCTCTCTCCTCAGCCTGTTTATTATATCAAGCCTTTTCCTGGGCGGCAGCTCATAAACGTCCTGGTTGAAGAGATAGTTCTGCAATTCTATGTCCTTTATAAGCATTTTTGTGTGGAACATATTAGCCTGGTATACATTCACATCGACAGCGTCGTATCTCCTCAGGGTCCTGTCGTCTATATAGTCCTGTATCGACGTTATATCATGATCGATGTAATATTTTTTCCCGTGTATGTCCCGGGTGAAGCCCCTTACCCTGTAATCGATAGTTATGATATCCGAATCAAAGCTGCCTATCAGAAAATCCAATGCATTCAGCGGAGAGATCTTCCCGCAGGTGGAGACATCGATATCCACCCGGAAAGTCGAAATTGCATTATCTGGGTGGTGTTCGGGGAAGGTATGAACGGTTATATGGCTTTTATCCAAATGGGCATGGACGGTATCGCTATACATGTACTTGCCGTTCAGTTTGCCCTGGTTGCAGGACTCGTCGATTTCATGGGGAAGCAGTTGTCCTTCAGCTATAAGGATGTTGACCGAAGCCCCCTGTGGTTCATAATCCTGCTTGGAGATGTTGAGTATGCTTGCTCCGATAAATTCTGCTACCTTGCACAGGATATTCGTAAGCCTCTCCGAATTATACTGCTCGTCTATATACTCGATATAATCATTCTTTTCCCTTTCGCTCGCGGCATAGCATATGTCGTAAATATTGAAGCTGAGGGATTTAGTAAGATTATTGAAACCATACAGGGTCAATTTTTTCTCCAACCCTAACACCACAACCCTTCTGTACCATTATGAAAAGCTAAATATTAGAATATGTATTTAAATTGAAAAAATTATTGCATGATTCTCTTTAAAATGCAAATCCAAATAATGTTTGCGACAGAAAGTACTGGATAAGAAACTTACAAGTCTTAGCACCGAAAAGCTCTCTTATGCTCCCAAATTCGATGTCCGCGTTGCAGGCTGATGAAAAATGTAGTAAAATCAGAAACAATCTATTCCAAAAGGTGACACAGATGAAACAGGAACGGCAGTATCCCAAAGTCATGATATCCTCCAAGGCGGAGCGCAGCGTCAGGAACGGACATCCATGGATATACGGGGAAGAGATCCGCAATACGGAGGGTGAGCCCCAAAACGGCGGGCTTGTGGATGTGTTTGCAGGAAATGCATATATGGGTACCGGTTTTTACAACAGTGCCAGCAAGATCACAGTCCGGCTCATATCGCGAAACGCAAACGACGTGTTTGATGCCCGCTTTTGGCGCCGCCGCGTGGAGTATGCCGTTCTTTACCGCAAAACCGTCATGCCGGGTCCGGACTTCGCCTGCTGCCGCCTCATCCATGGCGAGGCAGACCAGATGCCAGGGCTTACAGTTGACCGGTACGGCAGCATCCTTTCCGTTCAGATCACAAGCCTCGGCATGGAGCTTGTAAAGGACATGGTGTACCATGCCCTATGGGATGTTCTTTCCGTAATGGGTGAAACCGTCACAGGCATTTATGAGCGCAATGATATTGAACTGCGTACACGTGAAGGTCTGCCGGAATATAAGGGCTGGTACCGGTCAGATATCATCCCCGCTCCGGGATCCCCCGTAACCGAGATATGCGAGAACGGAGTCAGATATCTTGTAGACGTGGAGAACGGGCAGAAGACCGGCTTTTTCCTGGACCAGAAGTACAATCGGGCCGCCGTTGCCCGTATCGCAAAGGGCAAGAGGGTACTGGACTGCTTTACCCATACCGGTTCCTTTGGCCTTAATGCGGCGTTGGGCGGTGCGGAACATGTTACCTGCGTCGATATATCTCAGTCTGCCATCGACATGGCAAAAGCGAACGCTGTCCGCAACGGGCTGGAAGGCAAAATGGATTTTCTCTGCGAGGACGTGTTTGACCTGCTTACGATGCTGGCAGACCGGAAATGCCGTGACTTTGACTTCATCATCCTGGACCCGCCTGCCTTTACGAAATCCCGCAAGACGGTACATTCAGCATCCCGCGGCTATAAAGAGATCAACCTGAAGGCAATGAAGCTGCTTCCCCGCGGCGGATATCTGGCCACCTGCAGTTGCAGCCACTTCATGACGGACGAGTTATTCCGCAAAACATTGTCCGGTGCCGCTAAGGATGCATCCGTTTCCCTAAGGCAAATAGAAGCCCGTCAGCAGGCCCCGGACCACCCGATCCTGTGGAACGTTCCTGAGACGGACTACCTTAAGTTTTATATTTTCCAGGTCGTATGACCTGTAATCCTTATCAGATTTCTGCCAGGTGAAGATGAAATATTCCAGAGTGTTGAAGCGAAGTATTTTTTAGTTGCGGTCAACCAATAAATAAACAGCATAACCAAATGAGAACATGACATTGAGTATGACTTGAAATTCTCATATTATTTGATCTTCTATGTTATAGTCAGTGCCGTCATACGATCGGGTATTTGAAGACAGGAGGTTTCAGGTTGGACTACGAGGAATCGCTGAGGATCATAGAGGAATCTTACGTCAAGGAGACGTACTGTCTGAAGTGCAAGAGATGGCGCTCCGGACTCAAAGATCACACGTGTCCGATTAAATATACCATATCTCTGGACGGTTACCTGAGGGGGATCGCAGACAGGCTGTTTGAGCTGGGGATCCCCCCGAAGAAGGCGGAGTATTGGCTGGACTGTGATGACAGACAGTCTAAGATCTACAAAGTAGGACTTTTTGTGGATTTACGAGATCTGCTAAATTGTGAAGTGCTCGGGGTGTTGCCCGAAGGATGGCGCTATTTCAGAGAGGATAATGCCGACGGAAAGATATGCACGATCGGATATGTCGACCGCGGGCACTATAAGGGAGTATTAGCTGCAAAACAAAGGATCAAAGAAATCGCAAAAGAGTTTGAGGAGTTTCTGGATACAGTTGACAGCGTAACAGTAAATGCTTTACTGCTATTATCGGGGGATTAGTTATGGAAGTCTTACAGGCAAACAGTTATTGCATGGAATGCAGACAATGGGTCACTGACGGCAGCAAGCACGAGTGCCCGATAAAACACAGAGCCCTGATCGATACCAATATGAGCGGAGTTGCAGACAGGCTGTATGCCCTGGGCGTCGTACCCATGATTGCATTTTATGGATTCAGCAATGACGCGGATGATACATACAGGCTTAGGATCTCAATCGATTTGCATCAGTCTTTTATACACGAAGTGCTGGGAGGTTTGCCCAGGGGCTGGGAATACTGCCGGGATGATGGCAGGATAAATTCGCTGGAATTCAACGACTGGCACAGCTGTTTTGAAGAAGACGCGGATGCACGAGTATCAGAAATCATTAAGGAGTTTGAAGAATTTTTAGACAGCCGTGATATAGAAGGCACCAGGGCTTTGACGCTGCTTGCAGGGGATCAGTGAAAACCGGCCGGGTCCCGTCAAGTCATAGGTCATGATGCAAGATATTTCTGAATAAGAGCACTTCAATGATACCATAGAAAAATGATACCATTTAACATGGTTGGGAGATGTAACAGATAATGAAGATATTGATAACGGCATTCGAGCCTTTTGGCGGAGAAAAAGTCAATCCTGCCTTGGAAGCTATGAAGCTGTTGCCGGACATGATCGATAACTCTAAGATACTGAAATTGGAGTTGCCAACTATTTTCAAGAAATCCGTCGAAAAGGTCTGGCAATATATAGACATGCATAAACCTGATATTATCGTTTCCTTGGGTCAGGCGGGCGGAAGGGCTTATATATCTGTTGAGAGAGTCGCTATCAATATTGATGATGCATCAATAGCTGATAATGATGGCAACATGCCAGTAGATCTGCCAATCTTTGAAGATGGTGAGAATGCCTACTTTTCAAACCTGCCCATCAGGAACATGGCGGAGGCCATAAAGAAAGCCGGAATTCCTGCCAGGATTTCGAACACGGCAGGAACCTATGTGTGCAATCATGTAATGTATGGAGTTCTTTATAAGATCCATAAGGAGAATCTGAATATGAAAGCCGGTTTCATCCATGTTCCTTATATTCCAGAACAGGTAATCGCCAAGCCCGAAAGTCCCAGTATGTCCCTCGAACATATCGTCAAAGCAATTGAAGTTGCATGCATGGAATTGGTATCTTAGTTATCTATAAACACCAGTTAATATAGACCAATAAACAATGTTTTAACAACAAGAACCACTGCTCAGCCAGTGGTTTTTTTATTGCAATACCACCCGACATTATATGACAAAGCCGATCCGCAGGTCATTCATGCGTCCATCAAACTGCAGAATTTTGTCGAAATATCGAACCTCATGGGGCCAACCTGCATAAAGTGTAATGAGCTCGGACTCTATATTTGATCTGGAGGCTGATTATGAAACGAAAGTGCATATATATCATATCTATGGCCATCTTCATGCTGGTCATAGGCCTGTTCTTCCTGCCGAATGATGCCTCAGCAGCATCGCCGCCCGCAACGCTTACTGTTGACGGAGTACCGGTAGGAACCTATCCTTCTGTACAAGAAGCTGTCAATGCGATCGAAACTACCCCCGGTGTTACTTTTGTGGTTGAGATCGCAAACGGGACAGTTACCGATCGTCTGCAGATCCTGCAGCACCCGGACAAAAATGTGGTCGTAAAGCCGCAGGCCGGAGCTATCGTCACATTTACGAATACGATCACGATAGACGGAAACGGAAACTATAACAATCCTGAATATGTGCTGATACAAGGCCTGAATTTTGACTTCTCCGCAGGCAGTCCTGCTGAATGTATCGATCTGGACTTTGTAGATGATCCACAACCACCTGGCCGCCATTGCTATCCACATAATGTCACGATCAATGGTTGCACATTCAAAGGTGTTCTTGATCAGGTTGTTGCAGTCCAAAGTACAACCGGCGGTATGAGAAACATAGCAATAATGAACTGTACCGCAACTGATATGCACAGCCTTGCACAGCTGAAAGCGGTTGGTGGCTATGCATTCATTCAAAACTGTACCTTAACTAATTCCAGCGGCGGTGTCAACTTCTATGGTACCGCAAACTTGTACGTTGACAGCTGCAATTTCAACGTAGTTGGCTATGCGGTTCGCAGCGGTCAGGGAGGAGGCCCTGCTATCGACGCAGGCTCTGTAAATATAAACAACAGCATATTGAAATCGAACTCTATAGATGATGGAACGGTCGTTCTTAGAGGAGACTCTCCACGCCACGTCTACATCGTCCATTCGATTCTGGCAAATGAAAACGCGGATGGACCGAGCATTCAAAACGTTACCGCAGGAAACCTGAGCTTATATGATATCCATATCGTAGAAACAGATGTAACAGGCCATTACTCGAGTATAAACCCCACGACAATAAAAATAATAGATGATCCCAACGTGAAGAACGGCCCTGTCTCAATAATCGAAAACGGCGACGATTGCTCCCCGATCAAAAAAGCTATACTGCAGATACTGAAGATCGTGCTTACGATAATATTCCTGCCTTTCATACTGATATATTATCTTATCAAATGGCTCTTCCCGGGTTTCGCTCCCCCATTTTGATTTGCAAAAGTACAGCCTGCTTCTCTCTTTTAACAGCCTGCACAGCATTATGTGTATTACGGGCTTTCGAAAGTAGCCTGAACAAATGAGAGAAGCGCAGATTCAAAATGACCTTACCCTCAAGTTCCATCCGGCAATGAGTTGATATAGCTGATCACATATCAGTGTCTTGCCGGGTGGTTGATTGAGGAAGATCACTTTTGTTAGATATATGGATAAAAAAGCACCTTGCTGCCGGCAGAAAAATCGGCAGCGAGGTGCTTTGACTTATTTGTCATATATGTCATACTTTGCCATATATCCCAGGTCATATTAAGTCATATAAAATCGGTCTTCAAGCCGACTCTTTGTATCTATATCTTCTGAGGAGCCCTCCAAAAACGAGGCATATCACCATACCCAATAATCCAAGCATGAATATCATCATACCTGCCCCGGAGCCCTTTCCGACGCCAAACATGACAGCCGGTATGCTTTCCTTCGAAATACTCTCCATGAACGGTTCACAAAAGACATCGACCATCCAGCCGCCCAATAAATGTCCAATGGGTATCGTGAAGAACTGCAGCGTGTTTCTGCAGGAATAGACTCTGCCTTGCATCTCTGCCGGTATCGTCGTTCTCACGATGACATCCAGGCTGGTGCTCATCAAGGGTACAGGCAGGTATCCGAGTATCTGCGCAATACACCACGTGACCGGAGATCTTGTCAAAGACATCAGGAAATTATCTGTTGTCAGTGAAAACAGCATAGTTGATACGATAAGTCGTATACGGTCCTTGGGCGGTGGCAGGAAAGATGCGATCAAGCTGCCGGCAAGCATAGCAACTCCGGCAACGGAAGTGACGATTCCCAGGACCGCCTCTCCGCCGTTCCCTCTTGGCAGAACGAACGCCGGAAGGGCCGCATCAAAAGCAGATGCAACCAGATTGACGCCCGCCAAAAACAGGATCAGAGTCAGCACCATCCTGTTTTGGAACAGGAACTTAAGGCCTGCCTTAACAGAGTCAAACAGTGTCTCCTTTTCTACTGCCGCATTTGCTTTAACAGATGGGATCCGCACGAACAGCAGCAAAGCCGAAAATGCAATCAAAAATGTGCTTAGATCCACTATTATCACTGCGTTCATTCCACCGACCGCGTATACGGATGTAGCCAGCATCGGGTGCAGAATGGTGATCAGTGAGCCTGAAAAGGAACGCATTGCACTCGTCTTCTGGTAATGTTTCTTTGGGGAAATAAGCGTGATCGCGACATTGCTTGCCGGGTTCTGCACCGTGTTCATTAGACCGCTTAATGCATTCAGCACATACAGATGCCATGCACATAGCAACCCTGTTTTCAGCAGGACATACACGGTCATAGTACAGAGAGCCGAGAACGTATCGCATATAAGCAAGGTATTTTTCTTGTCCCATTTGTCGGATAACGCTCCGGCAAAAATGCTCATCAGAACATATGGCGTATAGGAACATATGGTCAGCAATGCCGTCTGCAGTGCTGATCCAGTTTCCTGGTACAGCCAAAGCGTAAGCGCAAAGTTAGTCATCGCGCTGCCAAGCTGAGATAATCCCTGGGTGCCCCACAGGATGTAGAAATCCTTCAGTTCATGTATTCTGTTTTTCATTATGACTTTGCTCCTTTGATTTCATTTTTTCATGTCAAAGTGCAAAGTCTGAGGATAACAGCCTTTTAACGGCTTATCGCTCCATGCAGCATCCTCAAACCTTGCATGGAGCTTCAGCAATTGCGAGGATCAAATCGCTCACCCTCTCATTGGATCGTGAAATAATACGGGTTTGGATCAGAGATCCATTTCAAAGTCTTTACCCACTGTTATCCATATCGCTTTATGATTATCATATCGCCAACTTTACTTACTGGCAACCATAATTTACTGCTCAAAGAATTGACATCTCAGCTATTGTCACATCAGAGAAACTATTCAGTTAAAACTGAACCTGTGTTTTCTCTTTTTCCGATTTAAGCAAATAAAAAAACTATAGAGATATTTCTTTCATTATGTAAGGCTTAACCGTTCAGCAACTAAATATATAAAGAAACTGAAGGCAAGCATTAAGACAAGGTCTGGAAGCACATATGAAAAAGGCATGTTTATCAATCCCCAATATGAGTTGAAGAGACTGTGGGTTATGACACATAAAAAGATGCTTTTAGTCTTTGAATAAATCACCGTTAATATCAATGAAAAGCATAATCCAAGAATAATGAAAATAAACGGATCCAAATTTTGCTGAGGAGACCCGGCAATGAACCAAAGGGGCATATGCCATATAGACCAGATAAGACTTGTAAAAAGCGTAGCAATAATCAAAGGGAATTTCTTCATCAATACCGGTAAAAGGACCCCTCTCCATCCGATTTCCTCAAGTCCCCCGAAAAGAATATTGGAGACAGCTGCAGGTATCAGATAATATAAAGGATAATTAAAAAACTGAGTTTCGGTTTTAACAGTGCAAGCATTGATGACAAAAGATATTGAAAAAAGAGCAACAGGCACAATGAGAATAAACAAATACCAAAACACATTGACCTTTGCTCTCATAATCTGTTTTATAAATGACTCGTACTCGAATTTATCTTTTCTATGATACATACTGAGAAAAGCTCCGATCGTAGGGCCCAATCCGCCGGCAATGAAGAGCATCATATATACCGGATGCCCATACCCGATTTCTGTATAAATAGTTATTAAAGAAAGTGCTCCCCACATAATCCAGGATATTAAAAAGGTATATATCAAAAATTTAGACAGCCTGGTCATGAAAGTTCACCCCATTAATTTATCCAAGCTAAGCAACAGCTTCATTCCCGCAACTTCATCCAGTCGATACTTGCCGCGCAGAAATTTAACAGTTTCGGATCTTACCTTGTCAAATTCCCTCATTATTTCTCATACTCCGTCAATTGCCGGACAAGGCACCTGTCACCATATCCGCCCTTTTTTCATCCACTTATCTGCATAGGAGCTTTTGCGATACGATATCAGAATAAACTTCCATGCCACTGGTGTTTGCGATGTGGATCACATCAATAAACCGGCCGCTGTCAGGGAGGATAGTTGTAAGCAAATTCTCTTCCCGCAAAATACGGTCAGGATTGAAAACCACATCCCTGTAACCGTCAAAAATAGCCACGTAAAATATCTCGGATTCGACAATATCCTGAAAGAAATGGCTGCCATAGGACAGTTCCGGCATAAAACCCTCTTTTTTTGAAGAATACTCACAAATCACCTTCATATTGCATAGTTCCGAAAAGTGCACCGGAATCCCCAGGGAGGGTGTGGTGCTCCCCCACCTGCCTGGGCCCACTAACATTGCATTTTTACCTTTCATTTTTTTATTAATCAGGCCTATAAGGATGATGCAACAGAAACCAATAGCGCACCTGAGGAATGATGCATATGATGACCGCTCCGGTAGTAGATGTTAGGCTTTCGGAATTAATTGCCCCGTCCTTTTATGAAGTTCATAGAGAGTTAAAGGAAGAACTGTATGATGAAAATCCTTTTTGCTGGCGTGTTTTGTTTTACCTGTATCTGCGGGCTTTGACTTTGTTTTTCCACCGTTAACCACTCCAAACTTGTCGTAGGCCAAATCACGCTTGATCTTCTTAATGTCCTTCTCGGTCGGCTCTACCGGGAAACCTAGGCCTATACCATAGGTCATTTAATCACCTCGCTTTCTTATAAAGGCTTCTCTGGGGTCGGTATGGTTTTCCGGAGTCTCTCCGCTTGAATGTTTTTTTGCCACAGTATTAAAATGCCGAGCCATATCCGCATCATAACGTATATCTTTATGTTTTTTCATAAACTCAAGAAGCTCTTCCGGTGTTTTTAATTTCATAAATTCCTCTTTGTTACTCATTTCCAATTTGTCTGGCCACCTCATATTTTCCCTGTTCACTCAGTTTTAAGTACGCATTCGCACGGATGAATATAACGTAATCGATGGGCAGGTGTATACTTCCACCCATGAAGTTGCCTTTACTTGAGAAGAAGCAATCCTCCGCGTCCTTTA
>ENA-OWOZ01000445-OWOZ01000445.1-bioreactor-metagenome-genome-assembly--contig:-NODE-445-length-53446-cov-47.472934_pt1 | contig 53446 bp, 46 predicted proteins | sample MGYA00238140_ERZ651804 | MGnify/ENA primary metagenome ERZ651804 (study PRJEB26910, sample SAMN07631232) | bioreactor metagenome | isolation source: Switchgrass digestor | place: USA: Dartmouth...
TTATAATATAAATCAATGAAAAAGTCAAGTTTTTAATAAATTAAATAAAAGGGCTGCTGACTTTGTCAACAGCCTGAGGCATGACCATAAGTCATGCCTCTTTTTCTTTCCCAATTTCTACAAACACCCGGCATTCCTTGATTCCGCTTTTAAAGTGAATCAGGTTGCCTTCGATTTCTTGGCCGTCAACCGTGATGCGGTTTTGTTTTCCTTTCCGGACCGTGATGGAATAACGGACGCCCCGGAAGAGCCGTTCTGCCTCATATCCCTCGATGCTCTCAGGGAGGGACGGAGCAATCCGCAAGCCCTCATAATCGGGCCGGATGCCCAGAATCGCCTGCGTTGATGCGACGAACATCCAGGAGGCGGTTCCCGTGAGCCAACTGTTCTTCGCTTCGCCGTAGTTTTTTGCTGCCCGGCCCGCGACCATCTGGCTGAAGACGTAGGGTTCGGTGCGGCGGATTTCGCTGTTCTTTTCCTGATGCGAAGGATTGTTCTTCAGATAAAGGGCGAAGGCTGCGTCACTGTTGCCGACAAGCGTGTGGGCGATGATGACCCAGGGATTGTTGTGACAGAAGACGGCGCCGTTTTCCTTGTAGCCCGGCGGATAGCTGGAGATCTCTCCGAGGTTCAGGTAGTATCTGGTGTAAGGCGGCCAGACGAGTTCGGCCCCGTAGTCGTTCACCAGCAGCCTTTCCACGGACGCCAAGGCCTTTTGAGCCAGGCCTTCCTTGATTCCTATCCCCGCCAGCACGCAGAAGCCCTGGGGTTCGATGTAGATCCTGCCTTCCTCGCACTCCCGGCTTCCGACCTTGTTTCCGAAGGCGTCATAGGCCCGGAGGAACCATTCCCCGTCCCAGCCGTGTTCGAGGACGGCTTTTTCCATTTTTGCAACCTCCATGCGGATTTTTTCCGCTTCTTCAGGGTTTCCGAAACGCTCGCACAATTCCGCGTATTCCTTACCGTATTTAACGAACATCGCCGCGATGAAGACGCTCTCCGCCTTCCCGCTTTCAAAATTCTCCGCGGTTTGAAAACTCTCGTCGGGCTGGGTGCTGAAACAGTTGAGATTCAGGGTGTCGTTCCAGTCCGCCCTTCCGATTAAAGGAAGTCCGTGCGGACCCTTGTTGTTGATGGTGTGGTTCACGCTTCTCCGGAGGTGTTCGAAAAGGGGCGCTTCGGTGCCGGGAAGGTTGTTGAAGGGGACGGGTTCGTCAAGGATGGAAGCGTCGCCCGTTTCCTTGATGTAGGCGCAAGTCGCCGCGATGAGCCAGAGCGGGTCGTCGTTGAAGCCGGAGCCGATGTCGGCGTTTCCTCTTTTCGTCAGAGGCTGGAATTGATGGTAGGTGCTTCCGTCCGGAAATTGAATCGCCGCCAGATCGAGAATCCGTTCCCGCGTCCGTTCCGGAATCAGGTGGACGAAACCGAGGAGGTCCTGGCAGCTGTCCCTGAAGCCCATGCCCCGACCCGTTCCGCTTTCGAAATAACTCGCGGAGCGGCTGATGTTGAAGGTGATCATGTTCTGGTATTGGTTCCAGATGTTCACGGTGCGGTCGAAGTCCTCGTTTCCGGTCCGCACCTGGAAGCGGCTCAGGAGGTTCCGCCAATAGGCTTTAAGATTTTCCAGGGCCCTTTCCACGCTTTCCTCGGTGGAAAAACAGGCGATCAATTCTTCGGCAGGTTTTTTGTTGATGGCGCCGGGAGCCTCCCACTTTTCTTCCTCGGGGTTTTCAATGTACCCCAGGAGGAAAATGAAGGTCCTTTTTTCTCCGGGGGCGAGGGAGAAGTCGATTCTGTGGCTTGCAATCGGCGCCCAGCCGCTGGCGACGCTGTTCCCGCTTGTTCCGGAAAGGACGGTTGCGGGGTTGTTCCAGGAGTGGAAACGGCCGAGGAAGGCTTCGCGGTCGGTGTCGAAGCCGGCGATTTCCGAATGTACATGGAAGAAGGCGTAATGGTTCCTTCTTTCCCGGTATTCGGTCTTATGGTAGATGGTGCTGCCCTTGACTTCGACTTCGCCGGTGCTGTAGTTTCTCTGGAAATTGGTGGCGTCGTCGACGGCGTTCCAGAGGCACCATTCCAAAGCACTGTAGAGTTGAATCTCCTGCGCCTCGCAGCTCGCGTTTTCCAACTTCAATATATTGATTTCGCAGTTCCTCCCCAAGGGGACGAAGCAGGTGAGTTCGCTTCTCAGTTTGTTCTTTCTCGCTTCGAAAACGGTGTATCCGAGGCCGTGGCGGCAGCGGTAATGATCGAGCGTGGTCCCCGCCGGCAGGAAACTTGGGCTCCAGACGATTCCGCCGGTCCTAAGGTAATAGCACCTTCCCCCGAGGTCGAGGGGGACGTTGTTGTAACGGAAGCGGGTAATCCTACGCAGTTTCGCATCCCTGAAAAACGAAAAACCGCCGCCGGTGTTGGAAATGAGGCTGAAAAAGCCCTCGTTCCCCAAATAATTGATCCACGGAAGGGGTGTTTTCGGTGTTTCAATAACATATTCCTGATTCTTGTCGTCGAAGAATCCAAACTTCATCGAAGCCACCTCGCATTTTCCTCTAAAACGTTTTCGGAAATCCGTTCTGATTATACAATAAAACTGCCAAAAATGCAACGGATTTTTATGCATTAACCTTAAAATATGTCCAAAAAAAGGAAAAATGTTGAGAAAAATTCAAAATTGCCTTGACAACGGGCTTGTTTTATTATAAAATGGTCTCAGAAAACGATTTCGTAAATCCAGCAAGACATGAGGTTTTGAATGGTAAAAATAAAGGACATTGCGGAGAAGTGCGGTGTGTCCGTTTCCACGGTAAGCAAAGCTTTGAGCGACTACCCCGACATCAACAAGAACACAGTCGAATACATCCGCCAGGTCGCACGAAGCATGGGTTATCTCCCGAACGCGGCGGCGCGGGCTTTACGGACAAACCGTTCCTACAACATCGGCGTCCTCTTCATCGACAAGACGGAATCAGGCTTGCGGCATGAATTCTTTTCCGTGATCTTAAACAGCGTCAAGGTCGAAGCCGAAAGCCACGGTTACGACATTACCTTCACGAGCAGGAACATCGGCGAGATGCAGATGACCTATTACGAGCACGCCAAGTATAGGAACTGCGACGGTGTGGTCATCGCTTCGATTGATTTCAAGGATTCGGACGTCGTGCGTTTGGTGGAAAGCGACATTCCGACGGTGACGATCGACCACATCTTCAACAACCGCACGGCGGTCCTCTCGGACAACGTCCGGAGCATGCAGGAACTGGTTGATTACGTGGTTTCCCAGGGGCACCGGGACATCGCCTTCATCCACGGCGAAGATACCTACGTCACGCAGCAACGCCTCGCCAGTTTCCGGAAAGCCTGCCTCAGGCATGGGCTCGTCATCCCGGAAGAGTACATCAAAGAGGGCCTGTACCACGATCCCAGATCGAGTGCCCTGCTCACGCGGGAGCTGCTGTCTTTGAAGAAAAGGCCGACTTGCATTTTCTATCCCGATGATTTTTCCTACATCGGCGGCATGAACGAAATCGAAAGGCAGGGTCTCACGATTCCTGACGACATCAGCGTCGTCGGCTATGACGGCATTCTGCTCTCCCAGGTTCTCCGGCCCCGGCTTACCACCTACCGCCAGAACGCTGAGGAAATCGGAAAAACCGCCGCGGCCAAACTGATCGAAATGATCGAGAATCCGAAACTTTTCATTCCGGAGCAGATTCTCATTCCCGGGGCGGTCATCAAAGGAGAAACAGTGAAAAAAATCTGATTTGCAATATATTTTTGAAAATTATAAAGAGGAGGGTTTTGTGAAAAGATTACTTCTTTTTATGCTTGCAGTTGTAAGCGTTTTCGTCTTATTCGGCTGTGACGGCAATGGGGGAGAGGCCTCCGGTCTGTCTGAAGACAAAGGCAAGACGCTCGTCATTTACTGTTGGAACGAGGAGTTCAAGAGCAGGTTCAATGACTATTACTTCAACGAAGCGAACAACAACAATATGCTTCCGAATGGGGTAAAAGTCAAATGGGTGATGACGCCCAGCGAAGGCAACGCCTATCAGAACTCCTTGGATGAGGTTTTGCCGAGGAACGATGAATTGGGTGATGATGAGAAAGTCGATTTGTTCTTGATTGAAGCGGACTATGCTTTGAAATATGTGAACTCAGAATATACGCTTGACATCATCAATGAAGTCGGACTGACACAGAAGGAATTGGAGAATCAATACCAATATACCAAGGACATCGTCACTTCCTCCGACGGGAAACTCAAGGGCACTTCCTGGCAGGCGACACCCGGACTCTTCGCCTACAGAAGAAGCATCGCCAAAGAAGTTTTGGGAACGGACGACCCGGTCGAAGTGCAGAAGAGGCTATCCGACTGGGAAAAGTTCGAAGCTGTTGCGGAATTGATGAAGGAGAAAGGCTATTACATGCTTTCGGGCTACGATGACGCCTACCGTCCTTTCACGAACAACATCAGCCAACCCATGGTCAAAGACGGAAAACTGAAACTCGACGATAAGATCTTTGAATGGATCGAGCAGACGAAGAAATTCACTGAAAATGGTTGGAACCAAAGAACGACGCTTTGGAGCGAGACCTGGGCGCAGGGCCAGGGTCCGAATGGAAGAGTCTTCGGGTATTTCTATTCGACCTGGGGAATCAACTTCACGCTTCTTGAAAACTCTCTTGAGAATCCTGATGAACCCGCTCAGGTCGGAAACGGGATTTTCGGAGACTGGGCGGTCTGCGAAGGTCCGGCGAGCTTCTATTGGGGCGGAACCTGGATTTGTGCTGCGAAGGGTACCGACAACCTCAACCTCGTCCGCGACATCATGAGAAAGCTCACCTGCGACAGAGCGACGATGAAACTCATCACTCTGGAGACGCTCGATTTCACAAACCACAAGCAGGCCATGAAGGAAATCGCGGAGGATCCGGAATACGGATCGAGTTTCCTCGGCGGCCAGAACCACATTGCGTTGTTTGTGAAAGCGGCGGATAAGATCAGCATGAAGAACGCTTCCTTCTATGATCAGACGATTACCGAAGAGATCCAAACCGCCATGAAGGACTATTTCGATGAACAGGTGACCTTGGAGCAGGCTTTGGAGAACTTCTATAAAGCCTTCCAGGAAATCCACAAGAACATTGAGATTGAACGGTGAAAACAGGGCGGAGGCATTTGCTTCCGCCCTTCCTAAACGAGGTGTGACATGGGAGAGAAAAAAGAAACCAAAAGGGTGAGGGCGAAGCGGGTGAACTACTCCCGCTACGGATATTACTTCATCGCGCCCTTTTTCATCGTGTATTGCATCTTTTCCCTGGCTCCCTTGCTGATGACTTTCTACTACAGTTTTTTCGAATACTACCGCGACGGTCTGAATGTCATCGGACCGAATTTCGTGGGGTTTGAAAACTACGTGAACCTTTTCAAAAAAGGGGATTTCTTCCAATATTTCGGAAACACCCTGCTTGTCTGGATCATCGGATTCATACCGCAGATCGTCGTCTCTTTCCTGCTCGCCCTGATCTTCACGAGCCACAGGATGAAGATCAGAGGCAAGACTTTCTTCAAAACAGTCATGTACATGCCAAATCTGATCATGGCCTCCGCTTTCGCAATGCTCTTCTTCCTGGTTTTCGGCGATACCGGGCCGTTCAACCAGATATTGATCGATTTGGGGCTCATTGACGAAGGAATCCGTTATTTGAGCACGGTTTGGGGGACACGGAGCCTGATCGCCTTGATGAACTTCCTGATGTGGTTCGGGAACACGACGATTCTGCTCATGGCGGGAATCAACGGCATCGACCCGAGTCTGTTCGAAGCGGCCGAGATGGACGGAGCGAACTCCTGGCAGGTCTTCTGGAAGGTGACCCTGCCCCTCGTTTCGCCGATCGTCCTCTATGTCCTGGTCACTTCGATGATCGGCGGCCTGCAGATGTTCGACGTTCCGGAAGTCCTGACCCGGGGCACCGGCGGGACCAACCGCACGAGCATGACCGTCCTTATGTACCTTAACCGCTTCCTAAAGACCAGGAATTACGGGGATTCCGGGGCGGTTTCCGTGATCCTCTTCATTCTTACGGCTTTGCTCAGCCTCGCGGTCTTCCGCCTGTTCTACCAGCCTGAGCGGAAGGGAGGTGGAGGGAGATGAGACTTTCCGCGCGCAGTCGCGTCAACCGCCCAGTGAAAACTGCCATTTCCTATATCTTCCTGTGCATTTTGACCGCCCTCTGTTTGTTCGTTTTCTATGTCCTCTTCATCAACGCGACGAGGTTCAATGCGGAAATCAGGCGGGAATTCGCGATTCTTCCCGGCCGGGCGCTCGGCTTCAATTTCCGGAAGCTCAACTCCCTTGATTCGATTCCGATTTTCAGGGGACTATTGAACAGCATGATCATCGCCGGCTCAGTAGCGGCTTTGAGTTCGTATTTTTCCGCTTTGACGGCATACGGCATCCACATGTACAACTTCAAATTCCGAAAAGCAGCCTACATTTTCATTCTGCTGCTGATGATGGTGCCGACGCAGGTCGCCGCGACGGGTTTCATCAAAATGATGTATGACTGGAAACTCACCAACTCTTTCCTTCCGCTCATCATTCCTTCGATTTCTTCGCCCATAATTTTCTTCTTCATGAAGAAGTACCTGGAGGCGAATCTCCAATACGAGATCGTGGAATCGGCGCGGGTGGACGGGGCGAACGAGTTCCTCACTTTCCATAAAATCATTCTGCCGATCATGCGTCCGGCGCTTGCGGTTCAGGCGATTTTCGCATTCGTCAGTTCCTGGAACAACTACTTCATCCCCGCCTTGTTGCTTACAAGCAGGGAGAAGAAGACCGTTCCGATCCTGATCGGGCTTTTGCGAAGCATGGATGACAAGACCGACCTGGGAATGATTTATCTTATGGTTCTGATTGGTGTCGCTCCGTTGATCATCATGTACCTGCTGTTGTCTCGTTTCATCATCAAAGGCGTGACCATCGGCAGCGTCAAAGGCTAACCGCAGACGACCTGATTTTTTCATTCCACTCCTGAAAGCTCCCCATACAGGGGGGCTTTTTCCGTTATCAAATTCCGGGAAAGAAAAACAAAAATAGATTATAATGAATGACGGTTGCAACGAAAGTAGCATATAATATAAAAAAACGGAGTGGATTTGCATGTTATCATATTTGAAATCAATCAAAGCAAGGGATCCGGCGGCGCGGAACTACCTCCAGATAATTCTCTTCTATCCTGGTGTCAAGGCGATCTTCTGGTACCGCATCGCCCATTTCTTATACAAAATTAAACTGAAACTGATTGCGGAAGGGATTATGTATTTCGTGCGGATGATCACCGGCATCGAAATCCATCCTGCGGCCAAAATCGGCAAAAGGCTCTTCATCGACCACGGCATGGGCGTCGTAATCGGGGAGACGGCCGTAATCGGGGATGACTGCCTGATGTACCACGGGGCGACTCTCGGAGGGACGGGAAAGGAGAAATGCAAGCGCCATCCGACAATCGGAAACAACGTTTTGATCGGCGCGGGGGCCAAGGTCCTCGGAAACATCACCGTCGGAGACAACGCGAAGATCGGAGCGAACGCTGTCGTCACCGAAGACGTGCCTGCCGGCGCGACTGTCGTCGGCGTGAAAGGAAGAATCATCTCGAATTCTTAGGGACTTTGTCCCTTTTTTCTTATAAAATTAATTACAAACTTAAAAAAATTAATTTAAAAGTTGACAAAATTAATTAAAGTAAATATAATATTAAGCGGGAGGTAGAGAAATATGGGAATTTTAAAGCAAGTGAAAGACAAGAAGCTTTCGCCGGCAGAAGCGTTTACCCGTCTTTATGGACGGCCTCCCAAGAAAGCCAGATTTCTCTTCCTGAGAATCCGGATAAGGGATGCGAAACTGGTTTCCTTTTTTGTGAATCTTATTTTCCTTCTTCCTTTCCCCCTGATTCTATTGAGGCCGTTTGCGGGTCCGATAATGGAGAAGAACGGACTCGATCCGGCTCTCTACAAAATGTTCATCGCGACGGGTAAGGGAACGAAAATCAGGGTGGATTCGAAAGACGTAAAAGTTTTCCTGAAAATTTTATGAAAGGGGCGCCTACTTTGAAAAAAGAAGTCATTTCCAAATGCCCGGTGTGCGGGCATGATCTGGCCATCACGCGATTGCATTGTCACAATTGTGAGATTGAGATTTCCGGCGATTTCTATTTGAACAGGTTCAACTCCTTGAGCCGCGAACAGATTGATTTCGTGCTGACATTTCTGAAAAACCAAGGCAGCATCAAGGCGATTGAAAAGGAACTGGACATCTCTTATCCGACCGTGAAGAAAATGTTGAGCGACGTCCTCCTCACCTTGGGACTTGACGTCGACGACAACGAAGAAAAACTGAGTCTGCAGAGAAGCGAAATCCTCGACAAACTGGCGAGGAAGGAAATCAGTTTTGAAGAAGCGAATGCTTTGCTCAAAAACTTGAAATAGGAGGTTTCCCATGAAAGAGGAAAGAAAAAAGATTTTGGAAATGGTTTCGGAGGGAACCATCACCGTCGAAGAAGCGGAAGTCCTGTTGGACGTCCTGAAGAAAGAGGATGACGGGGACGAAAGCAAGGACTTCGGACAGAAGTTGAAGGAAGGCCTGGAGAAAGCCCGTGAGGGGATAGCCCGGGCGAAGGAAAAAGTTGTAAACGAATTCGAGAAACGCCAAATAAAGGAAAAGGCGGAAATGGGCCTGGAAAAGGCGACGGAAGCTTTGGACCGGGCGGATGAAAAACTGAAGGAAATCGGGAAAAAACTGAAAGAAGCTTTTTCGAAAAAGGAGCTGGATAACAATGGATGAAAGAATGAAGATTCTGGAGATGCTTGCGGAAGGGACAATCACCGTGGAAGAAGCCAAGGAACTGCTTGAGACCTTGGATAAGCAGAAGGTTTACGTTGAGGAAAAGGGAGAAACGAAAGTTGCCACCATGGGCGAGGTTGTGAAAGGCCAGGTCGGAAAGGTCCTGAGGATCAAGGTTGCGTCCTCCGAAGGAGACAAGGTCGACGTCAATTTACCGCTTTCCTTGATCAAGGCGGCAATCAAAATCGGGACGGCGACGGATCTCCTTTCCAAATCTGTGAAGATCGGCAATTTCGACGCCCTTAAAGAAATCGATCCTGATCTCATCATCAGTTCCATCGAACACGGAATGGTTGGGAGAATCGTGGATGTGAAAAGCGCGGAAGGCGACATTGTTGAGGTCTTCATTGAATGAGATTCAAATCGGCGTTTGAAAATGCCGATTTTTCTTTTTTTTCGGATTTTCGGGTGATATAATAGGAAGAAATTTGCCTTGAAAGGGAGGATCACCATGGATATTTTCAAAAAATGTTCATCGTTGGATTTGTTGAATCGCGTCCGCGAAAAGGGCATCTATCCCTATTTCCACGCTTTGGAAACCGGACAGGACACAGTAGTGATGATGGAAAACCGGGAAACAATCATGATCGGATCCAACAATTACCTGGGACTGACAAACCATCCGGAGGTCATAGAAGCGGGTGTCGCGGGACTCAAAAAATACGGATCCGGCTGTTCCGGTTCCAGATTTCTGAACGGGACGCTTGACATCCATCTGGCTTTGGAGAGGGAGCTTGCAGAATTCTTGGAGAAGGAAGCGGTCATGACCTTCAGCACCGGCTTCCAAACCAACCTCGGCATCATTTCCGCAATCGCCGGCAGGAACGACGTCGTCGTCGGCGACCGGGAGAACCACGCGAGCATTTATGACGGATGCAAACTCTCCTACGCGAAATTCCTGCGCTACAACCACAGCGACATGGAGGATCTGGAAAACATCCTGAAGTCGATTCCGGAAGACAAGGGTATTCTCATCGTGACCGACGGCGTCTTCAGCATGTCCGGCGACATTGCAAAGCTTCCTGAGATCGTCAAACTCGCCAAAAAGTACGGCGCTCGGGTGATGGTCGACGACGCCCACGGTTTCGGTGTCCTGGGAAAGCACGGAAGAGGAACCGCCGAACACTTCGGTCTGGAAGACGAGGTCGACATCATCATGGGGACGTTTTCCAAATCTCTCGCTTCCTTGGGCGGTTTCATGGCCGCGAAAGCCGAAGTCGTCGATTACGTGAAACATGTCTCCCGCCCCTTCATCTTCAGCGCTTCGATTCCGCCGGCGAACGTGGAAAGCGCGCGGGCGGCCTTGAGGATCATCAAACGCGAGCCGGAAAGGATCCAGGCTCTCCGCGACATCAGCAATTACATGCGCGAAGGTCTGAAGAAGCTGGGGGTTCCCATCATCGAAAGCGAAACACCGATCATTCCGATTTACACCTACGATGAAGAAAAGACGTTCATCGCCTGCAAACTGCTCCTCGAGCGGGGCGTCTATGTCAATCCCGTCATCCCGCCCGCGACTCCGGTCGGAGAGTGCCTGCTTCGCACTTCCTACACGGCGACGCATACGAAAGAACAGATGGATTACGCGATGCGGCAGATCAAGGAAGTTCTCGACATTTTGAACAATCTTGAATAGGGAAAACAGAAACCGGAAATAATATTATCGTCATATGACAAGGGACGTAAGGTTCCCAAAACCTTATGCTTTGCTCGTGCGGCCGGAGCAAGAAATCAAAACGGCCGCGTTTTTTGTATAGAAAAGAAAAAGCAAGGGAAAAATAATAACGGGTTTCGGAAGTTTTCCCAACAAAAACTTCTCCCTTGCTCTTTTGGCGAGAGCGTTAAATAAATAATGCCAGGGGGCTTAAAGCCCCGAAAAATGAGGTGAAGCCAAACTGATGGCTTCACCTTTTTTCATGCAAGGTTGTTTTGACTTGATTCAGTTTTTTTATTTTCAGCACATTTTTCCAAATGGAAAAATTTTGAAATATTAATATTTGACTCCCGAAGGCCAAACGGAAATCCCCAGCAGTTCTCTCGCGGTCGGAGGAAGTTTGGATGTGGAATTTGTCCTGAGTTCGCAGCCGGGAATCGGCCTTTCCGCAATCATCGGCGTGCTCACTTATGACAAGGGCGCCTTCAAATATGCCGGCTTTGCCTTGAATCCGGAGATAGGGTTCAACGCGGATGCCTGTTGGGTCGACGAAGCTTCGGGGATTTTCAATGTCCAGTTATATGAAAGCGAAAACGGGCAGGACTACATCATCGCCTCCCCGACCCTCATTTTCACAATCCAATTCGATATAATCGCTCTACCCGGGAACGCAAGTTTCCGGTTCCTGGCCGATCCGGACCTGAGCGAAGGCCTCTTCAGCATGGACATGACCATGCACGAATTCACCGGAAGTCCTTTGAACATCGTCGCGGTCGAAGCGGACACTTCCCTGGCCAGTCTGAAAGTGATTGGAAAAGTCACGAATGAAGAATACGCGCTTACGCCCGCTTTCGCTCCGGATGTTCATGAATATCTGGTCAGAATCGCGAATGCGGATGCGGCGGGAGTCACTCTCCTGGCCGCGGCAACCGACCCCGCTTCCACAGTCCTTCTTCCGGACGCGGATGACCTCTTGACGGGAGCCGAACTCTTGATCACCGTCGAGGGTTACGACGGCGTGACGGTCTCCGTGTATAAAATAGTCGTCGAGGTGTTGCCTCCGCTTTCCACGGCTCTTTTAAGCGACATCATCGTTAGCGAAGGCAGCCTGACACCCGGGTTTTCCAGTGAAGTCACTGCTTATACGCTGACCCTTCCTTACACGAGCGCTGCAATCGGCATCACGCCCGTGGTCGCGCCGGGAATTTTTCAGAGCGCCCTTACCTTCAACGGCACATCCATAACCTCCGGGGAAGAAAGAACCGTCTCGCTCAATCCGGGAAGCAACATCGTAATCATCAGGGTGGTTGCGGAAGACGGAACGCAGCTGGTGTACGCCATAAATCTGGTGCGCGCCGAAATCTATTCCGGCGATAACTATCTGAAATCCTTGGCGGTTATCGACTACTACATTCCCTTCGATAGGAACACTTTCTCTTATACCATCCAGGTCGGGAAAGACGTCAACAAGGTCAACCTTGTCTATGAGTGCAGCGATGAGAAAGCGACCGTGACAATTGAAGGGAATGAAGATCTGGTCTTTGGGAAGAACACCGTGCTCATCGTCGTGACGGCGGAGAACGGTTCGGAGCGAGTCTACCGCATTTCGGTAATGAAGGAAATCGAGGAACCTAACAACTTCTGGTTCATAACCTCCCTGATCCTTTTGGGAACCACCGTCGTCTCAGTTGCGGCCTGCTCCATAATCATCAAGAGATTCAGAAAAGAAGAATCGACCATTTAAGCATTCCTGATAGATTTAGGAGTTACGAAAAGAAAAAAGGCGAAGTCATTTCGGCTTCGCCTTTTTCTGTTCAGAGCCCGCTTAAACATGAATACATTTCTTGATTTGGGAAAGAATAAAAATGCCGGGCCGGCGCAGGCTTTGGAAGACAGGCCTTAAAACAAAAACTTCCGATTTGCTCCTGGGCAAGAGCAAGAAATCTAAACTGTCCGGAACCCTCTCGACTGAGAGGGTTTTTTCTATGAAAAAGCTTGGACTTATGCTATAATAGCATCAGTTTTGAGGTGGAGGCATGCTTTTCGTAAATGGGAAATTTTATACCGGCAAGGGTTTTTCGGAAGCGGTGTTTGTGAAAGACGGGATTATCGAGGAAGTCGGAGGAACCGAGGCCCTCATCAAAGCCCATCCAAATGAAGAAATTGTCGATTTGGAAAAACGGCTGGTCATCCCCGGCTTCAACGATTCCCACATCCATGTCCTGAGTTATTCGCGCTTTTTGGAAAGCGTGAATCTGCGGGGCGCGGAAAGCAAGGAAGAAATCATCGCTTTGGGGAAAAAGGCCCTGGAAAATAATAATATATTGGTGATGTACGGTTGCGACGACAGCTTCTTTCCTGCGCCTTTGACCAGGAGCGATCTGGATCTGATATCCTCAGAAAAACCCGTGATCGTCCACAGAAGCTGCGGCCACATCGCCTTCGTGAACAGTTCCGCATTGAGGCTCCTTCCTGAAGGAGAAGCCGCCGGATACATTGACCCTGAAAACGGAATCCTGAAAGAGGATGCGGTTTCCTTGCTTGAAAAAGTTTTTCCGAAAGAAAGTCCCTCCCGGCTGAAAGAGAGAATCAGAAGAACAATGCGTAATCTGAACTCTCTAGGAATCACTTCTCTCGCGACGGGCGACGTTGCTGGGGATTTGGAGGAGGGTTTGAGGATAATTGAAGCCTACCGTGAACTGGAAGAAGAAGGGGAACTTTCGGCCAGAGTCAGCCTCAAGTTCGCTTTCATTGATGAAGAAAAAATCAAAGCCTTTTGGAACCGCCGCAGTTCCAGCCCCTATTTCCGCTTCGGCCCTTTGAAACTCTACCTGGACGGTTCTTTGGGGGGAAGCACGGCTCTGCTATCAGAACCCTATCGACCCGGGTATTACGGAATCCAGACTCTTTCCTGCGGGAAACTGCAGGATCTCTTGGAGTTTTCGGAAGCGAACGGAATCCAGGTGGCGGCGCACGCAATCGGGGACGAAGCCTGCGCGCTCTTCCTGGACGCTTTCAAAAAGACCTGCAAGCGGAACAGCCTCCGCCATTTTCTGATTCATCTCCAGGTTCTGAGGAAGGATCTGCTTGCGGAAATGCAGGCTCTCGGGATTCCGGCATCCCTGCAGCCGATTTTCCTCGAGGAGGATTTGAAGATGGCGAAGAGAAAACTGAGCCAAAACCTCCTGAAAACTAGCTACGCCTTCAGAAGCATAGCCGCCCTGACGGTTGCCGCTTTCAGCAGCGACGCCCCCTATGGGGGAGTGAATCCTTTCCGGGGACTTAGGGCGGCTTTGACGCAAGAGGATGGGGATGGGGAAATCCTGAATCCGGAAGAAAGGATGGGCCGGGAGGAGGCCTTGAAGGCCTACACTGCAAACTCCGCCTATCTCACTTTTGAAGAAAAGGTCAAGGGCAGGATCGCCCCCGGGTTCTTCGCGGACTTCGCCGCCCTTTCCGATGATTATTTTTCCGTTCCCGAGAGGGAAATAGCGGGTTTGCGGGCGGATGTGACCGTCGTCGGCGGGAAAATCGTTTACCGCCGGTAGTTCTCGGAAAGGTGTAGAAAATTGGCGGAAGATGTGTTAAAATACTGGAAGAGGAAAAGCATGATGGAAAACAAAGAAAAATTCTTGCAATTCATAAAAACACTCAATCTGGAAGCGGCGGATTACAAGGAAGGCTCGATCGACGCCGTGAAGATCAGCGACAACTACCGGCTTTGGGAATTCAGTTTCAGTTTTCCGGAAGCGCTCGCTCCCGCCGCCTATTTCCGCCTGGTTGGGGCAATCCAGGAAAAGTTCGGATATGAGAATCAAATCAAAGTCCGCGTATGCTATGCGGAACGGAACCTGTCCGAACCGCTCTTGGAGGAGTATTACCGGACGGTGCTTGCGGAAGTGGGGAAGGAAATGCCCCGTTATTCCGCCCTCAACGCTTTTACAACCTCCTTTTCCGGAAACAAAGTCACGGTATTCGTCGCCGATGACAAGGAAAAGGACATCGTCAGCGACCTGCTTAAGAAGATCGCCTCGAAGTTTTCGGAAATGGAACTCGATTACGTCGTTTTCGAGGTGAAGGTGAGTCCTTTTGAAACCCCGATTGAAAAGGTGATCGAAGAGACGATTAAGGAAAGTGCGGAAAAGGCGCTTGTGGAAAACGAGGCTTTGTCGCGGTCCGCGAAGGAAGAGAAGCAGAAAGTCTTCAAAAGGAAGCGGATGACGGCGGAAATCAACGGCGAAGTCACTCCTTTGAACCAGGTTCCGGCTTCGGAACCGGAACTCATCGATTACCAGCAGAAATTCGTGAAGAAGGATTTCGTCGTCATGGGCGACGTCGTGAGCGCCGAGATCAAGAACGTCCGGGAATACAAGATCTACGAAGCCACCATCTTCGACGGAACCGATTCGATCATCATCAAAACCTTCATCAACGGCTTCAATCAGCTGGACGAGGAATTCTATCAGAAGTACTGCATGGCCGGAAACCGGGTCCGCGTCTTCGGCTATCTCGAATATGACAAATTTTCCAAAGACTTGGTTTTGAAAATCAAGGACATACTCAGCCTGGGGCCGACTCCGGTCAAGAAGAAGAGCGACAACGCTTTAAAAAAGCGCGTCGAACTCCATGCCCATACGAAAATGTCCGCTTTGGACGCGGTTATGGATGTTTCCGAATACGTCCAGACTGCTTTGGAATACGGACACAAGGCAATCGCCGTGACCGACCATTACAACCTGCAATCCCTGCCGGATCTGAACAGCCTCACGGCAAAATACGACCTGAAGCCAATCTTCGGAGTGGAAGGAGCTTTGGTCGATGAGGACGATTTCCGAATCGCCCTGAGCGAAGGTGACATCGACCTGACTGATGCGACCTATGTCGTTTATGACTTGGAGACGACGGGGCTTTCCAGCAATTACGACGAGATCATCGAAATCGCCGCTGTGAAGATGAAGAACGGAGTCTTCATTGATGAGTTTTCGACCTACGTGAAACCGAAACGGGAGATCCCCCGTTACATCACGGAACTGACCGGGATTACCAATGACGACGTGCGCGGGGCGCCCCCGATCGAAACAGCCATCGTCGACTTTTACAACTTCCTCAACGGCTCCATCCTGGTCGCCCATAACGCCTCCTTCGATAACTCCCACTTGTACAGGAATCTGAAGGATGTGGGATTATACACAGGTCCGATTCCTTCGATCGACACGATGCAACTCGCCCGGGTCCGTTACGGAGACAAGTTGAAGACCTTCAACCTGAAGGCTTTGACCAAGTTCTTCGATGTGGAACTTGCCCAGCATCACCGGGCGATTTATGACGCCAAGGCGACCGCGGAAGTCTTCCAAAAGATGCTTTCCGAATTGCTGGAGGCGGGGATAGCCAATTATTCCGAAATCAATTCCGTCATCAAGGACGAAGAGGCCTACATCCACGCCCATCCGACGCATGTGGTGATCCTCGCGAAGAACCGCACGGGAATCAAGAACCTGAACAAGATCATCTCCGATTCCCATACCGTCCATTTCCATAAGGAGCCGAGGATTCTGAAGAAAGTCCTCGAGGAGCACCGGGAGGGGCTTTTGATCGGATCCGCCTGCGCCAACGGCGCCGTCTTCGACATCGCCTACCGCGACAGCTACGAAAAACTCCTGAAAGTCGCGCGATTCTATGATTATCTGGAAATCCAGCCGGTCGGGCACTATCTCCATCTTTTTGAAGATGAAGACGTCGCCTTATCGGAAGAACGTATAAAGGACACGCTGAAGAAGATCATCCGGGCGGGGAAGGAACTGAACAAACCGGTCGTCGCGACCGGCGATGTCCATGTCCTGGACAAGGATGACCTGAAACTCCGGGAAATCTTCATCAACGCCCCGCAGATCGGCGGCGGAGTCCATCCTTTGTACAATCTGAAGCACATCGCTCCCCAGCATTTCATGTCCACCGAGGAAATGCTCAATGAGTTTGAATTCTTGGGGAAGGAGCTTGCGGAAGAGGTAGTCGTCACCAACACGAACCTGATCGCCGACATGATCGAACGTTTCCCCCTCTTCCCCGAAGGGCTTTTCGCTCCGAGCGACGACTTCCTCAAGGACAGGGGCGTTCCTTCGTTCAAACAAGCGGTGATCGACCTCACCTACAAACGGGCGAAGGAAATCTATGGGGATCCCCTGCCCCAGTTCATTGTTGACAGGATCGAGAAGGAACTGAAATCAATCATCGGCAACAACTACGCTTCGATCTACTACATCTCCCACCTTCTGGTCGAACATTCTCGGAACGCCGGCTACGTCGTCGGCAGCCGCGGATCCGTCGGCTCGAGTTTTGTGGCGTTTTTGATGGGGATCACCGAAGTCAACGCGCTTCCGCCCCATTATTTCTGTCCCGAATGCCATTTCTCCGCCTTCAAACTGACGGACGAAGAAAAGGCCCTCTATCCCCAGGATACCGCGACCAAGGGATTCGAGGAGATTTTGAAGCGGACGGGCACCGGCTTCGACCTACCGAAACGGACCTGCCCGCGCTGCGGGAAGGAATTGAAACAGGACGGCGTCGACATCCCCTTCGAGACCTTCCTCGGCTTCAAGGGCGACAAGGTTCCTGACATCGACCTCAACTTCTCCGGGGAATACCAGAGCAAAGCCCATGAGTTCTGCCGGGAACTCTTCGGACCGGACAACGCCTTCCGCGCCGGAACCATTTCCACAATCGCCGACAAGACCGCATACGGTTACGTCAAGGGCTATCTGGAAAGGAAGGGCATCCAGGCCCGGCATTGTGAGATCGCCCGCCTCGCCGACAGAATCACGGGCGTAAAACGGTCGACCGGCCAGCATCCGGGCGGGATTGTCGTCGTGCCGAAGGAGATCGAATACACCGACATCATCCCCGTCCAATACCCCGCGGATGACGTGACATCAACTTGGCGCACAACCCATTACGACTACCATAAATTTGAAGACAACCTCCTGAAACTGGACATCCTCGGCCATGATGACCCGACGATGATCCGGCAGCTGATGAATTACGTGGAGAAGGAACCGGAGAAGTTCCCCTTCCGGACCGTCGAGGAGATACCGCTTTCGGATCCGGAAGTCCTCGCGATCTTTTCCGGCGTGAGCAGCCTCGGGGTCGATGCCGCCCAAATTCATGAGGTCGTGGGCACCACCGGCATTCCGGAATTCGGCACCACCCTCTCCAAGGACATGTTAAGGGAGATCCGGCCGAAGTCCGTGAATGAACTGATTAAGATTTCCGGCTTGAGCCACGGAACCGACGTTTGGAACGGCAACGCCCGGGATTACATGCTCGGCTTGAAGAAAGGGGTCGGACCGATTCCCTTCGAGGACCTGATCGGCTGCCGTGACGACATCATGGTCTATCTGATCGAGAAGGGCCTGCCTGCAGCCGACGCCTTCAAAATCATGGAAAGCGTCCGGAAAGGCAGGGGAGTGAACCCCGAACAGGAGAAATTGATGCTTGAGCACGGTGTCCCCAACTGGTACATCGACTCCTGCAAACTGATCAAGTACATGTTCCCCAAGGCCCATGCCACGGCCTACGTGATTATGGCCTTGCGGATTGCTTGGTTCAAGGTCCACCGGCCCCTCTATTACTACGCCGCCTATTTCTCACGGCGGGCTGAAGCTTTCGACATCGTCGCCATGGTCAAGGGCTATCAGGCGATCAGCATCAGGGTGAAGGAACTTGAGGAAAAGATCCAGAACAAGCAGGCTTCGAACAAGGAACTGGAACTCTACAACACCCTGCTCCTGGCTTTGGAGATGACCGCCCGCGGCTACGGCTTCAAGCAGATCGACATCCACAAATCCGACTGGCGCGATTTTCTGATTGAAGGCAACGACCTCATCCTTTCCTTCCGGACGATGGACAACCTGGGCGACGCTACGGCGAAATCGATCACCGACGCCCGCGCCGAGGCGATGTTCACTTCCAAGAAGGACGTCCTCAGGCGGACGAAGGTGAACGCGACCATTTTCGAAAGACTGAACGAGATCGGGGCTTTGGACGGTCTCCCGGACGACGATCAAATCGAGTTGTTTTAATATTGGCTTAAGGATAATAAAATATAATTGAGCCGATAAAGCCTGTTTTTTATGGTATAATAATATGTATGAAAGGATGTGGTTTGAATGGCTTTGAGAAGCAACAACCCAGTTTACAATAGAATTGAAAAGAACGGCGAATACCAGGGTTTCGCCGGTGAGATGGCGGCCGCCACTTATTCCGGCGTCGCCACCAAAACTCTCTACTTCCTGGCCTTGGTCTTCATCGGGGTCTTCGGCGGGCTCTGGCTGATGGAAAACTTTCCGACCATGTTCCTGACGGTCCTGGTCGGATCGCTCCTAACCACCTTCATCTTCGCCCTGCTCGGGCTTTGGTTCCCGCGTCTGACCCCGGTCATGGGCTCCCTCTATTGCCTTGGCCAGGGGACCATCATCGGGGTTGTCTCCTTGGCCTTTGAAATGGAAGCGCCGGGAATCGTCATGACCGCGATGCTTTCGGTCGTGGTCGTCCTCGCTGTCGTGGTGACCCTGTTCCTCACCAGAATCGTCAGGGTCAACAGTGGCTTCATGCGCTTCCTCCTTGTCTTCGCATTCTCCTTCATCATCAGTTTCTTCCTCGTTAGGTTGATTGATTTGATCTTCCAGGTGGGAGTCTTTAATACCTTGCTGCTTCCGATCTCCCTGGCGTCGACCTTCCTCGCCACCCTCTATCTCTTCTTCGACATGCAGAGGGTCGTGGAGATTGTGGAAGGGGGAGCGCCGAAACATCTGGAATGGTATGTCTCTTTCGGACTTGTCTACACACTGCTTTGGATCTACATAGAAATCTTGCGCCTGCTCGCAATCATCGGATTGAGGAGAAGGGATTAAGACGGGATCGACTCCCGTCTTTTTTCATCCGCCTTTATTTTTGCCGATTTTTGTAGTATACTAAATAGAAAAGGGAAAACCATGAAAGCTAAGATTCATCCATCAATCCTCAAAGGCGAGGTGACCGCCCCGCCTTCGAAAAGCTGCACGCACCGGGCTTTGATTGCCGCCGCGCTCGCCGCCGGAACCTCAATTATCAAAAACCCCCTGCTTTCCCGGGACATCCTGGAAACCGTCCGGGCTTTGGAGGTTTTAGGAGCCCGTTTTGATCAATCCCCGGAAAGAATCACAGTCCATGGGGTCAAACTGGAGCGGTTCGCTTCCTTGACTTTGGAAATCCCCGCATCCGGCAGCACCCTGAGGATGCTGGTGCCGCTTTTGACCATCTTCACCCCGCGCTTGGAAATCAGGACTACCCCGCGGCTTTTGGAAAGAATCGCAACTCCCGACCTGAAACAACTCAAAGGACTTGACTTCTCTTTTCAAGAGGACAGGTTGCTCGTATCGGGGAAGTTCGAAGCAAGGGTTTTGGAGATTGAGCCCGTCCTCACGACGCAGTGGCTGAGTGGGGCGATTCTCGCGCTGCCCTTCCTGCCTCCCGGGACGGTCCTGAAAACGGCGCATCCTCTGCGTTCGCCTTCCTATCCTGCTTTGACCTTGGAGGTCGGAAAAGCCTTCGGGGTTGATTTTTCGGAAAGGGAAGGAAACCTCACCGTTACTCGTCCGGGGGGATACAAAGCGTCCCGTTATTCGGTTGAAGGGGATTGGTCGGCGGCCGCGAATTAGCTCGTCGCCGGCTGCTTTTCTCCCGGTCTGCGGGTCGGGGGCCTAAACCCTTCCTCCCTGCAACCCGACTCTTTCATTCTCCCCCTCCTTTCCGCAATGGGCGCGGAATTAAGATTGGAAAACGGCTTTTACGCTTTTTCCGGAACGGCTCCGGTCGACGCCGCAATCGACGTCTCGCAAACTCCGGACCTGTTCCCGGTTCTTGCGGCCTTCGCTTCCGTCCGCCCCGGAGAAACGCGGATCCGCGGGCTTGAGAAACTGAAATACAAGGAAAGCGACCGGGCGGAGAAGATGGTCGCCGGTCTGAAGAAGATCGGAGCGGAAATCGAAATCTCCGGTGGCGAAGTTCGGGCCTTAGGCAAAGAGGTTCTCGCGGGCGGGGAAGAAGTGGATGTCGCCGGGGACCACCGTCTGCTCATGGCTTTCACCGCGCTTTCCGGAAAGATCCGCGCGCCGATCGTTTTGGATTCCGCGGAAGGCGTCGCCAAGAGTTATCCCGGCTTTTTCGAGACGTTCGTTTCGCTCGGAGGAAAGATGGAAAAACTATGAAGGAACTGAACATCAGATACAGGACAAAAGAGGTGAGGCTCCTTTTCGGAAAAGGCGCCTTTTCGGGTAGCCTTTTTTCAAAAGGACGGAGGCACCTGGTCCTCACCGATGACAATGTCTATAAATACCACGGGGAGAAAATGCGGGAAATCCCCGGAGCGGTCTTTAAATGCGTTCCCGCAGGAGAGGAAAGCAAGACCGTCGAAAACGCTTTGGCTTTGTTTGAGCTTCTGCTTGAGGAAGGTTTCACCAAGGATGACTGCCTCGTCGCTTTCGGCGGGGGGATGGTCACCGACCTCGGGGGTTTCGTCGCCTCGACATTCAAAAGGGGCATGCGTTTCGCAAGCGTCCCCACGAGCCTGCTCGCCCAGGTTGACACCTGCCTTGGCGGAAAGACCGGCGTGGATTTCCCCTCCGGGGGAGTGATCTACAAGAATCAGATCGGGACCGTCTACCATCCCGAACTGGTAATCGTTGATCCGCTGTTCCTTGACACCCTTCCCGAAGAGGAAATCAGAAGCGGGCTTGGCGAAATCCTGAAATACGCCCTCTGTTTTGATGCAGAAATGTTCGCCAGGCTGGAAAAAGATTTTGCGGAGGAAGACATCTTGACTTGCCTTTCCCTCAAGGCCGAGATCACCGTCCGGGATGAATTCGAAGAAGACGAAAGGGTGCTGCTCAATTACGGGCATACGATTGGACATGCCTTGGAGAGCCTTTCCGGATTCGCCCTGCGCCATGGGGAGGCGGTGGCTTTGGGTCTTTACCATGAGACCAGGGACCCAAAAATCAGAGAGAGAATCAAGTCCTTTCTGGACAAGCATTCTTTTCCCGATTTCCCATTCAAAAAGGAAGAACTGATCGCCTTCATCAAACAGGATAAGAAATTAAGAGGCAGGAAACTTAAACTCCCGGTTCTGCGGGAGGTTGGAAGGGCGGAAATAGTCCGGACGGATATTGACGCCTACCTGGAGGGTATCTTATGAACAGTTTCGGAAACAAGATGCGCTGCACCGTTTTCGGCGCTTCGCATGAGGAATACATCGGGCTCACCGTTTCCGGCTTTCCCGCCGGCGTGACTCCCGATCATGATTTGATTTCCAGAAGGCTCGCGCAGCGGCGGGCGCTCCTGGACATTACCTCCAAGCGCCGCGAAGGGGACGAATACCGTTTCCTTTCCGGAATCTTCAACGGCAGGACGACGGGAGCCCCCCTCACCTTCCTGGTCAAGAACGCGGATGTGCGGAGTGCGGATTATGAAAAATACCGGGGCCTCGCCCGCCCCTCCCATGCCGACTACACGCAGCATGTGCGTTTCCAGGGCTTTGAGGATTACCGCGGCGGCGGAATCGCCTCGGGGCGCGTCACAGTCGCCTATATCATCCTGGGAGCCTTGGCGGAAACCGTGCTTCGTGAAAAAGGGGTTTTCGCCGCCTCGCGTATGAAATCCGTCCTGGATGTGGAAGACGGAGCGGAGCCGAGCCGGGAGGATCTGGAGCGCCTCCGCGAGGAAGGTTTTCCCGTATTGACGCCGGAAATCCGGGAGAAGATGCTCGGTTTGATCGAGGAGGCGCGGAACAAGGGGGACAGCTTGGGCGGAGTCGCGGAGACTTGGATCCTGGGTCTGCCCGCGGGTCTCGGCAGCCCGTTGTTCGGAAGCGTCGAAGGCTACCTTTCCCAACTCATCTTCGGAATTCCCGGAGCTAAAGGGATCGAATTCGGGTCCGGATTCGGGATTGCGAGCCTGAGAGGGAGCCAGGCGAACGACGGCATGTTTTATGAGGCCGGGGAAGTCCGTCATCTTTCCAACCATTCCGGCGGAATCAACGGCGGAATCACCAACGGCAACGCGGTCTGTTTCCGCGTGGCTTACAGACCGACGCCCACGATTGCCCTTCCCCAGCCCACGATTGATTTTCTTAATAAGGAAAACAAACTGGTCGAATTCTCGGGGCGGCATGACGCCATTTTTGCGATTAAAGCCCTGCATGTGCAGACCGCCCTCGCGAACTTCGCCGCATTGGATCTGATGTTATGAGCATGAAGGATTATAGGGACCAGATCGACAAGATCGATAAAAAAATCCAGAACCTTCTGAACCAGCGATTTTCTTATTGCCGGGAAATCGGGATTTTCAAGTTCCAAAAGAATCTGCCTTTGCGGGATGAGGCAAGGGAAGCGGAAATCCTGGACGGAATTGCAGGAAAATACCAAAAGGAGATCCGCGATGTCTACGAGGTGATCCTGGAGAAGAGCCGCAATTTGCAAAGGCACGATTATTTCCTTGTCGGGAAAAACGTTGGTTATTCCTTTTCGCCCCTCATTTATGGAATCTTCGGTTTGAAGGACTATTCCTTATTCAATGCCGATTGCTTTGAGGAAGTCTTGAAGAAGGATTTCAAAGGGATGAACGTCACCAATCCCTATAAACGGGACGCATTCCGGGCTTGTGAAAGGGTCGGGGAAGCGGCCGAACGCACGGGCGTCGTCAACGTGATGGTGCGGGAGGAAGGCGGCTTCTTCGGAGACAACACCGATTATTTCGGGTTTGAAAAACTCCTGGACCGTTTTCGAATCGTTCCCCGTGGAAAGAAATTCCTCATCATCGGCAGGGGTGCGACCGCGAAGACCGTTTCCCTGGTTTTGAACGATGGTGGAGCCGACACAATCACTCATCTGGTGCGGGGCAAGAGGGAAGCGCGGGAGGGGGAAATCGAGGATTACCGGGACTTCCTGGATTATGATTACGTGATCAACGCCACTCCCTATGGGAATTTCCCCGGCAACACCTTGGAACCTCTTTTTCCTCTGGCGGATTTCCGGAATCTCCGGGGCGCGATCGATGTGAACTACAATCCCGCTTTGACGCCATTGCTCCGGGAAGCGAAGAAGCGGGGGATACCCGCTTACGACGGGCTTTATATGCTCGTGGCCCAAGCCTTCCGGAACCTCGCCTACTTCGGAGTGGCGACGGAGAAAAGCGTCGAGGAGGCATACTGGAAGGCGAAACTGCACCGAGCGAACATCGTCCTCATCGGCATGCCTTACTCCGGAAAGAGCACGCTCGGAAGGAAGCTGGCCAAGGTCCTAAACAAGCACTTCGTCGACATCGATGAGGAGCTGAAAAAGCGGGAACTGGATCTGAACGCGCTTTATCCGGATGTGGAAAGGTTCCGGAAAGCAGAAGCGGAGGAAACGATTTCCCAGGCCAAGGGCTGGGGGAAGGTGATTGCCTGCGGGGGCGGCGTCGTTTTGAACCCGGAAGCGATGGGCCACCTCCAAGGAAACGGAATCATCCTCTTCCTGGACGCCTCCCCTGAAAAGCTGGCGGAGCGACTCGACGGGACCAGGCCCCTGCTTAAAAGCAGGGAGGACCTGTTCAAAACCTACCGGGAGAGGATTGATTTGTACGGGAAATATGCGGACATAATCGTTCCGGAAGGAATGTCAATTAACAAAATAAAGGAGAGAATCTATGCACATCTTGGTGATTAACGGACCGAATCTGAACCTTTTGGGAACAAGGGAAAAAGAGATATATGGCGAGGCGACGCTTGAAGATTTGGAGCGGCTCTTGAAAGACGAAGCGAAGCGGCTGAAGGTGAGAATCGACGTCTTCCAGACCAACCACGAAGGCACCATCATTGACAAAATCCACGAAGCCTTCCACCGGAGATATTCCGGAATCATCCTTAACCCCGGGGCGTACACCCACTATTCCTACGCCATCCGCGACGCCATCAAAGGCGTGGATTTGCCGGTTGTGGAAGTGCACCTCTCGGATTTGACGAAACGGGAGGAATTCCGGAAAGTTTCCGTCATCCGCGATGTCTGCGCGGCAACTTTCATGGGCAAGGGTTTCCAGTCCTATCTGGAAGCGCTCCGGTTCCTGGCGGTGGGGCATGCTGATAAGTGAAGGCGACGGCAGAATCAAAGTCGGGAAGTTCACGTTCCGCGAGGACTTGATCGTCATCGCCGGCCCCTGCGCGATCGAGACCCTGGAACAAATGGAAGGGATTGCGGAAGCGCTGCTATCCCGAAACATTCATTTCCTCAGGGCGGCGCCGTTCAAACCCCGGACCTCACCCTATTCCTTCCAGGGACTGGGGGAGGAAGGATTGGAAATCATCCGGAAACTCAAGGAGCTCTACCCCATCCACGTCGTCGGCGAAATCGTCGACAGCCGCGACCTTCCCGTCTACTCTTCCCTCTTTGACATCATCCAAGTGGGCGCGCGGAATATGCAAAACTTCGAACTTCTGAAAGCTTTGGGAAAGGCGAACCGTCCCGTGCTTTTGAAACGCGGCTTCGGAAACACCGTCGAGGAATGGCTCTATGCGGCGGAATACCTGCACAAGTACGGAAACAGGGAAGTGATTCTCTGCGAACGGGGGATCAGGACCTTTGAACCCCAGACCCGGAACACCTTTGATGTGAGCAGCATTCCGCTGGCGCGGAAGCGGACGGAACTGCCGATCCTGGCCGACCCTTCCCATGCCGCGGGAAGAAGGGACCTGATCGCGCCGCTTTCCTTTGCTGCGGTCGCGGCGGGAGCGGACGGGCTTTTGATCGAAGTGCAGGCGGATCCCGATTCCGCCTGGAGCGACGCCCGGCAGACGATTTCCCTGGAGGAATTCGACGCCATCCTTGCGGTTTTAAAGAAACTGGCCCCGCTGTTCGGAAAGAGATTCGACTAAAAACGTATTCAAATTTTATTTGTATTGAAAAATCATGGAAATAAGGGTATAATATAAAAGTAAAGTTTACTTAAATAAGGAGGAAACAAAATGGTAAAAGTTGCGATCAATGGTTTCGGAAGGATCGGAAGACTGGCCTTTCGCCTGATGTTCGGTTCTGAAGATTTTGATGTGGTTGCGGTTAACGACTTGACCAATGCCGCTGATTTGGCCTACCTTTTGAAATATGACACAGCTCAGGGTGGCTACAAGCAGGATTCGATTTTTGCGAAGGAGAACGCCATCGTCGTCGACGGCAAAGAGATCAGGGTTTATTCGGAAAAGGATCCGCACAATCTGCCTTGGGGCGAACTCGGTGTCGACGTCGTCCTTGAATGCACCGGCGCCTTCAGATCCAAAGACAAGGCCATCGCTCACATTGAAGCCGGAGCGAAGAAAGTCATCATCTCCGCCCCTGCCAAAGGCGGAGGCGTTCCGACCATCGTTTACAACGTCAACCACGAAACATTGGACGGAACGGAAACTGTCATTTCCGCAGCTTCCTGCACCACCAACTGCTTGGCACCGGTTGCGAAAGTACTGCATGAGAATTTCGGAATCGTCAAAGGTTACATGACCACGGTTCACGCTTATACAAACGACCAAAACACTCTCGACGCTCCGCATAAGGCCGGAATTAAATCCCGCCGCACCCGCGCCGCAGCCGCGAACATCGTTCCGACGACCACCGGCGCCGCTTCCGCGGTCGGTCTGGTTCTTCCTGATCTGAAAGGAAAACTTGACGGAATCGCCCTTCGCGTTCCCGTGATCACCGGCTCCGTAGTCGACCTGGTATTTGAACCGGGAAGAAACGTCACCGTCGAAGAAATCAACGCTGCGTTCAAAGCCGCCGCGAACGAAACTCTCGGTTATACTGAAGATCCGATCGTATCCAGCGATATCGTCGGCAGCACTTACGGCGCGATCGTTGACGGGCTCAGCACCCAGCTCATGGAAGTTGACGGCAAGCAACTTGTAAAAGTCATCGCTTGGTATGACAATGAAATGAGCTACACTTCCCAATATGTCCGCACCGCGAAATACGTTGCAAAACTCACGAAATAATCCGGTTTTACCGAACAATGAGAGCATGCAGTTTCTGCATGCTCTTTTTTTAAAAAATTCAAAAGTTTAATGAAAAGAAGTAAATTATGAATAGCCGTTTGAAAAAAGAAGTATTTTCTTGACTTCCATAAATTACCATGTTATATTTAAGAGTAGTTTTTATCCAATAAGCATAATTACCTTTGGTTTGGCCAACATATATTATAATGTATTTGGTGCCGAATTGGAGGTGAAAGAGTGAAGGGGGATGTGGACATGGTCATAAAAGAGTTAAAAGAGGGGCTGGATTTAGGAAAAAAAGTTTTATGATGAATTCCCTAAAGTTTTTTCGGATTCAGGGGTAAATTTAAACCTTGCTGCTGAAGCTCTTGGTAGTCATTTTAATTAACCCATTTTTATAAAAAATGCAAACTTTTCAAAAATAGGAAAAGGAATCTCCGGGTTTACAAAAGTCGAAGAAGATGGAGCCTATATCTTTGTGAATTCCGCAGAACCTCCTGCCCGCCAAAGGTTCACTGTTGCACATGAACTCGGCCACATTTATGGGGAAGACATCAAACTGGACGAGATCGGCGAATTAAATATTGTTTACCGTTCTGATTTGGAGTCCTTTTATGATGACCCCATTAAAGTGAAAAATGAGCAGAGAGCAAATGCTTTTGCCAGCGAAATTCTGATGCCAGAACATCAAGTCTTAAAATATCTTCAGGCCGGAATGAATGTTGAAGAAATGGCCGTCATTTTTGGGGTATCTCCACAAGCGATGAAAATCAGAATTGCCAGCGTAATTCACGCGCAATATCAGAATTAGAACAAGCATTAAGGGGATAAGTGGTTTGGGAAATGGATAGGGAAGACAAGGATCAAGAATTAATAAATAAAAATTACAGTGATTTGAAGTATGGCTCAAAGGATTATAGCGATCCAATTACCAAAGGCCAGATTCCCAGTTTTAATGAAATGGCCTATGACATTAATTCATCCGTTTATCAGGCTTTTTTAGAAGAAAACAATTTCATAAAGGTGTTTCGTTGGGTTTTTTCAATTTTATTGTAGTTTTTTTGGCGATTGTTGATTGGATTATTTTTATTTCAGTTTTTGCCATTTTCAAGGAAACTGTCCCTTTCGCTACGGTTCTATCTTCGCTATTATCTTTAGTAACTACTGTTGTAAGTTTGATGATTATTCAGTTTAAATATATTTACAACAGGAAGGATAACAAATTATTGGATATTATAAAGGATATTTTGAAAATATCCTCAGATTATGAGAAAAGCAATAAGAAGAATAGAAACAACGCATAGGGTTTGATAGTATCAAACCTTTTTCTTTTGGAAAATAAGTTTAATTCTCCTTTTTTCACATATGATATTACTGAAAAAAGGTGAAACCATGATCAATGAGAGCATAAAAAAACTTATCTTCATACTTCTTTTGATTTTGCTCCTCTACCTGACATATCTTGCTCTCCCGTTTGCAATTATCCTTTTGAAATTCATCTTCAAACTGATCCTGCCCTTCATCTTTTCTTTTGGAGTTGCCTTCATCCTCCAACCCGTCGTCGCTTTCACCATGCGCTTCGTAAAAAGGCGGGGAATCGCGGTTCTGCTCGTGGTGACGGCCTTTCTGGGACTGATTGCATTAATGGTCTATCTCATCACTCCGCATCTCGTGCGGGAAGTAAGGGTCTTGTTGAGCAGGCTTCCGGAAATCCTCAAGGAAATCGAGGAAATGATCGATCGTTTCGCCGAGAGGTTTGATTTCCTGCCCGTGGATTGGCGCCCGACATTTCAGAACATCAACCTCTTCCTGGAAGAAAGATTGAAGAATTTTACGAATCTGCCCAACCTGATCCTGGATAAATTCATCGCCTATTCGGGGCTCATTGTTGTCATTCCGATGACGACGATTTATTTTTTAATCGATTATGAGAGAATCCTCTGCGGTTTTCGGAACTATCTTGTTGCAAAGAACAAACTCCATTTGAAAAACTACCTCGGCGAACTCCATCAAACGCTCGCATCCTATGTCCGCGGAGCCTTTTTGGTCATGGTCATCCTGATCATCGTCTGCACGCTCATCTTCATGTTCCTGAATCTGGATTTCGCTTTGTTCTTCGCAATCATCATCGCCGTGACCAACGTGATTCCCTACTTGGGTCCTTACCTCGGGGCGGTCTTCCCCGTCCTCTATGCCCTGATAATCTCTCCCAGCAAGGCGCTCGCCGTCGGACTTGCGATCTTTTTGGTCCAGCAGGTGGAAAGCAATTTCCTCTCCCCCTACATCAGCAGCAAGAGGATCAAGGTCCATCCCCTGATCGGGATTTTCTTCCTCCTCCTGTTCGGAAACCTGTTCGGCCTTCTCGGCCTCCTGTTCGCGACCCCCACCCTTGCGATTCTGCGCATCACCTTGAAATATTACAACCCCTTCCGAAAAAAGACAGTATAAGCCAAGTTTTGAAGCGATATAAATGAAATAGGTGATAGAATGGATGCGCAGGAGAATTACGAGTACCTCCTCATGTTCCACGCCTTGGATCCGGTCGAGGAAAACTTCCTGTACAATATCTTGGAACTCATCATTAATTATCCCCTGGTCTGGTTCAATTTCCTTGAAAACATCCTCAAGAACAAAGTCATGATCAACATCCGGAACCGGGCGCTAATCGTGTCCATGGAACTTTTGACCCGCCAGCTTAGGAATTCCTTCGAACAGATATACAGGCTGATGCTCAAAACCAACGTCGTCTTGAACGCGATTGAAAAAAAGGGGTTCCTCATCATCTATCTCTATAGCGATTGCATCAGCGAATTCTTCCGGAACAGCGGTTTCTGGCTGGAATACCTCACCGCCCGCGCCTGTCAGGAAATCGGATTTCCCTGTTACAGGGGTGTTCTTTTCAAAACCAAGGATCGGCAGATTTCGGAAATTGACGTTTTGATCGATTTGGGAGAGGTGCTCTTTTTCATTGAATGCAAAGATACATATTTATGTACGGAGGATGATTTGAAAAAGATCGACAGCCTGAGGAAGCGGATCAACCGCCAAAGTTACGGGCTCTTCGTCTACACGAAATCCGTGCAGAACCTCGATTTCAAAAAATACGGTCTCGGGCTGATCAAATACAAATACAATTACCAGACTTTCCGGGAGGAGCTGAAGGAACAACTTGCCGGAAGAATCGTCAGTTTGTCCTTTTAAGAAAACCCGAAAAATGGTATAATAGGCGCAGGAGAATTTTTATGAAAGCGCACGAAAGATACAGACTGACTTGCGAAGATTTGAACCACGAAGGACTCGGGGTATGTAAAATTGACCGTTTTCCCATCTTCGTTCCCGGGCTCCTACCTTCGGAAGAGGGGATTGTGGAAATAGAGGAATTGAAGAGGAACTATGGGTACGGGCGGGTCGTAAAACATCTGAAAAGCAGCCCAAGCCGGGTCGAACCGATCTGCCCCGTCTTCGGGGAATGCGGCGGTTGCCAGCTCATGCACATGGATTACTCCGCCCAGCTCGCCTTCAAGAAGAAGATGGCGGAGGAAACTTTCAAACGCCTCGGGCATCTCGACATCAGGGTCCAGGAGGTGATCGGGATGGATTATCCCTACCATTTCCGGAACAAAGTCCAGGTGCCTTTCCGGACGGAAACTGGGGAGATAAGAGCCGGCTTCTTCAAACGGAACACCCATGAGATCGTCCCCCTGGAAGAGTGCTTCATCCAGCCGGAGGCAGCGACGGAGGTTGTGAAAACAGTCAAAAACCTCCTTGATGAATACGAGCTGTCCGCCTACGACGAGGAGGCCCATCGGGGATGGCTGCGGCACCTTCTGATCAGAAAGACCGTGAGCGGTGAATACATGGTGGTGTTCATCACCAAGGAAAAAGAGTTTCCGCAAGAAGATCTGATTGTAAAAACCCTCATCTCCCGTTTCCCGAAAGTGAAGTCCGTCCTCCAGAACATCAATCCGGAGAAAGGAAACGTCATCCTGGGGGAAGAAAGCAGGGTGCTCCATGGAAGCAGGTACCTCATCGACGAACTGTGCGGTTTGCGGTTCCGGATTTCCGAAAAATCCTTCTTCCAGACCAATCACGTCCAGACAGAAAAAATGTACAAGAAAATCCTCGAATTTGCTTCGCCAAGCGCTGAAGACGTCATCCTTGACGGTTATTCCGGAGTCGGAACAATCAGCCTGCTGCTGGCGGGAAAAGCCAGGAAGGTCTACGGAATCGAGATCGTTCCGGAGGCGGTGCGGGACGCCAAGGTGAATGCGGAAATGAACGGGATTAAGAACGTCTTTTTTTTGCTCGGCAAGACGGAAGAAGAGATTGCAACCATCAGGGAGAAGATAAACACAGCCGTGGTCGATCCGCCGCGGAAGGGTTGTGACAAGAGCCTTTTGGAGGCAATCATAAAAAGAAGAATCGGAAAAATCGTCTATGTTTCCTGCAATGTCGCGACGCTCGCCCGCGATTTGGAAATCCTTGCCGAGCATTATGAAGTTTGCAAAACGATTCTTTTCGACATGTTTCCGCAGACGAGTGAAATGGAAGCAGTATCGCTTTTGAGATTGAAAAATGATTGACAAATTTTTAAAGTCATAAAATCGCAAATATCTTTAAAAATATTAGCGTATGCTAATTCATTTTAAAAAGGAGGTTTGCGTTGATGGGAAAAAGGCGCGGAATAATGTCCGAGCCCCTGAAGGAAGAAATAGCTCGCGAACTGGGCGTCTATGATGTTGTGAAAAACGAGGGCTGGGGAGCGGTTCCTTCCCAAATCTGCGGACGCATGGTTCAAAAGGCTATTGAGAAAGCGAACCGGAACATGTGAGGCGTACGGATGCAGGGTTAATCCCTGCATTTTTTATTTAGCAGGATTTTCAACCTATTAACAGGATTCCCAATTGTTTGTTTCCGTTTTGTCCGTTAAAACCTAGGTAAACGTTTATAAAAATGGGGAGAGGAATATGACTTTTATTATTCATTCCCCACTATTATTTAGAATTATGAAGAAAAAAAGAGCGTTGTTTTTGTCAGCGCTCATTGTTTTTATCCATCGGCAATATTAAATCTGCTGAATCATTTCTTGCGTTGTTCACCAGCGGTGAAACCCTGTAGGTAAGGAACGCCTTGTCGTCAAGGGGGACGGTCAAGGCGAGCAACGTCTCCTGATCCAATCCCGAAGCAAGCCAGAGTTCCTCCGCATCAGGCGTGAGGATGGAGGGGATGCGGTCATGGATGAAACGCATCTGCGGACCGGCCGCCCCGGTGACGATCGCGCAGGTCGGAACCCTGTGCCCGGCTTCGTTCGCATAATTCCAGATGCCGGCGAAGGAAAAAAACTTTTGGTCCTTCAGAGTGATCCGATAAGGAATCTTAATTCTTCCCTCTTTCCGCCACTCATAATACCCATCCGCCAAAATCAGGCATCTCCGGTTTTGGAAAGCGTTCCGGAAGGCCGGTTTTTCGGGAAGGGTCTCCCTTCTCGCGTTGATAATCTGGAAACCGTCGGAGAAGGAGGGGATGAAGCCCCAACGCATGAGACCGGCGCGGTATTTCCTTCCGTCGGAGATGACGGCGATGATCCTTTCCCCGGGGGCGATGTTGTAACGCGGCAGGAAAACATCCACATCGAAATCTTCGATTCCGAACTGCCTGTACAGATGTCCTTTGATTTCTTCCTTAGGAGCCGCGATTGTGAAACGGCCGCACATATGCTTCACCTCGCTTTTATTATATCACGGATTGAGGGGGAAAAGGCTCCTTTTTGGAAAAACCTCTTTTGATTCTGCTTTATTCCTCAAAAAAACCAAATTTTTTCTTCCGGAACCTGCGAATAATTGCATTTATGGGGTGAATAATGTTATAATATGAACAGGGAAGTTTTTAAGGAGTGTGCAATGAAAAACAACATCGGAAATGAATTCATCAAACTGACCCAATACAAATTCCTGGAAGAATCCGATCGGGCGAAAGGCATCCCTCAGCCCCCGATCGAAGTACCCGAAAATGACAATCCTTTGTTGGATCTGGACGATCCGAAAGCATTCGCGATTCCGGAAAGGAACCTCACGGAACTTCTGCGAAGAAGGAAGAGTTATCGGGAATACGCTGATGAGGCTTTGACCAGGGAAGAGCTGTCATATCTGCTTTGGGCGACGCAGGGAGTGAAAAAAAGAATAATCCAGGAGACGGCGGAAGGATTCGTTGACGTCACCTTGAGGACGGTTCCTTCCGCGGGAGCCAGGCATCCTTTCGAAACCTTTTTGCTCTTAAACAATGTGCAAGGGTTTGAGCCGGGGCTTTACCGGTACGTCGCGACGAAGCACAAGCTTCAGGCTTTGGAGGTGACCGCGAACATCCAGGATGAAATCGTCCAAGCCTGCCTCGGACAGGAGTTTTTGAAGACCGCGGCGGCGACATTCATCTGGGTCGCGGATTCCTACAGGACCACTTGGCGGTACGGAGAAAGGGGATTCCGTTACCTCTTTTTGGACGCGGGCCACGTCTGCCAGAATCTCTATTTGGCGGCGAGCGCGATTGATGCTGGGGCCTGCGCGGTCGGCGCCTTCAACGACGAGGAACTGAACAGCCTTCTGGGACTTGACGGAAGCAACCTGTTCGTGGTCTATCTTGCAACTGTGGGGAAACTCGTTTCCCAAGCCTAAAAGCGCTCTGCGCTTTTTTTATTTAATTTTCTAGTAAAAATTTAGTAAAAATTTAAAATATTTTTACGAAAACACTTTCATTGCTTTTTTCTTTTTGTTATAATATGGAAAAGAGGAGGTGGGATTTTGGCAACCATATCTGATATCGCGAAGAAAGCCAATGTCTCAATCGCCACCGTTTCCCGTGTTCTGAATTATGATTCAACGCTCGCCATCAGCGAGGAAAAACGGAAGTTGATTCTGGAAGTCGCGGCTTCCTTGAATTATGAAACGCCGCGGCGGAAAAGAATGAAAAAAGAAAGGCAACTGAAGATCGTTTTGGTCAATTGGTGCACGGCGCATCAGGAAGTCGAGGATAATTATTATCTTTCGATGCGCCTCGCTGTTGAGAGGGCTTGTTATGAGAACGATATTGAGCTTGTAAAAGTGTATCGGGAAGACAGGCCTTTTGATTTTCAGAGCTTCACGGAGGCGGGGGGCGCCATCGCCCTGGGCAGGTTCACGGAAGCCGACCAGAAGCGGATGGAGGATTTAAAGAATCTCATTTATCTCGACAGTTCTCCCGCGGACGGAAGGCATGATGCGGTCGTCATTGACTTTGAAAAAGCAATGCGGAGCGCCGTCGACCATCTTCTGGAACTCGGACACAAACGGATCGGCTACATCGGCGGCCGCGAGTATTTCGAGAAGGTCGGGGCCACGAAGGAGATCCGGGCGGAGAGTTTCCGGAAATACCTTACGGAATTGGGACTGTTCGACCCCGATGCCGTCTTCATCGGAACCTTCACGATCCAAAGTGGCTACCAGTTGATGAAAAAGGCGATCAAGAAAGGGAATCTTCCGACGGGGCTTATCGCGGCCAACGACGGAATCGCGATGGGGGTCATCAAGGCCTGCCATGAGGCGGGAATCAAGATCCCCGCAGAACTCTCCTTGATCGGATTCAACGACGACGTCCAATCCCAGTATCTGGTGCCGCCCCTTTCGACTGTCAGGGTGCACAAAGAAGAAATGGCAAGAACCGCGGTGGAGTTGCTTAAGGAAAGAATCGCGCGTCCGGACGGAATTCCGAAGAAAATCGTGATACCCACGGAATTGGTCGTCCGGGAAAGCACCGCGAAAATATAAAGGAAAAGGAGAGAAAAAAATGAAACGGATACTGATCTTGTTCCTTTTCTTGGGGATTCTCGCTGGCTGCAGCCGGGAACCGGATTTTGAGATTTTCGAATGGGAACCGACTTACGGAACCAGGACGAACAATGAAAGCTATACGGATTATGACCCGAGTTTCAACCCGGAAACCTTCAAGATCGTTCCCGTGAAGAACCTTCAGGGTGGAAAGCGGCAGGACTTCATGATGGCGGTGGACGCCTCGATGATTAAAAAGGTTCTGGATTCAGGGGGCGTCTATTACAATGAGGAAGGCAAGGAGCAGGACGTCTTCCAGATTCTGGCCTTGAACGGGGTTAATTATCTTCGGGTTCGGATCTGGAACAACCCCGACAGCCCCATCGGCGTCCAAGGCGGGGGCGACCTGAATCTGGAGACCGCCTATTGGATCGCCCAGAGGGCGCGGCGGGTTAACATGCGAATCATCCTCGACCTCCATTACAGCGACACCTGGGCGGATCCGGAACACCAGACGAAACCCTATGATTGGGAACTTTTGACCTTCTCCGAACTGGTTGAAGCGGTGAAGGATTTCACTTATGATGCCGTCAAGTATTTCAAGGAACGGGGCGTGACCCCTTCCATGATCCAAATCGGGAACGAAATCAACAACGGGCTCCTTTGGCCGGACGGGAAGATCCTTTGGAACGATCCGACTTCCTATGACAGGGTAGCGGAACTATTGAAAGCGGGGATCGCCGGAGCCAAGGAAGCGGACAAATACATCAAGACGATTATTCATCTTGCGGACGGCGGGAAGACGTCAATTTTTGAAACCTTCTTTGAGGAAATGGAGAAAAGGAAGGTCAAATACGACATCATCGGCGCTTCCTTCTATCCGTTTTACCACGGAAAACTTTCCGCCCTCCAGGACAACTTGAACACGATCAGCGCCAAGTTCAAGAAGCCGGTGTTCGTCGCGGAGACGAGCTATGCGTTCACGCTCAAGCCCCATGACCAGGCGGCGAACATCTTCGGAAGCAACCAGGAGGAAACCGGAGGATATCTCGCCACCATCCAAGGGCAGGCGACCGCAATCCGCGACATCATCGAGGTCGTGGCCAACGTCCCCAAGAACAGGGGCCTGGGAATCTGCTACTGGGAACCGGCCTGGCTACCCGTGCGCGGAGCCGGCTGGGCGGAAGCCGGAACCAAAGCCACCTGGAGCAACCAAGCTTTCTTCACCTACGGGGGCCGGGCGTTGCCTTCGCTTCAGGTCTTCAAAGCCGTGCGGGAGGACGGCGAGGTGCCGGTGAAAATTGTCGGTCTCAAGGATGAGGAAATCGAACTCACGCTCAACATCGCCTCAACCCTTGAATCCGAAAGCAAGATGCCGGGTTCTGTCGCAACCCTCACGGATGTGGATAGTTACGTCTACGCGGAGGTTGAGTGGAACGAGCAGGAGAGGAAGGCCGCAGAGGAGAACGTCGGGAACCACGTCGTGCACGGAGTCGTGCGCCAGGACGGGAAATCCTGGAACATCACCGCCCATGTCCGAAGCATCCAGAACTACGTCTACAATCCCGGCTTCGAACTGGACAAAAGGACGGCGAACGACGAACCCGTGAAGGCGCCTTGGGTGCTCAAGAGTTCGACCGATCCTTCGGTCGGGAAAGTGCAGACGAACAAGGACTTCCGCACAGGTTCGAACAATTTCAATTACTACCACACGGCCGCGTTCGATTTCGAACTTTACCAGGAAATCGAACTGCCGAACGGAACCTACGACCTTTCCGCATGGGTCATGGGTGAATCGAACCTGAAGATCATCGAACTGTACATGTACGCCAAAGATTACGGCGGCGAAATGCTGCGGGTTGACATCAAGGTTTCCGGATGGAACGCGGGCTACCAGCAAGTAACCATCTCGGGAATCGAAGTTACGGAAGGAAGGGTCACGATCGGCTTCTACGGGAACTTCAACGCCAGCACCTGGGGCCACATCGATGATCTGGAACTTTCGAAACAATCATAAAGGAAGGAGAACCATGAAAAAGATAATCCTTTTGGTCTTGGTTTTCGGTCTCTTAATTTTGACCGGATGCCGCGAGCGGGGCTCCGGAAGCAAAGAAACGATCACGCTCACGATTTGGGAGGACAACAAGAACATCACCCTCGTGCAGACGATCGCCGAGGAGTTCGCGCGTTATTACGCCTACAATTATCCGAACTCGCCCCAACTCAGGTTTGAAATCATCCCCCACAGCGAAAAATCGGCGGTGGAGGACTTGATCCTGGACGGACCTGCGGGCAAGGGCCCCGACGTCCTCGCCTTCGTCCATGACACTTTGGGAACGGCGGTGGGCGGCGGGCATCTTGCGGAAAACAAGTTCGCGCACAAGTTCATCGCGACCCACAGTCCGGAATCCGTCCAAGCGGCGAGCATCGACGGGGTGATGTACGGTTTTCCGATCACTTCCGAATCGCAGGTATTGATCTATAAAAAAAGCAAATTCACGGAAGCGGACGTCGAGAACATCGAGACGATTCTTGCGAAAGGGAAACTCGTCTGGGATGTTTTCGAAGGGTATTATTCGATCGGGGTTTTGAGCGACGCCATCCTTTACGGAGAGGACGGGGAGACGACCACCGGTTCCCGGGAAAGTTTCCTCAACTTCAAGACTCCCCAGGCGAAGGCCAACCTCGTTTATCTTAAAGAGAATTTCAAAGGCAATCCGAACCTGATCATTCCCGGCGCGACTGGAGGAACGACGGACATTGAAGGCTTGAGTTATTTCCTATCCGGCACGGCGGACGCGATCATCGTCGCCCCTTACTTCTGGGCGAGCGCCAAGGAAGAGTTCGGGAACGATGTGGCGATGGCACCGCTTCCGAAGATCAACGGAAACGATATGCAGCCCTTTTCCGGTTTCAAACTCTACGGAGTGAGCCGTTATTCAAAGAACCCGGCTCTGGCCCAGGAACTCGCGGATTTCCTCGTGAGCGAGTGGGCGCAGGCCCTGAGGTTCCGCGACAAATCCCTCCTCCCCACAATTGATTCCTTGCGTTTAAACCTCGATCAAAAGACGATCACGGTCGAGAGCTGGCGGAAACTGGAAGCGACGAGGGTTACGATTCCCGAATCCGTGATCAAAGAAGCGCGGGTTTTCAAGGAATCCTTGGATAAGTCCAGGACGATGCCCAAACTGCCGCGCTTCGCCGGTTTCTGGCACGCCTATGCCAACAACATCAAGGCCTTCTGGGAAGCGGATTCCGTTTCGGACGCGGAACTCAATAGTTATCTGGACAACATCACCAAGAACTTGTAAGGAGGATAAAAATGGCTTATGGAGGCTGGGCCCGCTTTCTGCGGAAGGTCTTGGAACCATTCCGGATTTTAAGGCGCTTTCCTGAAGCCTTTCGGAAGGGAAAGGCGCGGGGACGGGGGGCTTTGCTTGCAGGGACGGCGTTTTTAGGAGGGGGAAGGTTCTTCACCGGCGAGATCGGCCGCGGGCTGCTCCTGCTGCTTTTGGAAACGGGAGCCGTTCTCTACTATGTCTTTTTCGGAATCCCTCTCCTTCAAGGAAAGATCAGTTATCCCAAGCTCGGATTGGAAGCGGTGAGCGTCATTCTCGTTCCCGTTCTCCTTTACTTCTACCTGCGGGAACTGGCCTTGATCCTGCTCACCGTTGAGAGGGAAGAATACCGGGAACCCCGGATTCCTTGGTTTTTCGCGGAGTTAAGATCCAAACTGCTCGGATATTTCAGGATTTGGAAGGAGGCTTCCCCTAAAGAAAGGTTCGAGCTGGCCAGCCCCTTTTTCCTGATGGGATATTTCCAGTTCAGGAAGAGGGCATATGTAAAAGGGGCGATGCTCTTCCTCGTTGAGGTCGGCTTCATCTTCTACCTCGCCGCCACGGGAATCTACGATTTGGTGGATTTTGTGAGGCTTGAAACCGACTTCCGCCCTTCCACATTCAACCTCGTCTATGGGTTCGTGGCTTTCGCCGTCATCCTGGTGTTTCTGAACATCTACATCAAGAACATCAAATCCGTGACGAAGGCGGTGAAGGGAGAACTTGCGTTCAAACCCTTCAAAGAGGAAATCAGGGAGTTTCTGGACAATAAACTTTATGCGACTTTTCTTGCCTTTCCCGTTTTGGGAGTGATCCTTTTCACAATCGTCCCCCTGGTCTTCATGATTTCGATTGCCTTCACCGGATATGAGGGGGCGAGCCAGAACTTCGTCTGGACGGGTTTCCAGAGTTTCAAAAACCTGGTCCTGGTCCGGGATAACCTCTATACCTTGCTTTCGGTGACGCGCTGGACCCTGATCTGGGCCTTCTTCGCCACCTTCACGAACTATTTCGGCGGGATGTTCCTCGCGATGCTGATCAACAAGAAGGGCGTAAAGGGCAAAAAGTTCTGGCGGACGGTTTTCATCATCACAATGGCCGTTCCCCAGTTCGTCTCCCTCCTCATCATGAACCAGATGTTCGCTTATGACGGCCCGGTGAACCAGTTCCTGCTCAATCTCGGTCTGATCAAGGAAAGGATAAATTTCTGGGGCGTGCAGACAAGGGCGAGGATTCTGATCATCCTAATCAACATGTGGGTCGGCATCCCCTATTTGATGCTGCTTACTTCCGGAATCCTCATGAACATCCCGAACGAACTGTATGAAGCCGCGATCATAGAAGGTGCAAACAAATGGCAGCTCTTCACGAAAGTCACGATGCCCTACATGCTGTTCGTGACGACGCCCCTGTTGGTCACCGGATTCGTCGGGAACATCAACAACTTCAACGTCATTTATCTCCTCACAGGCGGAAAGCCGTTGGGGGTCGGTTTGGTGAACGCCGGCGGGACGGACATCCTAATCACGTGGCTGTACCAACTCACCAAGACGCACAGGATGTACAATCTGAGCGCCGCCATCGGCATCATCATCTTCCTCCTTTCCGCATCCATCTCCCTCATCATCTACCGGAACACGGCGTCCTATAAGGGCGAAGGGAGGTTCAAATGAAAAGAAAAAAAGCGGGAATCATCGCTTCCTATGCCGCCCTGACCGTCATGAGCATCATCTGGCTCCTGCCGATTGTTTGGGTGGTTCTGACCAGCTTCCGGGCGACTCCGGGAGTGGCCTCCCCGACCTTCATCCCGAGAAAATTCACCTTGAACAACTACCGGACCCTTTTCTTCCCCACCGGGAACCAGGCCACCTACATCATGTTCGGAAAATGGCTCTGGAACACCACCTATGTCGCGGTCCTGAACATGGTCTTCTCGACCCTGCTCACCTTGGGCACCGCTTACGCTTTAAGCCGGTTCAGATTCAGGGGCAGGAAAGCGATCATGAACATCGCCCTCATCCTCGGGATGTTCCCTGGGTTCATGGCGATGATCGCCGTGTATTTGATACTCAACATGCTCGGACTGCTCAACCGTCCCCTGGCCCTGTTTTTGGTTTACAGCTGCGGGGCTGGGCTCAACTTCTATGTTTCGAAAGGCTACTTCGAAACCATCCCCTATGACCTGGACGAAGCGGCGATGATCGACGGGGCGAACAAATGGCAGATCTTTTCAAAAGTGATCCTTCCCCTGGCGAAACCGATCATCGTCTACACCGCTTTGATGGCGTTCATGGCTCCCTGGATGGACTTCATCCTCGCCAACATGATTCTGAGGAACCCCGAGGAGAAGACCGTCGCGGTCGGGCTCTACGGCTTGGTCATGGAAAACGCCGACCTCTTCAACAACTTCACGGTCTTCGCCGCCGGTTGCGTGGTCGTCGCTTTCCCGATCGTTTTGATGTACGTGCTGTTGCAGCGGTTCATCATCGAAGGAATCGCTGCCGGAGCGGTAAAAGGATAAGAAAAGGAGGTATTATGAAAAAGTTTGGTCTTTTCTTGCTGCTGTTTCTTTTGGCCTGCGCTTTTTCCGCATGCAAGGGCGATGATACAACCGATGTGAAACTGGAAATCGAAGACATCGTCCTGACCAAGGGCGAAGAAACCGAAATTGATTACAGAATCACCCCCGAGGGAACTTTCGGAGTCGTAAGTTTCGAAATCATTTCCGGTTCCGAATTCATCGCTATCACCGGCACGACCTTGAGGGCTTTGGAGGTCGGAACCGCGCAGGTGAAGGCGACCGCGGTGAACATGAAGGGCGCGAAGAAGACCTTCAGCACCGGCACCACCTTCACCGTCACCGTCGAGCCGATAACCTCCGCGGAAGGAGAATTCATCCTCAACGGCGGTTTTGAGTTCGGGCTTCTGGAATGGAGCATCGTGAGCAATCCGGCCAACTACAGCTACGGGACGACGGTCGTGGACAACACGCCGCATTCCGGGGAGGCCGCGCTCAATCTCTGGTTTGACGCGGACGGGGATGAAAAAGGCGAAGCCCTGGACCTAACGCTTTCGCAAACCCTTTCCGGCCTGGAAAACAAGACCTATCTCTTCTCGCTTTGGTTCAAGGGCGCGATCACATCCGTCACGATGAAAGTTAAGGCGGGCGAGGAAGTCCTTTCCTCCGGTGAGTTCAGCGGTTACGACTACAAACCGGTAGCCGATCATTCCGGTTACGTCCATTACGGAATCGAAGTTACGCTTTCGGGGCGGACTTCCGTAACAGTTGAAATCAAATTGACGGGGGATCCGGAATGCTGGGGCTATGTGGACGACGTGAGTTTCAAGGAAGGAAGCCTTGATGATTTGGAGAAGGCTCCCGAAACTCCCGAGGCGGGCCACCTCAACTTCATCAAGGGCGGCGGTTTCGCGGACCTTTCGAAATGGACCGTGGAAATCACCGGCCAAGCCGCGAACAAGGAGGCGAATCCGCGGAACGGTCAGCTTTCTATCTGGGCGAATGGCGCCGCGACCTACAGGATCAGCCAGAAACTCTGGCTTCCGGAAGCTTCCTACAACCTCGTCATCTACTTCAACGGGGGCGAATTGGGCACCGAGTTCAATGTTGACGAGGGCTACGCTTATGTGAAACAAGGAGATGTGATCCATAAACTTGACTTCGAACCCACCGGCTACGGCGACGGTTCCCTGACCCGGATCGAGCTTGAGGGCATCGAACTGGAGGGCGAAGTCGAAGTCGGACTCTACTTCAATTTCACAAGCGGAAGCAACAACTGGATCAATCTCGACGACTTCACTCTTTATGCGCCGGATTTGGAAATCAAAGCGGATGATCTGGAAGCCGCGGAAGCGGTCGTTGAATTGATCGAAGCTTTGGACGTTGAAAACCTCACCCTGGCGGATGAGGAAGATGTGAAAGCGGCGAGAGCGGCTTTCGATGCGCTCACCCCGCTCCAGAAACTCCTGGTTTCCAACGAAGAGAAACTTCTTCAGGCGGAAGCGAAGATTGATGAACTGAAAAAACCCGATCCGGTCGGATACATCAATTTCGTCAAGGATGGGGATTTCAAATCCGGAAATGATTTTGAAACCTCGATCACCGGGGATGCTTCCGACAAGGGCATCCTGTTTGCGGACAACACTTTGAAAATTTGGGCGAAAGGCGCGGCCGAAGTCCTCGTGAAGCAAGTGATCACGGGGTTGGAAGCCGACACCTATCAGCTCGTGATTGAACTGAACGGCGGATGGCCGGGAAGCGAATTCGATGTCTCCGAAGCCTATGTCTATGTGAAGCAGGGCGAAGCAATCCGGAAGGAGAACCTGGTTCCGGAAGGATGGAACGAGGGCGTATACAAGAAACTCTACATCTTGAACATCGCCATCGTCGAGAATGTTGATGTGGAAGTCGGGATCAAGATCATCTTCACCGGCGGAAGCAACAACTGGATCAACTTCAAGAACCTCCATTTCTGGTCCATGAACATCCCCGAACCGGAGCCGACGGACGAAGACCTGCAGGCTGCTGCGGCGGTCGACGCGCTGATCGAGGCCTTCGATTTGGAGACCTTGACGCTCGAAGACGAAGAGGATGTCGCGGCCTGCCGCGCGGCTTTCGAGGCCTTGACCGACCTCCAGAAAACATTGGTTACGAAACTGGACGACCTGCTCGCTTTGGAAGCGAAGATACAAGAGTTGAAAGGAGTCGTCGACTATCCTTTGGTCACTTTGGAAGAGTTCAACGAACAGGGCGGATTTGAAAGCGACGACTGGTCGCTTGCGACCCTAAAATGGAAATTTGAAGGCGGACACGGCTGGACTGAAGGCAGCTCGCCTTTTGAAGGGAGCAAGCGCTATGACGTGTTCAAGGAACAGACCAGCACGACCGCGAGAATCTATAAAGGCGTGAAGGACGCCGCCGCGGGAACCTACCAGTTGTCCTTGTATCTTGCCGGCGGAAGCCTGACCGGGGTGAAAGTCATCCTCGGTTCCGAGGAATACACGATCACGGAGTACACCGGAGATTACCAGAAATTCACTTTCTTCCATGAACATGACGGCGAAGGGCACCTCTATGTGGAGATTTCCATCACCAGGGAGACCGGCGGCTGGGCGAGCCTTGATGCCATCTCCCTCACTTTCTACGACTATCCCATCGTCAGCTTGGAAGAATTCAATCTCCAAGGCGGCTTCGAACCCGTGGATGGGGATTGGAGTCTCGCCGGTCTCTGCTGGAAGGTCGAAGGCGGAAACGCCTGGACGTGGGGGGATTGGCCGCACGAAGGCATCGCGAAGTACGACGTGTTCTTCCAAATGGATTCCTCCATGGCCGCAACTCTTTCCAAGGCGGTCCTGCTTGAGCCGGGAAGCTACACCTTGACGATCCACGCCGCGGGCGGAAACCTGACCAAGTTCAGCGTCGAAATCGGCGGCGAGACCAACGATGTAACCGTCGGCGGGAGCTACAAAAGCCAGACCTTCAATTTTGAAGTGGCGGCTTACGGACCTGTTTTGATCAAGGTCACGGCGGAAAGATCTTCAAGCGCCGGTTGGCTCAATCTGGACACTTTCTCAATCTCAGTTGATGAAGAATGAAAAAGGCACTGCTGATTGCGTTGATGGTCATGCTGGGAATGTTTACCGCCTGCAACGGGCAAGATGATGATAAATTCATCCATATCTACGACATGAGCGTTCGGGTGGACGAGGATAAAGAGATCGTCGTCCACTCGAACCTGAACGATGTTTCGGAAATCGAATATGAGATCATGGAGGAGGGCGCCCTGGTCATCGGAAACCGCATCTACGGGGTCATAAGCGGCGCTTCAGTCCCCGTGAAAGCAAAGCTCGGAAAACTTGAGACCGAATTCACGGTCCATGTGGAAAGAGAGGAAGTGGAGGTTGAAGGGGAACTGTTCGCTCCGATTGATATTGAAAGCGTCCCCGCCTTGAAAGAAAGGGATGATTTCATCATGGGTGCGGACATCTCGAGCGTCGTCGAGGTTTTGAAGCGGGGCGGAAAGTTCTTTGACCGGAATGGGAACCGAACTAGCGTGTTCAAACTCTTGAAAGACGCCGGGGTGAACTATGTCCGGATCCGGCTCTGGAACGACCCCGCCGCACCGAACGGAAAGCCTTACGGCGGGGGGAACAACGATCTTGAGGTCGCGAAGCGGATCGGAAGGATTGCAAAAGCCTTCGGAATGAAGATTCTCCTGGATTTCCATTACAGCGACTTCTGGGCGGACCCGGGAAAACAGGTGATCCCGAAAGCCTGGGCGGCCTTCACCGATTCTGAACAGGTCAAGAAGGCCATTTACGAATTCACCTATGCCAGCCTCATGGCGATGGAGGAAGCCGGCGCCAAGGTCGACATGGTGCAGATTGGAAACGAAATCACCCCGGGGCTGATTGTCCATGGAGTGGACGACTACGCGAACATTTCTGAACTGAAGAAATACGACCTCAACTCAAATATTTCCGGAAGCGTTGGCAACCTCGGGAATTTCCTGAAGTACATTAACGCCGGGCTCCAGGCCGCCCGGGACGCGAATCCCGAAATTCTCACGATGATCCACATCGACAGGGGCGGAAACAACAGCCTGGCGGTGGAGTATTTCGGAAGGCTCATCAACAACAATGTCGATTTTGACATCATCGGCCTTTCCTATTACATTTTCTATCATGGGGAATTCCGGAATTTTGAAGCGAACATTCGCGACCTGGCGGGGCGTTTCGGAAAGAAAATCGTGGTCGCTGAGACGTCGTACCCCTTCACCAACGCTCCCGTCGCGAACGCGGCCCACATCCAGACCGAACCTTTCTACGAATATCCTTTGAGCGTGGAAGGCCAGGCGCGGATGATCCGCGACGTCATCAAAGCGACCGCGAACGTTCCCAACGAGATGGGACTGGGTATCTTTTATTGGGAGCCGGCTTGGCTTCCGGTTCCGAATGCCGGCTGGGCGGGAGCGGGAACACCCGCGACCTGGGCAAACCAGGCTCTGTTCAGCTATCAGGGAATAGCCCTTCCTTCTCTGGATGTGTTCAAAAAGCAATAGGCGCTTAGGCGCCTATTTTTCTTGTCGCTTGCTTTTCGGGGAAAGAAAGTTTATAATAAAAAACGGAGGTAATGCCATGAAGAAATTATTGCTTGTCATAGATTTTCAGAATGATTTCGTGAACGGAAGCCTGGGCTTTCCCGGAGCGGAGAAATTGGAAGATTTGATTGTACAAAAAATCGAAGCCTACAAGGCGAACGGTGATGACGTGATCTTCACCCTCGACACCCACGATGAAAACTACATGACTTCCGTTGAAGGGAAAAACCTGCCGGTAAGGCACTGCCTCAAAGGAAGCGCCGGCCATGAACTCTATGGCCAGGTGAAGGATTTGGCCGCCGGCTGCCCGGTTTTTGAAAAACCGACTTTCCCGTCCCTGGAACTTGCGAATTATCTGAAAGGTAAGGAATATGGGGTTGTGGAAGTGTGCGGATTGGTTTCGAACATCTGCGTCCTTTCCAATGCGGTGATGGTCAAGGCGGCGCTGCCGAATGCGGAAATCATTGTTGACGCGAAGGCCACCTCAAGTCATGATCCGGACCTACACGAAAAGGCTTTGGATGTTCTGGCGGGGTTGCACGTAAAAGTGGTGAACAGATAGAAAGCAAGGACCGGAGAAATCCGGTTTTTTTCTTTGCAATTTTGTTCCTGATTGATCCGCATCTTCCTCAGACGCAAAAAATGGGGAATTATGTCGAAGAGAAAAAATTCCCTTTTTAAAAAGTTATGTTATAATATAACTGTTAATCATTATTTTTGGGGATAGGGGGCGAAGGGATGAAGGTAAAGCTAACGACGAAGCCAGAAAGCGGATTTGGGATCGCCCGGTTTTGTCTTTTTTTTTATGATGAAGCAGGCAATTTTAAAAAACGCAAAGGCTTCACAATCACAGAGTTGCTCGTTGCGATGGCGGTCTCCGGCATTTTTTCGCAATCCTCGCCTCCATCGTCTTCAGCCTTGTTTCCGGTTTGGCCAGGGCGGAAAAGGAAACGGAAAGAAGGGAAGAGATCGGAGCGGTTTGGCTCCTGCTTGAAAAAACAGTCGAGGAGTTCAACGCCCGGGGGGAAGAATTGGTTCTTTCCGAGGACGAAGCCTCAAAATCGCTTCAAACGGGAACAGAACCGAAACTGATCTACAACAAGCTGGAATCAACTTTGCTCCGGAACGGAAGCGAGATGAAACTGGAACACATCCAGGATGTCGGTGTGGAAATCCTGAACGGCAGGATCATCATCTTCGTGCTCACGGATGCATCCGGATGCAGCCAAAGCCGCGCTTTCAATGTGTATGGCGGGGCGAGGATGGGAGGGAAAGGCGGATGATGGAAAGAATCAGAAGGGGCCTGGAGGGGCTCAATGGGAAACTTGCGGCCAACATCACCCTGAAGCGAGAAAAGCGGAACATCCTCACGCTCACTTCGGTTGAAGACTCCCTTTATTTCGACCTCATCGGCGTGGAAGCGGGAAGAAAAATTGAGATAGAGTACCGGCTCAATTATTTGCTGGAGAAGAACAACAACTCTTTAAACAAGCGACTTGAGGGGATGGCAAAGACCATAAATCAGGACCTATTACATAAAGAATACCTGAAGTATCCGGTCACGGTGAGCCTGAATTTGGACGGGGTGTTTGTGGAGAGGATGACGCTTCCGCGGCTTTCCGGAAAGGAACTGAAGCGGGCAATCGGACTCGAAATGGGGAAACTGTACGGGGATTACGAAAGCAAGTTCATCGCTTCCGCACTCCTCACTCCGATAGGCAAGCAGCTCTATAATCTCCGGGTCGCCTTATTTGGCCGGGAGGACTACCGGCAAATCCTCGAGTTCCTTCAGGATGCGAAACTGAAGGTGGACAAGATTACTCTCGCCCAGGACAATTTCAAAAACCTGATTTTGAATAAAAAAATGCTTTCAAAGACAGGAAACGCCAATCTCATCATCAATGTGGGAAAAAGGTTCTCCACCATCGTCGGCGTCAAAGAAAAGTCTGTGATCGCCCACCAAATCGTCAACCACGGATTCAAGGCTTTCCGGCCGAAGTTTGCAGAAGGGTTGAAAGCCTGGGAGGAAGAGGCTTTCCCTCCCGCTTTCGAAAAGGAGCTCCGCAGGGAAATGGACGCCATCATGACCGAAGTTTTCCGCATCGGCGGCGGCATGGCCAGGGAAGCGAGCGTCGACTTATATCTCCATGTGGAAGACGGGTCGGAGGAGAAATTGCTTAAAGCGATAAACAAATGTTACGGTTTGGAAATCAGCAAATTGCCTGGCAATCCCCAAGTGTTTGAACTGTTGGAGATATCGGCGCTTGAGAGAGGGGATAAAAGCCAAGACTTTGTATTCCCGACGAGGCTTGAGCGATGAGAAAAAACAACAAAGGTTTCACGCTTTCCGAAGTCCTGGTTTCAGTAGTGATTGCGGGAATGATTGTGGCGGCGGTGGCGACGGTTTTCATCCGCTACCGCCGGTTGGAAAACCGCTGCGCGGTCAAGGAGAACATTCTGAGGGAAATCGAAAGCCTTTACGGGCTGTTCACAGGTTCACCCGCGGGTTTTAACAGTTCCTTGGAAACCTATTATGGAACGGCAATGGAGTTCAATGGAAACCGGGTTCGCCTCTATTTCGACTCCGGTTTCACAAAACCCCTCGCCGCCGCAAGCGGAAACTTCCTGGAGATCGAATACACTCTTCGGCCCGGGGAAGAAGGCTCCGCCACGATTTACGGGTTGAAAATCACCCCCTATAGTCAGATGAAACCCGTCAGATTGACCGGGGAGGCCTCCTTCACCAGGGAGATTCGGGTGGGAGGAGAACCATGAAAAACAAAAAGGGCTCCACCCTCATGATCGTGATGATGGTCTTCACCCTTTTCGCATTCCTCTCTGCCGCCCTTTCCACACTCTTTTTTGTAACTCTGAAACAAAGGCTGAACAGGATCGAAGAAAGGGCCCTGTTTTTGGAACTGGAAAACGACTTTTACAAGTATTTGAATTTCTTTGACGGAGCGCTTCATGGTCCTCTTCGTCATCGTCTCCGTTTTCATTCCGATGCTGGACCTGATGAATGCAATCGACAGACTGGGTTAGGATGGTTCATATGACAGAACAGATCAACAGGAAACTATTCCAGTTATATGTGAAAAACACCGCCCTGAAAGCGAAGGACGTCCAAGAAATCCTAAAGCGGGGGAACCCCCGCCTCGATCTGGAGTTATTAAAAAGAGGCTTGGTTTGGAAAAGGACAACGCCCGGGTCTATGCGGAAATGTTCGGCCTGGAGTACGTCGACCTGGAAAGCATCAACGTCAACCAGGCTGTCGTGGAGATGGTTTCCGCGGATTTCGCGGCGAAGTATGCGCTCGTCCCGATTTACATTGCGGAAGGGACGACCTATGTCGCAATATCCGATCCCTTCGCTTATGATGACCTGAAGAAGATCAACAGTTTCGTCAAGGGCAAATACAAACTGGTGGTGGCGACGAAAACCCAGATCCAGGAACTCCAGGAGCAGGTGTTTGCGAAACTGTCGACCGAAACCGCGATCAAACAGTTCGTCGACCAGGCTCTGAAAAGCGAGGGGGAAAGCATCTCAAGCGAAAGTGACCGGGCGGACGTGAAGAACGCTCCCGCGGTGAGGCTTGTGGAATCATTGATCAACGAAGCGATTGTCCTGAACGCGAGCGACGTCCACGTCGAACCTTTCGAGAAGTACGTCCGCGTCCGCTACCGGATTGACGGTGTTCTGTACGAAACCTCCCGCTTCGACATCTCCCTGTACCCCGCCGTCTCCACCAGGCTCAAAATCATCGCCGGGTTGAACATTGCGGAAAAAAGGGCGCCCCAGGACGGAAGAATCCGCCTGAAGATCAAAGACATCTTTTATGACTTCCGCGTCTCGACCCTTCCGACAGTTTACGGAGAAAAACTCGGCATCCGCATCCTTGACACCACGGCCTTCCACTTCACCAGGGAGCAATTGGGTTTCTTCCCTGAGGACAATAAAGTCCTGGATAAGATGCTCGCCGCGCCCCACGGAATCATCCTCCTCACCGGACCCACGGGCTGCGGAAAAACGACGACACTCTACACTTTCCTGAAAGAGCTGAACCAAAAGACGACGAACATCATCACGGTGGAAGACCCGGTTGAATACACCATTGAAGGCGTGAACCAGGTCCAGGTCAACCCGAAGGCGAATGTGACTTTCGCTAACGCCTTAAGGAGCATCCTCCGTCAGGACCCGAACATCATCATGATTGGCGAGATCCGGGACGAAGAGACGGCGGAGATCGGCATCCGCTCCGCGATCACCGGACACCTGGTTTTGTCCACCCTGCACACAAACGACGCGGTGGGCGCAATCAACCGTCTGATCGATATGGGCGTGCAGCCCTATTTCGTCGCCGACGCGATTGTCGGAGTCATCGCTCAAAGGCTGGTCCGGGTGCTTTGTGGAAACTGCAAGCAGGAAGTCATTACCAACGAAGCGGAGATGGAGATTCTCGGACTCACGGAGCCGGCGAAAATCTACCATCCCGTCGGCTGTCCCGCTTGCAAATACACCGGCTACAAGGGAAGAACCGCGGTCTGCGAGATATTCTACATGAGCAAAGAAATCAAAGAGATGATCCAAAAAAGGGCGACGACCGAACAGATTCGGGAAAAAGCGATTAAAAACGGAATGAGGGAGCTTTCGGAAATGGGGAAAAAGAAAGTCCTGATGGGAATAACATCCGTTTCTGAACTCTTGACGATTTTGACCGAAAAGGTATGAACACGCAAGTGAAAAGAGCGGTGTTTATTCTTATTTTTTGTACCGGTCACGCAAAGGCGAAATTGTTTGGAAAGGGAAAAAGGAAGACTATTTTTTTGCATCTTAAATCAAAAATTGGGAAGAAATTTTTTTGTCTTTCTTTTTCCTTTCGGAATTGAAGTGAATTTCTGGATCAATGTCAAAAATTTGAGGATTTTCTTGATAAAATAAATTTTAAATGGTATAATTTAAACAATTGGGGATAATACAATTTGTCTTGAATTAAATGATAAGTCTTAATGGGTATTATCTCAAGTTGAATTATCCTTTGAAAAGGTGGTTGCAATGAAAACTTGGGTCAGATTTAATCTATTAAGACAATTAAAAAAGCACTTTTTCATCATCGCGTTTTTCGTTATTTTCATCATCTTTCTTTTCAACCTTCTTTACGCTCGCGTTTTTTTGGGTCTCAACTCAAGACTTGACACCATTTTAAGGATTTTATTATCCATAACCTTTTTCACGGCAATCATCAGTTTCTTTTTTAAAAAGCAATTAAAGAAAGTTATTTCAATAAAAAGAAAAAAACTTTTCTTTGCGATAAAACTTACCATTATTTCCCTTTTCGCATATTTCTTTGTAAAATACCTTTCGTTTTTCCAATATCTGTTCCATCAATTTTTTGAAAACGTTTCATTCGTTTTTGAATCATTGATCACCAGGGTTTTTTCACAATCCGGTTCGGGAGTAAAAAGGCAATTAATCACCTTTTTCGTTTTTAATCTTCTTTTATCTGTCATCGCCCTCGTTTTTTTGGCTTTTGTTAGCTTTGGCCTTTCTTTTAAAATCAACCCCATTTTTATTGATTTCACTGAAAGCCAGAAACTTGAGGAGCAGTATTATTTTGAATACGAAGTCAGTTTAGGGTTTTTATACAAAGCTTTACCTTAAATCAACTTAATATTTTGTATTGACTGATCGCAAAAGATTAGTTTTTTTGGCGTACTTTTTGCACGCTTAATTGCGCATCCAGTCAATACGAAGCAAAAAACTATAAAATCAAGGAGCCCGCTTTTTGCCTTATTTTATAGTTTTTTGTTTTTCTTTCAAAAAAGAGGGGAGGAAAAAAGAAATGGGGATATTTATTGGACGCCTGAAAAATACTTTTTCATTCCAAGTAAAACGGATATTTGGTGAAAAAAGGAGTTTTGGTCTAATTTTATTTGATTTGGGTTTTCCAATGATAGGTTTTATGCAGTCGATTTTTATCAAAGAATTTTTGAAAGTGTGAGGAGGATTATGAAAAAGTTAGGAAAAAATAGAAAAACTCTGGTAAGAGTTGCAATTGGTTTGATCCTTACATTGGTCTTCGGTTTTTCTAGTTTTGTAGGATTTTTAGGAGAAAAGAGATCAACCGAAGGGGAAAGTAATCTGTCTTTGTTGGGCGATGCCGGAAAAACACAAAGTAATCAAGATATAGAAGATTTCAATCCGGAAAATAATGTCCTTCTTTCCGCTTATGGAACCTTGGAAGCAACTGATGCAGTTCTTTTCCTGAACTATGACACTGACTTAGGAACTGTGACCGGGACGGTAAATGGTGTTGAAACCGACTTCATTATCGGAGAGGAAGGAAATGTGCTTGCCCCCGGAGCAACTGTCGTTTTGAATGCCAGTTCAAAACCGGGAGCTGCCTTTATCGGCTGGAGTTTGGACGGTTTGGAACTTGTCTCCTTGAACGAACAATACACATTGACAGTATCTGAATACGTTACCGTATTTGCGGTGTTTATGTCCAATGATACGGCAGCGAGAATCGGAGCCGTTGGTTTTGAAACCCTTGAAGAAGCCCTCACTTCAGCAAGTTCCGGCGATTATGTCATCCTGGTAAATGACTATACTATGGAGACGGACGCGTCCGTTCCCGCGGGAGTTACTTTACTGTTGCCGGTCGACAGATTCGATACCACGGGTTACACTTCAACTGGTTTTAACCCTGACGGAACAAAAACCGCCAAGGGCGATCTTTCTGTATTATACAGGACATTGAACATCCCTGAAGGGGTAACATTAACGATTCATGGAACGGTAATCGTAAATGCCGTTACCGGACGTCCAGGAGGAGGACCTCTGGACCAGGAAATCACCGGCAATTATTCGCGGATAGTCCTTGACGGGATGATTTCCGTTGAAAGCGGCGGTTTGCTTGACGTTTTCGGTAGAATAATCGGTTCCGGTTTGGTTGAAGCCAAAAACGGTTCTTCCGTCGGCGACTTATACATTGTCAGGTGTTGGCGAGGGGGATCAAAGGCATTATTAGCAGTTACGGGCGGCGTTTACCCCTATAACCAATATGACATGCATAATATCACAGCTGACATCATCATCCATTCGCATGCTTCGTTCTATGGAAATGTCAAGATGTTTGCGGACAACCGCTACCATTACACCCGCTTTTACCAATTCGACCAGATCAAGGGTCTCATCAAGTTACATGACGGCGCCTATGCCTATAAGACTTATGACAACACCACCGGAGAGACTTACATCAGAATCAACGGCGGTGCCGAGGAAACCGGCGGTTCGATGAACTACGGCGGACAATCAGCTTCCACCAAGGATTACTTTTATCCCATTGACGGAGACATCCATTTTGTTTTGGAAGACGGCCTTTATGTTATAAACAACAAAATAAAGTTCTTGACTGGGTCTTCTCTGGTTGTCAAAAGTGATGCGACTTTGGAGGTAAAATCCGGGGCTTCCCTGATCCTTTACCAAACGTTTAACGATGTCGATGTCATTTCAGGAACGAAATACCCTTTGCGGGATCCCGTTGTTTTTGAACTTTATGGGACCATTGACATCCAGGGAACGTTCGGCGGATACATTGACGTTGTTGATTCCAGAGCGACTGTTATTGTCGGAAACGGGGCAGACTTAAGAGCGCAATCCAAGGAATTAACTGGTGATTATTTTGGATTCCTTCCGAAAACAGCCACAATATCTGTTGACACTAACATAAGGGTCTTTCCTGAACCTGGTTATCAAATCAACTGGTATTGGCTGAATAATGGTGTTCCTGAGTTCTTCTCCAATGCCTATTCAGGCAGCAAAGAGTACTACAACTTAAATGTCAAATCAAATAAAGGCAAGACATTTTTTGTTGAAAGCATTTCCGCGATTCCGTATCAAATCAAATACGAAAACATGAGCGGTGCCGTCAATCATCCCGATAATCCTGCAACTTATACGATTGAGGATACCATCATTCTTAATACCCCTGAAAAAGCAGGGTACACATTCCAGGGCTGGTTCCTCGATTCCGGCTTGACTCAAGAAATCACCCAGATTGAACCCGGACGCACCGGAAACATCACATTGTATGCAAAATGGGATTTGAATGCGCCGATTGTTGATATGACGGGTTACGATCGCCCGGTAACTTACGGGCAGCCTGTTGAGTTGATTGCTAAAGTGCAGCACGGTCTTAGCAGTTTCACTTTCCAATGGTATAAAGATGGTGAGATTCTTCCTGGGAAAACCGGAAGCAGCCTTAGCATCAGCAATGTTTCTGAAAGCGGACTTTATAAGGTGCTGGTGACCGTCAGCGACGGAAAGCAATCCAAATCTGCAGAAGCTTCTCAGGAAGTGGTCATTAACAAAGCCGTCTATGACATGAGTGGAGTTTCCTTCAGCGACCAAACCAAAGACTACAATGGAAACGACCAATCGCTTGCCATCTCCGGAAGTCTTCCCGCGGGAGTGAGCGTCACTTATCGGGGTTCCGGCAGGAACGTCGGCACCTACCCCATCACCGCCATCTTCAGCGGCGATTACGACAACTACGAAGAAATACCCGACATGCAGGCGACCCTTTCAATCGCT
>ENA-OWOZ01000451-OWOZ01000451.1-bioreactor-metagenome-genome-assembly--contig:-NODE-451-length-52906-cov-19.680649_pt1 | contig 52906 bp, 48 predicted proteins | sample MGYA00238140_ERZ651804 | MGnify/ENA primary metagenome ERZ651804 (study PRJEB26910, sample SAMN07631232) | bioreactor metagenome | isolation source: Switchgrass digestor | place: USA: Dartmouth...
TCTCCTTCATTTTTGTCCTCCCTCCAGATTATCTTTCGCATAATTCTATCAATACTCCAAAAGTTGATTTTGGATGTGAATATTCAGTTTCAAAAAAAAGTACTAATGCCTATAGGCCATTAGTACTGGATTTTATTTGATATACAACTTGGGTTTATCCTTATTGTCTCAAATAAAGCAGTTTCTATTGATTTGTTTCCTGTTTCCACTGTAAATATCTCTTATAAACCCCCTTAATAGCAACAATTACTGCTTTTTGTGAAGCCCCAAAAAATCTTTTTTCTACTTTCTCTACAAGAGCATCTACCCCATCTCTATCAATGTTATGCCCAATCATTAAATAGGCTAGGAAATCTTTACACAGATCTGATATTAGAGTTACCATTACATCTTCTATTATACCTGTTTTGGTATTTATAAGAAATCCTACTCCAACAACTTTATGGAGATGGGTAGCAGAAGTATTATCAGGAAGTTTTGCATAAGATACAAAGTATACTGTGTCTTCTCCAAAGTCAGGTACCTGTCTCATATTATTCACCTCCATAGTATACTTTCTACATCTACAGCTAAAAATCCTCCTTTTCTTTCAAAAAGGCTGCACTAACACGCGCAGCCTTTTTCCTTTTTACTAAGTCCCAGTATCTCTCTAGCTTCATCTGGTGTAGCTATTTCTCTGCCTAATTCCTTAGCAATTCTAACTACTCTCTCTACCAGCATTGCATTGGTAGCCAATATACCTTTATCATAAAGGATTGTATCCTCTAATCCAGTTCTGGTATTACCACCTAAAAGCATAGCCATTGTCAACATAGGTACCTGACTTTGACCTATTCCAGATACTGTAAAAGTAGAACCTTCTGGTAATGACTCTACCATGTGTAATAGATTCCTTGGAGTCCCAGCTACAGATCCTCTTACGTTCATAACTAGGTTAAATTGTAATGGTGCCTTTAATACACCCTTCTTAAGCAGATATTTTGCATTATCAATCATACCTAGATCAAAAACTTCAATTTCTGGTTTAATATTGTTAGCGTACATTTTCTCAGCTAATGCTTCAATTAATTCAAAGGAATTTGCATTTACTTGAGTTGGAAAGTTTGAAGAACCGGTAGATAAACTTGCCATTTCAGCATTTAAATCCAACATCTGGCCTCTCCACTCAATAGTATTTCCTCCACCCCTTGCTCCTGTTGACACTTGGGTTATAATATCACAATTTCTTCTTTCTAATTCTTCCAATATTTCTTTATAGATCTCTCTATCGCTTGTAGGTTTACCTTCTTTATCACGAACATGTATGTGAGCCACAGATGCTCCTAGCTCCCTACATCTAATTATGTCCTCTACTATTTCTTCAACAGTAACAGGAGTATTAGGGTTTGATTCCTTTGTAGGAACATTTCCAGTAGGTGCTATAGTTATAATTAATTTATTTTTTCTGTAATCCATCTTAAAGCCTCCTTAGAATGCCTTCTCTGCTAACAATTGATCAGCAGTCTTTTTAATTGCCCTTTCTAATTTATCGTATAACAAATCAACTTCTTCTCTAGTAATGTTAATTGGAGGTGCCAATAATAGGTGATCTCCTCTTACTCCATCAACAGAGCCTCCACCAGGATATATTACTAGACCTTCCTCTAAGGTGTTATCAGTAATCTTACCTTTTACGTTTACAGATGTTTCAAATGGCTCCTTAGTCTTTTGATCTTTTACAAATTCGATACCAATCATGAGACCCTTTCCTCTTATGTCTCCAACTATTGGATATTCATATAGAGCCTGTAATTTTTCCATGAGATACTCGCCCTGTACTGCGCAGTTTTCTATATAGTTTTCTCTTTCGACAATTTCCATAACCTTATTAGCTATTCCACATGATAAAGGATTTCCAGCATAGGTATGTCCGTGGATGAAGTTTCCTGAACCTTTTACCATTATTGTGTCAAATATTTCATCTGTACAGATTGCTGCACCTATTGGTGTATATCCGCAGCTTAATCCTTTAGCTACTACTAGTATATCTGGCTTAGCATCGTAATGCTCACTAGCCATCTTCTTACCTGTTCTTCCTGTTCCTGCCATTACCTCATCCATTATGAATAAAACATCATATTTATCACAAATTTCTCTTACCATATCAAAGTAAATCTTTTCTGGATGAACTCCTGGAGCTGCAGAACCAACTACTGGCTCTGAAATGAATGCAGCAACGTTTTCAGGACCTTGTCTTAGTATTTCTCTTTCCAGCTCCTGAGCTGCTAATATACTTGTCTCTTCTAAGGTCTTTGCCCCCCATGGATTCCTGTAATGGTAAAACTGATTAATCTTTGGGAAGTTAGCCAACAATGGATCATAAATCTTCCTTCTTCCAATGCTACCAGTCATTGATAGTGAACCCAATGTCGCTCCATGGTAAGAGAACCATTTTGATATGATTTTCCATTTACTAGTCTTATGGCCGTCCCTTTCAACAAAATACTGTCTAGCCATTTTTATAGCAGTTTCTGTAGCTTCAGAACCTCCAGAAACGAAATATACATGATTCAATCCTTCAGGACTCCATTTAACTATTCTTTCTGCACATTTTTCTATTGAATCAACTGTCCACCGTGATAAATGAGTAAATGCTATTCTTTCAATATGTTCTTTTGCAAATTCTGCTATTTCCTTATTTCCATGGCCTATATTGGCTACTGCAGAACCAGAACAACCATCTATATATCTCTTTCCATCCTCTCCAATAAGGTATATTCCTTCTCCTCTTTCAATACGGGGATAATGCCAATTTTGATTTCTATAAAATACGTTGTTTTTTGGAGCTTTATTCAAACTCATTTAAATCCCTCCTATATTTTGTGATACGTTTTCCTTAACTATTTACATTAAGCTTTAGCAGCTTGCTTTTCAGCAAACATTCCACCATTGTGTAATAAATCCTTGTCCAAATCGCCTTCTAATGAAGATACAGTAACAGCAACAACTAAATCTCCTAATGAATTGGTAGAAGTATGTATCTGGTCAACAATTCTATATACTCCTGCAATTAATGCTATAGCATCCAATGGTATTCCTAAGTTTGTCAATAATGCAATTGAAATAATAAGCCCTGTCTGAGGAGCTGCAGCACATCCTATAGATAACAAAGTTGCAGTTAATACTAACATAATCTGCTGGTTAATTGAAACTGGTATACCATATAATTGAGATGCAAACATTACAACAACTCCAAAATAGATTCCAGTACCATTCATATTAGCAGTGGCACCTAGAGGTAATACGAAACTTGCAGTTTCCTTTGGAATACCTATTTCGTTTACTCCATTTTTCATTGCTACAGGAAGAGCAGCAGCACTAGTACATGTACTAAAAGCTATTGCCCAGGATTCAAATCCTTTTCTGAAGAATTTTATTGGATTTACCCTTGCTATGAAATAAAGTATTAAGGAATACCATACTGCTACATTGATTATGTTTGCACCATAATCTACTAATATAAACTTAAATACAGGTCCAAATATGCCTACTCCAAATGTTGTTACAGCCTTTGCCATAAGTCCAAATACTCCAACTGGAGTAAATTGTACAACAATATCTACTACCTTATACATAAGTTCAGAAGCTCTGTCAATTAGGTCTACAATAGGCTTTCCTCTTTCTCCCATTAAAAGCAATCCTGCTCCAATGAATATACAGAAGGAAATAATATGTAGCATTTCCCCTCTTGACAATGAATCAAAAATGTTTTCTGGAAACAGTCCTAATATGGATTCAAATACAGTTGGAAGCTCTTTCATTTCCACTGATCCAGCACCTAATTCAGCAATGTTTAAGCCTGCGCCTGGTTTAAATATGTTTGCCATAACTAATCCAGTTCCTATTGACAAAAATCCTGTTCCAAAGAAGAAAAGTATTGTTTTGATTCCTATGCTTCTCAACTTACTTATTTCAGTTAAACTGGCTACTCCGCTGGTTATTGAAAATAGAACTAATGGAACTACTACCATCTTAATTAATCTTAAGAATACGTCTCCCAGCAATCCAAGCCATGGTACAATCTTCACTACAACTGGATTATCTTTTCCTATGGAGCTTAGTATAATGCCCACAATAACCCCTAAAAATAGGCCAATAAAAATCTTATGAAACAGTTTTAGCTTTCTTTTTTTCATCAATAACACCTCTTTTCATTTTATTTAGTTTTTTATTTTTTTGTTTTTTTGTTTTTAATAACGCAAAACAATGCTATTCCTCCTATTACCCCTCCTTTTCTATAAATATAAAAACCCAGTAATAATGACAATAGAAAGTCATTAATACTGGGTTTTATCTGCTAAGCAATTTGGTTTTAACCCTCATTGCCACAAATAAAGCAGTACTAAATAAAATTTGATATAATATTAATAATACTATTTAATTTTTAAAACTACCTCTTGTTAATTATATTCTACATTAATTTTCAAATTCCTTCTTTTTTTATAAAATTTTTTTATTTTTTCTTAAATAAAATGCAACCAATATTTAACAGCCTTTTCTTAAGCTCCTGCAAATATTTCTTCAAATTCCTTTGCATCAAGGGTTTCTTTCTCCAATAAAGCTTCTGCAACTCTATGAAGCTTATTTATATTGTCTCTCAGTAGCTGTTCAGCCTTACTATAAGCTTTATCTATAAGGCTTCTCATCTCTCTATCAATTTGAGCAGCCACTTCTTCGCTGTAATTTCTAGTTCTTCCAAAATCCCTTCCAACAAAAATTTCCTCATCATCAGTACCATAGGTCATTGGTCCAAGCTTTTCGCTCATACCATAGTGAGTAACCATTTGTCTTGCCAATTTTGTTGCTCTTTCTATATCGTTTTGTGCTCCAGTGCTAATATCATCAAGGACCAATGCTTCAGCTGCTCTTCCGCCTAATAGACTTACAAGGTGGTCTTCCATCTTTTTCTTTGTCATATAGTATCTATCCTGCTCTGGCAAATAAGCTGTAAATCCGCCAGCTCCACCTCTTGGAATTATAGTCACCATGTGAATTGGATCTGTATTTGGTAATAGCCTTGATGTAATGGCATGACCTGCCTCATGATAGGCAGTAAGCCTTTTTTCATCTTCGCTTATGACTCTGCTCTTCTTTTCAGGACCAGCAATTACTTTAATGGAAGCCTCATCTATTATATGCATTGGTATTTTCTTTAAGTTTCTCCTTGCAGTTAGAAGGGCTGCTTCATTAGTTAAATTCTCCAAATCTGCAGGTGTAAAGCCTGGAGTTCTCTTTGCTACAACCTTCAAATCAACATCATCATCTAAAGGCTTATTCCTTGTATGAATCTTAAGAATCTCTTCTCTAGCCTTAATATCTGGCAATCCTACAGTAATACGCCTATCAAATCTGCCAGGCCTTAATATAGCAGGATCCAGAATATCTGGCCTATTGGTTGCAGCCATTACTATAATACCTTCATTAGTTCCAAATCCATCCATTTCAACAAGTAGCTGGTTTAAAGTCTGTTCTCTTTCATCATGTCCTCCGCCTAGACCAGCACCTCTTCTTCTTCCAACTGCATCTATTTCGTCGATGAAAACTATACAAGGTGAATTCTTTTTAGCCTGCTCAAATAAATCCCTTACTCTGCTGGCTCCAATTCCAACAAACATTTCTACGAAATCAGAACCAGATATGCTGAAAAATGGTACTCCTGCTTCTCCAGCTACTGCCTTACTCAAATATGTCTTTCCTGTACCAGGAGGTCCAACAAGAAGAACTCCTTTTGGAATTCTAGCTCCAAGCTCAATAAACTTTCTTGGGTTCTTTAGAAAATCAACTATTTCCTTAAGTTCTTCCTTTTCCTCTTCCAGCCCTGCAACATCATCAAAGGTAATTCTCTTTCCTTCCTCTGCTTTAATGAGCTGAGCTCTGCTCTTACCAAAGGACATAACTCTGCTGCCTCCACCCTGGGATTGCTGCATAAATGTAAACCAAAATGCTACTATTAGTATTATTAGAACAATAGTAGGCAAAGCTGAAAGAAACCAGGGCTCTGAAACCTGTTGTTCCCCAACATACCTTATCTCCTCATTATCTACTTTTTCCTTTAAATACTCATTATAAAAGATATCTGACATATTCTGTGGCAACACTACTGTAAATTCGGTACCATCAGTAAACTTTCCACTTAACACATTCCCTGATTCTACAATGCTTACGACTTCATTATTATTGAGTCGTCTAACCAGTTCAGTTGCATCTATTTCCATAACTTGCTCTACATCCTGATTTATCATAGACACAATAAAGATAATTATTATCAGTAAAAGCAAGTAAATACTTGTTCCACGGAAAAATTTTCTCAATACTAGTCCTCCTTCCTGCCTAATTCAAATTATCTTAAAATTATACCACATATACTGTAAAAAAACAACATTACCATATTATACTTTATTTTCTCTTCTTATAAACATCTTCCTTTAGTGATGCTACAAAAGGAAGGTTCCTATATTGTTCCGCATAATCTATTCCATATCCTATTACAAATTCGTCTGGGATTACAAATCCTGTATAATCTACTGGAACTTCAACCTTTCTCCTTTCAGGTTTATCTAAAAGGGTAACTATCCTAACGCTTTTTGCTCTTCTCTTCTTTAAATTATCTGTCAAATAGGATAATGTAAGGCCAGTATCTATTATATCTTCCACTATCAATATATCCTTACCATCTATGCTGCTTTCCAAATCCTTAATTATTCTAACAATTCCAGTAGATTCTGATGAGTTTCCATAGCTGGAAACTGCCATAAAATCTATCGTAACAGGCAGCTTTATGTTCCTAGCCAAATCAGACAAGAACATTACAGCACCCTTTAATATCCCAACTAACATTAAATCTTTCCCCTCATAATCATTAGTTATTCTTTCACCCAGTTCTTTTACCTTCAATTGTATTTGCTCTTCTGTTACCAGTACTTCTTTTATAATATTGTCCATTTATATCCTCCTTACTATTAATGATATTTTATCAATTGAATTGCAATTACATTTTTAGTATTCTCTGTTATCCGATAAAGCTGGCTTGTTCTATATCCAACTATCCATATAATATTTTTATCATCAGTTATAATAGGTATTTTATCCCTTTCGTCCTTTGGTATCTTTTCATCTATAAAATAATCTTTAACTTTTTTGCAGCCTTCCATACCAAAAGGTACAAATCTGTCACCATCTTTTCTATTTCTAACATAGATATTTCCATTAATCTTATCATAATCAAAATATCTCTTATACCTGTTTGAATTATCTAATACCAAATTATGGATTGAATTAACTTCAGTTTTAATTTCATACCCCAGTTCATCTATATATGTAGAACCATTAATTCTTATCTTATGTACAGAACCTTTAGTTTCCTTTCTATTAGGCCTTTCAATAATAAAATCATCATAGCTTGTCTTAGCTACTAAATTATTTATCAGCGTTATGCTTTTTCCAGTCCCCCTTTCCAAAAACAATGTAATTGTATCTTCAATATGCTTCATTGTAATACCCATAAGATTTCCATTTAATTCGAATATGCAGTTTCTTATTATCCTATTCTGTATGCTTCTGTGCTCCCTTCTAAAGATTTTCCCATCTAATATTATACTGTATTCATCCTTGCTTCTCACGATTTTATGATAAATTTTATTGGAATATTCCTCTAAAAAGCCATTATCAATAGACATAAGCTGGGATGTTCTCCAAAGGGTATCCACTATATTTTGGTTATAGTATTCCTGTATATATGGCAATACCTCTAGTCTTATTCTATTTCTATTATAAACAGTCTCCAAATTAGTCCTATCTATTTTAAATTCGATATTCTTATCCCTTAGGTATTTTTCTATTTCCCCTCTTTCTATACCCAAAATAGGTCTTATTATATCTCCATTTCTATAATCCATTCCCTTCAATCCATCTATGCCTGTTCCTCTAAAAAATCTTAATAGAAGAGTTTCAGCCTGGTCATTTTTGTTATGTGCAACTGCTATTTTGCCACCGCCAATTTTGGAAAGTATTTCTCTAAAAAAACCGTATCTTAATTCTCTACCTGCTTCTTCAGATGAAATCTTTTTTGCTCTAGCATATTCATTCATATTTACCCTCTTTGAAAAATAGGGCAAGCCTAATTTTCTTGCAGTATACTCTACATACCTTTCATCTTCTAAGGCTTCATCTCCTCTTACACCATGGTTCACATGAGCAATAAATATATTAAAATCAATTTCTTCCTTTATTTCCAACAGTACATATAATAAAGCTATGGAATCTGCACCACCGGAAACTCCTATGAGTATATTGTCACCTTTTTCGATTAAGTCGTGTTCTTTAATAGCCTTTAGAACTTGTTCTTTCATATTATCACCTGTATATATTATACACAATAAAGTATTTATTAAAAATAATTTACTCTAATATAATTAAAACAAAATAGATAGGACACAGAAGAGCAATTCCTCTGTGTCCTCAAGCATTTTTCCATACTTTAGTTATCAACACAGTCATATCATCCAAAGCATTGCCATCGTTAGCCTCTGTAGCTTGTCTTATAATCTCTTCCCCTATTGCCTTGGGATTTAAACTGTCTATGCTTATTATTACATCCTTCATCCATCTTTCGGCATTATCAACCTTATGATTAGATTCTAATACTCCATCAGACATCATAATAATTATATCTCCATCTTCCAGATATTCTTCATATATATTAAAATCTACATCTTTAAGTATTCCCACAGGTAATGATTGAGAATTAATTATCTCTACCCTATCCTTCTTCTTTATGAAGGTAGCTGGAGCACCAGTTTTTATCAGTTGAAGCTTACCTGTATATAAATCTATTAATGCTAAATCCAATGTTGTAAATACCTCATCATTTGATTTAAGCATTAGTATTGAATTAATGGTTTTTAAAGCCAGTTCCCTATCAAACTTAGCCTCTAAAAACTTTTCCATTAAACTAATGGCTATATTGCTTTCTTTAAAGGCCTTTTTACCGATACCCATACCATCGCTGATTGCTGCAAAATATAAATTTTCCCCTTCTCCAAAGGTATGGTTATCCCCTGATATATTATCTTGGTTGTTTGGTTTTACAACCACTTCAGTTAATGCACTATATCTATTGCTTCTTATAAGCTTAAATCTTTGTTTTTCCTTCTTTTTCTGATTTATATTGTATTCTGATTTTAATGGAATTCCAACGGATTCTGATACAATTTTCTTTATGTTTTCCTGACTATTTACCTCTTTATATGCTTTATCCACTTCTACATATACTTCTATATTGTCCTTTTCAAGTTCTACTACTACTACATCTGTCACATCTACCTTGGACTTCTTTAACTCTTCAAATATCATTTCCTCCACATCTTCCTTAAATGTAGGATTTACATATATCTCCTTTACCATGTTCTTTATTATCCTTGAAACACCTTCTAACTGCTCCGATACCAATAACCTGTTTTGAATAATCTTTTCCTTCCACATGCTACTTACCTTCAATTTTTCAAATTGATTCTGTAACTCCTTAATAATGTCTTCTTTATTTATACAATAGTCTCTTATAGCTTTAGGTAATACATCATTTACTAATGGAACTTTTTCCTCTAAAAGAGCTGTAATCTTAAACATTGAATTATAGGTACTGTAAAATCTCTGTTGCCAACAGAACTTTCTCATGGCACATCTTGCACATACATTGTTGGCAGTGCTATCTATCATCTCATATACCTCTTTAACATTATATCCTCTGCTTTCTTCTATTGACTTCCTAAATGTTTGTCCTATTTCGTTAAACACTTCAGATAGTTCATTTAGCTTATTTATTGTCATCTCGTCCTTTCTATGAGAATAGGATTTTTCCTTTTTCTCAAAGGTAATTCCTTCCATATACTCAGGCAGTACTTTACTCATAGGTTTATACAGTAATACAAATAATACAATAGATGCAATTAGCTCTTTCAGGTTAATAAAGCTGACTCCATAACCGTTAATATAAAAACTCATTATTCCATTGCCCATTACAAACCCTAATATGGATCCAATTTTACCTTGCTCCTTAAATACACCTGCTAAAAGCCCTGCTAATCCATATATAGATAGTATAAAAGGCATCTGTGGTTGAGATATATATGATACTATCCCCAATGTTATTCCAATGGCACTTCCAATAAAGGCTCCTTTTGTATATCCAACGTATAAAATCATTATAATGCTTATAATATTTTTAATGCTTACTCCGTATATACTCATCTCCTGCAATCCTGCCAATAGCAATGCTGAAGTTATAAAAATGCTTATTACTCTTTCGTTGCCTCTTATCCTTTCAACCTTTGGATTTAAGGTATATGAAAATATGTAGGTCATGGTAAATACTATTAAACCTTCAAATCCAATAACTAATAGGTCATAGATTAGAAAATCATTGAATACTATGGAATATAAAGACATTATCAAGATGAACACAGACGAAGCCAGCAATGATGAAATAATTAATGAGTACTCCCTTGTTTTTTTCAATATATTGAATAGAACAGTTATTGTAACAGCTGCCAAAGCATATTCCATACCTCCTATACCATGTATTGTATATATTCCTATTATTGTAGATATTAATACATATATACTTGATCTGCCTGATATTAAGCAAGCTGAAATAAAAGCTATACCAAATGGTGTCAGCTTGTCCACTATACTGGCTCTACTAATGAAGAAAGCCAAAATTGCTGGAACAGCATACTCCCAATTTAAGCTCATTATTCTGTTTTGCTTTTTATCTTTGGATGATATATATTCTGTATTAAACATTGCCAATCCTCCTCAAATTTCCTTTTGCAATATAGTAGCAAAACAGAATAAAATAATTTGTCAATCCTTCTTGCATAAAACAAAGAATTTTCTGACATAAATCAAATTAAAACTTCTGATTTCCTTAATCTAAAGTAAGCTAGCTTCAATTGATTATCCTCATATTAATCACCATAAAGGTTTAAAGAAGCCTTTTTAATCTTAATGTATTTTTTTGTATAAAATTGTGAACTACACATATTTTAAAATAAATAAAGTATCAACACTCATAGAAACAGTGTATTCCTTACAACTTAAGTTAAAGTTAACTTAAGTTATTACTTTAACTTAAGCTAATAAGAACCCCTCTACTATTATCTAAAAAATAAAAAAACCGGTAAATCCGGTTTTAATCTTATAAGTCCATACTTCGCCCCCTATTTCTTTGTCCTAGACCTCGTCTGCCTTCCCTCATCTTTAACGCATCTTGTTTTTCATTGCTTTCTTTAAGGAATTTTAATAGCTTATCTTCGAATGACATATTTCTTTGTTTTTCATCATTCTTATTCCAATCGATCTCTATTGGATTACTGGATTTTGGTTTGGCTTGTCTAATGGAAAGGCTTATCTTCCCATCTTCTGATATAGACAAAACTTTAACTTTAACTTTCTGGTCTTTTTTCAAGTAGTCGGCTACCTTTTTAACGTAATCATCAGATATTTCAGAAATGTGGACAAGTCCACTTTCTCCTTCAGGCAATTCGACAAATGCCCCAAAGTTTGTAATACCTGTGACCGTGCCCTCAACTACTTTTCCAACAGTTACGGGCATATATGAAATACTCCTCCTTATTTATAATTGTATTACATTCCTAGTATATATTAGAATGTAGCCAATGTCAATAAATTATACTACCTTGTAGGATTTGTAAAAATTTTATTTTGCTTATTAATATCTATATATATAATTTCTCTAGGCTTAACCAGTCTCAACTCCTCTCTGGCCACTTTTTCAACAAACTCAAGAGAATCCTTATTTTCGATTTCAGATTCAAGTTCTTTGATTTCCTCTTCCAGCTTTGTTATTTCCTCCTGCTGTTGCTTTTTTCTAGCATTGAGATCTTTCATCATAATACTCTGGCTTATAAGAGTTTTACCTAACCAAAACATTATAAGTATAATAATGAAATGCTTTAATCTAAAGCCCTTTTTTCTTCTTTTCTTTCGCATACTAATCACCCTAATTTATGTATACTACAAATATTCAAAAAACCCTTTATTTTTTTTGAGAAATTATTTTTCTATACCGTCTCATTTCCTTAATGGCTTCTTTGGGTACCCTTTTTACTCTATTTATACGCTTTATTCCTGGAATTAATATCTTTTTTGCTTTTACAAATGGTATCTTAACAATATTTGCAATCCACCTTATTAAAAATATGCTTCCTTTAAATAATTTCATCATTAGTGGATGCAACACTTTACCTAATATATTTATATATATAATTCCTCCCAGGAATGTTCCAAAGAAAATAAATCCCCTTAATTCACCCCAATTGCTCTTATTTATTATATAAAAGAATATTATTGCAACTACAACCCAAAAGAGAAGATCTTCAATTCCTGCAACAATTCTTCCAGGTTTGATAAAATATCTCATAACCCTATATAGGTCAAAAGCAAATCCTATTAGTAGTCCAGCATATATTGAAGTTAGAAAAATATATAGTTGAATTCTTATAGTAGTATCCATTGCATACACCCTATACTATTTAAATATCTTACCTATTAAATTACCTTTTTGTGTAGACGCTTTCTCAACATAGTTAATTCCATTTATAACTCCGGATATTTTTACATTTCCATCATCTAAATTCAATTTATCTACATTAAGCCCTTCTCCCTTTATTACCATTCCACCTTTTATGGTCTTTAGAATAATTGTGTTATCATTAAAGCTTTCCACTTGTTCTACTCCCGTGATGGAAACTCTATTTCTATCTTCAACAAGTATATTCTGATTTCTAAATCTATAGTTTTGATCTGTCATCATTATCCACCTCCCATATTCTATTATTAATATCTATGAAAAAAAAAAGGCTTTTAGAACAAAGCCTTTATTCAATGTATTCATATAATCCTGTTGCTCCATCTTTTTTCACATTATCCTCTATGCTGAGTACTCTTGCCTTAATAGAATTTGAACCAAAGTTCACTTTAACTATATCACCTGGTTTTACTAAATCTCCAGGCTTAGCTACCTTGTCATTTATAAATACTCTTCCTTGCATACAAGCTTCCTTTGCAACAGTCCTTCTCTTAATAATTCTAGAGTTCTTCAAAAACTTGTCAATTCTCACATGATCATCTCCCATTAAAAAAATCAGGTCAATGACCTGATTTTATTTGTTAACAGCTTCTTTTAGTCCTTTTCCTGCTTTGAATACAGGTGCTTTTGATGCAGGAATTTGAATTACTTCTTCTGGATTTCTTGGGTTTCTACCTTCTCTAGCTTTTCTATCTCTTACTTCGAATGTTCCAAATCCAACTAGTTGAACCTTGTCTCCCTTTGCAAGAGCTTCCTGTACAGACTCCATAAAAGCATTTAAAACATTTTCTGCATCCTTCTTTGTTACATTGCTTTTTTCTGCTATACTACTAACTAGTTCAGCTTTATTCATAATAAATTCCTCCTTTAGCTTATTGTTTGATTTTATCTTATAAGTTTATTCTATATTAATTGCAAAATTCCTTCTAATTATACTGTAATTTTGCCAACTTTTCAATATTTATGTAATTTTGCTTCCTCCCATAAACTATCCATTTCTTCCAAAGTCATTTCCTCTAGCTTCTTACCAATTCTTGTGCTCATCTTTTCCATAAGTTCAAATCTGTTAATAAACTTGTTTATTGTCCTATTTAATGCAACTTCAGGATTTACATTTAAAAATCTGCATACATTTACAACAGCAAATAATAAATCACCTAGTTCCTCTTCTATCTTTCTTGCATCACCACCTTTAATATTGTTAATGGAGTCAATAACCTCATAGTATTCTTCCTTCACCTTTTCCAGTGCTCCATCAACATTATCCCAGTCAAATCCAATTTGTCCTGCTCTTTCCTGTATTTTATAGCTTCTCATCAAAGAAGGAAGTTTAGGTATGTCTCTTAACATATCAGAATAAGTATTAATATTCCTATCCTTATACTTCAGCTTATTCCAATTATATACTACTTCATCAGATTTTTCTACTTTTTTTTCACCAAAAATGTGCGGATGCCTATGAATTAATTTTCTGTTTAGCGCTGTTGTAACATCGTATAGATTAAACTCTCCTTTTTCCTGGCCTATCTGACAATGAAACAATACCTGAAATAGCAAATCTCCAAGTTCTTCCACAAGGCTATCCACATCCTTATTATCAATAGCTTCAACAACCTCATAAGCTTCCTCTATTACATTTTCCCTTATGGATTCATGTGATTGTTCCCTATCCCAGGGGCAGCCTTTTTCACTTCTTAAGAAGCGAGTTATATCTATACTATCGGATATATCATAAACTTTCTTTATTATTTTGTCCATTTTTGGTACATATATACTAGTAAGATGGCTAATATCCTTATTTCTATCCAATTCATATAAAGGTATTTTATATATTCTTTCCTTATCCTTAATTGAAGCATTGCTAATCAAATATACCTCATATTCATCGCCATAGACCTCAGATAATAAGAGCTTTATATCTGAAGCAACTCTTTCATTATATACTTGGGTAATAATATAATCAATATTTATATCTATATCTTTCATAGAAAATACAGTACCATCTACTATTTTGAGTCCATTTACAGGATCCCGCCTTACCATCTGTATAACTGGCTCTATAAAGCTCATTCCACCTGTTATCTCAATTTTTACATCTTCACTTTCTTTAGTTAACAATAACTCCACAGTTTTTTCCGCTACCAATGGATTTCCAGGTACCAGATAGTTGATTTCTTCAAACTTCTGTGATTTTATTATTAAATCCTCTACTATATGCTCATATACATCCTCAAATTCATCTTCCCTTTCATATACATAATCGTAGGATTCATAGGGAATGTTATTCTCCTTTAAATAGGCAACCGTAGGATGTTCTTCTGTCCTCAAGTAATTCCTAATACCACTTTTTAGCTTCTTAATCACACCTAATGTTAGATAATCAACATCTCCGGGACCTAGTCCTAGTATATTTATCTTGCCCATATTTATTTCTCCTTTGCTTTAAATTTCACCTCTTTATTAACCTAAGCTTCAATAGTAAATCTGCTATTTTATCTCCCTTAGGCAATAGATTGAAATCCTCATAGGTTAAAGTCTTGGTCAACAATAAGAGTAAACCATATACTACTACTGCTACTAATATTGCTAAAACTGTAGATAGCCTATTGTCTAGCAAAGATTCTACACTTACATAAACAAGTTTTGCCGCAATAGTCATGCCTAAAACTGATAACACAGGTTTTATAAATATATCCTTTACATTGAATCTAGCCCTTGTATACCTCTTTACGCTTAACAAATCTAATGCTGCCGCAATAAAATAGGCTACTACTGTACTAATAGCTGCTCCATTGATATTTATTGATGGTATACCTGTTAGTATATATGTAAGTATTACCTTAACCACTGCTCCAATAAACAGGTTCCTAACAGATATGAATGGCTTTCCTAATCCCTGTAAAATTGCAGTGAGGGATTGAACTAAAGTTAAAAATATTACACTAAAGGACAAAATGCTTAGTATTCGTCCTGTGCTTATTATTGTTTCCATTGAATTTTTATAATATAGGAGATTAATAATAGGAGTAGCCAATATAAACAATCCAAATCCACAAGGCAATCCTATTAAAAGAGTAATTCTTATTCCTGAATTAGTTATATTCCTTATTTCATTATATTTTCTTTTAGCACTGGCTTCTGATATAGCAGGTACTAAACTAACAGCTAAGGCTTGTGAAAAAACCTGAGGAAGATTCACCAGAGTTTGAGCAAGTCCAGTTAGTTGCCCATATAGGCTATTTGCTTCCATTTCAGTATAGTTAATGCTCTGCAGCCTTTTCAGAACCAAAATTGTATCTATTGAATTCATTATAGGCACAATGGCTGCTCCTATGGTTATTGGAATTGCTATAACAAGCAAATCCTTTACTATCTTTCCTATTGAATCCTCTCTATCAGTTAAACTACTATTAAGTTCAGCATTAATTTCTTTCTTCTTCTTTAAGTATATTATAATCATTACTATACTTCCGGCTATAGCTCCAATGGAACCACCAAAGGAAGCTCCACCAGCTGCAATTGGTATACCTCTTCCTAATAATGCCATTGTTAAGGCTAATCCCATAGTAACCCTGAAAAACTGTTCACATATTTGCGATATGGCTGTGGGGACCATAAATTGTCTTCCTTGAAAAAAGCCTCTAAAAGCAGCCATAATTGGTACAAAAAACAATGCAGGTACTAAAGCTATAAGGGAATAGTATGCATTTTCATTTCCTAAAGCCTTTACTATAGCACGGGCATTAAAAAATACAAATATAGATGTAATAACACCTGTTATAAATAATCCAATAAAAGCAACTCTGAAAACCTTATAAGCAGCTTTATAATTTCCTAAGGCCCTTTTTTCTGAAACCAGCTTCGCTATGGCTACTGGAAATCCAGAAGTAGATACTGTTAACAATAGCACATATAGAGGATAGGCTGTCTGATAATACCCCATCCCTTCAGTTTTTATTATGTTACTTAAAGGTATTCGATAAAATGCACCGAGTAGTTTTACGATTACTCCAGCAGCTCCTAAAATGGCTGCACCTTTAAGAAAGTTATCTCTTGCCATCTAATTTCCCCCTAAATTTTATTGAAAACTAAACCTATTATATCAAAAATATATTTAATTCAACATATTATTATAACATGTAAAATATTTTTAGGACATTAATTTACCTTAAATAATAGAGCCTACCAGATTTGGTAGGCTAGCTTTCCATTTGCTTAGACAGAAAACCTGCAGCTGTTTCGACCAGCTTTATCTCTAACTCTCCTATTTTATCATCAGGATTTTTAGAAATCAACATAACACTTCCAATAGGATCTCCTTGCATAATTATTGGAGCAATTACCTGTGCCGAATATTCATCTGGGCTCTCATCTTCATAGAATATCTTAATTGGCTTATTTGTCTCATTTGTATAATATGTTGACCTTGATTCCATTATCTTTTCCAGCTCAGGGCTTACCCTTTTATCCAGATATTCCTTTCTAGATCCTCCTGAAATTGCAATTATATTATCCCTATCTGTGATAATAGCTGTAAGCTTAGTATTTTCATACAAGGATTCACAGTATTCATTTGCAAATTCATTTAATTCTCCAATAGGTGAATATTTTTTAAGTATTACTTCTCCTTCTCTATCTGTAAAAATCTCTAAAGGATCTCCTTCTCTAATTCTTAAAGTCCTCCTGATTTCCTTTGGTATAACTACTCTTCCCAGATCATCTATACGTCTAACTATTCCAGTAGCCTTCATCATTTCCCTCCTCGAAAAATTTATTGTGTCATTATTATTTTACCAATAGGAATTTTTTATACATTTATGGTAATCTTAACTTGAAATATTTGATTTTCCAAAAGATAAAAAAGAAACCTTCGCTATAGCGAAGGTTATTTATTCTAATTATCTATCTCATTGTATAAATCAATATATACTTCTACATCTGCCTTTTTAGTTAGCCTATCCAACTCTTCCTGATACTTCTCATACTTCAAAGCTTTTATTACTTCATCTTTCAAATCTTCAAAGGATTCCATCCTATCCTCTACTAGAACTATGTGATATCCAAAATCGGTTTTAATCAGTCCACTTATTTCCCCAACATCTAAACTAAAAGCTGCATTTTCTATATCTTTATATTCTTCTACCATTGAACCACGGGTAAAATATCCTAAGTCCCCACCTTTAATAGAGGTTTGGGTGTCTATGGATCTGGTAGCAGCTAGCTCTGCAAAATCTGCGCCTTCCTTTAATCTTTCAAGTACTTCATTTCCTTCTTCCTCTGTCTTTACCAATATATGGCTAGCCCTAACCTTTACAAAGGAATCCTTATTATTTTCAAAATATTCCTTGACTATTTCGTCTGATAAGTCAACTTTCTCGAAAAAGTAATCACTATGTCTTTGATACATTAACCCTCTATAAACTTCTTTTCTTAAATACTCATCTGTAATTCCCAATTTACTCAGATATTCATTATATCCTTCTTCTCCACCAAGCTTACTAATATAGTACTCATTCATTGCTCTATCTACATCTTCTTCAGTTACAGGCATATTTAATTTATTCAGTTCCTTATTCAATATATTTTCATGTATCATGTCAAAGAGCAATTCTTCTTTTAGAAAATCTTCAACAGTCAAGCCTTCTTCCAGCTCCTGGCTGAGGAAGTCTTCTCCAAATTGCTTTACATTCATATTTCTCTTCATTTCAAACTCTTCGTCAAATTGTTCCTGAGTAATCTGATATCCATCTATTTCAGCTACTACTCCCTCTTTGGAGCTACTGCTACATCCACTGATAAATAATAACACCATTATGGATAGCAACGTCAATATTATGATTTTACTTTTAAATTTCAATATTATACATCCCTTCATACTTTAGTTCATTTTTATTATATATTATTTTGCTTATAGTGGAAACTACTAATTTTCTTAACGATATTCTTAAGTTCAGCCAATATATGACTTCTTATTCTATAACTAAAAGATGGAGATTTTGACAAATCAAAGCTAATCCTTCTTCCATATTCTTCAGACATAAAATGTACTAAATCCGGAGAAATAGATTCTATTGTGCTGAATTCCAAAATTATGTTATTGCCACTCTGGCTTATATTTTTTATGTTTATCCTGCTTGCCATATTCTTTATATAAGAAATATCCAATAGGTTTTCTACTTCCTTTGGTATATCTCCAAACCTGTCAATAAGCTCATCTACAAGCTCCCTATATGATTCTTCATCTGTTATAGCAGCAATCTTCTTATACACTTCAATTTTTTGCTCTTCATCTTCAATATATTTGGAAGGTATATAACCATCTACTGAAAGTTCTATGGTTGTATCTATAGTATTCTCCACTGTTTCGCCTTTTAATCTCTTAATTGTTTCATTTAGAAACTTAACATACAAATCATATCCTATAGCTTCAATATGCCCATGTTGCTCAACTCCAAGGAGATTTCCCGCTCCTCTGATTTCCAAATCTCTCATTGCTATTTTAAATCCAGAACCAAATTCTGTAAAATCCTTTATAGCCCTTAACCTCTTTTCTGCAACTTCCGTTAGCACCTTATCCTTTTCATAGGTAAAATATGCATAGGCAACCCTGTTGCTCCTACCAACCCTGCCTCTTAACTGATATAGCTGGCTTAGACCCATCTTATCTGCATCATATATAATTATTGTATTTACATTTGGTATGTCAAGACCAGTTTCAATAATTGTTGTACATACTAAAACATTATATTTATTGCTTATAAAATCAATCATTACATTTTCCAGCTCTTTTTCACTCATCTGTCCATGGCCTATTGTTATATCAGCTTCTGGTACCAGTTTTCTTAAACGCATTGCTATTTTTTCTATATTTTCAACCCTATTGTAAACAAAATATACCTGTCCTCCACGCTCTATTTCCTTAAGAATAGCTTCTCTTATCATCTGTTCATTAAATTCCACCACATAGGTCTCTACAGGATACCTTTCTTCTGGGGGTTCATCAATTACACTCATATCTCTAATTCCAATAAGGGACATGTGAAGAGTTCTAGGAATTGGTGTGGCTGTAAGGGTAAGCACATCAACATTTTCCTTTAGTTTCTTTAAAGACTCCTTGTGTCTAACGCCAAACCTCTGTTCTTCATCCACGATTAAAAGCCCAAGATCCTTAAACTTGACATCCTTTGATAACAGCCTATGAGTACCTACCACTATATCCACCAGACCCTTTCTTAGTCCATCGATTACTGCCTTCTGCTGGTTTGGTGTCCTGAATCTGCTCAACAATCCAATGTTTACCGGAAAGGAACCAAATCTTTCCTTAATAGTATTATAGTGCTGTTGTGCTAATATAGTTGTTGGAACTAAAAAGGCTACCTGTTTTCCGTCCATTATTGCCTTAAATGCTGCCCTTAATGCCACTTCCGTTTTTCCATATCCAACATCTCCGCATAGGAGCCTATCCATAGGCTTGGGCTTTTCCATATCCTTTTTAACCTCTTCTACACTTCTAATTTGAGCCTCTGTTTCCTCATATGGAAATGAGTCCTCAAACTGTTTCTGCCATATTGTATCCTTAGAAAAGGCATAACCTCTTTGAGTTTCTCTTTTAGCATATAATTCCAAAAGGTCCTTAGCCATATCCTCTACAGCTTTCTTTGCCTTCTGTTTAACTTTACTCCATTCAGGACTTGATAGCTTATTAATCTTTGGCTTAACATTGTCTCCGCCTACATATTTTTGTATTAGATTCATTTGGTCTATAGGAACATAAAGTTTATCATTTCCTTTGTAATTAATTGTTAGATAATCTTTTATGACACCTTGTATATTTAGCTGTTCTATACCACCATACTGACCAATACCGTGATTTTCATGAACTACATAATCTCCTATTTTTAAGTCGGAAAAGCTAATGGAATCTCCCTTGTGCTTTCTTTTAGCCCTGTTACTACTTCTTATGCCTCCAAATACCTCTTTGTCACTTATTACTGCAAATTTAATATCTGGATATTCAAAACCTCCATTTATACTACCTGGAGTTATAAATACCTGGCTGGATTTAATTTCCTGATTATAGTTATCTACATAGCTACATATAAGTCCCAAATCCATTAATGTAGACTCCAGCCTCTTTCCTCTATCCTCATTTCCTGCAAAAATAATAGTCTTATAACCTCTATACTTATAATGGTTTAACTCCTCATTTAGCAGTTCCATATTATTATGAAATGATTGCATGGTTTTTGTTGAAAATCTCACAATTGATGCTGGATTAAAGTCATTGCTAACCTTTAATATTGCAGTGTTGATAATATAAGTTTTTTCTTCCATCTTACTCTTTATATAATTATATTTAAACCTTATATTCTCATGCTTTGGAAGAACTTCTCCTATCTGAAGAAGTTCTGAATACTTAGAAAGAAACTGTTCTCTGATACTCTTAACTCTTTCTTCAACTCGCTTAGGCTCATCTAAAAACACCAAGCTATCCTCTTTAAAATAGTCCATTATACTTGATATATATTCTTCAGGTATATATGGCACTATCATATCCATATTTGAAATGGATAGCTTTTCCTTTATTTCTTCAACATACCCCCTGAATTTTTCTTCTAATTTTTCCTTTACTTTAGAACCTGCCTTTAAATTCTTAACTGTTCTTTCTAAATCCAATGTCATATTCTTTATTATCTTGTCTCTAAACTCATCTAACACCAAAACCTCTTTTACAGGTGAAATAGATACAGAATCAACCATCTTAAGAGACCTTTGAGTTTCCAAATCAAAAATTCTTATGGAATCGATTTCATCATCAAATAGCTCAATTCTATAAGGATTTTCGCTATTAGGCGGGAAAAAATCAATTATTCCTCCCCTAATACTAAACTGGCCTACTGCTTCCACCATGTATTCTCTTTCATAACCGCAGGCAATAAGCCTATTGGCTAAATCCAATATATTTACCCTATCCTCCTGATTCAAACATATCAAATGGTTCCTGAATATATTGGAATCCATAATCTTATTTAATAGGGCTTCAATATGTGCTACAACTATTATTGGCTCTCCTCTTATGATTCTTGAAAGAACTCGCAACCTATCGATAGCTCTTTCGGAGCTTATAGCATCTACCTTATAGAACATAATATCTCTGCTTTGAAATAGTTCAACAACATTTTCATCAAACTTCTTAATATCTTCATATATTCTTTTAGCTTTCATTTCATCATAGGTTATTATCAAAATTTGCCTATTAGTATGCTTACTTAGGGCATAGCTAATATGCCCTAAACTTTCATCTATAATGCCATAGGTAGAAATAGGACTTTTTCTATTATTTATATTATCTATTAGCTCCTTATAGGATGTCCAGTTCTTTAAAGAATCTATCAACATATTTTGCATCATATCTACGCTCCTTAAATATAGGCCTTAAGCCCAGGAAATTATTCCTGGGCTCGTTTTTTCGAATTAAATTCATTCATAGCCTTATTAATGCCATCCTTTATTATAGTTTCCACAGCCAGTGCTGCGTTTTCAATGGCTAAATCTATCTGTTCCCTTTCTTTATCATCAAATCTGCTTAAAACAAAATCTCCCAAATCCTGATTCTCTTTTTTCTTCCCTATTCCAATCTTAACTCTAGGAAAATTTTCAGATTGTAAATGATAAAGTATAGATTTTAAGCCATTATGTGAGCCTGCACTACCTTTAGCCCTTATCCTTATAGTAGCAAAATCTATATCAATATCATCTACTATAACTATTATATTCGAAAGCGGTATTTTATAGAAGTTATATAGATCTAATACGGCCATTCCACTATTATTCATATAGGTTTGAGGCTTTACAAGCAATACTTTTTCATTACCTATATTGCCTTCACCGTAAACTGATTTAAATTTTATCTTTTTTATACTTATATTATTTCTATGAGCCAGAAGATCTATTGCGTCAAATCCTACATTATGTCTTGTACCATCATAATTCCTACCAGGGTTTCCTAACCCCACAACAACAAACAACATATCACTCCTCTATTAGTCAAACAATATGCTTACAGATTCGTTCAAATGTATTCTCCTTATAGCTTCAGCAAATATTGGGGCTACACTTACTACCTCAATCTTATCTATCCTCTTCTCTGGAGCTAGAGGTATAGTATCTGTAACAACAAACTTCTCTATTACAGAATCCTTTATTCTTTCAACAGCAGGTCCTGATAGAACTGGGTGAGTAGCACATGCATAAACTTTCTTCGCACCAAACTCCCTCAGAACATTAGCTGCCTTAGTTACTGTACCTGCTGTATCTACTATATCGTCTACCAAAATAACATTTTTCCCTGCTATGTCTCCTATTATGTTCATAACTTCTGAAACATTTGCCTTTGGCCTTCTCTTTTCTATTATAGCAATAGGTAAATCCAATAGGTTGGCAAAGTTTCTTGATCTAACTACTCCTCCAATATCAGGGGAGACTACAACTGTATCCTTATCTACAATTTTCTTAAAATATCCTGCCAGAATTGGAATACCGGATAAATGGTCTAATGGAATATCAAAATATCCCTGTATCTGTCCTGCATGTAAATCCATACTTATAACTCTATCTGCACCTGCTTTTGTAAGTAAATTAGCTACCAGTTTAGCAGTTATTGGTTCTCTTGCTTTTGTCTTTCTGTCCTGTCTAGCATACCCATAGTAAGGAATTACTGCGTTGATTCTTCCTGCAGAAGCTCTTTTTAGGGCATCTATAAATATTAGAACCTCCATTAGATTATCATTTACAGGAGTAGAAGTTGGTTGTATTACAAATACATCACATCCTCTTACAGTTTCTGCAATATTTACAAATATTTCACCATCACTAAATTTGCCTACTTCACAGCAACCGCAGTGAACATTTAATTCTTTACAAATGTTTAAAGCTAAATCCTTGTGTGCATTACCTGTGAAAACTTTTATTTGCTCTGTGTTTAACAATTTTATTCCTCCCATTACTTATCTTTTTTATTTTTCTTATCAACCCAGCCTAATTTGTTTACCTGTCTTGCTCTGGCTATGGCTAATGTTTTTTCTTCAACTTCATCAGTAATTGTAGAACCAGCTGCTACATATCCCCATTTTCTTACCACTACTGGTGCAACTAAGTTAGAATTGCTTCCGATAAAAGCATTATCTTCCACTACAGTTCTATGCTTTGAATGTCCGTCGTAGTTTACAAATACTACTCCGCAACCAATATTTACATTTTTACCTACATCTGCATCTCCAACATAAGCTAAATGGGATGCTTTAGAATTATCTCCAATGTTGGAATTTTTAACCTCCACAAAGTTGCCAATCTTAATATTTTGTCCTAGGTGGCTGTTTGGTCGAAGATGAGCATAAGGCCCTATGTGGCAACCATCATCAATAGTACTCTTTTCAATAGTAGATGAGTATATTTCTACACCATTTCCAACATTGCTATCCTCTATTCTTGAATTTTCTCCAATTATACAACCTTCACCTATAACTGTATTACCCTTAAGTATTGTGCCAGGGTATATTATACTGTCTCTACCTATTCTGACTTCAGATTCAATATAAGTATTATCTGGATTTACTATTGTAACACCATTTTCCATATGATATCTATTTATTCTATCTCTCATTATCTTCTCACAAAATGCTAACTGTACCCTTGAATTAACACCATAAATTTCAGTAGCATCATCAATTAAATAAGCTCCTACTTTATATCCTTCTTCCTTTAATATACTTATTACATCTGTAATATAATACTCTCCCTGTGCATTGTTATTATCAATTCTATCTAATGCATATTTCAGTTCTTTCCCTTTAAAGCAATATATACCGGAGTTTATTTCCTTAATCATTATCTCTTCATTATTAGCATCCTTATGCTCAACAATTCTATCAATGTTTCCTTCTTCGTCTCTTATTATTCGTCCATATCCCGTCGGATCATCTACATAGGCTGTTAATACTGTACCATGATTTCCGCTGCCTAGATGATATTTAACAAGCTTGTCTATGGTATTGCTTGTTATCAAAGGGGTATCTCCATATAGTATAACTACATTGCTATCATCCTCTATGCCTTCCTTAGCCTGCATAACTGCAAATCCAGTACCATATGGATACTCATCTCCAATAGGTTGATTAATAAATACTACATCACTATCGGAAAAAGCATCTCTTATATTGGCCTCGCCATGACCAATAATAACATAATTCTTCTGTATTCCTGCATTCTTACTGGCTCCAACTACATATTCCAACATGGGCTTACCGCATATTCTATGCAAAACCTTAGGCATATTGGATTTCATCCTTGTACCTTCCCCGGCTGCTAAAATTATAGATATATCCATAACAACACCTCTTTATTATTATCTTGCCCAAATAATATTTTAACCTATTTCTATTATAAGTCCAATTTAAAATTGAAATTTTACAAAATACTATCACATATATTATAATCATACATTAATGTTATTAACAATACAAAAGTAAAAAGGACCTTTACGGTCCTTAATTACTCTCACTTGCAAGAACTTTTTCATATTCCTGGAAAATTGCATCCTGTATTTTCTTTCTTGTTTCAGCATTTATTGGATGTGCAATATCTCTAAATTCTCCATCTGCCATTTTTCTACTAGGCATAGCTATAAACAATCCATTTTGTCCATCGATGATTTTAATATCATGAACAACAAATTCATCATCAAGAGTTACGGACACTATGGCTTTCATCTTGCCTTCTTCAGTAATCTTTCTGATTCTTACGTCAGTTACCTTCAATGTTCTGTTCACCACCTTCCTTGGGAGTCAATTGGAATTCCAATAACAGTAAATATTTTCTATATTCTCTAAATTTTCAAAAAATCCTTCTTGTTTTAAAAAATATTTTATTTTTTTTGTGACATTTATTATTATTCATAAAATGTGGTAATAATTTCTATGTAAACTTAATATATTAATGGCTAATTGTATTGCTTTTTTGTTCATATAATAATATGATATAATCAAATAGTAGCAAAATTCATCAATATGAATAAAATAATATTAATATCCTACTTGGTAATAATATTTAAAGAAACATTGAATTAGAAAACATAGGAGGTAAATTTATGTTTATTTTTTCTATAGATGATCATGTATATAATAATATACACTTCATAGGAATAGGCGGAGTAAGCATGAGCGGTTTAGCAGAAATACTCCTTGAAGAAGGATATAATGTTTCCGGCTCTGATATGAATGATAGTTTTATAATAGAAAAGTTAAGAAACCAAGGTGCAGATATATACATAGGACATAGCAAGGATAACATTAAAGATGCTGATCTAGTGGTATATACAGATGCTATTTCTAATGATAATGAAGAACTATTAGAAGCTATGAATAGAAACATTAAAGTTGTTGATAGAGCAACTTTCCTTGGTGCACTTATGAAAAACTATAAAAATTCCATTGCTGTATCAGGAACTCATGGCAAAACTACTACAACAAGCATGATTGCTACAATTCTTACTAATAATACCTTAGATCCTACTATACTATTAGGAGGATATCTGGATGAAATTGGAGGAAATGCTAGATTAGGAAGCAGAGAAATCTTTCTTACTGAAGCTTGCGAATACAAGGGAAACATAGTAAAATTCTTTCCAAATACAGCTGTAATTCTTAATATGGAAGAAGACCATTTGGATTATTTCAGGGATATAAATCACATTGTAGATACATTCATTCAATACAGCAAAAACATTAACGAAAATGGAAATTTAATTATCAACGTTGATGATGTAAATGCCAATAAAATTATCGAAAATACAAATGCTAATGTTATTACAATTGGAATTAACAATAAAGCCTATTATACCGCTGAAAACATATCCTTTACTTCAAATGGATTCCCCAAATTTATGTTGAAAATAAACTGTAGTTCTATATATCCTGTTAATCTAGGAGTCATGGGAGTACACAATATATACAATGCTCTTGCCAGTATTGCAGTAGCTGATTCTTTAGGAATTCCTATGGATGTAATATTAAAAAGTTTGGAGAACTTTAAAGGAACTCATAGAAGACTAGAAGTAAAAGGATTTCTAAATGGAATAAAGATAATTGATGATTATGCTCACCATCCTACAGAAATTAAAGCATCATTAAAGGCATTAAGAAATTCTACAAAAAATAAAATATGGTGTATATTTCAACCTCATACCTACACAAGAACAAAGGCTCTTCTGAACAGTTTCGCTGAATCCTTCGGTGAAGCAGATAAAGTAATAATCCCAGATATATATGCTGCCAGGGAAAAGGATAATGGAATAATACATTCTATTAATCTAGTAGATGCTTTAGTAAAAAATGGAATAGACGCAAAATATATGTCTTCATTTGAAAACATCGAAAATTATATATTAAGTAATGCTCAAAAAGGCGACATAGTAGTTACAATGGGAGCAGGAAATGTAAATAGGATAGGAGAAGACCTGTTAAAGTCCAATGAAAAGGAAGCTATTTAACCCCCTAAACATTAGGGGGTTTTTACATTGTATATATTTTCCAATATTCTTTTGGTTTCCTTTTGATTAAAAATGTAATAGGATAGTAGTGTACCTCCATACTTTCTAAATTCTGCACTTCCCGGAAGCATATCAAATTTAATATCCTTCATATCAATTCCCAAGGCTTTACTTCCATAATACAATGCTTCAAAAAGAGTAATATCTGTTTCAATATATGGATATCCATTTTTTATTACTACAGGCAATCTATATGATATTGCTTTTTTTATGAAGGATTTAATAAATTCCTGTTGAGCCTTTATTCTCCCTAAATCTCCATCAATATATCCCTGTTTTCTTGAATTTCCCTTTCTATATCTTAAAAACTGCAAAGCCTTTTCACCATCAAGAACCTGTCTGCCTGCTTTTAAGTTTATGTGCAAGGGAGGGTCTGCAGTAGGGTCATCATATTTCATATCAAAGGGAACTACTACTTCCACTCCTCCAATGGAATCTACTATCTTCTTTACACCTTCATAATCTATTTTTACATAGAAATGTATTGGTATACCCTGAAATAAATAGGATACTGCTTTTTTAACTCCTTCTATTCCATGGCTTTCATATATTGAATTTATCTTTCTCTGTTCAGCTAAATCATATCCTTTTCTGTGAATATAAGTATCCCTTGGAATTGAAAATACATTTACAACTTTACTATCTGGGTCAAAGGATGCCAAGATTATAGTATCAGTCCTTACATCTTCCATTCCAACAATTACAGCATTAACTCTTTTACTTTTATTAAATGCCTCTTCCAGTGAATCAAAAGTCTCAACTTCTTTAGATATATCCTTTTCATCTATTGCCTGTTCTAAATTTTCCTCTTCAACTACTTCATCTTCAAAATTAACATCCTCATTTTCAGCCACTCCTCCACCTATATTTGCTCCTAGCCCATCTCCTCTATCTTCTGTTCTTATATATGAATAAGAACCTAATAGGGTTACAATAACAAAAAATACAAAAGACATTATGAATATTTTCCAAAATATTTTCATGAGATGAACTCACCCTTTGTTTTGATTATGCCTTATATATTTTGCCCAATAGTATTTCTTTATATAAAAAAATAACTTTCTTTTTTGACTCAACGCCAAAAAAGAAAGTTATTCAATAAAGATTTATACTATTTTGTATAGTCAAAGAATCCTTTTCCTGTCTTTCTACCTAATTGTCCTGCACGAACCATCTTTCTTAGAAGTGGATGTGGTCTATATTTTGGATCGCTAAATTCATTATATAGAACTTCCATAATTGCAAGACAAACATCAAGACCAATTAAATCTCCTAAAGCCAAAGGTCCCATAGGATGGTTTGCACCTAACTTCATAGCTTCATCAATATCCTCTGCAGTTGCAACACCATCTGCTAATATGCCAACAGCTTCATTTATCATAGGTATTAATATACGATTTACAACAAATCCTGGAGCTTCTTCAACTTCAACTGGAGTCTTACCTAAAGCTCTTGAAAGTTCCATAATATTATTCTTAACTTCTTCGCTGGTTCCCATACCCTTTATAATCTCTACTAATTTCATTGCTGGAACAGGATTAAAGAAGTGCATTCCTATTACCTTGTCTGGTCTATTAGTGCTGCTTGCAATTTCAGTTATTGATAATGAAGAAGTGTTAGTAGCTAAAATTGCATCTTCTTTACAAATTTCGTCAAGCTTTTTGAATGTTTCCTTTTTAACATTCATGTCTTCAGATATTGCTTCAATTACTAAATCGCAATCCTTTAGGTCTTCATAGTTAGTAGTAATTACAACTCTGTTTAATATTGCTTCCTTATCCTCTGCAGTAATCTTTTCCTTCTTAACCATTTTATCCAGGCTCTTATCAACTGCTTTTAAGCTTCCTCTTGGATTTGCTGGATCAATACTTCTAACCCACATAACAACATCATATTCTTTTTGGGCTAGAACTTGAACTATTCCTGAAGCCATTGTGCCTCTTCCTAAAACGCCAATTTTTTTCATAATAATCCCTCCAACTCTATTTTAATTTATAGTTAGGTGAACGCTTTGATAAGAAAGCTTCCATGCCTTCTTTCTGATCCTCAGTTGCAAAACATAATCCAAATAAATCTCTTTCAATAGCTTGTCCTGTTTCTATATCTGTTTCTATTCCTCTATTTATAGCTTCTTTAGCATATCTTACAGCAATCTGTCCTTTTGATAAGATCTTTTTTGCCATTGAAATAGCTTCATTCATAAGTTCTTCTGCTGGTACTACCTTATTTACTAAACCAATTCTAAGTGCTTCTTCTGCATCTATTGTATCAGCAGTAAATATTAACTCCTTAGCTTTACCAATACCAACAATTCTAGCTAATCTTTGAGTTCCTGCAAATCCTGGGGTTATTCCTAATCCTACCTCAGGTTGTCCAAATTTAGCCTTTTCAGATGCTATCCTAATATCACAGCACATGGATAGCTCACATCCACCGCCTAAAGCATATCCATTAACAGCAGCGATTACAGGCTTTTCCATTAGCTCAATCTTTCTGAATACAGATAATCCCTTTCTAGCAAATTCTCTAGCTTTGAATGTATCCATATCCTTCATTTCTCCTATATCTGCCCCTGCAACAAAAGCCTTACCTTCTCCTGTGATTATAAGTATATGTATTTCATCATCATCCTTAACCATATCAATTGCTCTATTCAATTCATCCAATACTATGGAATTCAATGCATTCAATGCCTTAGGTCTGTTGATTTTCAAAATTCCTATATTTTCATTCTTTTCTAGCAAAACATAATTTAATTCCAAATTTATCCCCCCTTTATACTGGTGTATTTCTCCTACAACTATATTTTATCAAATTAAATATAATAAGGCAATAGAGTTTGTTCATTTTTTAACAATATTTTATTATAATTATACATTTCCTGGCTTCCCCAACAATCTAAACATATTCTTTTTGTATTCTTCTACTCCAGGTTGATCGAATGGATTAACTCCTAGTAAATATCCACTTATAGCACATGCCTTTTCAAAGAAATATATTAACTTTCCAATATAGTATTCATTTATGTATGGCACGTTTATTACTAAATTAGGTACCCCTCCTTCATAGTGAGCAAGTAAAGTTCCTTCAAAAGCCTTTTTATTTACATAATCTATCGTCTTTTCAGAAAGGTAATTCAATCCATCTAAATTCTCCTCATCAAATTCAATTACTTTATCTCTTCTTGGATTCAATACATTTATGGTAGTTTCAAACAAGTTCCTTTTGCCATCCTGAATCAATTGCCCCAGGGAATGAAGATCCGCGGTGAAGTCTACAGAGGAAGGGTATATACCTTTTTTATCCTTTCCCTCGCTTTCACCAAACAATTGCTTCCACCATTCAGCAAAAAAATGTAGATTAGGTTCATAGTGAGCTAGTATTTCTATACCTTTTCCCTTACTATATAAAATATTTCTTATGGCTGCATATTTATAGCTAATGTTTTCATCAAAGCCCAAAGAATACTCTTTAACACCATCTAATGCCCCCCTAATGAGACTATCTATATCAACTCCAGATACTGCTATTGGTAATAAACCAACTGGTGTAAGTACAGAATACCTTCCTCCTATGTCATCAGGAATTATGAAAGTAGTATAACCTTCCTTCTCCGCCAGAGTTCTTAAAGCACCCTTTGATCTATCTGTTGTTACATATATTCTCTTTCTTGCTTCATTAACTCCATATCTTTTTACCATATACTCTTTAAATATCCTGAATGCTATAGCTGGCTCCGTAGTTGTTCCTGACTTAGATATGACATTTATGGAAATATCTTTATCATCTAAAAGGTCAAATATATCCATTAAATAGCTGCTGCTCAAATTATTTCCAACAAAATAAATTTTCGGCCCTTTTCTCTTATCTCTTGGAAGTTCATTATAAAAATTATGGTTTAAAGCTTCTATACATGCCCTTGCGCCTAGATATGAACCTCCTATCCCTATTGATACAAATACATCGGATGTATCTCTTATATTTTCTGAAGCTTCCTTGATTCTTTCGACCTCATTTTTATCAATTGAATTATGTAATTGAACCCAGCCAGTATATTCCTTTCCAGGGCCAACCCTGTTATGTAATATCTCATGAGAAGTTTCAATATAAGGTTTTATATTTTCCAGCTCATATTCCTCAACAAATGATTTTGAATAATCTAAAGATATATTGTTCATTTCTTAATATTCCTCCTCCTACATGTAAAATAAGAGTCTTAGAAGTTGCCTTCTAGGACTCTCTATTATCTAATACTTCCATTAATAGCATTGCATAATCATCTTTTTGTTCTCCCCATCTGAACTTCTCAACGCTGTTAATTATATTATCCAGTACATTTTCATTATCTGTTTTAATTATATCTATTATTCTATCTACTCCAAATTCTATTCCATTAGCATCTCTTACTTCACTTATACCATCAGTATAAAATAGCACTTTATCTTCTTCTGATAATATTATTTCATTTTCCTTATAATATATTTCATTTAATATCAGTGATATAGGATATCCTTTTATTTTTAACAGTTCTACTCCTTTGGAATTATACTTAATAGGAATACAGTTATGTCCAGCATTTGCATATATGAATTTGTTATTATTGGTATCAAAGACTCCATAAAATATTGTGAAATATTTATCCATACCTAAATCTAAGGCACTAAATCTTTTATGAAGCTCTGTTAGAGCAACGGAAGGTCTCATAATATAATCCTTAATTGATCTCATAGTTTGCCTTACAAACATAGTCATCATTGAAGCTGTAATACCATGTCCTGCAACATCGCATATATATATTCCAATTTTATCCTCGTCAATATAGAATACATCAAATATATCACCACTTAACATTTCAGATGGCTTATATATATGATCAATCTTTATATTTTTATACAAGCCCTTTTTAGGGAGTATTTTTCTTTGAATCTTTTCAGCAAACTTTATATCATTAATCATCTTTGTATTCTTTTCGATCAATTCCAGTTCCAGTTTTCTTTCTCTTGTAACATCTCTTAGAACCTCAACAGCACCTATTATATTTCCATTCATATCTTTCACAGGAGAACTTATCACAGAGTAATATCTTCCATTTATAACTTCCTCTTTTTGAACTACTTCATTATTTATAATACTTCTCCTTGCTACACAAAAATTGCACCTATCACTTTTTCCAGTTGTTTCATAACATTTTTTACCTATTAAATCATATCCAAGGGCTCTTTTCATAGACTCATTGGCATATAATACAGTACCATCATAATCCACCATTCTAACCCAATCAGCCATACTTTCCAGAACATGATAATTTAAAATACTGTATTCTGCTAATTTCTCATATGAATCCTTTATTTCGTCACTATTTAGCATAAAATCACCCTTTTTGAATAGGTTTTATACTAATAATATCATATTGAGTATTAAAACTCAAAATATTTAGTACAACTATTTTGAATTAATTATTCACAATAATAAGCTTAAACCTATAAGGGTATTCCTAATGAAAATAGAGTAGAGTTTATTACATCTCTACTCTATAAAGACCTTGCTATTTATTATAATCTACTTTTACCTCTCCTTCTTCCAGGTATCTAGCCACTGCATATATTAAATCTGATAGCCTGTTTACATACTTGATTACCAGAGGATCAATATCAGCTTGTGTACTCAATGTAATAATCCTTCTTTCAGCCCTTCTGCATATGGTTCTGCAAACATGAAGATATCCAGATTTAATTCCTGAGCCAGGAACTATAAATCCTGTAGGATTCCCAGCCTTATTCATATACTTATCTATATTGTCCTCAAGAAACTTTATGTCATCTTCTACTATATGGTATTTAATCTTATCCCTGTCTTCTGTAGCCAAATTTGCAGCAACTGTAAACAGTTTATTCTGAACTTCCTGTATTAATGCATATACTTCATCATCTTCCATGAAATTCTTTGCCAATCCTAGGAATGAAACCAGCTCATCTATAGTTCCATAACTTTCAACTCTTATATGATCCTTTGAAACCCGTTTATTGTCAAATAAGCTTGTAGTCCCTTTATCACCTGTCTTTGTATATATGCTCATATTTCATCCTCCTTTAAAATTTTAAAATTAATATGTACATAAATAGTTTAATAAAAATACAAGGAGATTACATTTGCAGACTATGGTTAAACTTATCAGCGAATTTTAGGATTTTTTATTGAAATGAGCTGTTTAAGTTTCCATAGTCGAAACAGTAATCGACTGTATTTTTATTAAAATATAAGTTGTTTATTTATACCTTAATTCAATTATATACCATTTGGCTTTGGCCCAAAGTACTGATAATAGTCCACCTTAATTCTGCCATTGTATAATTTTCTCTTCTTATCCGCCTTTTTACCGTAGAGCATTTCAAAGTCCTCATTGGAAGTCAACACATATATTGAATATGTATCAAGATGCCCAAATATTCTCCCCATATCCCTGTAGATTGCTTTTACTTCTTCTCTTTCTCCTATTCTTTCTCCATAAGGGGGATTACATATAATTATCCCATAATTATCCCTGAAGTCAAAATCTCTAAAATCCTTATTTATAAATCTAATGTCCTTTTCCAGTTCAATGCTATAGGCATTTTCTTTTGCTATTTCTATTGCCTTCTTATCTATATCACATCCTATTATATTCAATTTAACATCCTTTAACATTGCATCCCAGGCTTTTCTTCTAGCTTCATGCCAGTATTCTTTTTTCACTCTTGGCCAATTTTCAGAAGCAAAGCTTCTATTTAGTCCCGGAGCAATATTTTTCCCAATCATGGCTGCTTCAATTGGAATAGTACCAGAACCACAAAATGGATCTATTAGAAGTCTATCCCTGTTCCAATAGCTTAACTGAACTAGTGCAGCAGCTAATGTCTCCTTTAAAGGCGCTTCAACGCTTTTTATCCTATATCCTCTTTTATGCAGTCCTGGACCAGATGTATCTATAGTCAAGGTAGCTACATCCTTAAGCAAAGATACCTCAATTGTAAACTTAGCTCCTGTTTCTTTAAACCATTCAGTATGGTATTTGGTTTTAAGTTTTTCTACAACAGCCTTTTTAACAATTGCCTGAGAATCAGAAATACTGTAAAGTTTTGAGTTAACTGATTTTCCCTCTACAGTAAACTCTCCATCTTCTGTAATCCATTCATCCCAGGGTAAAGCCTTCGTTTTTTCAAACAGCTCCTCAAAGGAGGTAGCCTTAAACTCTCCCATTTTCAATAATACCCTATCTGCAGATCTTAACCACAGATTAACAATGGGAATATCTTTTTCTTCAGCCTTAAAAGTCACCTTTCCATTTTCAACAGATAAATCCTTATATCCTAAATTTATCAATTCTTTCTTTACTACAGATTCCAATCCAAAAGTAGATGTTGCAATTAATTCAATATTTCCCATGATATCTTCCTTTCTATGCTTTTCCATTCTATTATATCTAAAAATATAAATATTTACTTAAGTTTTGTGTATTTTTTTAACTAATTGGGTATTAATTAAATGTATTGATAAAAGTATAATAAACTACGGGAGGTTATAAAATGAAAAGAATAGGCGATCTTTTTCAAACTGGAGATTGGAAAGGTGAAAAACATGTTCCAGTAATCAATTCTCCTGAAAAAGCTAAGAAAGGCGATGTAATAGAGGTAAACGTAAATATTGGAGAAGAAATTCCTCATCCAAATACACAAGAACATTACATAGCATGGATAAAGCTATTCTTCCAACCAGAAGGTGCCAAATTCCCGGTAGAAATAGGCTCCTATGAATTCAAAAGCCATGGAGAGCAAGGATTATTTACTGAACCATATGTAACAACTAAATTCAAAGTAGAAAAATCAGGAACCTTATATGCTACAAGCTACTGCAACATCCATGGTCTATGGGACAATAGCAAAGAATTAATTGTAGAGGACTAATAGTCCTCTATTTTACTATCTTGACAATATTTCCATAATATATTAATATACTTTTAAAAATATTTAGCGATGAAGGATTAAGTAGCCTATTATGGTTAAATGACAGAGAATAGACTGTTGGTGAGAGGTCTATAACCTAATAATAAGGCGAAATACGAATCTGGAGTTTCAATAGGAAACTATTGCGCTTATCACCCGTTAAGTGATTAGAGGCCTATGTGCGAATTAAGGTGGTACCACGGGTATCTTCTCGTCCTTATAATGAGAAGATACCCTTTTTTACTATATAAAAACAGGAGGGAGATAGATGGCTAACGTATACGATATCCTTTTAGAAAGAGGATATATAGATCAAGTTACTTATGAAGATGAACTTAGAGAGCTTTTGGAAAAGGAAAAAGTAACCTTTTATATAGGCTTTGATGCAACTGCTGATAGCTTAACCCTAGGACATTTTATTCAAATAATGGTAATGATGCATATGCAAAGAGCAGGACATAGACCAATTGCTCTATTAGGTGGAGGTACTACCATGATAGGAGACCCCTCTGGTAGAACTGATATGAGAAAAATGCTTACTAAAGAGCAAATTGACCATAATGCCGAAAGGTTTAAGGAGCAATTTTCAAGGTTCTTAGACTTTAGTGATGATAAAGCAATTATGGAAAATAATGCAAACTGGCTATTAAATCTTAACTTCCTTGAATTTATGAGAGAAGTTGGAGTTCACTTCTCCGTGAATTATATGCTTACCTTAGAAAGCTATAAGAACAGACTTGAGAAGGGACTGACATTCTTTGAATTCAGCTACATGCTATTGCAATCCTACGATTTCTTAGAGCTATATAGAAGGTACAATTGTAAGCTTCAAATAGGAGGAAGCGACCAATGGTCAAATATATTAGGAGGATACGACTTAGTAAGAAAACTTGAGAATGATAAAGTATATGCTATGACATTAAAGTTACTTACTACAGCCTCTGGAACAAAGATGGGTAAAACAGCTAAGGGTGCTGTATGGTTAGATCCTAAGAAGACTAGTCCTTATGAATTCTATCAATATCTGCGCAATACAGATGACAGGGATGTAGAAAAATTCTTAGCACTACTAACATTCTTACCTATGGATGAAGTTAGAAGGCTCGGCTCCTTAGAAGGTGCAGAAATAAACAAGGCAAAGGAAGTTTTGGCCTTTGAAGTAACTAAAATGGTTCATGGTGAGGAAGAAGCAATAAAAGCTCAAAATGCAGCAAGGGCGTTATTCTCTGGAGCTCAGGAGGAAGGTTCAATACCTTTTACAGAATTTGATAAATCAGTATTTGAAAAAGGAATAGGTATACTAGAACTTCTTTCCAAAGTAGGACTTACCAAATCCAACAGCGAAGGAAGAAGACTCATTGAGCAAAATGGATTATCAATGAATGATGAGAAGGTAAAAGACATAGAAAAAACAGTAACATTAGAGGATTTTAACGAAGGAAAGCTGATGCTAAAGAAAGGTAAAAAAGTATATCATCAGATAAGAATTAAATAGTAAAAAAATATGCAGGTTTTGGAAACAGAGCCTGTATATTTTTTTACTCCCACTATCATGAACTAATCCCATCTATTGTAGGTTTATCTAACACAAATTTAATGTTATACTCCTAAATAACCAATACTTGAAAGGAGGATAGATTAACCAAATTAATCTGAAACCTTAAGAGGAGGAGTAAACACAATGAAAAACAGTAAAAAAGTAATTGCATCTTTAGCAGCAACATTAATTTTAACCACATCAGCAGGATATGCACAAGGAGTTAAGTATACAATAAAGACATATTTTAACAATGGAAATATTAAATACACAATAGACAGCGACAACAATCTAGTTACAAGCCCATACAACAGATTTAGCAATATATATAGATATATAATAGTAAATAACAATAATGAACATAATAACAGCACAAATTCAGAAAATGTCGAAAAACCAAATGCACCAGAAAAACCAGTAGAATCTAAAACACCAGCAAATCCAACAAGCCCGCAAACAAAACCAGAAGAATCCAAAAAGCCTGAGACGCCTCAGGAATCAACTAATCAATCACAAACTGGAAACAACGCAATTAGTTCAATAGAACAGGAAGTAGCAAGATTAGTAAACATCGAAAGGCAAAAAGCTGGACTAGCTCCATTAACTTTAAGTACAGAACTGTCAAAAGTAGCTAGAATAAAATCACAGGATATGGCAGACAAAAACTACTTCAGCCATACTTCTCCAACATATGGAGACCCATTTGCTATGATGAAAAGCTTTGGTATTAAATATGGATATGCAGGAGAAAATATAGCAAAAGGATATAACAGCGCTGAATCTGTTATGAATGGTTGGATGAATTCAAGTGGCCATAGAGCAAATATATTGAATCCGAACTTCAAAACTATTGGTGTAGGTTATGTTAAAGCCAATGGTACAACCTATTGGACTCAAATGTTTACTGATTAATGTCAGATAAAATATATGTAATAAAAATAAAGAAGTTAGAATTCTTTTTGAGTTCTAACTTCTTTATTCTATTTCCTTATTATATCTATGAAATTTTTTGTTATTTTGGCTGTATAGCCCCATATTACATAGTCCTTATAATTATAGAAGTATACAGAGTGCTTTCCCATTCTCCACCTGTAATTTTTCCCATTAGGTATGAGATTATAGGGAAAATCATCGTTAATAGATGGATATAAATCTATATAATACAATTCAGGCTCATTTTCTATAAAGAAATCTATTGGAACTGTAAATATATGATTTACCTCTTCTATACTTGGCTTTATATCTTTAATATGTACCTTTTCAATAATAGCTGCAAAAGCATGTATTATAGTATTGTCGCGAGAAACGAGATAGTCCAGCTCCCCTATTATGTTTATATTACCTTCATCTATATTTAATTCCTCTACAGTTTCTCTTATTGCTGCCTCTTTATAGCTTTCTCCTTTTTCCACCTTGCCACCTGGAAATGATATTTCGCCAGGCTGCCTTTCCAGTTCATTTGACCTTACTTCATATATTAGTTCCCAGCTGCCTTCAATATTTATGAGTGGTAATACAACAGAATACTCCTCATTAACATCCAAAGGATGAGGAACTCTGTCTTTCATCTTATTTATTACATTATTTATATCTATCATAAAAATCCCTCCAAGGATAACATATAAGCGACCATATAGGTCGCTTATATTATTATAACAGTGATTCTCCTTCTTTCCAATTTACAGGGCATAGTCCTCCAGTTTTTAATGCCTTTAGTACTCTTAAAGTTTCATCAACACTTCTACCTACATTCAGGTCATGTACTACTGAGTATCTAACATATCCTTCGGGGTCAATTATAAATAACCCTCTCAATGCTACCCCATCTTCTTCTATTAAAATTCCAAAGTCTCTCGAAACCTTTTTGGTCATATCTGCTGCTATTGGGAAGTTAACCTTTCCAAGGCTAGAATTAATCCAAGCCTTATGGGAGTGCTCACTATCAACGCTTACAGCAAGTAACTCTGCGCCTTCCTTTTTGAAATCCTCATATCTATCACTATATCCTGTTATTTCAGTTGGACATACAAATGTGAAATCTGCAGGATAGAAGAACATAACCAGCCATTTTCCTTCGTAATCCTTTAGACTGACTTTTAGAAATTCGCTTCCATCTCCTTTACAAGCATTCATTGTAAAATCTGGTGCCTTTTTACCTACCAATCTTTCCATTTTGTACCTCCTCTAATATATTATCTTTAGTTTGTTACAGTATAATATATAACCAATTTAAATTATTTTAAACCAATTTAATGAGAATCGTTATCATTAACCTAAATATATTTAAATTTTTCATTACATATTAGAGGAGCTAATCTATTTGTTATTTCTATTATCATAAAGTATCTGGTCTAAAACTATGACCAATGATATTATAAAGGCTTCATCTTCTCCATCTGATATTTCTACAGAGTAAGTATCTGAAAAGGATATCCATTTTTTGCTAATCCAAGCAATAGGCCTTCCATTTTTCAATATATTGAAGTTATGAGCAAATACCTCTCCATCAATTGTCAAATTCCCATATTGACTTTCTATGATAAATCTTGGTTTAAAAAGTGTTAACTCCTTTTTTACCCTTGCAATAAGTCTATCTCCCTTATAGATATTATATTCAGGTAAAAATCTCCATACCTTCTGTTCTATATATATAAGCTCTCTGCCATGCATATCATATATTTTTAGCTTGTTTCCAAAGGAAAATATCTTTCCCTCTACTTCAAATCTAACATTACCATTCATATCATGAATGGCAAACCTATCAGAAAATGAAAAAATCTTTTCTCTAACTAAATATCTCATAGCTCACCTTCTTTCTATTGTTATTCTTATTATAATATATTATTAGTTCTCTATCCATATAAGGGATAAATAACTAAACAATAACAAATATTTGTGGTAAAATAATACTAAAAAAAGGAGAAATAGTATGAAAAGCAGAAAGTCTTGGGATGAATATTTCATGGAAATAGCTGAAATGGTTGCTAACCGTTCCACCTGTGACAGGGCTGAGGTTGGATGCCTAATAGTAAACGATGACAACAGGATTGTGTCCACTGGATATAACGGTTCCCTTTCCGGAAACCCTCACTGCAATGATGTGGGGCATGTCATGAGAGATGGCCATTGTATTGCAACTATACATGCTGAAATAAACGCTCTTATATACTGTGCAAAGGAAGGCATTGCTGTAAAGGGGTGTAAAGTTTATGTAACACACTTCCCATGCCTTAACTGTACAAAAGCCCTTATACAAGCTGGCATTAAAAAAATATATTACAGAAATGATTATAGAATAGATGAATATGCTTTAGAGCTATTAAAAAGAAATAACGTTGAAATACAAAAAATATAGGGGTCCATAGGGACCCTTATTCAAGTTGAAGAGCCTTTTTTGCCAGCCTATCAGCCTCTTCATTGTATTCATTTCCTGTATGAGCTTTCACCTTATTAAATACTACATTAACTTTATCCCTTATGAAATCATAGTATTCTTTATACATTTTAGTCCCATACTTATTAGCTTTCCACTCTCCTGTCGCCCATTTTTCTATACCCATGTAATCGTAGTATAAAAATAAAGTATCCTTATCCATCTTAAGAGTTTCTTCCATAGCAATCATTGAACCTCTGATTTCACCTGCCACATTTCTCATCTCAACTAATCTTTCATCGTTTTCCTTATCTGATATTGTAATTTTTCCTTCCTTTGAAAACAACACCACCCCATAGCTATAGTGCTTATTGATAGCATCATAGCTACCATCAACATAGGCGACGACTTCATTCTCCTTTAAATTATCAATATTCTTATCCACTGATACAATATTGTCTCCTTCATTTATAAAGCTTAAGGCTTCCTCATATGTAGAAAACTTTTTATATACAGCCTTTGAGTAGCCTTTAACCTGTTCATTACATTCTTCCCAAGTATCAAATATACCTGTTTTTCGTCCATTCTTCACTGAATAATAGTATTTTACCATAGCCAAATCTCCATATCTAAATAATATTGCAACCTAAAGTATTCTTTGCCTCCTTTAGGGCAAATTTATGGGCTTCTTCATCAAAGGAGGCAACTCCTTCTTCGTATATGCTTACAGAATATCCTAAGTTTCTCGCATCAGCTGCTGTATAAAGTACACAGATATTTGTACATACACCAACTAAATATATTTCCTCCACCTTTTTCTCTCTTAAGTATATATCCAAATCTGTTCCAAAAAACCCACTGTACCTTCTCTTTTTAATTACTTTATCCTCATCCTTAACGTCTATACTTTCAATTATGCGACTTCCATACTCTCCAGCAATACAATGGGGAGGAAACATATCAAACTCCTTGTCGTCAATTTCATGATTATCGCACAAAAATATAACTGGGTATTTATTCTCCCTAAATTCCACTATTTTATTATTAATAAAGTCCACTATCTCCTCTGCCCTTTTGCCTGAATACAATGCACCATCCTTCAAAACGAAATCATTGAGCATATCCACTACAATTAAAGCCTTCACAGCAAATTCCTCCTTCCCTTTCTTATTTTAATATTACCATTTTTTCAAATAGAACTCAAAAATCATTTTAGACAATAGCCAGTATATAACAATGGAATTTTAATGATATAATAAGGATATATAAGCTCACTATGGATAACAATACATCACAAGGAGGTTTTACTTATGTATATAAGTTTAATAGGAGTTCCAATAAAATATGGAGCCGATAGAGAAGGAGTTCAATATGGTCCTCAAAAGCTTAGAGACATGGGAATTGTAAATGTTGCAAAAGAATATAGAGAAAATGTATTTGACCTAGGAAACCTCTATATACCAGAAGTTCCAGAATCAGAAAAATATGCCCAACATAAAAATATAAAGTATCTAAATCCTATAGTTGATATGAATACAAACCTGGCTCATTTAGTCTACAGTACTTTAAATTCTGACAGCTTCGCCTTTGTATTTGGTGGAGACCATTCTTTAGGATTAGGAAGTATTTCAGGAGCAAGCAGATTCTATAAAAATTTAGCTGTTATATGGATAGATGCCCATGGGGATATAAATACCTATGAAACATCTCCTTCGGGAAATTCTCATGGAATGCCATTAGCAGCTGCTTTAGGAAAAGGACATCCTGATTTAACTAACATCTATTTCAAGGGTCAAAAGGTTAAACCTGCAAATACCTATATATTAGGGGCAAGGGATTTGGATGAAGGAGAAATTGAGCTTGCCAAAAATTTAAACTTAAATCTTTACACAATGGATAGAATTAAGGAAATGGGTATTGATACAGTATTAGATAATGTATTACGTAAAATAAAGGAATCAGAGATAGATGGAATCCATTTAAGCTTTGATATAGATGCGTTGGATAAAAAATTGGTACATGGCACTGGAACTCCTGTTGATGGTGGGTTCAATGTTGAAGAAGCAAAGGAAATCCTCAAAACCCTTTTGGATACCAGATTAGTAAAATCTATGGATTTTGTTGAGTTAAATCCTAAACTTGATGAAAACGATTCCACAGCTAATCTGTGCATTGAATTGGCACATTGGATTTTCAAACATATATAGTTATATATTGAGCTAAAAGGGTATATAATACAATAGTTATTCTACAAGGGGGAGATCTTATTGAAAGTATTAACTACCTTTAAGTTTACAGAAGATGAATTTAAAAGCCTAAGGGACCTTGGTTATGAAATAATCTTTAAAGACGAAAAAACAGTAACTTTTTCAGAAGACATAAAGGATATAGACATACTGGTTACGTTTGATTGCTTTAACAGATTAGACATAGATATGTTTCCAAACCTAAAATGGATTCAACTGCTAAGTGCTGGAATAAACCAGGTACCAGAAGATAAGATAAGGAAGAGAAATATATTGTTAACCAATAACAGAGGTGGATACAGTATTCCAATAGCTGAATGGATTGTATTAAAGACCCTGGAGATGTATAAGAACAGCAAGGAGTTTCATGAAAAGCAGAGAAATAAGATATGGAAACCTAATACACATCTGTTAGAGCTATACGGAAAGACCATAGGCTTTATAGGAACTGGCTCAATAGCTCAGGAAGCTGCTAAAAGATTTGAAGGATTTGGAGTAAAAATAATCGGAATAAATACAGATGGAAAAGAAGTAAAACACTTCCATGAGTGCTACAGTGTGGACAGAATAAATGAAGCAGTAGGAAAATGTGATGTTGTAGTCATAGCAGTTCCATATACTAATAAAACGTATCATATGGTTAACAAGAATGTACTGGATAGCATGAAGGACGGAGCATATATAGTAAATATAGCCCGAGGTGTTATAATAGATGAACCTGCCCTCATAGAAAGCTTAAAGTCAGGAAAAGTTAGAAAGGCAGCCCTCGATGTATTTGAAGAAGAGCCACTGCCAAAAGATAGTCCTCTATGGGAAATGGATAATGTATACATATCTCCTCACAACTCCTGGTCTTCAGAAATGGTATTTAGAAGGAGATATGAAATAACGTATAATAATCTGAAAAGATATAGAGATAATGAGGAGCTAATCAATGTAATAGACTTAAATAGAGGATATTAAATGGGTAGCCTTAAGGCTACCCATTTATCATTGTTATAATTGCATTATCTACCTTATTATAATATTCCCTTGCCAGAATTCCAACATTCTTAATTGTTTCCTCAACAGAATTACCTATGATTCCTATGTTTCTCCTTATGGTAACGTTTTCATTAGAAAGATACGCAGATATTACTGCTTCATTAGCTGACGCAGCCAACTTCAATGCACATGTTTCCTTAGCGCCATCACATATCATCCCTGTTAGATTAGCCAGCATATTATTACATGCGCCGCTGATATTATCATCGTCTCCTCCTAGCATCCATGATATTCCTGCACTGGCTCCAATCCCTGCAGCTATAGCACATCCACAAATACCAGATAGCTTTCCAGTATATACTTTTACATATCTGTTGATTATATGGCCAAAGAATATAGCTCTCAATAGTCTTTCCCTATCAATTTGCTTTTCCTCTGCTACTACCAAAATTGGAAGTACAACCCCTATTCCCTGGTTTCCACTTCCACCGCTGGTCATAATAGGATAATCTCCGCCACCCATTCTAACATCAGCAGCTGCTGCTGTCAGCATCCTAGCTTTAGTAGGGGCATCATTGCCTAATACTCCATTTTCCATAAGCCTATACAATGTATGTCCAATATTTAATCCCATAGATCCGTTAATTCCAATGGTAGCTGCCTTCTTATTCATTTCAATTCCATCTTGAATGAATTCAAGCTCCTCCAAAGGTATAGATTCGCATATCTCTCTTATTTCCTTAAAGGACATATTTTTGAGATAATCTACAGGCTTACTACTAACAGCATTCATTTTCCCTTCATATATTATTTCTCCATTTACTACTATTTTTTCTATGTGATTGTGACTATCCTTTATTTCAACTTCAACTACATTATTAGAATCCCTTGCAGCTATATGTACATATACATCAGGTGATTCTTCCAAATACTCCAATCTTACCTTTCCAGATTTTAATAGTTCGTGAGCAGCACTTATTGTTTCTTCATCTACATTTTTAAACACTAAAAACTCATTTTTAGAATTTCCCAATAAATATCCTAATGCTCCTGCCAGGTCCAGTCCCCATTGATTAGTATTGGGAATAATAACAAATCTGCCATTCTTATATATGTTTTTACTGACCCTGATGGACATGTTGTCTAATGTTCCCTTAAGATATTCTCTGGCTACTGCTGCTGCATAAGCCACAGCAACAGGTTCTGTGCAACCTAAAGCTGGAAACACATCCTGCTTGACTATTTGTACCAAATAATCATAACTACAGTGGCACTCCATTTAATCACCTCTTATTAATTATTTTTCATTATTTCACTCTACATATAGCTAATTTTTATCATTTCTGTATATTTGTATATAATTATATAACATAAAATTGGACATATCCACATTATCTACACAAAAATTTAATAAAAAACAGAGTAGAAATTCATTACAATTTCTACTCTGAAAAAGTCTAACTAATCTAGTTTATATAATAGCTATACTGTCTATCACTTCATTCTTAATTTCATACTTTATATTATATAAACATATTAATGCTTCTTCAGGAAGTTTATCCCTACCACCTTTTGCTTCCTTCATATTCTCCAAGAATTCAATTCTATAATCAATGCTATTATTCAACATTTCTCTATATTTTTCATCTATCTCAATTTCAAATCCTTCAACTGGTAAATACTCAATATCCGCAATATTTCCAAATGGTTTAAAATCTGCATCTCCATTAACAATCTTCTCTATGGAATTCAAAGTTACTTCCTTAGGTACCTTCTTGTCTAAATAAAATCCAGTATTAAATATATAACAATCCACTTTTCCCTTTTCAAATAACTCCTTAAACTTATTATAATCATCACTTAGTGGATATGTTCTAAATGGATTGGCATAAGGTTCAATAACCAGCTTATTTCTATCTACGTTTTGAGCAAGCCTTTCAGCAGTAGTCCTTTTAGTAGCCAATGTAGCTCCCATTGTAGCAGCCAAAACAGGATTATTTATTTTCAATACAGGAGGCAGAGCAGGATCCTTCATAAGCCATATAATAGCATCTACAGATTCTTCTATCTTATCCACTCTATTGTCAGCCCATAGCTTTGATTTTATAGCCCTTCCATTTCCATTTCTTATATCCTCTGTGACTATTACACATTTTCCATTCTCATCTAGTGTTGCACCACAGTTTTGTACTGTTATTAAGTATTTGTTGGCTTCTGATGTAAGAGGATAATCCTGAGTCTTATCAAAATATGATGGTTCCAATGCTATAGATGATTTATACTCAGTTGATATTACATATGCATCGTCATGTAATATTGCTATATCATATTTTCCACCGTGCTTCTCATGGGTAATGGTTGATTTTCCAGAACCAGAAAGCCCAAATACTCCAATGGTGTATTTTCTTCCATCCTTTAGGTTATATCTCTTAAGACCTCCATGACATGATGCAAAGCCATTTCTATTTGCAATTCCCCATGCTAATGTGAGGGTTCCCTTTTTATGCTCTCCAAAATATTTCATTCCTAATATACATGCACAATTATGTTCAGGGTCAAATAATGCCAGCCCTAGGGGATGATCCTCATTCTCCCAGTCTGGATCAGATAGTATATATATATCTCCCTCATTTTTGAACACCCTGGAATTATTATACATATTTATATATTTCTCGTTAATATATTGGAAATTCAAAAGCCAATTATATAATATATTTTCATGACCTTCAGGTATTAATAGATGGGCTTTTACCATGAAATCCTCATGTAATCCAATATAGGCTTGGGCATGGTACATCTTCTTAAACCTGGTCTTATAGGCTGCATCTCTCAATATCTCTGAATAATATGCTGTATCAACATCTATTTCCCCTATTATTCTCCTAGCAGCTGCACATCTTCCAGTTACAGCTCCATCATTAAAAAGAAGTATTTTAGCATCTTCATCCAATCCAATTTCCTCAGGCTTATATACAGGCATATCTGTAACTATTGTACCTGGAGAATCCTTAGCCAATTTATAAGCTTCCCTTAAAGAATTAATCCTATATACATTATTACCATAAAATACAGTTTCAACAGTAGTTCTTATCTGAGAGAAAATAGGGTTTGATTTACCAATTTCATCCCTATTAAAGTAAGTAATAGATGCCATACAATTTACCTCCTATATAAATTTTACTATATATTAAACTTTATTCACTAACACATTATATAATATCACATATATAAATCTATGAAAAGTTTTTTGTATGTAATATTTAAGAAATATGTTATACTTTTTCTCACTACTATGCTAAAGAAGGATTATTAATGTACTATTCAATCAAGGTGGAAAAATTGGAATGGAAAAAAGGGGAAATGTTACTTTAAAAGTATATCATAAAATAAAAAAATCCTTGTAACTGTTGAAATTACAAGGTACTATATGGTGGAGATAAGGGGACTCGAACCCCTGACCTCTTGAATGCCATTCAAGCGTTCTCCCAGCTGAACTATATCCCCATACATTAAGATAATAATATAATTTCCGATTTTGGTCAAGAATTTTGTACAAACAATACATAACATAATTATTATTGTATAGTTTTTTCTATTCTTCTACTGGATCCATATGAATTACTATATCTATATCTAACTCTCTTCCAATCCTCTGCTCAATCTTATCTATTTCATAGTGAATATCAACAATATTTGCGTCTTTTGATACCTCTGCATGAATTGAAGCCATAATCTTATTAGGTCCATAATCATGAATAATCAGGTCATGAACACCAATTATGTGCTCATTTTCCAGTATCAACTCCTTAATTCTGTTAATTAGCTCTGGATCTGGAGATTCCCCTAAAAGTAAGCTTACAGAATCCTTTGCAATGCTAAAACCTGAATACATAATGACAAATGATATAATAAACCCTAATATACCATCAATAGGAAGATTAGTATATTTTCCTATTACAGTTCCTATAATAACAGCAACCGTTGCTAGTACATCGTTTAAACTATCAGAAGCATTAGCCTTATTTACACTTGAATTTATCTTCTCACCTATATACTTATTATAAGAAAACATCCATACTTTCAAAAGAATTGTAGATGAAAGTATTAATATCATAATAGAATTAATTTCAACCCTACTGGGGTTTATTATCTTATTTATGGAGGATTTTAAAGTTTCGAGCCCTACAGCAAATATTAAAAAAGATACTACTAAAGATGTAATATATTCATATCTCCCATGACCATAGGGATGGCCTTCATCTGGAGGTCTATTGCTTAATTTGACTCCAAATATGGTAACAATAGACGACCCTAAGTCACTAACGTTGTTAAAAGCATCTGAAATTATTGCAATACTGTTTACAAATATACCAATAGACAGTTTAAGCATAAACAATAGCAGATTACAAATTACACCTAAAACTCCGGATAGTACTCCATATCTTTCCCTCACTTTTTTATCATCTACATTGTCATAATCCTTAATAAACAATTTGATTATGAATTTTATCATAAAATCCTCCTAAATTACTACTTTTTTAACAATATTCTACCCAATGAAAAACTATTATACTAACTATTGGGTTATTAATAAAATTGACCTTAAACAAAAGCATCTGTAGAACAATTTTACCTACTGTCCCACAGATGCTTGTTTATCATCTGCTGCCACATATGATGGCCCGGTCTACAGCTGACCTGTTCAGTTACAGCAAATCTATATTAATATGAATAATATCAAAATGAATATATTTGTCAATAACTATTACATAAATTCTATTTCTAAATCTATATATTTATGAATGGTTCTTATTTATGAAACTTTATGTTCGTTTATTTATATTATAATTAAATTTAAGTGTAACCTTTGCCATTTTATTTCGTTTATTTAGCGAAAGGAGTTTTTCTGTAAAAAGCGATAAACTTGAAGAACTCTATTTAAAATATCATAGAGAACTTTACATATATGCATTGTCACTTTGTAGAGACCATTATAAAGCTCAAGATTTAGTAAGCGATACTTTTTTCAAGGCATTACTATCCCTAGATGATAATACACCATATATAAAGTACTGGCTCTTTAAAGTCTGCAAGAATCTGTTTTTGTACAATGTTAAGAGACATAAAAATTATACTGATGTTGATAACTTTGAAAATATTCTTTTCACAGAAAGAACTCCTGTGGATAATATGGTTGACAATGTTGAATAATCCCTGTGTCCTTTGTATTGCTTGACATTAAGCCCTTTTGTCATTAGAATACAAGGTGTAGCTATAGATTGGGGATGATTATTTGGAGAGCAAAAACGACTTTTCTAAGGGAAGTGTGGTAAAGAATATAATGAACATGGCTATACCAATGATTTTAGCTCAAATAGTCAATGTTCTCTACAATATTGTAGACCGCCTATACATTGCAAGAATGCCTGGAGATTCCTTCACTGCATTAACAGGTGTAGGAATTGCCCTTCCAATTATTTCAATGGTAATAGCCTTTGCAAATCTATTTGGAATGGGAGGTGCTCCTCTGTGCTCCATAGAACGTGGCAGAGGAAGTTATGATGAGGCAGAGAAATTAATGGGTAACTCCTTTATAATGCTTGTATATACAGGAATCATACTTACAATTTTAGGATTGATATTAAAAAAGCCTATGCTCTATTTATTTGGTGCCAGTGATGTAACCTATAAATATGCAAATGAGTACACAACCATATACCTAGTTGGAAATGTATTCGTGATGATTAGTCTTGGAATGAATCACTTTATAAATGCTCAAGGCTTCGGACGCGTTGGAATGCTGACTGTAATACTGGGCGCTGTTGCTAACATCATACTTGATCCCATATTCATTTTCCTATTTAATATGGGTGTTAAAGGTGCAGCCATAGCAACTATTATATCCCAACTCCTATCTGCAATTTGGGTATTAAGATTTCTGACAGGGGAAAATGCCATATTCCGCTTAAATAAAAAAAGCTTCATACTAAACTGGAATAGGATTAAAAGAATATTGGCCCTGGGTACTTCTGGCTTTGTAATGCAGTTTACCAATTCACTGGTCCAGATTGTTTTAAACACTACACTTCAACAATTTGGGGGAGATTTATATGTAGGAATTATGACTGTTATTAGTTCCATTAGAGAATTTACTATGATGCCTATATCAGGATTAGCTCGTGGATCTGAACCAGTTATGGGCTTTAACTACGGTGCAGGAGAGTATAACAGAGTAAAAAAATGTATTAAATTTATAACTTTGTGCTCCTTTACTATAAACACTTTAATGTGGTTGGCTATACAAAGCTTTCCTGAATTTTTTATAGGCATTTTTAATGATGACCCTGAAGTAATAAGTGCAGGAATACCTATGATGAGAATATTCTATTTGGGATTTTTTATTATGTGCTTGCAGCAGGCAGGTCAATCTACATTTGTAGCGTTGGGTAAGTCAAAATTTGCCATATTTTTCTCCATATTTAGAAAAGTAATACTTGTAATTCCTCTGGCTCTAATACTGCCAAGAATACCATCTATTGGATACATAGGCGTATTTTTATCTGAACCAATATCTGAATTCGTTGGCGGTATTGCTTGCTATACTACTATGCTATTTACAATGAGAAAAGAATTAAAAGAAGAAAAGATTAGAAGCTAGTAAGCCTAGCCTCTAATCCCTTCCAAGCAAATCTTCTATACTAATATAGCTCAAAAGGCGTCCTCTTCCATTTGAGTTTTCTTTTATCTCATTCACATTTTTATTTTATATTAATTTTTTTAGTACATACTTGTATACTTCTATTCTATTAATCTATGATATAATAGACTTTACTAAAAATAAAAAGGAAGGGATAAATTTTGACAGAAGGAAGTATTTCAAAAAAAATAATACTATTTGCATTTCCAATTTTTCTAGGTAATCTTTTTCAACAGCTTTATAATGTAGTAGATTCATTAGTAGTTGGTAATGTACTTGGCAAGGAAGCACTGGCTGCAGTAAGTTCTACAGGAAGCCTGATTTTTTTAATTGTAGGCTTTATTAGTGGTATATTTGTAGGCGCTGGTGTTATAATCTCCCGCTACTTTGGTGCAAAAAACGAGGAAAAGCTATCTATTGCTGTCCACACTACTGTAGCATTTGGATTTATTGCTGGAATTATAGTAACATTCATTGGTGTAGTATTTACTCCATGGTTCTTAAAGCTAATGGATACTCCAAACGATGTATTTAATGAATCTGTAACATATCTTCGCATATACTTCGCTGGAGGAATTGGAATTGTTATGTATAATGCCTGTATGGGTATATTTCAAGCGGTCGGTGACAGTAAACATCCACTTTACTATTTAATTACAGCTGCCATTACAAATACAATATTAGACATATTATTTGTAGCTGTATTTGACTTTGGTATAGGTGGTGCAGCTATTGCTACAACAGTTTCTCAATTTTTCAGTGCAATATTAGGCTTTGTCAAGCTTACAAAAGTTGATGATGTTCACAAACTATACATAAGGAAAATAAAAATCGACGGTAAAATGCTAAAAAGCTTATTGAAAATGGGTTTTCCTACCGGTGTCCAAAATTCAGTAATTGCCTTTGCAAATGTTGTAGTTCAGTCAAGCATTAATCAATTTGGATCAATTGCCATGGCAGGAAGCGGAAGCTATTCAAAGCTTGAAGGTTTTGCCTTTTTACCTATTACAAGCTTCAGTGTCGCATTAACTACCTTTATTGGACAAAATCTCGGTGCAAAAAAATATGAACGTGCAAAGCATGGTGCTCGCTTTGGAATTATAGCTGGTATTTCACTAGCAGAAATTATAGGCTTATTAATATGGATTTTTGCACCTGCTCTTGTAGGTATATTTAACTCTGAACCAGAAGTAATAAAAGTTGGTGTAATGCGATCAAGGATTACAAGTCTGTTCTTCTTCTTGCTGGCTCTTTCACATTGCCTTGCAGGAATACTGCGTGGAGCAGGAAAAACTAAGATTCCTATGTTTGTTATGCTAATAAGCTGGTGTGCTATCAGAATCACCTACATAACCATAATGGTAAAAATAATACCAGACATTAGAGTAATTTTCTGGGCATATCCTATAACCTGGTCTATTAGCTCATTAGCCTTTATTGTATATTATAAAAAGGCAAACTGGATGGAAGCACAATAAACACTGTCTCTTCCTGTTACTGAAAATTCTACTTATAGAATAATAAAAATACTCCCACCTTTAAATGAAAACATAAGTGGGAGACAAATATCATAGAAAACATTTTATGGGACTGAATATAAAAAATCTTTATCTTCTAGTGTAAAAGTCAAGGCTTTATCCAGATTTAAAATTCCCCAGCCGCTGTCTGTATCATAACCTGGTTCAAGAATATCAGTTGCAGATTGGCAGAGGATATCCCTTACATCTGCAGCTGTCAGTCCTGGACACATGGATAGAAGTTCTGCAGCAGCAGCTGATACAAATGCAGCAGCAAAGGAAGTTCCACTTGTAAGCAAAGCTTTTCCATTTTTAGATATAGTCCATATTCTTTCCCCTGGCGCCACTAACATCAAAGACCTGTTTCTTTGAGAAAAATACGATACCCTTCCATTTTTATTGACAGACCCTACACCAATTACTGTTGGATATGCAGCAGGAAAATACAATGAATCAGAATCTTTAATATTTTTGTTTCCTACTGAGGATATTATAACTGCATTTTTTTCTTCAGCATATTCCACTGCTTCACTCAAAAGCTTACTTTCATAAGTTGTACCGACACTCAAGTTAATGACACGGCAGCCATATTTATCGATTGCATCTCTAATAGCACGAGCAATCATTTCAGAATTTCCTCTTTGCATCTTTCCATCTTCATCCATTGTCTGAAATACCAGCGGAACAAGTTTTATACTGGAAGATGCTTCTGATAATCCTGCATAGGATAAACCTGCAATAACTCCTGCTATAGCAGTTCCATGTCCAATTATATCCTCGGTATCATTGTTTTTATTAATATAATTATACCCCTCTATAATTCTCTCTGCATTAATTGCCTTTGTAGAGATACCCGTGTCTATAATAGCAACTTTTACATAATTCTCATTTGACAAGTCATTTGCTAGTACAGGCTGAGAAAATATCAAAAGAGCAAGCAATATATAAATCGATTTTCTTCTCATAATATTTCTCCTTTTATTTAATCGGCATCTATCTAAAGATAGATGCCGATTAAATTTATACTTTAGTTTAGTCTGCAATTCTTACTGTAATGGTTCTGGTCCATGTAGCAGTATCTGAAGTAGTTGAACGCTCAGGAAATTGCAATGTAACTGTCAATTCTATTTCTGTATCACCCTTTGCCATCATTGCTTCATAAAGAGCTGCTTTGTCAATAGTAAAGCTATTAATTGTATAGTCTAGGCAATCATTATATGTTTCGTCACTAGCTGTAATACTCAGTGTAGGAGCATCTAAGTAATCGTAGGCATTATATGGACCTGGTACAAATTTTCCAATTAAGCTTTCAAAATCTCCTC
>ENA-OWOZ01000452-OWOZ01000452.1-bioreactor-metagenome-genome-assembly--contig:-NODE-452-length-52778-cov-4.338969_pt1 | contig 52778 bp, 50 predicted proteins | sample MGYA00238140_ERZ651804 | MGnify/ENA primary metagenome ERZ651804 (study PRJEB26910, sample SAMN07631232) | bioreactor metagenome | isolation source: Switchgrass digestor | place: USA: Dartmouth...
ACTTATGATGATCTTGGAAAAGTAAATTTTGTTGGTTTTTCTGATGCTGTTGACTTAGTTAAAGATGGACATGCAGATGCTATTGCGTATATGAGTACTTTTCCATATGCAGCATTACAAGATTTAGCAGAATCGAAAGGAGTTAAGCTTATAAGTATTGATGAGGAACATCTAAATATTATTGCAAATCAAAACCCTGCATACGAAAAAATAACTATTCCTGGTGGTATTTATAAAGGAACAGACTCTGATACAATTGCAATTAGTAGCAAAACTATATTGTTTACTAATGCAGAAATGTCAGAAGAAATTGTATATCAAATGACAAAGGCAATGTATGACAATTATGAAAAACTTTGTACAGTAAATAAATCCATGGAAAATATGGTGCCAGAATATGGTTATAATACAGGAATTCAGTTGCATCCTGGAGCAGAAAAGTACTATAAGGAAATTGGCGTACTTAAATAAAAGGATTGTAAAGGGTGAAAGAAATGACTATAAATAGATCTAAACTTAACTTTAAAGATATCATAAAATATATAGCAGTTCTAATGTCTTGTTATCATTTATATACTTGTGTATTCGGGATTCCCGAATCGCAAGTACATAGAACTTTACATTTATTGTTTGCTTTAATAATAGGATTTGGAGTATATGGAGTTGATGGCAAAAAAAGCGATGGAAAGTTAAAAATAATAGATTACGTAATGGTAGCACTTTCTGTTTTATCGTTAGGGTATATGATTGTTAATTATAAAACGCTTCAAAATAGAATTCTTTTTGTGACACCCTTATCAACTATGCAAATTTTTTCTTTTGTGGTGATTCTTATTGTTGTATTAGATGCAACTAGAAGACTTACTGGATGGACTTTACCTATAACTTGTATAATATTCATTCTATATGCATTATTTGGCCATAAGTTACCAGGGCAATTGGCACATACAGGTTTTAGTTTTAAGAAAATTCTTGAACAGATTTTATTGACATCTGAAGGTATTTTTGGAAGCTCATTGGGTATTACAGCTACTTATGTAGTGATATTCATCATATTGTCAGCTTTTTTAGAAGTAACAGGAGCAGGTCAGTTTTTCATTGACATTTCTACTGCATTGGCTGGAGCAAAACGGGGAGGTCCTGCTAAAGTAGCAGTCATAGGCAGTTGTCTCTTTGGTTCAATTTCAGGTAGTTCTGTAGCTAATGTAGTGAGTACAGGTACATTTACAATACCACTTATTAAAAGTGTTGGTTATTCTCCAGTATTTGCAGGTGCAGTTGAAGCAGTTGCTTCTACAGGAGGGCAGATAATGCCTCCAGTTATGGCAGCAGTTGCTTTTATCATGGCAGATTACTTAGGGGTTTCATATTTAAGCATATGTAAGGCTGCATTAATTCCAGCTATTCTATATTACTTTTGCTTATTTGTTATGGTTGATGCAAAGGCAATTAAGAATAATATTTCAGGACTACCAAAAGAGAGTCTTCCAAATGGAAAAAAAGTTTTTATGGAAGGTTGGTATTTAGCAACACCATTTATTGTATTAGTTGCACTTATGATATTTGATTTTACTCCAATGATGGCAGGTTTTTATGGGCTTGTATCTCTAGTTGTAGTAATGCTTATAAAGAATAGAAAGCAACTAACTGTCAGCAATATATTAAAGGGACTTGAAAATGGTGCTAAAGGAATTATTAACGTGTCTGTTACTAGTGCTTGTGCGGGTATTATAGTTGCTGTAATCATGTTAACAGGATTAGGATTAAAGTTTACTACAATTATTACTACATTTTCTAATGGTAGTTTACTATTAGCAATGTTTTTCTCAGCTATTGTAGCAATTATTTTAGGAATGGGACTTCCTACAGTTCCAGCTTATATTGTAATGTCATCATTAGTGGCTCCTGCACTAATTCAAATGGGGGCTTCACATTTAGCTGCCCATATGTTTGTACTATATTTTTCAGTTTTATCATGCATTACTCCACCTGTTGCTATAGCTTCATATGCAGCTGCAGCAATATCTGGTGCTGATGCAGTTAAGGTTGGAATACAATCGGTTAAATTAGGAATAGTTGCATATATAGTACCATTCCTGTTTGTATTAAATCCTGTTTTATTAGCACAGGGCAGCTTTTTATCAGTTATTTGGGCATTCATTACTGCTTGTATAGGATGTATCGCTTTGACCTGGGGAGTAGAAGGTGTAATTAATAAACCAATTAATTGGGGGTTAAGGATTTTGTGCCTATTATCCGCAGCTTTGATGCTTTACCCAGAAACTTATTCAGATTTTGTTGGATTAGCGATATTTGCAGGATTGGTTTATCTTACAAAAAAAGGAAAGGTGGAGAGCTATGGGGTTAATTGACTTGCATGTACATGCGGGACCATCTGTTATGCCACGAGAATTAGATGGTGCAGAAATGCTAAAAGAAGCAATAAGAGATGATTATTCAGCTTTTGTTATCAAGGATCATTATTTTCCTACTATGATGACTGCTGAAATCATTCAAAAGCATTTAGGAAATGGAAAATGTAAAGTTTACGGTGGGATTGCACTTAACAATTCAGTAGGAGGATTAAATTTAAAAGCTGTTGATACTGCATATGCTATGGGTGCGAAGATTATATGGATGCCAACTGTCTCATCTGAAAGGCATAAAATAATGCATGAAAGACATGGGCTGGCTTTTCCAGGTAGTAAAGGAATATCTGTTGAGGAAAAAACAATTTGCTATATTAATGAAAATGGTGAACTTCAGAAAGAAGTTATAGATATATTAAATTATTTGAAGGATAAACAAGATTTAATTCTTGCTACAGGTCATGGCAGTAAGGATGAAATTGATGCATTAATTAAAACCGCTCATAATATGGGAATTAAGCGAATTTTAGTAAATCATCCTCATTATATGATTGGTGCTTCTTTAAAAGACATGGTTGCTTGGAGCAAACTAGGAGCATTTATAGAATTAAACGCGACTGTTTTTGTGCCAACATCAAAATTCTATACAAATAGAATTGAAGAAGCCGCTGAAATAATTAAATTAGTTGGAGTTGATAAAATTGTTTTAACTTCTGATTATGGACAACATAAAAATGGCAGTCCAGTAGAAGGATTAAAGACATTTATCAACATGTTAGCAAAAGAATGTAATTTAAATGAAGAAGAAATAAAAACAATGACTGAAGTTAACCCAGCATGGTTACTCGGACTATAAAGGAGGATATAAATGTTTAATTGCAATAATTGGGATAATTTAGAATGGCAAATTGTACGTGAAGGTGTAAAAAGAAAAGTATTTACTGGTGAGGGAGCAACAGTTGTTTTAAACGAGTTGCAGCCAAATCATGAGCCAAAACCTCATAAACATGTACATGAGCAAATTGTATATATAATGCAAGGAACTTGTGATTTCCATGTTGAAGATGAAGTCTATTCGTTAAAAGAAGGAGGACTTTTAGTGATTCCTTCAAATGCAGTTCATTATATTGTGGTGACTTCTGATATTCCTGTATTAAATTTAGATATATTTACTCCAAAAAGAGAGGAATATTTAGGATGATTTCAAAAGAATTAAAAGAGAAAATAAGATCTGGCGAGATAGTAATTGGAACATTTTTAAAATTAGGTTCACCAACTGTGGTTGAAATACTGGGTGCATCAGGACTAGATTTTATAATAGTAGATACTGAGCATGCACCATGTGATCAAATTCAGTTAGAGAATATTATTCGAGCATCAGATTGTGTGAAACTTCCAATTATTGTACGAGTTCCAGTAGCTGAAGATAGTATTATAGTTAAGGCATTAGATTTAGGAGCTTCTGGTATACAATTACCTGGTCTTGTAACAGTAGAAGCAGTATCCGATGCTATTAAGGCTACAAAATATGCACCAAAAGGAAGAAGAGGTCTTTCATTTACACAAAGGTCTGCAAACTATGGGAAAATAGATAAAGATGAATATATGAGTTACTCAAATGAACATCTTATTAATGTAGTTCATATTGAAAACAAATTTATGGCAGAAAATATTGAAAAAATTTGTGAATTACCAGATATTGATGTGATTTTTATTGGACCTATGGATTTAAGTCAATCTTTTGGACATCCAGGCAACCCATCGTTGCCGGAAATTCAAGCAACTATTTTAAATATAATCAAAGTGTGTAATGAATATAACAGGACTTGTGGAATTTTTGTAAATACTCCTGATGAAGTAAAAAAATATAGAGAGTTAGGGGTAAGATATTTTGCCTTTGGTTCTGATATAGGTTTTTTACTAAAAGGAGTAAATAGTTTAATTAGTTCAATAAAATAGATTACTTATGAAAAGATATTTTAATTGATTAGAATATATAGACATAATTTATTTCTCTTAATTCTATTTTAAGCCATTTCATACATTATAAGCATATTTTCTTTGTAAGGTTAATGCGGGATATGAAAGGAGGCCTGAGCATTGCCTATAATTCAAGTGAACTTAGTAGAAGGTAGGACATTAGAGCAGAAGGAAGAACTAATCAGAAAGGTGACAGATTTAGTCTCTGATGTGCTAGACTGTCCAGTATCTACAGTGAGAATAATTATTAATGAAATGAAACCAGAGCACTTAGGGATTGCTGGGGAATCAATGAGAATGAAAAGGCTTAATCAATCGTTAGAAGATAAATGAAATAAAATTAAGCTATATTTCAAAACTAATAAATATGTAGGATTAAATGAAAATGAATATAATAAAAATATTTAAAGTATTGTTACATTGCTAATTTAAAAAGGAGTAGCTTAGTTATAGGCTACTCTTTTTTAGTAAATATGGCTTAGGTAAAAAATTAATCGTTAAAAGTCAGATACAAGGGATGATAGTGTTACTGTTTGCTTAAGATAAGTAGAACTATTGTTAGATGGAATTTGAGTGAAGTTGCTAGCAAAATTCTTGTCTCTACATTTTAGAGTTAATCCTGTAAATGATGTTAATTAGCAAGTCAAAGTTCAAGAATGTCAGAAACAAGAAATTATAAGTAGTAGATATTTGTAGTTAAAGTTATTATTCTTATCTAAGAGGATTTGGTATGCAAAAAAATCTTTGTTTATATTTATTTTTACATGTAATGAGCTATAAAAATTGCATTAACTATGCTTAGCTATTTTTATTATTCAATTTTATAGCACAGACCACATACTTTTGATATAATTTATTAAAACATTACTTTACTGCTTACAAATTGAAGGGATGATTAGGATGGAAATTATAAAACATACATTAGATGAACAAGTGAGTATTCCACCTACTTTTAAAGAGTTAATATCATGCAAAGACATTTGCTTTCTTGACATAGAGACTACTGGTTTTAATAAACAGAATAATCATATAATCTTGATTGGAATGTTATATAGTAGCGGTACTGAAACAGAAATTCTTCAATTTTTTACAGACAGTCAAGAGAACGAAAAAAATTTGCTGCAAGAGTTTGTAAAATATATAACTAAGGTTGCAATGATAGTTACTTTTAATGGAGATGCATTTGACATACCATTTATAAATTCAAGACTAGCACTTCATAATATTGACTATCAAATAGACAAAACACAATGTATTGATATTTTAAAAGTTGTGAGGGCAAAGAAAAATTTATTAGATTTAGAAAAATATAACCTTAAAAGTATAGAAAAATTATTAGGAATAGACAGAGATGATACAATTAGTGGGAAAGAAAGCGTAGAAATGTATTATGATTATATTAAATCAAAAGATAATAATATAAAAGAAATTATTTTAAGACATAATTATGAAGATATATACAATTTAACAAAGGTTCTAAAGATATTTGACGTAATAGATGAAAAAAGTAGAGTTAATTTAGATACTAAGTATTTAAGCAATAATATTAATATAACAATTAAGCTAGAAAATATTAAGTGTAGTGGAAATATAATGGAAGTTGAAGGAGATACTACAATACTTGAGTTATCAGACGAAATACACTATGGAGAGTTCCATATACTAAAATGGTATCCAAGGGTTGGAAAATTCGAAATTAGTTTGCAAATAAAGGAAGGAAAGCTATCTGATGGAAGTAAATGCACATATTTAGATTCAAAAGATTTAAAGTTAGATATTAGTAAAATAGATAAACTGAATTATAATATACCAAATAATATATTAATACTTAGTCATAATAATAAAGTTGTTCTCAATAATATTAAAATACTTATAAATTATTTGTGGAAAGAACTTAGTAAAAGCAAATTTACAGTAAATAAGCAGAGGTAATATATGAAGACTAAAAGTGATTATATTAATAGTTTAAAAAAAATAGCTAAGGATGTTTTAAAGGAGATAAATAATGACCAGTTAGAAATTTATATTAATGCTATAAAAAATATTCTCTTTTTCATAGGAAAATCTGCATTAAGTATTAAACACCTAAAAGAAAGTATAAATATAAATCAAGAAGATATAGACTTGGAAACTATTGAAAGAACATATTCAAGCTTATTTTCTACAGCTTTTAAAGATATAGAAAAGCTATTTAATGAAGAAGAATTTTTAGATAAAGAAAGTAAAATGCTCGTTATAGATATATTAGCAAAAATGACTCCAGAAGAGATTTCAAGTTTTTCATTAGGTAAGCTTTATGAAGCTTTTATTACTAGCAGCCAGAGAAAATTATTAGGACAAGTTTATACTCCTAAATATATCGTTGAATATATGGTTTCACAAGGAATATGTTATGAAGAAATTATAAAAAATCCATACTTTAGAGTAGTAGATCCTGCTTGCGGCGCTGGTTATTTCTTGTTAGAAGTCTACGATAAGCTAAAAGAAGTATATGAAACATATTTAACTGATATAATTAATTATCATCCTGAAATAGAGAAAGAATTAAGTGATATTCATTCATTTATATTAAAAAATAATATAGTAGGCTTTGACATAGACCCCTTTGCAGTATATATGACTAAGGTATCTTTATTTTTGAAAGGTCCTATAAAAACCAATCTTGATATAAATATTTTTAACGAAGATATTTTAATAAAAAATAATTATAATGAAGAATATAGTTCAACTGATGTTTCAACAATAGATTATCACATAGGATACTATGATTTAGTAATTGGCAATCCACCATATATTGGTCATAAAAGTATAAATAAAGATTATAGGAAAAAGCTGCAAAGCATATATTATGAAGTATATTCTGATAAAGCTGATATTTCTTATTGTTTTTTTAAAAGAGGCTATGAGCTACTTAAGGAAAATGGCAGGCTGATTTTAATTATATCGAGATATTTTATTGAAGCTCCATCAGCAGAAAAACTGAGAAATTATATAAGTTCTAAATATAAAATAGAATCTATAATAGATTTTTATGGAAGAAATATATTCAAAGGTATAGGAATTAGTCCTCTTATAATAAATGCTCTTAAAAGCAAAATTGACGACAGAGATATTTTAGTTTATAGAAGTAAAGAGAATGCATATATGAAAGAAACTGATTTGAACTTAAATAGCGTTTTTGATAGGTTTTATTTGCATCAACAAGAATTACAGAACAAGTTATGGGTATTAGCCAGTAGAGATGAGAGAGAAATTTTTTATAAAATTGATTCACAAGGAGAAATTACGCTAGATGAAGTATGCTCATGTAATCAAGGAATAATAACTGGCTATGATACTGCTTTTATTGTTGACATGGATACTATTGAAATAAAGTGCTTAGAGAGGGACATATGTAAACCTTGGGTAAAAAATAGTGAAGTAAGAAAATATAGAGATATTCAAAGTAGTAAATATATTTTATATACGGATTTAATTGATAATTTAGAACAATATGTGAATACTGTTAATCATATTAAACCATATAAAGAAAGGCTTGAAAGGAGAAGAGAGTGTCAAATAGGTATAAGACAGTGGTATAAGCTACAATGGGGTCGGGATATAAATATTTTTAAACAGCCTAAAATACTATTTCCATATAAAGCAGCAGCAAACGAATTTACTATATCCTATGAGGAAGTATGTTGTAGTGCTGATGTATATATAATAAGTGTGAAAGATGAATTTAAAAATAAGATATCTTTAGAATATCTACTTGCTTTTTTGAATTCTTCACTATGTGAGTTTTATTTTAAATCTATAGCCAAAAAGCTAAATGAAGACATCTATGAATATTATCCTAATAAACTTATGACTTTAAAAATTAAAATAGGACCAGAGAAAGATTTAATAATGGACAGAGTTAAGAATATAATGAACTTGTATAAAGAGCTTGGTAGTATAAAAAGTGAAAAAGGGAACAAAAAGACAGATGAATTCGTTAAAGATTTGGAAAATCAGATTGAAAGAGAAATAGAGGGAATAGATAATTACTTTTTCAATCTATATAAACTTGAGAAAAGTGAAATTGATATAATAAAAAAACGACTAAAATAATTTAAGAAACTAATGCAGGGGGGATTCTATGAAGCAAAGAAAGAGGTTTATTTTTATATTCATTTCTTTTTTGCTGTTTTCAAGTTTCAACATTACATATGGAAGAATTTATTTCTATGATGTTTTTGGGCATTGGGCGGAAGATTCAATTATGTGGGGAACAAATACAGTAAAGTTGTTAAATGGTTATGAAGATGGGTCATTTAAACCAGATGGGAATATAAGTCGAGCGGAGTATGTGTCGCTACTTTATAGAACAGCAAAAAAGCAAAACCTAATAGACGAGAAGCAATTAGTTAATAATGATGTCATTTATTTAGATTTGAATAATAATTTTTGGGCTTATGACCATATTTCTAAGGTTATGTCATACATAAATAGTAAAAATAATTATATTAGCTTTCAAGATATTTTTCCTGGAGATAATTTTTATCCCAATAGAGAAATAACTAGAGAGGAGGCTGCAGTTTTAACTTACTTTTTTGCAACTTACCCTATCGAAGAAGAGAGGATTAATTTTATCGATATAGATTCTGATTATAAGTATTTTAACCAGATATCTGCTATGATTAAAAATAAAATCATTTTTGGATATCCAGATGGGACATTCAAACCTTTTAATAATATTACTAGAGCTGAGGCAGTTACAATTATTCAAAGATTATATAAAGATATGGAATATCAGAAGGAGTCTTATCTAGGAGATATAAAACTTATTGAACGTAATGATAAAATTACAGATTTTCCTTTATTTGGAGATTATTCAAATAGAAAGCTCGACACAAAAGACTTGCAATATAAAAGAGCTATAGAAACTTTAGAATATAAATCTCTAATAGGTATTATCCCATATGAAGAACGACATTTATATGACTCAAACCCTATAAAGACCATAGAAGAGTTAAAGAAAAATAATTACGATAACATAATAGGTATGAATTATTATCTAATTGAGTATGGAAGTAATACATATAAGAATACATCTGAATTAATAGATGAAATATTTTCTTCCTATGCCAATGGTGCAAATATAAGTGAAGATGAAGTAACGCTAATATTTAAAAAGTTTTCTTCCCTCGCTAAAAAAACTGATATATTACTAGAAGCTATTCAACACTGGGAAAACTCACAGCAAAACGAGGAATCTAAAAATAATGCAATATTTATGAAGTCTAAAATCTATGTAGAAAGAGGAAATGTAAAAGAAGCACTAGAATTATATGAAAACCTTAGTAGTTTAGACCCGAATATTAGAACTATTCAAATAATGAATCAATGCTACTTACTTGTTTCTCTAGATGAATATGATATTGCAGAAAAAATACTCAGAGAAGGATGGGAAGAAGTAAAAAGATTAGATAATTACAAAATAAAATCTGGGCAATATGATGAGCAATTTAGAGGTGCTTTAAAAGAAATAATTAAATTAAGTCAAAATTGATAGATCCCTGCACATGCAGGGATTTTTTACGTAAATTTTATTCTACATATAAAGACGTATTCAAATATTATGTTATAAAAAAAAGATACTTAGTCCATAATATACTAGTGAGATTGGAGGGATTAAATGTCTATTAAAGTTGGTATTCCACAGGGTCTATTTTTTTATGATTATTTTCCTTTATGGAAAGAATTTTTTAATGAACTAGGTACAGAAGTAATTGTATCGCCTAAGACAAATAAAAACATACTAAATCAAGGAGTTTTAAACTGTGTTGATGAAGCTTGTCTTCCAGTAAAAGTATATCATGGTCATGTAATGGAACTAAAAGATAAAGTAGATTATATATTTATGCCTAAGATAATTAGTATTCATAAAAAAGAATATGGCTGTCCCAAATATCTAGGCCTTCCTGAGATGGTTAAGCATTCAATAAACAGTCTTCCTACTTGTATAGATGTAAAAGTCAATCTCATAAAATCAAATGCTAGTCTGATTGATACAGTCATAGAAACTGGCAGATATATTACATCTAATACAATTAAGATAAAAAGAGCTTATAAGGTTGCACAAAATTATTTTGAGAATTACAAAAAATTAATACACAAAGGAGTTATCCCTATTGATGCTATAAAAATGTATAATAGTGCCACTAAAGCAATAAGGCCATTTAATAGTAATGGGCCTATATTTATGTTAGTAGGTCATCCATATAACTTATACGATGAGTATATAAATATGAGTTTAATAGACAAATTATTAAATAAGGGGGTTAAAATAGTGACCCCAGAGATGATAGAGATTTCTAAGATTGACTATTATTCAGCAAAACTTCCAAAAAGAATGTTTTGGAGTTTTGGTAAAAGAATTATTGGTTCGTCATTTTATATGATTAATGAGAAAAAAGTAGATGGGATAATATATGTCTCTTCATTTGGATGTGGAATTGATTCAATACTAATAGATTTTGTGCAAAGAGAAGCAAGAAAAAAAGATATACCTTTTACACTTTTGACAATTGACGAACATACTGGAGAAGCTGGTATAAATACAAGAATAGAAGCATTTATTGATATGATTGAGTGGAGGAATAGAAATGAAAATAACATTTCCACATATGGGTAATACTTATATTGCAGTTAAAGGACTACTTGAAGATTTAGGGAATGAAGTAGTTTTAGCTCCTAGATGCAGCAAAAGGACTCTTGAACTTGGAACTAAATATTCTCCTGAATCAATATGCTTGCCGTTAAAAATAAATATTGGGAACTATATTGAGGCTATAGAAAAAGGAGCAGATACCATAGTAATAACAGGTAGCTGTGGACCATGCAGGTTTGGATTCTATCCTATTATGGAGCAAGCTATACTAAATGATTTAGGTTATAATGCTAAAATTATAGCATTCGATCCTCCAGATGGTAAACCAATGGTATTAGTAAATAGAATAATGGAGGCATTGAATACAACGAATCCTTACAAGATAATTAGAAGTGGGAAAAGAGCTTTTAAGATATTATGTGAAGCAGATGCCTTAACAGATTTAGCAAATAAGAAACGTCCAGTTGCTGTAAATCCATATGAAGTAGATATGATAATGGAAAGTTTTTATAGAAATATTGAATATGTGCACGGTATTGTAGAAATTATGCAGCTTATTGAAGATACTAAAGCGCAGCTTAGTGAAGTTAAAGTAGATTTAGAGAAACAACCCATAAAGATTGGGATAATTGGTGAAATATATACCATTATTGAACCTTTTGTAAACTTAGATGTAGAAAAGAAACTTGGACACCTTGGTGCAGAAGTAAAAAAATCTTTAACTCCGAGTGGTTGGGCAAGGCATCACATTTTTTCTTTTCCCTTTGGCTCTAAGGAAGAAAAAGATAGGTGGAAGGCAGCAAAGCCATATTTAAGTACTTTAGTAGGTGGTCATGGGAGAGAGACAATAGGAAGCGCCGTTCAGTATGCTCAAGCTGGATTTGACGGACTAGTACAGATATTTCCTCTGACCTGTATGCCTGAAATAGTAGCTGAAAGTATTATTCCAACTATACAAAAAGAATTTGATATACCAATACTTACTTTAGTAGTAGATGAGATGACAGGTGAGGCTGGATATTTAACTAGATTAGAAGCATTTGTAGATCTTTTGAGAAAAAGAAGGGAGGACAGGAAATTTGAAAGAGTGCTACTTAGGAGTTGATGTAGGTTCTGTCAGTACAAACATTGTTTTAATAGATGAGTATGATAATATTTTATTAAAGAGATATGTGCGAACACAAGGTAAACCTATAGAAATATTGCAAAATGAACTAGGAAAAATCAAGAGAGAATTAGGTAATATACAAATAAATGGAGTGGGAACTACTGGAAGTGGAAGATATTTAGCAAGTATGATTCTTGGTGCAGATGTAATAAAAAACGAAATAACTTCACATGCTGTAGCTGCCACAAAATATGTTCCTAATGTGAGAACTATATTAGAAATAGGTGGTCAGGATTCAAAGATAATTTTACTTAGAGATGGAATAGTTACTGACTTTGCAATGAATACAGTCTGTGCAGCTGGCACAGGTTCATTTTTAGATAGGCAGGCTTCAAGACTTGGAGTGAATATTCAAGAGTTTGGTTTATTAGCTTTAAAATCTAAAAATCCAGTTAGAATAGCTGGTAGATGTGCAGTTTTTGCTGAGTCTGATATGATACATAAGCAGCAATTAGGACATAATCAAGAAGATATAGTAAGAGGTTTATGTGAAGCATTAGTAAGAAACTATTTAAATAATGTGGGTAAGGGTAAAGAAATTCTTGATACTGTCGTATTTCAAGGTGGAGTAGCAGCAAATGCTGGCATTAAAAAGGCTTTTGAGGATTTTCTTAATACAGACGTTATAGTCCCAGAAAACTTTGATGTTATGGGAGCTATTGGTGCAGCATTATTAGCAAAAGAAGAAATAAAAGTTAAAGGGAAAACTAATTTTAAAGGACTGGGAATTTCAGACATACCTTATACAGTTAGAGGCTCAGAATGTGGAGATTGCTCTAATATGTGCGAGGTTATAGAAATAAAAGCAAATGATTCTATAATAGCTAGATACGGAGATAAATGTGGTAAATGGACAGGACAATTATCTTCTAATATAAAGAACCTAGCATAAAAACAGATACTTTAAGTATCTGTTTTTTGTTGTAAATGGACAGATTTTTCTGTTAGATAAAGCTTTATTTCTATGTGGTTGCTTCAGTATTATGGAAATGCTATATGGATGGTTTTTAATTAGTGACTAGAGAAAGTCTAGTGTGCTATAATAATATCATTATTATGACGAAAGGATGACATTATGAGCGAAAATTGTCTGAAAAGCCAATCTATTAATAAAAATGATGGAAATAAATGGAATTACAAACAAACAATCATTAAAGGAACTAAAAGTGGATTAAAAACCACGTGGGAGTTGACAAAAATTATTGTACCAGTTTATTTTGTAGTAACATTTTTAAAACACACTTTTTTATTAGAGTTCATATCTAATGTTTTTAAACCCTTTATGAATATAATTGGATTACCAGGTGAGGCTGCTATAGTGTTAGTATTGGGGAATATGGTAAATATATATGCTGCTATTGGTGCAATCGCAACCCTAACACTGACACCAAAAGAAATTACAATTATTGCAGTAATGCTTTCTTTTTCCCATAGTTTATTTATGGAAACAGCGGTAGCTAAAAAAACAGGAATAAACGTATTAATTATTTTAACAATCAGACTTTCACTTGCATTAGCGTCAGGACTTATCCTTAATATACTTTTATAATTTTTATAATTTTTGGAGGGTAAAAAATGAACATTATTGATATATTAAAAGAAGGGGCAATGGGAAGTACTAGTTCAGTTTTAAATATGGCTAAGATTATAATACCACTTATGATTGTAATTCAAGTGCTAAAAGACTTAGATATACTAAGCAAACTAGCAAGAAAAATGAAACCTCTATCTAAATTTCTTGGCATTTCTGAAGATTCTACTTTTCCTTTAATAATAGGACTAATCCTTGGACTTTCCTATGGAGCAGGGGTAATTATAGATAGTGCTAAAGAAGACCATTTGAGTAAGAAAGACCTTTATTTAGTAATTATATTTTTAGTAGCATGTCACTCTGTATTTGAAGATACATTATTGTTTGTAGCAATTGGAGCAAATGGTTGGTTTTTATTAAGTGTAAGACTTATAGTAGCATTAGTGCTGACATCTATAACTGCACGATATATCGACAAAATACTTTCGAAAAAAAGGATTCATTTGTAAAAAAGGAGGATTTTACTTGTTTATGTAGTATTATGTATTTAAAGTCAACTCAACAAAGGGGATGGGGGATAATCTTATGGCACTTTTAAGTATTGATGAAGTAAAAGTAGGTATGGTGCTTAATAAAGACATTGAAAATGAAAAGACTGGAGCTATATTGTTGGCAAGTGGAACTGTTCTAAACAGAAAAAATATTTTAACATTAAAGTATTTAAACATAAAGTATGTTGATGTGTATACTGATAAAAATAAAGATGACTTTCTTATTATTGATGACGATGGATTTAAAGAAAAGTATGAGACTTTCTCTAATAAAGCTCGTACAATTATGAATAATGCTAGGTTTGGGAATAAATTGGCCGTTAATGAAATAGGCGAATTAATGAATGATATGATTGATGAGGTTACAAAGAGTAATAATATTTTGGGAAGATTAAGGCAAATTGAAGAGGATAACGATTACACATTTCAACATTCTTTAGATGTGTGTATGCTAGCAACTATGATAGGGAAATGGCTAGGGTATTCAAAGATTGAACTTAAACAACTTTCTTTAGCAGCATTATTTCATGATATAGGAAAAGTTAAAATACCTGATAGTATTATTAATAAACCAGGAAAATTACTGGAAAGGGAATTTGAATTAGTAAAAAAACATACTATTTTAGGTTTTAATATTTTAAATGAAACTATAGGCATAAGTAAAAATGTAGCTTTTGGTGCATTACAGCACCATGAAAGAGAGGACGGAAGTGGATATCCATTAGGGGTAAAGTCTAATAAAATTCATGAATATGCAAAAATAATAGCTATATGTGATATTTTTGATGCAATGACTACCGATAGAATTTATAGAAAAAAGCAATCACCTTTTTTAGTAGCTGAGCACATATCAAGTGACAGTTTTAGCACTTTAGATCCTAGAATTTCAATGGTATTTATTAATAATATATCAAAATTCTACGTAGGCAATATAGTTAAACTAAGTAATGGAGATATAGGAGAGATAGTATATATTAATCCTCAACTACCTACTAGGCCATTAGTAAAAGTTGAAGATCATTTTATTGATTTACTGACAGTCAAAGACTTATATGTTGAAGATGTAATTAGATAATAATAAAGCTCAAATCTTTCGATTTGAGCTCTTATAATTTTTATTCTATTTTTTCAGTATTTTCTACTTCCATAGCTTCTGTTGTGCAGCGATGAGGTTTTTGACTGTCTATTTGTCTAGGGAATAGACTTGGGAAAGTACTGCAAATTGGAGATTCTTGAGCAGATAGTACTGGGAATCCTGTTGATAGCACACAGAGTTGAACAGGTAATATAATTTTCTTTTCACAAGTTACACATAGGGCAATTAATAAGTTTGCTCTAACAACACCAGTTACAGGATTTATTGATATATCTCTTAAGATACTGTTTGTTGCAAGTCTAGCTTCACAAGAAATATTACAAAACTCTGTAAATCGTGGAAGGAAAGCACCTTGGAACACTGATGGTAAACAGAGTTCAAAGAAATTTGTGAGTATTAGTGGATTTTCTGCTGTGCCTACTGGTACGTTTGCGGTTAATGTAGCAGTGCATTCTTTTTCGCAATCATCAGTGTATAAAACATCAATTTCAATTATCACATTTCCTGTGATTCTTATGTTTTGTGTACCAAAGATAGGAGTTCCTCTACCAAGCTCATCGCAATCTTGTGTATCAGCGTAAACTAGTCTTTCACTAGCAAATCCATCAGGCCCTATAGCAGTTACTGGTACACCACCTGAAGATTCTACAAATTCTGCACCTGATAGAGTAGTTTCTGGAGTTGCTAAAAGGTTTTGTATATCGTTAATATTTCCTGGATTAAAGAATTTTTTACATCTAATATCAAGTACTCTTATTATTCTTGCACCTCTGCCTAATGCTGGAGAGAATGTTTGATTAGCTACTGTTCTAATTGCCTGAAGGTTAAACAGTTTAGCATCGTATACTTTTTGTACATATATAGGTTCAGTAACTACTCTTCTCAAATTACCATCAAACGGAGCACAACCAGTTGTAGCAGTGCAGCATTTATCAGGTAAGGCAAGGTTTATTGGTCCAGATTTATTATTACAAGTCATAACTAATCCTCCTTTTCTAAGATATGAAATACTTTTCATTTTCAATATATTCCTGCAAAAAGATTATGTTACATTCATGTACTATTTTGTCATATTTTTCATAGAGGGAAATATTATTTAGTAAAGAGTAAAACTATGGTTATACGATATATTATGAAACGGATAAAGGTTTGGTTACAGAATATATTTTATTAGGGGGTGGTTTTATGGGATTTATGAACATTCATAATACACTTATAATGGATAATAATGAAAACATATATAGTTTTTATATATATGAGAAAAAAATAAAAATGATATTATATGAAAAAAATAAAGAAAAACCGGCAAAAAGAACCATTATAGATGATTGCTTAGAAGAATATGATTCAGCAATCTCTGATGATGGAACAGTATATTTGGTTTGTCAAAAAACAAAAGGGGATATTGTTTTAGTATCAATAGATGGATACAAGCAAGAAGAACACTTACTTGCTGAAGGATTTGATACCCAGCTTCGAAACCTAAACATTAAGATAATAAATAATAAGATACATATTGTATACTGTGTAGCTTCTAATGAAGATAGTAGTAAATTTAGAATATATCATCATAATTTGATAGATGAAAAATGGAATACACATGTTATATCTGATATAAGCATAAGAGATATTTTAAATCCCTTTTCTATTATTGAATTAGATAACAACATTATTTTGGGCTACTATGATATTGTAGATAATGTAGAACAAATTTTCATAAAAATATATAATCTTTCTAAATTGCAATGGTCAGAGAAATTTCAGCTTACAACAGATAATTCTATGAAAATGTATTTAGATATGATAAGTCATAACAATGACGAAATAGATATATGTTATAGTAATTTAATTGATGGTAATTTTGTAGTTAAATATGAAAAATATAATATAAAGGATGAAGAAATCATAAGAGTAACTGAACACATATTATCAAATCCAGCAAACTGTATGTATCCAACATTCATAAATTGTTATGGTAAGCTATGGAATATATGGATAGAATATAATGGGCTAATGAGTTGCTTTTCAGAGGATGGAGGGTTAAATTGGAGTTATCCTTATTCATGGGAAAATTTTAAAAAAGAAAATTTCGCTAGATATAAATTTTCCACCAATAATTCTTCTGTTATATATGAGTATAGATTTAATTATGGATTTGGTACATATGGCGACAATATTTCTTTTATTGGATTTGGAGATATCGAAAATGCAGTAGAAGTTCCTCTTATAAGTGAGCTTAAAAAAAAAGAATTTGAGCAAAATTCAGCAGAAGTAGAAATTACATCTAGAAAGGATGTGGATGTTATAGGAGACAAGATAAAAGTGGAAAATTCAAAATTTGAGAAAGAAATAGCAGAATTGAAGGAAAAGGTTCAAATGATTGAAGAAGCCATAAAAACTATTACTGAAATATTAGAAAGCAAAATATCTGAAGTTAATAGTCATAATCAAGATGGCAATAAAGATGAAATAATTGCAGCATTAGAAAAAAGAATTGGAGATATTGAACAATTTTTAAATAGAAGGAGAAGGGGATTACTACGATAATAAAATTGGCTTGATAAATCAAGCCAATTTTACTTTTTTGAATAAATATCTTTTTCAAATAATTCTCTAATGGTGTTAATATTATTGGTAATACTTAAAATTAGCATAAGTTTTATGCGAGCTTTTTGACCAGGAAGATTATCACCAAAAATTGCTCCAATATTTCTAAGGTTTTTTCCCCCACCTGGATAGCCATATGTATCTAGCACTCTACCAGTTGGACATCTTGACACTATAACAACAGGAATATTTTTATCTATGCTTCTTTTTATTCCATTAACCATTTCTGGAGGAACATTTCCTCGCCCCATTGCTTCTATTACTATGCCTTTATAACCAGCATCAATACAATAATCAATCAAGTCAGAATTCATTCCAGCAGCACATTTAATCAATGCTACTTTGCTTTCAATAGTATCAGTTTCTATATGATCATGCTTAACTATATCTCTATAAAAAATAACTTCATCGTTATCTACAATTCCTAAAGGACCAAATTCAGGAGACTTAAAAGTATCAAGAGATAAAGTATTAGTTTTTGTTACTTGGGATGCTGCATTTACTTCATTATTCATTACTACTAATACACCTTTATTCATAGCATTTTTTGATATTGCAGTACATATAGCGGCTGATAAATTGCTGGGACCATCATATCCTAATTCAGAGGAATTTCGCATTGCTCCTACTACAACTACTGGCTTTTCGGACTTTATAGTTAAATCTAGTAAATAAGCAGTTTCCTCAAGAGTATCTGTACCATGAGTTATTACAACACCGTTAATGTCATCTCTTTCTACAGTTTTTTGAACAAGTTTAGATAATTCCAACATCATATCAGGAGTCATATGAGGACCTGGATATTCTCCATAATTAATTATTTCAATTTCTGTGAATTTTTCTATATTTGTAACCATTGCCATAATTTCTTCACTTGATAGAGCTGGAATAGCTGCATTTATTCTAGGATCAACTTTCATAGATATTGTACCGCCAGTAAAAATTACTGCTACTTTATTATTCACAATTACCACCCCCATAAATGGAACTAAACAATAAACAGACATTTTAAAAATGAAAATACTAAATTCTACAAATTATTTTAACATAAAAGAGAAACATATAAAAAATAAATGTAATTATATTAATAATTACATAAAATTTAGAGGTTGTTTATATATTTTTAATTACTAAATAAGGTAAAAATTTACATATAAACAAAAAGACCCCTACAAAGGGGTCTTTTTGTGCGTTCCTACACGTTTAGGAAGCAAAGTAAATCGTTCTGTTCAAAAGGGGTATTGGGAATAGAGATCTTATTTGAGGTTACCAGGGGGATAACCACAAAACAGATTATAACAAATTACGACACACTTTGCAATACTTTTTAGAATTATTTCAAAAAAATATATCGAAAAATTTTACTTTACTGTTAACATGCTTTTATCTTAAAAAAATTTTTTATATAATAGTAACAGTCCAAATTACTTGCTATTAGAATGAATTTTTTATTAGATTTAAAAAATGATATCTACCTATAAAAAGTAATAACTTATATAATACTAGATATAGGGACTATCTAGAAATGAGGTGAAGTTATGAATGTTTATTTAGATAATAGTTCTACAACTAGACCAAGAGATGAAGTAATAGAAGAAATGTGTTATATACTAAGGGAACAATATGGAAATCCATCGTCTTTACATAGAATGGGCTTAGAAGTTGAAAAAAAGATAGAGAATTCAAGAAAGATAATATCAGATTTTTTGAGATGTAATAAAGATGAAATCTTTTTTACTGCAGGTGGTACTGAGTCAAATAATATTGCAATACAAGGAATTATAAATAAAAATATTAAAAGAGGAGATCACATAATTACCACTAAATATGAACATCCTTCTGTATTAAATATAATTAAGCATTATGAAAGTAAAGGTTTAAAAGTAACATATTTGGATCTAGATGAATATGGTATGATAAATCTAGAGCAGCTAGAAAATAGTATTACTGAAAAAACTATATTAGTGGCTATAATGATGGTAAACAATGAAATAGGTACAATTCTTCCTATTGATTATATCAGTAAAATAGTAAAGAATAAAAATAAGAACATTAAAATCCATGTAGATGGTATTCAGGCCTTTGGCAAACTAGATATAAATGTTAGAAAGTTTAATATTGATACATTTTCTTTCAGCAGTCATAAAGTTCATGGACCAAAGGGAGTTGGAGGATTATATGTAAAAAAGGATATTATTCTTGAACCTATAATTTTTGGAGGGAACCAAGAAAGGGGAATAAGATCTGGCACAGAAAATGTACCAGGAATCATAGGTTTTGGCAAGGCAGTGGAAATTTTAAGAGATAAGTATGTAGATGAGGTAGCACATATAAGAAAAGTAAAAGATTATTTTGCTAATAAAGTTATTGAAAATATAAACAATATAAAAATGAACAGTTTATTAGATGATAGATGTGCACCACATATATTAAATATATCTTTCAAAGGAGTCAGAGGAGAAGTATTACTCCATTATCTAGAAGACAATGGAATATATGTATCAACGGCTTCAGCTTGTTCTTCCCATGGGAAAGGGAAAAGTCATGTACTTAAAGCAATTGGACTTAAAGATGAAGAAATAGAAGGTGCCATAAGATTTAGTTTTTCACATTACAATACGATTGAGGAAATGGATTATGCTGTTAGTAAACTAATACAATCAGTAAAAGATATTAGAAAAATAACTATGAGGTGAGAAAATGGATAGAGTCATAAGTGTTAGCTTTGGTGAAGTAGCTTTAAAGGGACAAAACCGATATTTTTTTGAAGATAAGTTAATTAGAAATATAAAAAACATTTCTAAAGGACTAGGACATATTAAAATATATAAAGAACAGAGTAAAATTTATGTCGAGTCAGGAGAAGAATATCAAGAAGAACTAATAAAGAGACTAAGAAGAATATTTGGAATAGTAAATATAAGTCCTTGTTATAGAATAGAAAAAGATATTGATGAAATAAAAAAGAGTTCCATAAAGATATTAGAAGAGGCAAGAAGCAGAAGAGAAATAAAAACTTTTAAGGTTAATGTAAATAGAGCAGATAAAATGTTTCAGCCTAATTCAGCTGAGTTGGCGAAAGAGATAGGTGCATATATTCTAAAAAATTCAGAGGGATTAAGTGTAGATGTACATAATCCTGATACTTATGTTTATGTAGATATAAGAACTAAATGTTATGTATATACTGACAAAATTAAGGCTTTTGGTGGATTACCAGTAGGTACAAATGGTAAAGGTCTATTACTTTTATCAGGAGGAATAGATAGTCCTGTAGCAGGTTTTTTAATTGCAAAAAGAGGGGTAAAAATAAATGCTGTACACTATCATAGTTATCCTTTTACTAGTGAAAGAGCAGAAGAAAAGGTTAAGACCCTTGCTGAAATATTAGCAAACTATTGTGGAAATATTAAGCTTTATAGTGTTAACCTATTAAATATCCAGAAAGAAATTAATGAAAAATGTCCAGAAGATGAAATGACTATAATTTCAAGAAGATTTATGATGAGAATTGCAGAAAAGATAGCTTTAAAAGAAGAAATGGATGCATTAATTACTGGAGAAAGCTTAGGGCAAGTAGCTAGCCAAACAATAAATGGAATTCATGTTACTAATTCTGCAGTTAATCTGCCTGTATTAAGACCGCTTATAGGGATGGACAAAGTAGAAATAACAGAAATATCGAAAGAAATAGGCACATTTGAAACTTCAATTCTTCCATATGAAGATTGTTGTACAGTTTTTCTTCCTAAACATCCTGTAACAAGACCTAAGCTAGAAGACATTGAAGAATCAGAAAAAGTCTTAGACATTGAAAAACTTGTAAATGAAGCACTTGAAAATATGAAAATATATGAGATAAAACATTAAAATAATATAATAATATATTTATATTAGAAAAATTTGCATTTTTGTAGTATTATAGTAGTATACTTTTATTAAAGCAAAAAATAAAGTAAAGGAGAATATATTTATGAAAAAAGGTTTATTAATACTTGCTATAATACTTGTCATAGTAATTGCTTTTGGTTCATCTATTGCAGGTAGCTATAATAATTTAGTTAAGTTAGACGAAGAGGCTAGTGCTAAATGGGCACAAATAAACAATCAACTACAGAGAAGAGCAGATTTGATACCTAATCTAGTAAATACAGTAAAAGGTTATGCATCTCATGAAGAAGAGGTTCTAGTAGGAATTACGGAGGCTAGAAGTAGACTTGAAACTGCTAAAACTCCAGGAGAATATGCAGAAGCTAACGCTCAACTTACTACTGCTTTAGAAAGGTTAAACGTAGTAGTAGAAGCTTACCCAGAGCTAAAGGCAAATGAAAATTTCATAAGGTTACAAGACGAGTTAGCAGGTACAGAGAACAGAATTGCTGTTGCAAGGATGGATTATAATGAAGCAGCTAAAATTTATAATAATAAAGTAAGATCATTCCCTACAAATATTATTGCAGGAATATTTGGATTTGAGCAAAAGGAATATTTTGAGGTAAGTGAACAAGCTAAAGATGTCCCACAAGTGAATTTTTAGCAGGTGAATTAAATGAAAAAAAGTAGACTTTTCCTTGTTTTTTTCTTAGCTTTTTTTATATTAATTTTTAACAAAAATGTTTATGGGGTGGGATTAGACCTTCCAGAACCCAGCAGGTATTTCTATGTTTATGATGAAGCAAATGTCATAGATAATTATCTAGAAGATTATATTATAAATACTAATGAACAGCTTTACAGTAAAACTGGAGCACAAATAGTAGTTGTTACGTTGAACTCCTTAGATGGAAATAGTGAACAAGAAATAGCTGTACAGCTATTTAGGAAATGGGGTATAGGCAGTAAAGAAAAGAATAATGGAGTTTTAATGCTTATTGCACCTAATGAAAAAAGGTTATGGATAGAAATTGGTTATGGTCTAGAAGGAGCTTTACCTGATGGTAAGGTTGGAGAAATTAGGGATAAATACATTTTTCCTTATTTTAAAGAAAATGATTATAATACTGGTATATTGAAGGGTTTCGATGCCATACTATCTGTAGTATTAGATGAATATAACATAGAGAGCCTTAATAGTTCAGATTCACAAATTGATGGTAATTATGGTTATGATGAAAATTATGATGTAGACATTGGAGTAAATCCTATAATAGTATTAATAGGTATAATAATATTTTTAGTTATAGATTTTAGGTTCTTTGGAGGAATGCTCACAAGGATGCTTATGAGATCTTCTTCAAGAGGAGGCTTTAGCGGAAGAAGTGGAGGCAGAGGTGGTAGAAACCGTGGAGGTGGAGGATCTTCTGGAGGCGGAGGTGCCGGAGGCGGCTGGTAGTGCGTAGATGTAAATTCTACGCTTTTTCTCTTTTTTATTTCTTATGATGTTTAAATTTAGATAATTGTTATAAATTATTATAAAACGGGTAATAATACCTTGTGAAAGCAAATGCAAACTATTTGCATTAAGAATGGGAGGTTGTAAATTGAAACTTAAATCATTTAATAAAGCAATTATCTTTGCAATAGCGCTCATCTTATTACTAAGCGGATGCAGCAATGAAAAATCTATTGAGGAATCAACAGGTAAATTGAAGGTATACGCAAGCTTTTATCCAATATATTTTGCAGCAGAACAGATTGGAGGAGAAAAAATTGAACTATATACTGTAATACCAAATGGTGCTGAACCTCACGATTATGAACCATCTTTAAGAGAAATAGCCGATGTAGAAAATGCTGATGTATTTATTTTTAATGGTGTTAATATGGAACCTTGGGCTGAAAAATTATCTGATAATTTAGTCTCAAAAGGAATTAGAACTATAAATCTAAGTCAGTATGTTGAACTCATAAAGGCCGATGAAGATGAAGAGTCAGAAGATGAGCATAACGAACATACTGACCACAGCCATGGCACATATGACCCTCATATTTGGCTTGACCCTATCAATATGAATAAAATGGCATATCAAATAATGACGGTATTTTCTGAATTGGATTCTAAAAACGAAGATTTTTATAAAAGAAATTATGAAGATTTCGCGAGTAAAATTAGAGAATTGGATCAAGCTTTTAACTCTCAGCTCAAGAATAGAAATAGAGACACAATATTAGTTTCTCATAAGGCTTTTGGATACTTGGCTAAGAGATATGGATTAGAGCAAACTCCTGTAACTGGAATAACACCTTATGAAGAACCTAGTCCTAAAACTCTTGCAAAGCTCATTGATAAAATAAAAGAAGAACAGTTTGAATACATCTTTTTAGAGAGCTTAGCTAGTCCTAAAGTAGTAGAAACATTAGCCAAATCGGGGAATCTTAAAATTTTAGAATTAAACCCTGTTGCTGGACTTACTGAAGAGCAACAGAAGAATAATGAAAACTATTTTACTTTAATGGAAAAGAATCTTGAAAATCTTAAGAAAGCCTTGGTGAAATAAATGAGTAGAGAAATAGTTAAAGTAGAGAATCTAAGTTTTGGATATGAAAAAAGATTAATTTTAGATAATATCAACTTTAAAATTGAACGAAAAGATTATATTGGAATAATTGGACACAATGGCTCTGCTAAGAGCACATTGTTAAAGCTATTAATGGGTTTTCTAAAACCTAATACAGGAAGTATTGAAATATTTGGAACTAGTATAGATAAATTTGAGGAATGGAATAAGATTGGATATCTACCGCAAAATGCGAGAAATTTCAACACAAGGTTTCCTGCTACTGTAGAAGAGGTGGTTGGAAGCAGCTTATATTCAAAGATGAATATATTTAAAACATTAAATAAGAAAATAAAAATGGAAGTTTTAGAAGCATTAAAAGCTGTGAATATGGTTGAATTCAAAGATTCTCTTATAGGTAATCTTTCCGGAGGACAGCAGCAGAGAGTTTTTCTTGCTAGGCTAATTATAAATAGTCCAGAAATAATATTTATGGATGAACCACTAATAGGAGTAGATGCAGAATCCCAGAATATTTTTTTTGAATTAATTGATAAGTTTAATAAAGAGTTAGGTGTAACAGTAGTTATGGTTACACATGATACAAATCCACTTCATAATAGGGCAAATAAAATATTTCGTTTAGATGGTGGTAAAATTACTATATACAATTCAAATAATTAAAACTGATAAAAAAGAAAGGAAGAAAAATTGTGAGTGTTTTTTCATATCCATTTATGCAGCGGGCATTTTTAATAGGTATTATTATAGCAATAATAAGTTCAAGTATGGGACTTTTTTTAGTACTTCGAAGATTTTCAATGGTAGGAGATACTCTTTCTCATAGTGCTTTGGCTGGGGTGGCTATAGGCATGGTTACAGGTGTATATCCTTTATATTCAGCTATAGTTGTTACATTGGCTGCTTCTTTTTTAGTTGAAAGATTGAGAAAAGAATACAAAGAATATGCAGAAATTTCTCTTGCTATAGTGATGGCAGCAGGAATAGGACTAGCTAGCTTGTTAATTAGTATAGGAAAAAATAAAACTATAGGTATTAATAATTATATGTTTGGAAGTATATCTTTAGTTACAGAAGAAGACTTAAGAATAGCTGTTGTACTAGGGATAATTATTATTGCAACATTATTAGTGTTGTTTAGGGCCTTATTTTATATGACTTTTGATGAAATTGATGCTAAATTAAGAGGAATACCAGTGAGTAGATTAAATCTTGTATTTGCAATGCTTGTAGCTATAACTATAACATTATCTATGAGAATTGTCGGAATTTTACTTGTTTCATCTCTGATGACAGTACCAGTTGCTGCAAGTATTCAAATAGCAAAAAGCTTCAGACAAGCATTTATATATACTAATATATTTGGCGTACTTTCAGTCACTCTTGGCTTAATTGCTTCTTTTTATTTAGATGTAGCCCCTGGAGGTTCTATAGTTTTGATTTCTTTAATAATTTTATTTGTAGTTATTCTACTTAAAAATTTTTATAATAAGATTATAAAGAAACAGGTAATGTAATAATGAGAAATGCTTTTTATAGAAATATGAGAATGAAAATTTATTTTATTTTTATAATGGATGAAAAAGTTCTAATTTGATGATTTTGTTTTTAGGATTTTCCTTAATGAGCTTAAATAGATTTCTGAAATCTTTAATTTCATTTGAACGTTTATGCAGCAGCTTAAGAAAAGTATCTTTTTTTAATGCTTTAATAGAAGCTTTTCTTATAGTTATTAGTAAAATTTCTTAATTTTATAAAACATTAATTCAATATGTGGAGATGTGTGAAATGGACAAAATCTATAACATATACGAAAATATACAAGAAAAAGGTTATAAACTTACTGTTCCTAGGAAAGTTATATTAGAGGTTTTAATAGACAATAAAGACTTCTTACTTGAACCTGTAGAAATATTTGAAAAAGTTCTTAAAATCAATAAGAATATTAATTTTTCTACTATATATAGAAATCTCGAAATATTTCTTAATATAGGTATTCTTAGAAGAATAAGTTTAGAGGATGGCAAAAATGGTTATCAAATCATTTTAGATGAAGGCCATACTCACTGCCTGATTTGCAAAAAGTGTGGCAGAGTTGAACCACTTCAAACATGTCCTTTTGAAAAATTGGACATGACTATTTTTGAAACAAAAGGTTTTTTGCCAGAATCACATAAGTTTGAAGTCTATGGACTATGTAAAAATTGCTTATAAAATAAAAAATTAGAGTTTCTAAATAAGAAACTCTTTTTTTATTGTAGAGAATAGTAAAGCTTTATTTTAAAGCTTAATATTTTACAGATTTGCAAATAAAAAATATTTATTAATTCTATTGACTTTTAAAATATATTTTGATTATAATATACTAGTCAGAATTAATAGTTTAGTAATTATAAACAAAAAGTTTAATAAAGAGCTAGTTTAACAAGGAGGATTTTTTGTGAAAATAGGTGAAAAAATCAGACGACTTAGAGTTAAGAGCTCTTTAACTCAAGAGGAGTTAGCAAATAGATGTGAACTCACAAAAGGCTTTATTTCGCAACTTGAAAGAGATCTTACTTCTCCATCTATTGCTACATTAGTAGATATATTAGAGAGTTTAGGAACTAATTTACGAGATTTCTTTAATGAAATAGAGGACGAAAAGATAGTGTTTTCAAAGGATGATATTTTCGTTACTGAAAATGAAGAGTTAAAATATACTTTAAACTGGCTAATTCCTAATGCACAGAAAAATCAAATGGAACCAATACTTTTAGAATTAGAACCAGATGGAAAATCTAAGGAGGATTGCCCACACGAAGGAGAAGAATTCGGTTATGTTCTGTCTGGTACAATTTCTATACACATAGGAAATGAAAAATATAAAGCTAAAAAAGGTGAAAGTTTTTATTTTAAGGCTCATTCAAATCACTATATAAAAAATATTGGGAAATCAAAAGCAAAAGTATTATGGATAAGTACACCACCAAATTTCTAAGCTAGGGGGGTTATAATTGGAGAATAATATTATAATTGATTTAAAAAACATTTCAAAACAATATGATGGGGTAGATGTACTTAAAGATATTAATCTCTATATTAGGAAAAATGAGTTTTTAACCTTACTTGGGCCAAGTGGATGTGGTAAAACTACTACACTTAGAATTATTGGAGGGTTTGAACAACCTTCAACTGGAGATATTATTTTTGAGGGAAAAAGAATAAATGATGTTCCCCCATATAAAAGACAAATAAATACGGTATTTCAAAAATACGCATTATTTCCTCATATGAATGTATTTGAAAATATAGCTTTTGGCCTTAAAATTAAAAAGGTTCCAAAGCATGAGATAAAAGAAAGAGTACAGAGAATACTAAAATTAGTTAACTTAAGTGGCTACGAAAACAGAGATGTTGAATCCTTAAGTGGTGGCCAGCAACAGAGAATAGCTATAGCTAGAGCTTTGGTAAATGAACCTAAAGTATTACTTCTAGATGAGCCCTTAGGTGCTTTAGATTTAAAATTAAGGAAAGATATGCAAATAGAATTAAAAGATATGCAAAAAAGAGTTGGAATTACTTTCATATATGTAACACATGACCAAGAAGAAGCTTTAACTATGTCTGATACAATAATAGTTATGGATAAAGGAAGAATACAGCAGATAGGTACTCCAGAAGATATATATAATGAACCTAAGAATGCATTTGTTGCAGATTTTATTGGAGAAAGTAATATTATAGAAGGCACAATGGTAAGAGATTTATTAGTTGAATTTGCTGATACTAGATTTGTATGTGTTGATAAAGGCTTTGGAGAAAACACTCCTGTAGATATTGTCATAAGACCTGAGGATATTAAAGTTGTACCTGAAGAAGAAGGTATGCTTACTGGAATAGTGACCTCTGTTACATTTAAAGGAGTTCACTATGAAATGTTAGTACAGGAAAAGGACAGAGAATGGATGATACACAGTACAGTAATGGAGCCTGTAGGTTCACACATTGGTATGGTTTTCGAACCCGAAAGTATTCATGTTATGAAAAAGGTGGGTGAGAGATGAAAAAGAATATAGTTTCTTTTCCATATTTAATATGGATGATCATATTTACAGTTTTTCCTCTATTACTGGTATTGTTTTTTAGTTTTACAGAAGGTAATGTTCAAAAAATAAGTGAATTGAGATTTACCTTAGATAACTTTAAAAGATTTATGCAGCCTAATTATATAAATGTATTAGGTCGTTCGGCAGCTCTTGCTTTAGTATCAACTATAATTTGCCTAATATTAGGGTATCCTATGGCTATGATACTAGCAAATATGGAAGAAAAGAAAAGAAAATTTTTGGTGCTTTTATTCATAGTACCCATGTGGATGAATTTTTTACTAAGAACTTATGCTTGGATGACACTTTTAGGAAAACAAGGGCTGATAAATAGATTCTTAGAGTTTTTAGGGTTGCCTACTCTAAATTTGTTATACAATAATGGAGCAGTTATTCTTGGCATGGTTTATAATTTTTTACCTTTTATGGTTCTTCCAATATATACTGTGCTAAGTAAGATAGATAAGAGTATTATAGAGGCGGCAGAGGATTTAGGGTCAAATAGAGTTACTGTTTTTAGAAAAATTATTTTTCCATTGAGTATACCTGGAGTAGTTTCTGGAATAACAATGGTATTTATGCCAGCAGTTAGTACATTTGTTATTTCCAGACTATTAGGTGGAAATAGGTATATGCTTATAGGAAATTTAATAGAGCAACAATTTTTGACAGTATATGATTGGCATTTTGGCTCTGCAATATCTATCATAATGATGATAATGATACTGATTGCTATGGCTTTCATGGAGAAGTTTGATAAAGATAAAGAGGGGGGCAGAATATGGTAGAAAAATGGATAAAGAGATTTTATGCTTTTTTGCTTTATTTATTTCTTTATGCCCCAATAATAGTTTTAATTGTTTATTCTTTTAATAGCTCAAAGTCGAGAGGAAAGTGGGAAGGTTTTACCCTGAAGTGGTATGTAGAGCTATTTAAAGATAGACAAATAATGGAAGCTTTGTATTATACTGTACTAGTGGCCTTTTTAGCTTCCATCATAGCTACAATAATAGGTACACTTGCAGCTATTGGAATACACGACGCTGGACCTGTAAAGAAAAAGCTATTGTTAAATTTGAACTATCTTCCAGTGCTTAATCCAGATATAGTAACTGGAGTTGCACTGATGTCACTGTACATCTTTGTTGGAAAACAAATGGGATTAGTTACTATGCTATTGTCTCACATTACATTTAATGTTCCCTATGTAGTGCTTTCTGTACTGCCAAAATTAAAGCAGTTAAACAAGCACTTAGCAGAAGCAGCTATGGATTTAGGAGCAACACCTTTTTATGCTTTTAGAAAAGTAGTATTACCTGAAATTATGCCTGGAATTGTATCAGGAGCTTTAATTGCGTTTACTATGTCAATAGATGATTTTGTAATAAGCTTCTTTACAACTGGTTCTGGAGTACAAAATCTATCTATAAAGATATTTTCTATGGCAAGAAGAGGATTAAATCCTAAAATAAATGCTCTTTCAACTCTTATGTTTCTAACTGTTTTAATTCTCCTTTTGATTATAAATAGAAAAAGTTCATTAGAGATTAAAGGAAAGGATGATGTGGCTTGAAAAAGGGAATAAAGATATTATCTTTAATTATAGTATTGTTAATGGCTTTAGCTACTGCTGGCTGCAGTAAAGAAGATCAAGTTGTACTTAATGTGTATAACTGGGGAGACTATATTGATGAGTCAGTTATTAAAGAATTTGAAAAAGAATATAACATTAAGGTTAACTATGAAGATTATGCTACTAACGAAGAAATGTATGTAAAAATTAAATCAGGTGGTACAAATTATGATGTTGTTTTTCCTTCTGATTATATGATTGAAAAAATGATTAAAGAAGATTTATTGCTAAAACTTGATATGAACAATATACCTAATTTTGCGAACATAGATGATAGATTTAAAAATTTAGATTTTGACCCTAATAATGAGTACTCAGTACCTTATATGTGGGGAACTTTAGGTATAATTTATAATACAAAAATGGTACAAGAACCTGTAGATAGCTGGGATATTTTATGGGATAGCAAATATGAAGGACAAATATTAATGCTTGATAGTCAAAGAGATTCTATAGGTGTAGCTCTTAAAAAATTAGGATATTCATTGAATACTAGAGATATAAATGAACTAGAGCAAGCAAAAGAAGAACTAATTAAACAAAAGCCTTTACTATTAGCTTATGTAGGTGACGAAGTAAAGGATATGATGATAGGAGAAGAGGCTGCATTAGCTGTTGTTTGGTCTGGAGATGCAGTTTATATGATGTCAGAAAATAAGGATTTAAGATATGTTGTACCAAAGGAAGGTAGCAACTATTGGTTTGATAATATGGTAATTCCAAAAACAAGTCAAAACAAGAAAGAAGCAGAGTTATTTATTAATTTTATGTGCAAACCAGAAATAGGTTTAAAAAATACACAGTACATCGGGTATTCAACTACCAACAAAGAGACAATGAAGCTACTTGATTCAGAAATACTAAACAATGAAGTGGCATATCCTAGTAATGATATAATCAATAATTGTGAGGTATTTTTGGATTTAGGTGATTTCATAAAAGAATACGATAGAGTATGGACTGATATAAAAAGCTAAACCACGGAGTTTCCGTGGTTTTTTTATTAGAAAGTGCTTTTAATGAGAAATATTAATGAAATGATTAAAAATTACGCAAAGGGGTAATAAATAATAAAGTTTATAAGTGCATTTTATTATTTTATTGGGAGGGATTTTATGAGCTTAAAATACATAATTATAGGAAACGGAATTGCTGGATTATCTGCAGCTAGAGAAATTAGAAACTGCGACAGAGAGGGAAGTATAACTATAATTTCATCCGAGGAATACTTAACATATTATAGAGTTAAACTCTCACATTATATTAGCAAATCCTTTGAAGATGATGAGATTTTAGTTAACAAGAAAAACTGGTATGAAGAAAATAATATCGAAGTAATTTTAAATAAAACTGTTGAAAAAATAGATGTAGAAAATAAATCAATAAGACTAAATGACGGTAAAATATTAGGATATGATAAGCTGCTATTAGCCAATGGAAGCACTCCATTTATACCTCCAGTAACTGGAAAGGATAAAGAGGGAGTATTTGCATTACGAACATTGAAAGACCTGAAAACAATAAAGAAATATTTTGACTCATGCAATAATATTACAGTAATTGGTGGTGGGCTTTTAGGACTTGAAGCTGCTTGGGCAATAAAAGAATTAGGGAAAAATGTAAATGTGGTAGAGTTTTTTTCTTATCTTTTACCTAGGCAATTAGATAAAGAGCTAGCGGATATAGTATCCCAAAAATTAACTGATAATGGACTAAGGTTATATTTTGATGCTTCTGCAGAAGAGATATTAGGAGAAACTAAGGTAGAGGGTATTAGGTTAAAAGACAATAGAGAAATAAAGACAGATGCTGTTCTATTTTCAGCAGGCATAAGACCAAATATACATTTAGTAAAGGATACTCCAATTGAATTTGATAGAGGAGTTAAAGTAGACAGTCATTTAAGAACTAATATAGAAGATATATATGCTGCTGGAGACATTGCAGAAGTAAACGGTGTGGTATTAGGACTTTGGACAGCAGCAAATGAACAAGGCAAAATTGCTGGTGCAAATATGGCAGGAGCTAATAAAAAATATAGTTTACCAGAGCCTTTTACCACATTGTCAATTGGAAACATATCTCTCTTCTCTGCCGGAAATATTAAGAATTACACAGATGTCTTAAAACACGACGAACTAGACAATCATTATAGACTCTTTATAACTGATAATAAGTTAACTGGAGGTATTCTTCTTGGAGACTTATCTAGGATGGCTGCTGTAAGAAAAGCAGTAAATAGCAATATGGATATATCACAATATATAAAAGAAGGTCTTAACTGTAAAGATGTAATTATGAAACTTTAGAAAATAAAAAAGGATGAATTTTTATAAAGATATTATTTGAAGAAATATAAAAAAGCAGAAAAGAAGGCATGCGGTACAATAAGCAAGTAAAACTTATTGAGCTTCAGCCTTCTTTTAATTATTGTCAAAAAAGAGGTACTATTTACTAGTTATTCAGTATATTTGAGATATTCATATACATTCATTTAAAATCCAAGGTAGTTTAACTCCAGATATTTCTATTAGCAGATAAGGTTCTTCCATTTTGGGATTGGGACAGAGATTATTATTAATTGAACCTTTTAATATTCTTATTTCAAGCTCTTCTAAATTTAATATTATCTCATCTTTATCCATAGTACCTTTAATTGGGTAATAAACTTCGTATTCTATTTCATTATTCTGTCTATCATATGTTAATGATATAATTTCTATAGGAAATTCTACATCTAAGCCATATTTTTCCAAAAACTTTGAGGTTTTTGGATACTTTTTCTTAAAAGTTTTATAATAATTTCTACAATAAGCACAACCACATTGATTTTCATATTTTAATCTATATTCTTTAGTAGAATCATAGTCGAAATTTATATTTAACTTGCACATCTTTTACACTCCACTATCAGCTTTACTATTCTTCTTTGACTTTTTTCTTGAATTTAGGGAAAATATGTTCATACTTTAAAATTAGTCCGGTAGATAAAGCAGTTATTGGAATAGCAACTATTAATCCAATGCTGCCTACTAGTGCTCTTACAACTTCTGTTGCTATCATATCTAGGTTTAGTATTTTAACTAAAGGAGTTTCATAAGCCATGAAAAGAAGCAGTAGTGGAACAGAACTACCTGTATAGGCTAATATTAGAGTATTAGACATTGTTCCCATGACATCTCTCCCAATATTTAGACCAGAATCTATTAATTTTCTTGGAGTTATTTCAGGATTTATAACCTTCATTTCATACATAGCAGAAGCAATTGACATACCAATATCCATAACTGCACCTAAAGTTCCTATTATGATGCCTGCAAACAAAAGTCCTCTAAAATCAAAGTTAACTTGCTGGGGAATAAACATAAGTAAATTGGCTTCTTCGCTGCTTAGACCAGTTAATTTGACTAAAGAACCAATGATATATGCTAATGTGCCTGCTGAGACAACTCCACCTATAGTACCTATTATAGCAGAGAAGGACTTTATATTTACACCAGCAATTATGATAAAAGTAACTGATGTGATTATTATTGCAGAAACTATTGCTATCCAAATAGGATTGAATCCTTTAAGTATTAAGGGCAGCATAAATTTTAGTACTACTAGAGCTGTAATGCTTAATGACACTACAGACTTAAGTCCTTTGAGTTTGCCAATTAATATCAATAACCCAATAAATATGATTAAAAGTAGAGCTGAATATTTATCTCTTGCAAAATCGGCAATTGCAATAATAGGAGTGCCATTCTCATCTTCTTCAATATCTAAAATTACGTTATCGCCTTTTTTAACAATGATATCAAAAACAGGGTTCCCACTCACATAATTTTCCACAATAAATTCTTGATTTTTATATTTTCCACTAGTAACTTTTATTTTTACTACTTGTTTATCAATATTAAGCTTACCTGTACTATTATCTGTATTCTGCAAATCAGATAATATTTCTATTACTTTCCCTCTAGCATAAAAATATCCAATTTCAGAATTATCATCAAATTCATTCTCAGCAAAATTAAACGAAGAGCACAGTAAAACTATTGTAATTACTAAAAAAAGTATTCTTTTCACTATTATTCCTCCTATGTTTTATAGTAAAAAAACATTGTATATATGTAAAAAATCAATTTAACAGTAAATTTGCATTGCTAAAAATCTCCATATATTCTAGAACTAAAGTTAAAGCTTATAGTTGAGTAGTTGACTTACCTTTTTTCAATGTATTTACAAATATTTATTAAATTATATCATAAATGAACATAAAAGTTTATTTATCCTATTATTATACATAGTATTTGTTCATAAAAATAACTTGAATCTGGTATTAGTATCTGGTACTATTAACATATACTATTAACATATACTATATTAGAGGTGAAAATAGCCATGAGAAAAATTCAAATTGTAACTGATAGTACAGCTTATATTGAAAAAGATGAGTCTATAGAAAAGAACATCAGTATAGTACCTCTTTCTGTTCAATTTTGTGGAAGAGTATTTAAAGAGGGTTTTCCAGGAGAATTTAAGGATTTTTTTGATAGCTTAGAGAATACAAATGAGTTTCCAACAACTTCTCAACCTGCAGTAGGAGATTTTGTTGAGGCTTATGTAAAAGCATTACAAGTAGGAGAAGAAATAATCAGTATAGTAATTTCATCAGAATTAAGTGGAACATATAATAGCGCTAGACTTGCAGCAGATTTAGTAGCTCCAGATAGAATTACTGTAATAGATTCAAAAACATCTGCCGGTAATCTCAAATTACTTGTAAATAGAGCTGTTCAGCTGGCAGAACAGGGGGTATCAAGAAGTGAAATAGAGAAAGAGGTAATAAAACAAAGGGAGAATATGAATGCTAATTTGACAGTAGATACATTGGAATATCTCAAACGTGGTGGGAGGTTATCTAATACGACTGCCTTCATAGGGTCTCTGCTCAATATTAAACCTGTAATAGGGCTAATTGATGGTAAGTTAGTGCCGGTAGGAAAGGAAAGAGGAAAAAAGAAAGCCATGGAAGCAATTATTTCAATGGTTCCAGAAAATGCAGAGAGAATATCAATTGCTCATGTGCAAAATTACGAAGAAGCACTGCAGTATAAAATTGAATTAGAAATGAAATTTCCTAATGCAGTTATAACAATAGATGAGCTAGGACCAGTTATAGGATCCCATTTAGGGCCTAAAGCAATTGGTCTATGTGCAAGTTGGTAAAATTGCTATAGAGTAATAAATAAGCATTGAAGATTAGACAAGATGCCAAAGATTTTGAAGTCAAGTTTCTAAATAGAAATTCAATATAGAAGTTCTTAATATTAAAAGAAAATCACTATATAATATAGTGATTTTTCTATATTTATATGTTATTCTCATATTTAAGGAGGAGGATAAAGTGTCTAAAGCTATAGTATCTCTATCTGAGTGTAGAACTTATAATTATGCTAAAGTTAAAGCATCTATTAAAAATAGTTTTAATAATCTAGGAGGAATAGAAAAATATATAAATAGAGGAGAAACTGTACTTTTAAAGTTAAATCTCTTGATGAAAAAGAGACCAGAAGAAGCTACTACTACTCATCCTGTCTTTGTAAAGGCATTGGCTGAAACGCTTATCGAATATGGTGCTAAGGTAGTTATTGGTGATAGCCCAGGAGGTCCATTTAACGAAAAGACATTGAAGGGAATATATAAGTATTGCGGCATAGAAGATATTGCAAATGAAGTAGGAGCGGAATTAAACTATAATACTAATTCTATAGAAGTTAAAAATGAAAGAGGGAAAATATTAAAAACACTACAAGTTGCTGAAATGGTAACAAAAGTGGATAAAATCATATCAGTATCTAAGTTAAAGACCCATGGGATGATGTTATTTACTGGAGCAGTAAAAAACATGTTTGGTATTATACCAGGGCTGCATAAAGCAGAGTATCATTTTAAAATGCCTAATGTAAAAGACTTTTCTCAAGCGCTGTTAGATATTTGCTTATATGCTAATCCAATACTATCATTTATGGACGGAATAGTAGGTATGGAAGGAGAAGGGCCTTCTGCAGGAGAGCCAAGGGAAATAGGTGTAGTATTAGCTTCTACTTCTCCTTATCATTTAGATGTAGTAGCTACTAAAATAGTGAATATAGATCCGTTAAAAGTACCTACTATTATGAGAGCAGTAGAAAGAAATATAGTAAAAGAAAATTTAGAAGATATAGAGCTTGTTGGAGATAGTATAGATAAATTCAAAGTAAATGACTTTAAAGCTCCAGTTATAAGAAGTGTTCACTTTATAAAAGATGACAAGCCGTATTTTATAAGGGCAATATCAAATAAGTTATTACAGCCAAGGCCAGTATTTAATCATGAAGAATGTATAGGATGCAGAGATTGTGCAAATAACTGTCCTGCAAAAGTTATAGAAATGGTAAATAAGAAGCCGGTAGTTAAATTAGATGGCTGTATAAGATGTTTTTGCTGCCAAGAGCTCTGTCCTAAAAAAGCAATCTACATACATAGGCCAATAATAATGAGGATCATATCAAAGTTGTAGAAATCTAGGATTAAATTATAGGAGAGATTTTAATGTCATATAAGCTTGAAGTCAATTTGCCTCAGAAAACTTATCCCTTATTTATAAAAAAAGACGTTATTAACTATATAGGAAGTGAAATAAGGAAAATTTATAATAATAAAAAAATCACAGTCATAACTGATGAGAATGTGAAAAATTTATATGGTAAAGCGTTAATAGACAATCTTAAAAGCAATGGATATGATGCAAATATCATTTCAGTAAAACCAGGAGAAAAAAGTAAATCAATTGAAGTATTGACATATGTCTATGATAGGCTTTTAGATAACCAAATGACGCGAAAAGACTTGATTATTGCCTTTGGAGGTGGAGTTGTAGGAGACTTGGCAGGATTTGCAGCTGCTACCTTCCTTAGAGGAGTTAAATATGTACAAATACCTACTACTCTAATTGCCCAAATAGACAGCAGTATAGGAGGAAAGGTAGCTGTAAATTTAGAAAGAGGTAAAAATCTAGTAGGAAGTTTTTATCATCCTGAAGCTGTATATATAGATTCAAGTTTATTAAAAACTTTACCCGAAAAATTTCTAAATGACGGAATGGGAGAGGTAATAAAATATGCTTGTATAAAAGATAAGCAGTTGTTTACTAAACTTCAGGAGATTAATATAGATTCAGACTTGTTTTCAATATTAGATGAAATAATTTATAGATGCTGCATCATAAAAAAAGAAATCGTTGAAATTGACGAAAAGGAATCAGGGGACAGAATGCTATTGAACTTTGGCCATACTATGGGCCATGCTGTTGAAAATATTTTTAATTATGAAAGATATACGCATGGTGAAGCTGTAGCCATTGGAATGTACATAATTACAAAAAGAAGTGAAGAACTAGGTTTAACTAAAAAAGGTACAGCTGATGCATTAAAAGACTTGTTAGTTAAATTTAAACTGCCCTTTGAATTACCAGATAATATAAATTCAAATGTTTTGTTAGAAATAATGAATTTAGATAAAAAAAGTGAAAAAGATCATATAAATTTAGTTTTACTCAGTGAAATTGGACATAGTTTTATAAAGAAAGTTCCTAAAGAGGACTTGAGGCAGTATCTATTTAAGTAAACCTATAGATAAATACATTTTGAGAGGAGAACATAAATGCAAAACGTTAGAATAATTCCCTCATCATTAAATGGAAGTATTAATATTCCACCATCAAAGAGCCAAAGCCACAGGGCAATTATATGTGCAGGTTTATCAAAAGGAACTAGCTGTATAGAAAATGTAATTTTTTCAGAGGATATACTTGCTACAATAGAAGGAATGAAAGCCTTTGGTATGGAGGTAGTAAATATATGTACAGATGAAGAAACTAAAAGAAGTAGTATAGTCATAGAGGGAAAAGGGTATATAAAAAAATTAAAAAGAATAATAGACTGTAGGGAATCAGGTTCTACACTGAGGTTTTTAATACCTATTAGCTGCTTAACAGGAGAGAAAATTACATTTATAGGCAAGGGAAAACTTGCAGAACGACCATTAAGTTCTTATTATAAAATATTTAATTCTCAAGGAATCAAGTATTCAAACTGTAATGGCAATCTTCCGCTAACTATAGAAGGGTTGCTTAAGCCTGATAGTTTTAAAATTGAAGGAAATATAAGTTCTCAATTTATTACAGGTCTTATGTTTGCGCTGCCTTTATTATCTGGGGATTCTATAATAGAGATAACAACTAATTTAGAGTCTAAGGGATATGTTGATTTGACTTTAGATATGTTAAATAAATTTTCTATTAGGATAATAAATGATGACTACAAAAAATTTTATATTCCAGGAAATCAGGTATATGTCCCTGTAAATTACAAGGTAGAAGGAGATTTTTCACAGGCAGCATTTTGGATAGTATCAGGAATATTAGGTGGAAATATTTATCTGAAGGATTTAAGTCTTAATTCACTTCAAGGAGATAAGGAAATATTGAATATAGTCACTGAAATGGGAGCTAATATTATATGTGAGGATGACTATATAAAAGTTACAGAATCTAGGACTAAAGGAGCTATAATAGATGCTTCTCAATGTCCAGATTTAGTTCCAGTTTTAGCTGTTCTTGGAGCATTAAGCAAAGGTAGAACTGAAATAATTAATGCACAAAGGGTGAGGATTAAAGAGTCAGATAGACTAAGTGCAATATCTAGTGAACTAAATAAAATAGGTGCTGATATAACAGAAACTGAATATGGACTTATCATAAATGGTGTAGACAGTTTTAGTGGAGGAGTGGTAGATAGCTGGAATGATCATAGAATTGCTATGGCACTAGCAGTTGCATCTATAAGATGTAAGGAGCCTTTAATAATTAGAAATAGTGGTGCAGTAAACAAATCGTATCCAGGATTTTGGCAGGATTTTATCAGATTAGGTGGTGTAATAGATGAGTGGAATGTGGGGTAGCAACCTGAAACTTTCAATATTTGGAGAATCCCATGGAAAAGGAATTGGTGTAGTAATTGATGGGTTACCTGCTGGATTAGAAATAGATTTTGATTTGATAGATAGAGAGATGAGAAGGAGAGCACCAGGAAAAAATAAATTATCAACTCAAAGAAAGGAAACTGATTCTTATGATGTAATAAGCGGGTACTTTAATAACAGAACTACTGGAACTCCCTTATGTGCAGTAATATATAATAGAGATAGTGAATCAAAGGACTATCATAGGATAAAAAACCTTTTAAGACCAAGTCATGCTGATTACACAGGCTATATAAAGTATGAAGGATTTAATGACTATAGAGGTGGGGGACATTTTTCAGGCAGGCTCACAGCCCCTTTGGTATTTGCAGGTAGTATTGCCAAGCAAATTTTAGAAAAGAAAAATATTATTATTGGAAGCCATATTTTAAGTATAGGAAATATTCAGGATGAGTGTTTTGATTTAGTGAATATTGAAGCCCATACTTTAGAAAAGTTAAATATAAAAGATTTTCCAACTATAAATGCTGAAAAGGGAAAAGAAATGGCTGAGCTAATTGAAAAGAGCAGATCAGAAGGAGACTCTGTAGGTGGAATTATAGAAGCAGCAATTGTAAATATTCAAGCTGGATTAGGAGAGCCATTTTTTGATTCGCTAGAAAGCAAGCTTTCTCAATTAATATTTTCTATTCCTGGAGTTAAGGGTATAGAATTTGGAAAGGGATTTGAAATTACAAGACTTAAGGGGTCACAGGCAAATGATCAATACTACATTGAAAATGGAGAAATAAAAACTTATTCTAACAATAATGGCGGCATATTAGGAGGTATAACTAATGGAATGCCTGTAGTATTTAGGGTTGCTGTAAAGCCTACACCTTCTATTGGCTTAAAGCAAAAGACAGTGGATATAGAAAATATGATAAATACTGAAATGGAAATAGGCGGAAGACATGACCCTTGCATAGTGCCTAGAGCAGTACCTGTAGTTGAAGCAGTTTCAGCGCTAGCAATTTTAGATTTGTTAATGGAGCAGGAGGATATTAGATGAAAGAGTTAGAAAAGCTAAGACAGGAAATAGATGAAATAGATAAAGAGATGACAGCACTTTTTGAAAAGAGAATGGAGATTGCGAAAAAGATTGCAGAATATAAGCAAAATAATAATTTACCCATATTCGATGAATCAAGAGAAAAAGAAGTGATAAAAAAGAACATAGAGAAGTTAAACAATAAAGATTTAGCTAATGAGCTGAAAGAATTTTATAGTACTATTTTTAGGTTGAGTAAAGATATTCAGAAAAAGTATATTAAATAAGTACAATAATAGATAACCACAAAATAATAAATAATCATAATAATAGGCTTGATACTTTTAGTATTGTTTTTTTGATTACATATAGCTTGATTTATTAATATAAACTCTTTAAGATAATGTGAGTTTATATATGATATTTAGATGTTTCAACATATCATTTTTTATACTTGTTTATATTTTAGTTTCCTTATACTTAATATTTTTATAGTAAATGATTAAAAAACAATAACTTTAAATAGATTGGTGGGAAGATATTGAGCAACCTAGAGAAAAATATAGTCTTAATTGGAATGCCCGGTTCTGGTAAGACTACTATTGGAAGAATATTAGCTAAAAAACTTGGAACTCGCTTTTATGATAGTGATAAATACATAGAATTGACTACTGGAAAAAGCATTTCAGAAATTTTTCAAGATGGTGAAGAGTTTTTTAGACAGCTCGAAACTAAGGCTTTAAAGGAGCTAGCTGCGAAAATACCTTGTGTAATAGCTACAGGTGGGGGAGCTGTAAAGAATATTCAAAACATAGAAATTCTAAAAAGTAATGGGATAATTATATTCATTAATAGACCACTGGAAAAGATAGCAGAAAAAATTAATACAGAGAAAAGACCTCTTTTAAAAAATAATAAGGAAAATTTATACAAACTCTATGATGAGAGAATAGGGCTATATAAAGAGTATTGTGACTATGAGATTGTAAATGATAAGGCTCTAGATGATACTGTTAATCAAATTATTACAATAATAAATAAACATTAGATATGAAAGCATTATTATTTCTCTTACTGATTAAATATTATTAAATTACATGAAATGAAAACAGGAGATGATATTTTGAGAATTCTTGTTGTAAATGGACCTAATATAAATTTATTAGGAGTTAGAGAGAAAGATATATACGGTAGTACTTCTTATGAAAAACTCTGTGAGGAATTAATGGAAAAAGCAAAGGAACTATTGATTGAACTAGATATAGTTCAAAGCAACGTAGAAGGTGAAATAATTAACTATATACATAATGCTTTAGGGAACTATGATGGAATAATAATTAATCCAGGGGCTTATACTCATTATAGCATAGCTATATATGATGCCATAAAAGCAGTAAATATGCCTACTATAGAAGTACATATAAGCAATATACACAATAGAGAAGAATATAGAAAAAATTCGGTTATTGCTCCAGCATGTATAGGACAAATAAGCGGCTTTGGAGTATATGGATATATATTGGCTCTTGTGGGTATGAAAAATTATTTGAATCAAAATTAAATTAAGAAATTAAGAAACTAAGAAACTGGTATTTCACACTTCAAATGATGAAATATCAGTTTTTTTATACAATAGAAAAGTTTTACTTTAATATTTTACTTTAAAGACTTAAACTAATGAGTTTAAAGTAAATTGCTGAAATCTTTGATTTCATTTGAGTTGTTCATGCAGTAGAACAAGAAAAGCTTTTTATATTATAGTATTACTGTACTATGATTATTGTTAATCACTATACTCAAAGATTTGAGTAACTCTTTATTGTAACTAATGAAGAGTATGTTTTCTAATGAATAAGAAAGTCTTATTTTTTACACTAAAAAGCTTGATTCTATGAGTTTCAATAAAAACTCTATTTTAAATAGAGGCAAAATATTCTTTCAGAGTCTATTCAGTCTGAAGTATTGTTTTTTTAAATAAGGATAGTTTACTTTATCGAAAAACTTAATTGGTATTTAAAAATAAAATTGTATATTATTAATAAGGTAGCTTAGACAAACTACAGGATAATGAGAATCTTGTATATCTTATATATATCTGTATTCATATGATCTTGTCAAAACCTATTTATATTTGTTAAGCAATTGTCAATAGAGCTTTAAAATGTACTTAAAATAGAAGAAATAATTGAGACAAGATTAGTAGCTTGACTACTAATCATTACCCAAGAATGTATTGCAATTTTATAAGTTTTTAAAAATTATATTTAGGGGGAATTAAAAAATGAGACCAGAAGTAATGGCAGAGGTAGAAGCTCTTAGGGGAGTAAACTCAGTAAAAATTAAAGAGGCAAGTGAAGCCGGCAAAAAAGTGGTTGGAATGTACTGTGTGTTTTCACCACAAGAAATTGCAATGGCAGCAGGTGCTATTACAGTGAGCCTTTGTGGTACATCACAAGTTCCTATTGAAGAAGCTGAGAAAGAGCTTCCAAGAAATTTATGCCCACTTATAAAATCAAGCTATGGCTTTGCAATTACTGATAAATGCCCATATTTTTATTTTTCAGATGTTTTAGTGGCAGAAACTACTTGTGATGGAAAGAAAAAAATGTATGAATTAATGGCAAAACTAAAGCCAATGCACATTATGAATCTTCCACAAACAGCTAATTCTGAAGATTCTTTAGAATTATGGAAAAAAGAAATGATATACTTCAAGGAATTCTTAGAAAAACAATTTGATGTAGAGATTACAGAAGAAAAGTTGAGAGATGCAATTAAATTGATGAATAGAGAAAGAAAAGTCATGAGACGTCTACATCAATTAAATGCGCATAAGCCAGCACCATTATCAGGAATGGATATGATGCTAGCTCAATGGTTAAAGGGATTTAATGTCGACAAAGAAGCAGGAATTGAGCTTATAGAAAGGTTAATTAAAGAAGTTGAAGAGAGAATGGAAAAAGGAATCTATGCCTTTGATGAAAAAGCTCCGCGTATTTTATTGACAGGATGTCCAATAGGCAGTGGTTCTGAAAAAGTTCTAAGAATACTTGAAGAATCAGGTGCAAGTGTAGTAGCTTTAGAAAATTGTACGGGTTATAAAGCACTAGATGTGCTTGTAGATGAAGAAAAAGATCCAATAACTGCATTAGCAGAAAAATACTTATCAACTCCATGCTCATGTATGACAAATAATAAAGGAAGACTTGATTTAATAGAAAGGCTTGCAAAAGAATATCAGGTAGATGGTATAGTAGATTTAACTTGGCAAGCATGCCATACTTATAATATTGAATCATTTACTGTTAAGAATTTCGCAAAAGATGTACTAAATCTTCCATTCCTACAAATTGAGACAGACTATTCTGATTCAGATGTAGGGCAAATAAAGGTAAGAGTCGAGGCATTTTTAGAAGGGATAAAATAATCAAAAGAGCAGTAGGCTCTTTTGATTATTTACTTTTTTAGTAATATGAAATTAGCTTTAGCTATAACCTTTGCAGTATGTTATGGAGGAGTGATTAGATGTATAGTGTTGGAATAGATGTAGGCTCTGTAGCAGCTAAAGCTGTAGTATTTGATGGAGAAGGGATCATTGCTAAAGAAATAATCCCTACAGGCTGGAGCCCGAAAGAAACAGGAGAAAAATTATTTAATATGATTACATCAATGGCAGGTATAGAAAAAAGAGAAATTAAATCAATAGTCGGAACTGGCTATGGAAGAGTGGCACTTTCATTTATAGATAAAAAGGTTACAGAAATTACTTGCCATGGCAAGGGAGCGCATTTTATAGACCCTAATATAAGAACAGTAATCGACATCGGCGGACAAGATAGCAAAGTTATTAAGCTTGATGAGAAGGGAAATATAGTAGATTTTCTAATGAATGATAAGTGTGCAGCTGGAACAGGAAGGTTTCTTCAGGTAATGGCTCATGCACTAGAAATAGATGTAAGTGAGCTTTCTCAAATTGGAGAAGGTGCAGTACCTGAAACCATCAGTAGTATGTGTACAGTATTTGCAGAATCAGAAGTGATTAGCCTTATGGCAAGTGGAGCGTCTAAAGAAAGCATAGCGGCAGGTTTGCTGCAGTCTGTATGCAGTAAAACTTATACATTAGTGAGTAAGGTTGGAGTACAGGAAAAAGTATTTTTTTCTGGCGGTGTATCTAAAAACTCTTTATTAAGAAAATTTTTAAGTAATAAGTTAGGCGTAGAAGTATTTTCGTCAGAGCTTTCACAATATTTAGGAGCTATTGGTGCTGCTGTTATTGGGTATAGAGAATAGATGTGTTATTTTGAGATATGAATTAGTAAATACATAATTCATATCTTTTTTTTAGAATTAACTTCTGATTTAGTGGGAAAATAAAAATAATAAAAAAATATAAAAAGGAGCTAATTATTATGGGAAATAGCAAGGATACAAAGAATAATAAGGAAACCATTAAATCACTTAATCAACTACTGCAAGGAGAATACATGGCTTTAGAATCCTTTAATACTTTTATAGCTAAAACTGAAAACCAAGAAATTAAAAAAGCTTTTCAACAGATTCAGGAAAACCATAGAGACAATATAAAGACACTTGCTAATTACATTCAAAACATAGGTGGACAGCCAGAAGAAAATCTAGGACTTAAAGGGAAAATGGCTGATATGAAGATGAATATTGGTTTTGGCACAAATCCTGATCCTAAAGATTTAATAGAGAAAGCTATTGAAGGCGAAACTATGGGAATTAATAAAGCTGAAGAAATACTTAGAGGAGAGTTAGATGACAAGTCAAGGGATATTGCAGGAGAAGTACTTCATAGAGATAGAAGAACTCTTGATCTTTTAAAGAACTTAGAGAAAAATATATTTGCAGCAAAGGAATGATGTCATTCCTTTGCTGCAAACTTAAATCTAAAAACTCAAAGCTGTTTTCAGCGTAATTGTATGTGTAAGTGTATTGATGTAAATACAGCTACTTATATAGAGATACAAACTGTATAGAAATTGGAGAGTTTTCTAATGGGAAATCCTCTGTTTTCAGTAGAAGAGTTCCTTTATTTATTGAATAATTTATACTTGGCTGACTTACACCATTTACAAAAAGAATCTGATAAGACGTTAATTTTGGATTGAGAATTCCTTTATTTCCATACATAACCAATTCATCTGAGTTTGTATAGAGTTTTTTATTTGCTCCTAAAATGTTATATTGGTAAGTTTCTGCTTTTAAAAGTTGATTTTCCCTATCTCTTGCTATTATATACTCAAGTGTAATATGTGCTCCTTTTGGAGGTGCATCTATTGTTGTTAAAGTCAAAAGACCTTTTTCAACAGTATAATTTGCTTCTGGTTGCAATACGCCATTAATGTATAGATTATAATATGAGACTTCATTTGGATCAGGTATTTCCATATTATCAGGTATTTCAATTCTATCAGCATCTGAGTATTCTTTTTTTATTCCATCTGAGATAGTGTTATACTGGAAGCTTTTAGCATTAATAGTTTGACTGTCTTTATAATCAAAGGAACCAGAGATTTCAGCTAGAAGTACATCTACGGTTGAAGAGTTTATAGTTCCTATGTTCCAAATAATCTTATTATCTTGTATAGATACAGTGCCTTTTGTTACTCCAATAATATTAACACAATTTAATTTATCTAAAAATAATGTGTCTGTAACTATGACATTACTAATAGGACCATATCCATTATTATTTACTCGAATTTCAATTCTCCAAGTATTATTGTCATTAGAATTGACTACAGTTGGTCCAGATAATATATATTTTTCAATGTTCAAATTTCCAAATAGGCTATGACAATTTTGATTGTTGTTTTTTAGTGAAGGGACAAGAGTAGAATACTTAGGCTTATAAAATTTGAAATCCATGTTCTCAGCATAGCTTTCACTATGTATAGGTACTAAACCTGGACCATAACTAGGTATAAAGAGCTGTACTTTTCCAACTGCTTTAATGACTGCAAATACACCTACTGAAAAATGTATTTGATTATTTATAATAATAGGTTCTTTTAAAAGCCTTGAACTAGTTTCTACTACAATGTCATAGGAAAATTCATCTATTGACTCTGGCATAAATAAAACTATATCGTTTGGCAAGTCTGGTAAATAACCTTTAATTATATTATCTGATTCAAGTACTACTTCAAAGGGAATCCTTAAAGTAAATTGAACACGCTTGAAATTTGGCCTGCCTTTTATTTTAGATATAATAAGTGTATTTTTAACTATAAAACCTTGCCTAAATATAATTTTTTTAAAATTTTGTGATCCAATTTCTAAGCATATTTTTTCAAAACAACTTCTTTTTTTACATTGAGAATATACTTTGTCTGCTATAATGCAGCTATTTTCAAAGTTATTTATAACTCTAATTGATTTTCCAGAGACAATATCTGATATTATACAATTATTAAAATTGGGATCTTTGCTTAGAGCAATAGCTCTATCTATGGAACGTAAACCTGTGGTTTCAAAAAGACCAAAGACTTCAAAAAAGGCAGTTTTACTTTCACCAGGAAGAAGCTGGTCAATTGTCCATGTTATGAAGTTATGTGAAATAGATATATCTCCTGAAGATAATGAAATATTATTTATAGTTTCAAACTTATCAAACAGGATATGATCTGTAACAATAACATCTTTCATAATTCTATCTGTTAAATTTGTGATTTTTAAAGAAAAACTCCACTTATTATATTTTTTTAAGAAAGCTATGGAAGATTTATTTGCAATAGATTTTTGCAGAAGTAACTGTTTTTTAACAGTATTTTTTGTAGGCAGAACCATTATAGCTATATCTTTTGATGGGCCTGCAAATACTTTGACAGGGAATATGCATATAACAGAAGTACTGCTTAGGTTTCTTTCACCAATTATCGAAAAGGCTCCAACTATATCGACAACTAAATATGCAGAGTCAAATCTATCTAATATACTAATTTCCCAACGTATTTCGTTATTTACAATAGAAATTTTACCTGCTGACTTGCTTATTATATTAATCTTATTAATTCTTTCTATGAATAAGACATCTTTTACAAGTATATCAGCTATATTAAAATCGCTGAGATTAGATACTTTTATTTCCACTCTCCACTGGTAAGTTTTACCTAAATTTATCATAACAGGTCCAGAGGTAATAGTTTTTACAATGTCTAAGCTTTTAAGAACTTGAATTTCTTCACCAGATGCAATATCAGATTTTATAACTCCTATTAAACTATTACCAGTTGCGAAACTTCGACTAATGTAGCTAATTCCATATCCTTTAAAATAACCTTCTATGCTAAAGCTTGCATATGCAGATTCACCTGCATTAAGAGTGCCAATAGTCCAAGTAAGAATATTACCATTTTTAGTAATACTTCCTTGAGAACAAGAAAGATTTTTTGAGTTTGATATAAAATCTAGTAGGATAGTATCTATTAAAACAATATTATTTATTTGAAAACTTTCTATATTACTTATTTTAAAGCTAATATTCCATGTTCCGCTGCTGCCACTGTAAATAGATGTAGGACCAGATATAATGTTTTTTTCAATTCGTAAACAGCACTGATGATTATTATTAACTGTTATATCTAAATCGGTTGTAGGACCAGACAAAATATTTCCAGACGGTATATTGCCTTTTGAAATGACTGAGTTTAAATTACTGACTCTTTCTTCTCTAAAAGTAACAAAAATAATTACAATAGGTGATCCATTTATAGGAATATCTTCAGTTTTTAGTATAAGAATGCCTTCAAATATCTCATAATTTGTTTTTGGTTGAAGTACTCCATTAATGAACAAATCATAATATGAGACTTTGTCAGGATTGAGTATGCCTTTGTTTCCATATTCTAATAGTTCATCTTCGTTAGTATATACTCTCTTTTTCCCATCTGATAAAGCATTGTACTGATATACATCAGCTTCTAAAAGCTTTCTATCCTGCTTATAGGAGTTCAGTTCTTCTGAAAGATTCATAGTCTTTTTTTGTAATTGATTATTTGATTTTAATATATTTGAGCTTGCAAATGATTTTGCTTTATTTTTATCTGATAAACAAGAAATAACTTTGTGAGCCATAATTATCACTCCAGAATAGGTAAAGAGTATATGATTTCCTTTATATTATATGTTGTGAAATATTTTCCGTTCCACATCATAGCATTAGACTCAGCTAACAGTTTTTATTTATTATTCTATATTCATATTACTCAACTGTCTAAAAAAATTAAAGAGAAATTAAATTTTCCATATGTAACATATACATTCAAAAGGATGTGCAGGTGCACATCCTTAAATGTTTTTCTAAGTTATTATTGTTGTATCAGAATCTGAGTCTGGAGCAAAGTTATTTACTATTAAGGTGATTGGTGCACCTGTTGGAATTGTATCTGCATCAGAAATTTCGACTTCTGAACCATCTGGACTAACTGTAAATAAACTTGACTGCTGTAGTACACCGTTAATAAATAGTAAATAGTATCCATTATTTGGAGCTGCAGTTGTTAAGCTTCCTACTACATTGTTTCCATCATCGTCTATAAATTGCTCAGCTGGGATAACTAGAGTATTTCCTACTCTATCATCATCTCTTACCATATAAAAGTATTTTTCAACTTCTGGATTTATTTCAGTTGTTGTAGTTGTAGTAGCTTCTATTACTAGTTTAAAAAGGGTTGCGGCCATATTTTTACCTCCTTACTGGGTTCTAATGTAGTATATTAATCTTTAACTTATTTTGCTACAGAAATTATGGACAATTTTATAAAAAAATGAATAAAAGAGGAAGAAAGAATTAATGTGAATTTTTGCTTGCATTAATTTTATAAAAATCAAGGAACAGTTAAGTTTATAAGTTTTTATTTGACTAAAAATCTAAATAGTATAAAATGTAGAATAGAAAAGTAGTTAGGAGCTGAAGAAATGGCATGAAAATTAAATATCCTAAAGAAGTTGAAATCATATTCGAGAGGCTAAAAAGCAGCGGATATTCTAGGTACATTGTAGGAGGATGTGTAAGAGATATTTTACTAGGCAAAGAACCCTTTGATTGGGATATATGTACAGATGCAAAACCAAAGGATATACTAAGGATTTTTGAAGATTTTACCACTATACCTACAGGTTTAAAACATGGAACTATAACAGTAGTGGTGAATAATAGAAACTTTGAAATTACAACGTTTAGAACTGATAAGGACTATGTAGATAATAGAAGGCCTAGAGACGTAGAATTCACTACTGATATTTATGAAGATTTAAAACGCAGAGATTTTACTATAAATGCTCTTGCATACAATGAAATTGATGGATTAATTGATTGCTTTAATGGACGAAGCGACTTGAATAATAAGATAATTAGAACTGTAGGTAATCCTAATGAGAGATTTAATGAGGATGCGTTGAGGATTATAAGAGGAGTAAGGTTTTCTGCTCAATTAGGCTTTGAAATTGAAGAAAACACTGCTTTAGCTATGATAGAGAATAGAGAACTCCTTAATAATCTGAGCAAGGAGAGAATAAGAGAAGAGTTGGTTAAAATACTTTTGACAGATAGACCATCTTATGGAATTAGGGTATTAGTTTCACTTAAACTGATGGAATATATAATGCCTGAAATCCTTGAATGTGTTGGTTTTGAACAGAAGAATTCCAATCATCATAAGGATGTTTTTGAACATATAATGGAGGTACTTGATAATACGGAGAAAGATATCATTTTAAGACTCGCAGCACTTTTTCATGATATTGGAAAGCCGAAGTGCTTTACAGTAGATGAAAATGGACAGGGACACTTTTACGGACACCATAAGATAAGTGCAGAAATGTCAGAAGAGATTTTAACAAGGCTTAAATTCGACAATAAGACAATAGATACTGTAAGAATTCTAGTCAATGAACATATGTTTAGGTATGGTTCTTTGAACAAGAAAAGAATTAAGAAGTTCATAAATAAAGTAGGTATAGATAATTTAGACAGACTTTTTAAGCTTCAGATTGCAGATATAAGAGGTTCTGCACCTCCACATGATTTTACACATGTAGAGTATCTGAAAAATGAGTGCATTAGAATAATCAGTGAAAAGGAACCTATGACTGTAAAAGATTTAAATATCAGTGGATATGATATAATGAATTTAGGAGTAGCTCAAGGTAAGGAAATAGGGAATATACTTAATTATTTATTAGAGATTGTACTAGAGAGCCCTGAGTTAAATGAAAAAGAGATCTTAGTAGATTTAGTAAAACAAAAATTAAAATGTACAAATTAAAGGAGAACTAGATTATGACAGTATCTAATTTTTTAAGCAACTTTTCAAATATGGAAATAGCATTTGCAGTTTATAGAATTGCAATTAGCCTTATTTCGTTTATCATAGTAGGAATTGATAAATTGAAATCTAAAAAGGGAGATTGGAGAGTCAGAGAGGCTACTTTAATTATATTAGCCTTTCTTGGAGGAGCTATTGGTGTATTGATTGGAATGGTGTTTTTTAATCATAAAACAAAAAAACAAAAGTTTTATATTGGTATTCCTGCTATTTACATATTAAATAGAATTATGACTACAATAATAACAGTGTACTTAAATAAATAATCATTTGATTTTAGGAGAGATTCTATGGAAGATATGAATTTGTTAATAGAAGATATATTTCAAAACGAGAAGCTTATTTATGCAGTACTCAGTAATCTAAAAAAGAAAAGTGAAGCTACCTTCAAAAAGGTAAATGTTAAGCCAGTATTAATAAAAAATGATAAGAAATTTCAATTCACATATGAATATGAAAACAAGGTTATTCATAAAAACTTAAATTCTATTGAAGCTATTCAGGAGGCTAATAATCTTTTAAGTGAATATTTTAGACAGGCAATGCTTTTTACAATAGAGGCAGATTATCAAATTTTGATCAGTAAAAAAGGTAAAGCTACAATATTAAAGAAGAAGCCTACAAAAGAAAGCATAGACTTAAGCCATAATAGAAAGAAGACCTATATTATTGAGGAAGGAAAACCAAATGATTTTCTTTTGAGACTTGGTGTAATGAATGAAAATGGAAAGGTTTTTTCAAAGAAATATGATAAGTTTAGACAGATCAATAGATTTTTAGAAATGGTTGCAGATGTTATACCTAAAATAAAGACCGATAAAGTACTAAATATTGTTGACTTTGGATGTGGAAAGTCATACTTAACCTTTGCTCTGTATCATTATTTAGTAGATATTCTTAAGCTTGATGTAAATATTATTGGATTAGACTTAAAACTTGATGTTATCAATTTTTGTAATGAAGTAGCATGCGACTTAAATTATGATAGATTGAAGTTTATTCACGGTGACATCAAGGATTATAAAGAATTAGATAAGGTAGACATGGTAGTTACACTGCATGCTTGTGATACAGCTACAGATGCGGCCATTGCAAAAGCTGTGAACTGGGATGCACAAGCCATATTATCAGTACCCTGTTGCCAGCATGAATTATTTGATATTATACATAATCCTATTATGATTCCTATGGAGAAGCACGGAATTATAAAAGAAAAACTTTCATCTCTAGTAACAGATAGTATTAGAGCAAACATTTTAGAAATATTAGGCTATTCGACACAATTATTGGAGTTTATAGACATGGAACATACTCCTAAAAATATACTTATAAGAGCAATAAAAACTGATAACCCTAATAAAGATGCTGTAAAACAGTATTTAGATTTTAAAAAGTTTTGGGGCATAGAGGAGCTTTATATAGAAAAAGCACTAGAAGAGAAATTAAAGGGAATAAAAGGTTTCAGCTCATAGATTTTTATATGATTTAAATCGATTAAGTATGAAGAATAAGACATTCTAGATAATTATATCTAGGATGTCTTTTTTTCTAACACAATAATTCATTTACTTACCTTAATTTTTCAGCTTTTACTTTTTCGAACTTTTCCTTATACTTAAAAAGATGCTAAAAATCCAAAGGAAATAAAGAAGAAAGGTTAAAAATATCCCAAAAATTCCAAAGAAAAAATTCTTTAATTGTAGAGGTTAATTATTTCTATAGCGTAAATCTAAATAAGGCAAGAGTGTAAGTTCACTATATATTACTATGAAAAAATCATATTATTAAGTATTTTAAATATCTATAGTTTTGTTTCAAGAAATAGAAATATTCAATTTCAAATTTTACTATAAAAGTGTTAACTTATAATTTGATGTGAATAAAATGTAAAGAATGAAAACTTGTCTTTTATAAATCATATTTTTATGAGTAAAGTGCCTTACATAATGAGGTGTTAATATGCGAATAAGACTAGAGAATATTTCAAAAAAATTTGATACGGTATATGCAGTGAAAAACTTGAACATAACTATTGAGGATGGAGAGCTAGTTTCCATACTAGGCCCTAGTGGTTGTGGGAAGAGCACTACTCTATTTTTAATAGCAGGGTTATATAAATTATCCTCTGGGGATATTTTTTTTGACGATAAAAAGGTAAATGAAGTAGAAGCAGAAGACAGAGAAATAGGGATGGTATTTCAAAACTATGCGCTGTATCCTCATATGACAGTTTTAAAGAATATAATGTTTCCGCTAAGAATGAAAA
>ENA-OWOZ01000459-OWOZ01000459.1-bioreactor-metagenome-genome-assembly--contig:-NODE-459-length-52182-cov-8.101065_pt1 | contig 52182 bp, 44 predicted proteins | sample MGYA00238140_ERZ651804 | MGnify/ENA primary metagenome ERZ651804 (study PRJEB26910, sample SAMN07631232) | bioreactor metagenome | isolation source: Switchgrass digestor | place: USA: Dartmouth...
CTTTTTCTGCGAAGATCTCGTCAATTTTCAGTTGCACAACCCGGTTTATTGTGCGATAATTATTACCGGTAATTTTGTATTTCACAAATTCATTTTACCAAAAGAAAGAAGCCTTGGCGACTGCTTTTCGCAGTTTTTACTGCTTACAGTTCCAAGGCTTCTTCCTTTTTCAGGGCTCTATTTTGCTACAGCCCCTGTTTTGTTAACTGCTATAATATGAACCAGAAATCACAATGAAAATCATTTATATTGGCTCAAAAGCCAGTCCATAATACCAAACTCGTTATTGTAAACGGGAACCCATGAGGCGTGATTTTGGCTAAACAGAACATTATACGGGACGTCGGGATCAGTTGCGATGCCGTACTTTTGAAGGTCTTCGGGTGAGAACAGTGTCAGTCTTGCATGGTTGTTGCCGGCATCTCTAAGTTTCATGATTCCGTCCACTATGTACTTGTGACGATAAATCGTATGATCTACATAAGCAGTGGCGATCCAAATCTTTGTGTTGACCAGGCTGCAGAGGATATCGTAAGTTTCGGGAGTCATCGTAGGACAGATCGGAACTGCGGCGGCAAACAAATCACTTCCTACAGACAATACACGCAGGGTTCCTCCCCCACCCATGGATAGACCTGTGACATATACCCTGTTCGGGTTTACTTTGCCCGCCTTGATCATGTCACGTATGATGTCGCAAATGTTGGCAAGATATTTGCGGTGCCAGCCTGTTTCGCCTTTCATGTTGCTCTCTGCGAAAGTCCTTGGCATCTTGACCTGACCGGTAAGCGGGTTAAGCAGTCCCCTTGGAGCTTGCGGGGCCATTACATATACGTCAGGATAGTCCTCGGCTATGCGTGCGGCTCCAAGTGTGCCGACCATCTGCAGCCAGTTGTCAGTACCGCATTCACCGCCTCCGTGGAGGAAGAGGACGAGCGGGCGGGGACCTGCTGCTTCGGGCGAATACAGGCGATACAGTACGCCGTTTTCATTCCTTGCTTCGAATTTGTCCGCCCATTCGGTCTTTACTTCGGTGACATCCTCATTGGTAAAGTTGATCGCCGCAGCAGTGCCAGTGCCTTTCAGATGGAGGCCGCGGAAGCTGACAGGCTCCGTTTCCAGGCGAACTCCGCCCGGAATATCGACGACATTCAGAACTTTAGCTGCGTTCTCGCGGACCGTGTTCCATACTTTCACGTCAATTGTGAAGTCTGAGGCAGAGATCTTGCTTGCCTGAAGTCCGCTTTCGGGGCTCACGACATCGAATGCGTAAGCGACCCAGCCTTCATTTGCAACCTTTGTGTACGCAACAATGTTCATACTATCACCTTTCTATATAAATAATTTTTATAATTATCTACACCAATAACAGCGCATGAGAAATAGAGTCCTTAGCGCCGAAATAGAACCGGATCAGATCGATGATGCTGTGGAATCGTATTTTATCAGATCTCTACGCTGAAATGATAAAATATCAGCAAACTTATAATCATTATAAATAATTGCCGATAAATATGCAATGAAAATGCTTTTCTTATCTCTAAAATGTAATATAATTAACATATCTACGTACGAAGTGTTATGTCATTATTCGCCTTCGAATTATGATGGACAAGACCTATACATATGTAACCGGAACTATATACAGACTTACATAACGGAGATCATCTCGATCAAGGAGAGTTAACAAATGAATAAAACGAATTTGAGTATTTCCGGGGACAAGTTCCTTATAAACGGGAAACTTGTATACGATGAGATTGGCGCACCTGAGAACATGCGCGGCTTACTGATGAACGCAAGGTTCATACAGGGAGTATTTGACGATAAAATCGACAGGACGCGCTTCAACAGGTTCGGGCGTGTCTTTAATCCTGAAAAGAACACCGACGACCTTATAGCGGCGCTCCCCGAGTGGTATGCAATGGGGTTGAGAGCATTTACCGTCGGTTTTCAGGGCGGCGGGCCATGCTTTACAATGATGCAGGATGAGATCGACAACAACCCATTTACGGAAGATGGGCTTAGTATAGACCCTAAGTATCTTGCCCGTATGACACGTATCCTTAATGCGGCGGACGAGATAGGAATGGTGGTAATAGTATCACTGTTCTATTGCAGACAGATACACAGATTGAATGGAGCTGTCGCTATTATGAATGCAGTCAGGACCGCATCGAGATTCCTGCGTGAGGGCGGCTGGAAGAATGTGATATTGGAAGTCGCGAATGAATATACCGTAGAGCCTTTTGCCGTAGCGCCTATCGTCAATCAACCTCAAGGCATGGTTGCCCTGATTGATATAGCACGGCGTGAAAGCGGCTTGCCGGTGGGAAGCAGCGCCGGTGGCGGCCTGGTGGGTGAAGAGGTTGCGAGAGCCAGCGATGTCGTCCTTATACACGGCAACGGCATGACCCGCCAGCAGATGGTCAACTGCATCAATAAGGCAAGGAGGTTTGCGCCGGGAAAACCCGTCCTCTGCAACGAGGATTCGCAGGCACTTAGCAACATGCAGGCACATATCGATATGGGGGTATCGTGGGGTTATTATAACAACATGACAAAGCAGGAGCCGCCCACCGACTGGAGCATCATAAATGGTGAGGACCGGTTCTTTGCGTGGCGCATGGCACATAGTCTTGGCCTTGATCCGGAACCGATCCCAGAGGAAGAGCAGATAATGCTTGTAGGACTTGAGAATAATGAAATGACAGACGGTAAGTGCTGGCCTCGGGTGGCTGCCCTTTATCCTGAGAAGATCGACTTCGTTGACTTCTATCGGGATAATGAGCATCTCGGCCGGTGTTATGATGATCCGTTTACGCTCGGATATATTGCGAATTGGCTGCAGGCACCGTGCATGAAAGCTGCAGGTGAATGGGAAGCCGTGATCCATATGAGGGATGGCAGTATCATTAGAAGGACCAAAAGTGTCAGGGATGTCGGTTCGATATAATAATACAGAAACCGGTAAGAAGCTCTTGAAGAAATTGCAATATAAGTTACGGTCATTTGAAAGGTATTGTGGAGTACCGTACATGGTGCAGTATACGGCCATGTAAAACAAGTAATTATTTGGCCGTTCTTCGGCTTGACACCGAATCGGCACGATGCTAAAATCGGTAGATAATTACCGCTGCCGTTTCCGACGTACATAATTTACGCACGTGTCTATAGGCACAGGGAGAATTTTTAACAGGGATGGTGCAGGACAAAGATATATAAGGCAAAGGATCTGATACTTGTCTTATTTTTGTTGAGAAATATGAAGGTCAAAAAAATAGGAAGCATTTTTATACTGGTTATTGCCGCCCTGATCTGGGGCGTTGCTTTTGTAGCCCAAAGTGTCGGATTAGAGTATGTAGGCCCGTTTACCCTAAATGCCACGAGGTTTGCTTTAGGCGGGATCGTACTTATTCCAGTCATATTTGCAATGGACAGGATATCGGGAAAATCGCCTTCCCTCTGGGGATCGGAGGACAGGAATGACCGGCGGACCCTCCTGAAAGGTGGCGTGCTATGCGGGTTGGCACTGTCAATAGCGACCGCGCTGCAGCAGATCGGATTAGGCTATACATCGGTCGGCAAAGCAGGGTTTATCACTGCGTTTTACATAATAGTTGTTCCGCTGCTGGGACTATTGACAGGTAAACGTGTTTCCGTTCTGGTATGGGCAAGTGTCATTATTGCAATGGTCGGAATGTATTTCTTGTGTGTTAATGAGGATTTCACTGTCAACATAGCCGATCTTCTGATATTGCTCTGCGCATTGGTATTCTCTATACATATCCTTATAGTGGATCACTTTGCCCCCAAGGTAGACGGTGTACGGTTGTCATGCATACAGTTTTTTGTATGCGCCGCCGTAAATGCGATACCGATGTTTCTCACCGAGACGCCTGATATAAAGGTTATATTGTCAGCATGGAAACCTATTGCTTATACAGGCGTGTTATCGAGCGGTGTGGCATATACCTTGCAGATAGTGGGGCAAAAGAACACACATCCGGTCGTTGCCTCGCTGATTTTCAGCCTTGAAGCTGTTTTTGCGGCGCTTGCGGGATGGCTGATACTTAGACAGAATCTCTCAGCGCGCGAACTGCTGGGGTCTTTGCTCGTGTTTGCAGCGATCATACTCTCCCAGCTTAAGAAGCCTGAAGGCGGGAAGCAAAGAAAGCAAAGTGAAGCGGAAATTATTCAGGCTAGTACAGAAGATGTTCTGAATAGTTGAAAGAAGCAAACATAAGCTTTATTGTCCTCTCCGAAAGCCCAAGCAAAGGCTCTGATTCAGGAAAGGCTTTTGGGGCTAAGCAGACAATTATTATAAGGTCAATTATTATAAGTAATAAGACAGTAAAAAGAGGGTAGTAAGAGATCAACAAACTCTGCCAGTACAATGACACTATTCAATGACAAAATGCTATCCCAAAGGCAAGTAAGCCCAAAGGATAGCATTTTTACATCAGGACGCTGGACAATCTAACCTTAACTTCCAGTATGGAGGAATTCCCGGTAACGTTGTAGGTTCATGTTGTCTGCTTATATTCTTTCGAACACGCAAGATATATAAACGCGTCGTTTGGACTGTCGGACAGGCGAAACTTTATGGTTATCTTGACATCCCGCTGCAGTATCTCCTGGTAATCAGGGCGGTTGAATATCTGAAGCATGATCTTGTCAAATGTTTGCCGGTCAGTGAAGTATTCGATATCACCTGCTGCTTCATAAACGGCTCTACCGTTTTTGCTGAGGTTGCTGCTGCCCCTTGGCTCGGACAGGTCTTCTTCCTGCAATGCAAAGCCGTCGAACTGAGCAGTAAACACTCCATCGGCATCCCTGGATATGTCAGTCAGCCTGTAATAATACGATCCCAGTAAGTCATACCCTTTTGGTATATAGCCTTCGCCGGTGTAGCTGAACATATCCGTTTCCTGATGAGTATGTTCAAACTCCGGGAAGAAGCGCTGCAGCGTTTTTTCAACTGATTCCTCAGACATGAAGTATTCGCCGTTATCTTTCCTGACAGGGTTTGAAAACTCAAACGCAAATACGAGAAAATCATCCCAATCCGGGGCTTTGCCCTCCTCGAAGGGGGGAAGGAGCCTCAACTCGTTGACATGGTTGTTCTTATCATAGCTTCTGCTGTAGTAATCATAGAACAGCCTGATAAGCTCTTCGTTTACCCTTGGATCATCGGTCGCTGACAGGGCCTCTTTCAGAGCTTTTACGGCGCCGATGCCGTCGGCACTATATTCCTCGTCAGTCTGCTGCTGATTGCTTGGCATGGGGCTTTCGGGCGGCGCAGGTGTTTCATCCGGCGGTGCCGATGTTTCGACCGGAGATGCCGAAGGTATTGGCGTAGGTTCGATAGTAACGGAAGGAGCCGGACTTGTCCCGGGAAATTTGTTGCAGCCTGAGACGACCAGCAGCAATACGATGAGCAGCAATATTATCTTATTTCTCATGTTTCCTCCTGATGCTGTGCCGAAATACGTATTTCTTAACACATTTCTTATAACTGCTTCTATTTTGCACAGCGTATAAAGATAATAAACAGCCAGGGCTCAGTTGTGTTAGCTATTAAAAGCACCACCCGTTGAGGGTGGTGTTTGAATGTTCCTTACCATCCTGCGGGCGGGTAGAGACCGGATCGGTCCCGTATTACCCAGCCGTGTCCGCGCCGGACAAAGGTTCCGATGGCTACCTGTATGTTCTCCGATGCGGAAGGGTCGTCGTAACTTCGCGGCGAATCAATGACCGGAACGAACTTCGCAGTGGGTTCTCCCAGGGAAGTCCTTGAAATTGAATATATGGAATCGTAGACGGTCGATGACACCTCGGAGTCGGTTCCGATATCGGTATAGATCCTGTCGGCGATACCGTAGAGCGAAGTCGCGTCATGTCCCAACGCTTCGTCGGTACCCTCAAGGATCGTGCTGGATGACAGGCTGATCGAAAGCAAAACGTTTTTCCCGGCAAGTCTTTGAACCAGGTCCTGGGCGAAATTGCTTATCGTCTCAGTCTTCGAAACCGCTTCATATTCACCGTAAGCTATAAGCTGCGGACGGCCTATCGTCGGGAAACAGCAGTTTTCGAGGAGTATTTCATCAAATCCCATATCCGCAAGCTCGACAGCTATATCGGAGACGTAGTCCTGCGCCTCCTGCAGGTAAGGATTCATCCAGCCGTGGTAATCCCTGTCGAGCCATATAACTCCGCTTTGAACCTTTACTGAAGTGGATTGCACCTTGCGCGGCACAAGATTGTCTTTGAACGCCGAGATCCTTGCAACCAGATACAAACCTGCATCCCTGAACTGCTCAACGATCTCCCTGGCATCATGTTCGGCGACATTTGCGCCAGCCTGTACTGCATATTGATTTGCAGATATATAGCCCAGCGTGCCGTCATCATGCTTCATGTCGATTATGACCGAATTTATCACGCCTTTGTCTGCCAGTTGTATGATCCCGGCTGTCGCAACAGGATCCGAGATGTCAGGCAGATATGCCGCGTTCAGTGAAAAGCTCTGCTTCGGCGTAGGTGTCGGAGACGGTTCGGGTGTCTTTTCGGGAGTAGGTGATTCGATCACCAGGTCTGGTTTTGAAGTCGGTGACGGGCTGGGAGAAGGCTCGGGTTCTTTTTTCGCGAAGGGGTTGTGGATCAGGATGCCTTCGGAAGAAAAAACGATGGCATCATTGAGGCCCAGATATAGCAAGGCTAAAGATAACAGCAGAATAAAGACCGCCATGATCACGGGAAAAGCTTTGCTTTTTCGACGCCTCCCCCTATAGGAGCGATATCCCCTTGCCATTTCCAGACCTCCGTGCCGATATATTTCTCTTTATATATATGTTACCCAAAATTGCAACAATTGCAATAGCATTTGCATTTATTGTGCAATTTTGTCGCTGATTACCGGGGTCCGGTCGAGTTTTGAGTCAACTATCAGCTTGCGCGGGCACTTGATCGCACATTCGCCGCATCCGGTGCACTTGTCATAGTCGATATCCGCAAGGTTGTCTGTGACATGGATGGCGTCATACTGACATGTCTTTTCACAGATCTTGCAGCCTATGCAGCCGATATTGCAGATCTTTCTGAGCGACGCGCCTTTCTCATGGGACGAGCAGGCCACGTTGACATCGGCATAATAAGGTACCGGATGTATGACATGCTTCGGACATGTATCGACGCATTTAAGGCAGCCGGTGCACTTTTCGTGGTCGACGACAGCGACTCCGTTCTCGATGTGTATTGCGTCAAACTGGCATGCCTTTACGCAGCTTCCAAGGCCCAGGCAGCCATACTGGCATACTGTGGGGCCGCCGGCTAACTGCATTGCGGCATGGCAGTCGTTTATGCCTTTATAGCTGTATCTTTTCGCCGCGTTGTTTCCGCCGGAGCATTTTACGAATGCCGCAAGGCGTGTATTCCTGGTAAGCTCTACTCCAAGGATTTCCGCAATTGCGCGCGCGCATTCTTCTCCCCCGACCACACAGCCGTTGGCTGGAGCGGTGCCGTCAATGACCGCCTCGGCAAAGGCCGAGCAGCCGGCATATCCGCATCCGCCGCAGTTGGCGCCGGGAAGGACGGCGTTTATAGGTTCCAGCAGAGGGTTTTTCTTGACCTCAAAAACCTTGGAAGCGACAGCAAGCAACAGGCCCAACAATGCTCCCAGAAGGCCGAGAACCAGCACGGCGTATATAATAGCATATAATGTTTCCATATCTATTACTCCAATCTAAAACAGACAAGGGTTGATCGATCAGTCATGGGATGATCAAAATACTTTCAATCCGGAGAAGCCCATGAATGACATGGCCAGAAGGGCAGCCGTTATGAGCGCGATGGGGAAGCCTTCGAATGCTTTGGGTATATCGGAAAACTCAAGCCGCTCGCGGATCGTGGAAAACAGGAGCAGCGCGAGTGAGAAGCCGACAGCCGAAGCAAAACCGTTGACGATCGATTCGATGAATGTGTAACCGGCTTCAACGTTGAGAAGGGCAACGCCCAGGACTGCACAGTTGGTGGTGATGAGCGGGAGATAAATCCCAAGTGCCTGATACAGGGCAGGCACAGCTTTCTGCAGGAACATTTCCACGAATTGGACCAGTGCCGCTATTACCAGTATAAATGCAACGGTCTGCATATATTCCAGTTTAAGCGTGACCAGCAGATACTTGTTGACCAGGTATGTGATAGCGGAAGCTATAGTCATGACAAATATGACAGCCATGCTCATACCAAGGGCCGTGTCCGTTTTCTTTGAGACGCCCAGGAAGGGACAGATCCCCAGGAACTGGACCAGGATGTAGTTTTCGATCAGGATCGCGCTTAGCGCAATTGCAAATAAACTCGTCAGGCTCATGATTTGGATCCCTCGCACTCTTCAGTTTTGGAGTTTTTCCTGTCCCTCAGCATGTTGATCTTCTGCCTTCCGGCCAAAAGGAAGCCGAGCGTCAGAAAACCGCCGACGGGTCTGATCATCAGAGAAGCGGGCTCGATTTTGCCACCGAATGTGAGGTCGAGTTCGAAGGGGGTCCCGCTGAACAGCGTCCCGTTGCCGAGGATCTCACGAATGGTCGACATCATGAGCAGCGCAAATATGAAGCCGAGGCCCATCGTCAGACCGTCGACCGCCGAGCGGAATACTCCGTTCTTTGAAGCAAAAGCCTCGGCGCGCGCAAGGATGATGCAGTTGACGACTATGAGCGGTATGAAGATACCGAGTGCCTCAGAGATATCGGGGAAATAAGCCTGCAGTATCAGATCGACTGCCGTAACAAAGCCGGCGATGATAACGACGTATGATGCGATGCGTATTTGGCTCGGGATCACTTTCCTGAGCAATGATATAACGACATTCGAGCATATCAGGACTATGGTCGTTGAAAGGCCCATACCGACAGCATTTACAACGGAGGTGGTGGTTGCTAGTGTGGCGCACATTCCCAGGACCAGGACCATTATCGGGTTTTGGTCCCAGAGCCCGTCCCTGAACTGTTTCAACGTTTCTTTCATTCGAATGACACCTCCCCGGTGGCGCTTACTTTGATCGAATCAAGGGCAGTCATTACACCTTTGGCTACGGCTCGGGACGTTACGGTGGCTCCCGTGATTGCGTCAATGGTGTTTTCGCCGCCGCCGTTGATCTTTATTTGGCTCGGTTCGGTGTTGACCGTTCCGTTCTCATTTACCGCGAGGTGGTAAATCTCTTTGAACTGGGATAAGAAGTTTTCGTTGGTTGCCTTGGAACCCAGTCCGGGAGTCTCGGTGTGACGTGTTATGGCGACTCCCAGTACACGCTTTACGAATTTTCCGTTTTCATCAGCGACTTCCACTCCGACGATCATATTGATCGGACCGCCATAACCGTCAGGAGCGACTTCGAGGCAGTAAGCGAGCTTACCGTCAGAGCGCTCGAGCGTATAAGCATTGAACGATTCGGAGGTGTATGTCCTGTCCTCCAAAAGCTTGCCGTCAGGGACAAGCGAATTCAAAGCCTTATTCAACGCCTTCATCTGCTGTCCGGCTATTTCGTTTTTGGTAAGCTCGAATACTCCGCCCAGCATAAGAGCGGTTATTGCCGTTATGATGAACAGGGTGAGACCCAGCTTCGCAATGAAGCTGTTGATTCCTTTTGCAGATTTGGTCATGTCATGCACCTACCTTCTTACCCCTGGAGGTGACGCCGTAGCGGCGCGGACGAAACGCCTTGTCAAGCACCCAGGCACAGGCATTCATTATAAGGATGGAGAATGAAACACCCTCCGGATATGAGCCGAAATACCGGATAAAGACGGTTATCAGGCCGCAGCCGATACCGAACAGAGCTCTGCCGCCCTTTGTGACGGGAGAGGTGACATAGTCGGTCGCCATAAAGACGGCACCGAGTATAAGACCTCCGGACAAAACGTTGTAGAGCATCCATTGCAGATTGTTTACACCGCCGCGCGGGAAAATGAATGTAACGACGGCAACCGTTCCGATATAGAACAGGGGGATCCTGGGGCTGATGACCTTGCGCAGGACGAGATAGACACCGCCGATCAGAAGTACTATGGCGGATGTCTCGCCGAGGGTCCCGCCGTGCTGCCCGAGAAGCAGTTCCATCAGTGTATTGTCGGGAAGAGTACCGGACTTCAATGCGGCAAGCGGTGTAGCGGCAGTTACAACATCTGCAGTCTGGCCGATGAGGGGGACCTTCTCGAACACCTTCGGCCAGGTCGACATTGTGGTCGGCCATGAGAGGAGGAAGGCCCTCGCCGCAAGCGCGGGATTCATGAAGTTCTTGCCAAGCCCGCCGTAAAGCTGCTTGACGATAACGATCGCGAAGAACGCGCCGACAACGACCATCCAGTATGGAGCGGATGCCGGCAGGTTGAATGCGATAAGGATTCCGGTCACTACGGCGGACAGATCGCCGATCGTGGTGTGTTTTTTCATGAGCCTGCGATAGAGGAATTCGAATGCTATGCAGGAAGCCACAGATATCAGGGTCAGGATCAGCGCCCGAAAGCCGAAATAGAATACAGATAGCAGCAATGCAGGTGTAAGAGCGATGATGACGTCCAACATCAGGGACCTTGTGTCCTCCGCTATATCGATATGCGGGGAAGAGGATACTTGGAGCTGCTTGTCCATAGCCATGATCAGTTTGCCTCCTTTTTCGACTCGAGCGCTCTTTTGCGCAGCCTTGCCTTGGCCACACGGAAGGTCTGGGTCAGGAACAGCCTGCCGGGGCATGTGTAGGAACAGCAGCCGCACTCAATGCAGTCGGAAACATTCAGCTTTTCCAACTCGTCGAACATATCTTTCTGATAGTACATATGCATATAAATCGGCAGGAGGTTCATCGGGCACACTTTGACGCACCGACCGCAGCGGATGCAGGTCGGGTGTTCCGAATAAACGTCCTCATACTGTGAAAAGGCCAAAAATGCGTTCGTGTTCTTTATAACGGGGATCTCTACATCGGTAAGAGCTACACCCATCATGGGGCCGCCCATTATCAGCTTGAAAGGCTCTTCCCTGTAACCGCCGGCCGCTGCGGCAAGTTCCGAAAGGGGTGTGCCTATCCGGCAAATGATATTTTTCGGGTTGGCTATCGCCGATCCCGACACCGTTACACCGCGTGTTACAAGCGGCATCCCTGTGGTCACGGCGTTGTGGATCGCCGCGCAGGTGTCCTGGTTGAAGACGGCACAGCCCACCGCCGCGGGCAGCTGTCCCGGCGGCACTTCTCTTCCGGTGACAGTGTATATGAGCTGTTTTTCCGCTCCCTGCGGGTATTTGGTCTTCAGCACCTTGATCTTTATCTGAGAAGACTTTTGCGGCAGAGCCTTTTCCAATACCCGAACAGCATCAAGCTTGTTGGACTCGATTGCTATGATCGCGCTGTCGAGACGGTAGATCTTCATCAGCACGCGGATACCGCCGATTATTTCCTCGGGCCGCTCAAGCATCGTGCGGTGACCGGAGGTTATGTACGGTTCGCATTCCGCACAGTTGATGATAAGTGTGTCGACTTTGCCCAATCCGGACTGGATCTTCGCATGCGTCGGGAATGCGGCGCCGCCGAGGCCGACGATCCCTGCTTCGCGTATGATCCTGATCAGTTCATCGGCAGAGAGCGATTCCACCGAACCGTGCGGTCTGACGGATTCATCCAAAGTGTCATTGAAATCGTTCTCAATGACAACCGACATTACCATATTTCCGTTTGGATGCAGGCGCGGTTCGACTGCGACGACCGTGCCTGATACGGATGAGTGGATGGGTGCCGATATTGGCGCGGTGCTTTCACCTATCTTCTGACCAAGCTTGACTTTGTTCCCCTTTGCGACCAACGGCTGACATGGTTGGCCGATATGCATCAGCATGGGGATAACAACCGTGGCTGGTGCGGGAATGGTTTCGAAAGCTTTCTTTCGCGTCAGTTCCTTCTTGTCATCGGGGTGTACCCCACCACGGAAGGTTAGAGCCATGTAATTCACCTACTGATTATGTATTTGTTTGGCGTTAACCACGTTATCATGTTAACAAACAACTATGTTAGCTAGACATGTCAGTCATGTCGGCATTTTTATGCCAGCCATGCCCCGTTAACCACCAAACTCCATTATACATCAAAAAGCGGTTTTTTGTTAATATATATTTTGGAAAATATAAAAAAATATTGCCTTTTCATCGGAAATTGTTATTTTTATGACAATTTCCGACGCCCTTTATTGATGTCGTTAATAAAGTATATATTCAGATTTTATTCATGTTTGCCCGGAGCTGACATTTTTGCCTGTTTTGGAGTACAAATACTCCGCTTAGTTTATTACTGCCTGTATGTCTGTGTCCTTGCTCACAGGCTCAACCGGGATCATCACAAATGTTCGGAAAATATCAATTGTCAGAACCCGGGTCGAAGTTGCTATCGCAATTGATAACAAAACCAACAAAGAGGATTATTAGAGATCATAATGATGCCGCTCATATACTGTCACATAGATCATAAAGATGCAGCCAGGGCCGCCCATCCTTCCGACGTTCTGATCTCCACGATCTTCAGTCCGCTGTCGGTCAATCCTTTCTCTACTTCATGCAGCCTTGGTTCTATGATGCCCGATGCTATGAATATCCCTCCGTCCCTTTCAAGGGCTGCATGGACGAGCGGCGGCAGCTGAAGGATGACATCGGCGACGATGTTTGCCAGGATAATGCGGTACCTGTCAGAAGTCAGTTTATTGAAAAGGTTGTCATCGGTGAGGATATCGCCCACGTAAGTGTGAAATCTGTCCGGGCTGATATTGTTCCTTGCGGCATTCTCGATGGCGACATCGACTGCGTTCGGATCTATATCTACCGCCGCGGCGGAGCTGGCACCCATCAGCATGCCGCAAATGGAAAGGATACCGCTTCCGCATCCCAGGTCCAGCAGCGTGTCACCGTTCCGTATGTGCTTTTCAAGAAGCTCAAGGGCAAGACGGGTCGAGGCGTGTGTGCCTGTTCCGAAGGACATGCCCGGATTGTTGATGAAAACAGCCCGTTCGGCTTCGGGGACGGGTTCCCACTCGGGGACGATCAGCAGCTTGTCGCCGATCGGTGTCGGCTTGTAATACTGCTTCCAGGAGTGTTCCCAATCTCCTTCGTGCACGGTTTTCAGGGATATATCCAGGGTCCCGAAATCGATTTCGGGTATCAGATGAGGCAGATGCGCTATTTCCGCGCGCAATGCGGACAGGGTATCGTGTCCCGAAGGATTGTCTGACAGATAGACTTTGACGGCAGAATTTCCTTTTTTCTGTTCAATGAGAGATTCGTCGACGTAATCCCAGTACTGCGTGTTGTTTTCAAGGAAATCCCGGAAATCGTTCATATCCTCGATCTGCATGCCCTCGATGCCAAGGGCGATTATTATCGCGCAAACGGGGTCTATCCCCTCCGTTGTTGTTTCTATCGTCACTTCGATCCAGTTCATTAAAAGCCTCCTGAATTATATTTGTAAAAATGTGCCAAATTTAATAGGACTATACCGGGATAAAATGGTCAAAATTATTAACTCTTTGACTTTAACATTATATCAAATATGTGTATATTTTACAACATGACAGAGGACGGTCCTTCCATACCGGAGTTTTCTCCAATATGGAAGGACCGTCCCCTGTCATTATATAAAGCTGTTAGGCAAAGGAGGTTTGATTTGATTGGAGAAACGGAGATTCAGCGTTTCTCCATCGGGATGTACGGAGTGGGTGAGGATATTGACCTGTAAGCCGGGCGCATGATCCTGCCGCCGGTCACTATTTCCTCGATCCGATGAGCGCACCAGCCTGCGATACGCGCGATCGCAAAGAGCGGGGTGTAGAGCTCTTCCGGTATACCAAGCATCTTATAGACCAATCCAGAATACATGTCTACGTTTGCGCATATTTTCTTACTGCTCCCTTTGACTTCGGCGAAGATTTCGGGAGTGAGGCGCTCAACGGTATCCATCAGCACAAAATCGTCAAGGTATCCCTTCTTCTCCGCAAGGCTCATGGCATATTTCTTAAGGAGTACCGCGCGCGGATCAGAAATCGTATATACCGCGTGGCCCATGCCGTATACCAGGCCGGTGCGGTCGTTGGCTTCCCTGTTTATGATCTTGCGCAAATAGGCCGCAACCTCTTCCTCGTCCTTCGTGTCGCGGACGTTTCCTTTTATATTATAGAACATCTCCATCACTTTTGCGTTTGCGCCGCCGTGCTTTGGACCCTTCAGGGATCCGATGGCCGCAGATATCGCCGAATATGTATCGGTGCCGGTGGAAGAAAGCACGCGGCATGTAAATGTAGAGTTGTTCCCGCCGCCGTGTTCTGCATGGAGGATCAGCATCAGGTCAAGCAGCAGTGCCTCCTCCGCCGTGAACGAGTTGTCTCTGCGCAGCATGTGCAGAAAGTTTTCCGAGACGGAGAGGTCTTCCTGGGGGATGTGGAGATAGAGCGATTCGCCGTCGAAGAACCTGCGCTTGACGGAATATGCGTCGGCGACGATGACCGGCAGCCTGCCTATGAGCTCGATAGACTGCCTCACTACGTTTTCCAGGGATGTATCATCCGGGTTGGGATCATACGAATACAGTGCCAGGACGCTCCTTGCCAGCTTGTTCATGACGTCCTTGCTTGGAGCCTTTATTATCATATCCTCTGTAAATCCCTGCGGAAGGATGCGCGCAGCCGACAGAACGGTGTCAAAGCGGTGGAGCTGCTCCCTTGTGGGGAGCTGACCGAGCAGAAGCAGATACGCGACTTCTTCATAGCCGAAAGTCCCGTTTTGGGCGTGGGCTTCGACGATCTCTTCGACGTCTATCCCCCTGTAGTACAGTTTGCCCGGGATCGGCTGCTGGACACCGTCCACCATGACATATCCCTGGACGCTGCCGATACGCGTGATGCCTGCCAGCACGCCGGAACCGTCGGCGTTTCGCAGCCCGCGCTTAACATTGTGGTTCTCAAAATAATCCGGGGTGATATGGTACTGTTCTGTAAGATGCGAGCATAGACTTTTAACGTAGCCGGACAAGATGCTGTCGTTGCGATGCATTTTATATCACCCGAACTTTCAAAATTGATATGTGTGTTATGCCATATTATCTCTTTAGTCCATGAAAGTCAAGGCAAATTATATAAAATAAATATTGTCAAATACATGCAAAATATCGTTATAATGCACAACAACGTATTGTTTACGGCATTTTTATCAGTGTTATATCAATATGCCGGAGTTTATTTTCTCAACGGACTGTTTTTATACAACAATATACGAATGAAATATGCGAAATAGAATCTTGCAAAACAAAAATGTAATACAGATACGGTGTCAGTATTGAAGACGGAGGAGCCTATGAAAAGGATCGCATTGATAACGCTCGTGCTGGTTCTTATAATATTTATCCTTCCACTGATGGTCGTCGGCGGAAAGTCTGCCGATATCCAACCGGACGACGGCGAGGTGAAAAGGCCCGACGATGCCATAGAAGCGGCGGGACCGACGAAGATTGAGGACAAGGAATCGAAAGCACCTTCTGAAGACGGGGGACAGAGCGTGGGGACTGCTCCCTTGTACGATGACGAAGTGATGGTCCGCGTGTCGCATAACGGAAAGATCATGTCCATGTCGCTTAGAAGCTACCTTCTAGGCGTCGTGGCCGCGGAAATGCCTGCCTACTATCCCCTGGAAGCCTTGAAAGCGCAGGCCGTTGCCGCGAGGACATATACATATAGCCGAATGATCGCCGCAAAGGCCGGAAAGCAGGCACACAACGGCGCTGACGTATGTACCGACCCGGCACACTGCAAAGCCTACATTGATTGGGAAGAAAGGCAGGCCGAATGGGAGGATGCCGGAAGGAGCGACTACAGTGAGAAGATAGTCAGTGCGGTCGACAGTACGTCGGGAGAAATCATTATTTATGATGACCAGCCTATAGTCGCCGTGTTTCATGCGGCATCTGCAGAATATACCGAAAACGCCGGGGATGTCTGGGGGACGGACGTTCCGTATCTCCGGAGCGTCAGGAGCCCGGAAGGGGCCGATTACAATAAAAAGATAACATTTACGACGGAGGAGTTTCGCGATCTGCTGGAAGAAACCTATCCTGAAGCGCAGTTGTCCGATGAACCTGAAAACTGGTTTGGGGAGGTCATATATACAGAGGCCGGCGGAGTATCGAGCATAGTTGTAGGCGGAGTAAAGATCAGCGGTAAGGACATGAGGAAGATATTCGGTCTGCCTTCTGCCAATTTTGAGATCGATGTAAGGAAAAACAGGATAACGTTCGACACCAAGGGATATGGACACGGCGTCGGAATGAGCCAATACGGAGCCAGGGCTCTGGCTTTGAAAGGAATGGATCATGAGGACATCCTGTTGTGGTATTATACGGATGTCAGTATCGGCAGGGCGACAAAAAAGCTCATCAGCTGAACGGAGCAGGCAAAACAATCGGAGCAAAAAAATCGGGCAGTTTCGGCACCCGGCCTGAATCTGCCCGTTTTCACTCAAGACTGCAGGGTTTTCCTAACCTGCAAAGCTACCTCGATTTTCAAAGCTGATATAAATCAGCCTGACTGCTAGCGCTTAAGGCAAGAGATCGCAGGGGTCGATCTGCGCCCCGTTCCTGATTACCTCCAGATGCAGGTGCGGTGGGTCAAGGAGCTCATTGTCCGCGGTCTGCCCTACCCCGCCTATCACATCGCCTGCATATACGGTGTCGCCAACTTTTACGACTACGTTATCCATCAAATTGCGATATACGCTCTTGACGCTGTTGCCGTGATCGATAACGACGGTCACACCCATGAGTTCGTCGGTATAAATGTCTTCGACCTTTCCGTCGCCCATGGCGCAAACCTGGGTGCCTAATCCGGCTGCGATATCGATACCGGTGTGGACGCGCCAGTCGCCGAGAGTATCACTGAACACAAGCTCGTCGACGCTGAAGCGCTCGATGATCTCGCCGTTTACAGGCCACACAAAGAAGCTTGCGGTTACCGGTGCCGTATCATAATCGGTGGTGGATATGCTTGAAGTGAGGCCTGCGTCTGAGCCCTTCTCATCCCCTAAATTTCCAACCTCTGCCATGACACTTTCCGGTTTCCCTTCGTCTTCGTCGATAACGTTGACACTATCATCATCGATGATAGGATCCTCGTCATCAGCCATAACAACTTCAGTGTCCCGCACCGCATAATCCGGGATTTCGGTTTGCAGCTCTACCTCATATGGTGTCGGAGCGGGCGAGGAGTCGTTTTTGAGGACGTCACCGAGTTTGTTATCTCCCAAATCAAGGTCATTATCGTTATCATACGGATTGCTGAAGAAAAGCACATAACCCGATATCCCGATTGCCGCTATGCACAGGATAAGGATTATGTAAAATCCTTTCTCTGCAAAAAAGTCGACTATTTTGTTCGGCTTTTTCTTTTTCATTCTTCCACCTCCGCAAGTATTATTGACTGCGGCATGGAAGGATATACATAAAAATGCGAAATTTAACCATTAATCATGTAAAACATAATTTTTTGGCGCATCAAAATTCGCCGGGGGAGCGCTAAAAAGCTGTTTTGAATTGACATGATGTTGTCCAAAGGATATAATTTCTAAGAAGTGCAATGAAAGTAAGAGGAATCAATCTATGACAGAGATTGTTACTGATAAGACGCTTGAAGAATATGAGGCTTTTATCGCCTCCCATCCCAAGGGACATTTCATGCAGAGCTCGCTTTGGGCAAAGCAGAAGCCTGACTGGAACTGGGTCGCCATCGTAAAAAGGGATGGTAGCGGCAAAATCGTCGGGAGCATGGCAATGCTGATACGCAAGCTCCCGGGCATCCCGTACACGCTTATGTATTGCTGCAGAGGCCCGGTGTGCGATCTTAACGATTATGATACCATCCTTGACCTTATTGAAGGGGCGAAGGCGCTGGCACAGTCTTTCAGGAGCTACTGCATCAAGCTCGATCCTGATATCCTGTCCCACAGGACGGACATACGGGACCTGCTGGTGTCGGTGGGCTTCCGTCTGCTGGATGACGCGAAGAACTTTGAGGGCGTCCAGCCGCGCTATGTGTTCCGCCTGGATGTGCAGGGCAAGACCGAGGACGACTTGATGATGCACTTTTCCTCCAAAACGAGGTATAATATCCGCCTTGCCATGAGAAAGGGCGTAGAGGTCAGGGTGGTAAACGAAGAAGGACTAGACGATTTTTCCAGGCTCATGATAGAGACCGGGGTGCGCGACAACTTTGTCACCAGGCCGAAGAGCTACTTTGCAAGCATGCTGAAAAACCTTGGCGAGCATGCCAGACTATATATGGCATATTACGAGGGGATCCCGATAGCGGGTACCCTGGCGATCCACTTCGGCGACAAGGTCTGGTACCTTTATGGCGCGTCCTCAAACAGCTACCGCAATTTGATGCCCAATTACCTGCTGCAATGGAACATGATAAAATGGGCGCTGGAGAAAGGCTGCAGGATATATGATTTCCGCGGCGTGTCAGGAGACCTGAGCGAGGACAACCCGCTGTATGGCCTTTACAGGTTCAAGCGCGGCTTCAACGGCGATTTCTGCGAGTTCCTGGGTGAGTTCGACTATGTCGTAAATCCGGTGATCTACACGGCTGTCGGAGTCGGACGGAAAGTCATGAATTATATAATGAAGAAAAAGTATATGTGGAAGAACAGGGGCAAAGCGGGGAAGGAAAAAGAACCGACGCAGGAAACGGAATAGAGCGATCACATAACCACAGAACGGGCCGCGCCGCAGAGCATAGTTGATATGCGATCTGAAACAGAAAATGAAGGCAGCAATAAAGCAACATATATAGAACGGGAAAAGCAAAAAGATTGAACAGGAAAGGGACGGACCATGAAGACATTGCTGATCGATACAAACAAGGTCAGGGCGAATGTTGCAAGGATTCGTGAACGGGCCGGCAATGCGCTGATTTACGGTGTGCTGAAGGGGAATGCATACGGGCTTGGGCTTCTTGAAATGGCTGAGCTCCTCCGCAATGAAGGGATCACGAGGTTCGCTCTGACGGACGTAGAGGACGCGGTAAAGCTAAGGGAAAATGGCTTTCAGGAAGAGGAGATCCTGATGCTGCGCTCGACCACGGAGACCGACTTTATTGAAAAGATCGTCGCGTATAACCTGGTCGGGACGATAGGGTCGCAGGATGCCGCGCTTGCGCTGAACGGGATAGCCGACAAGCATAAGACCGTAGTTGAAGCCCACATAAAAATAGACACCGGCATGGGCCGCTATGGTTTCGTTCCGGGCGAGATCGACAAGATCGTCTCGTTTTACAAGCACCTGTCGAACGTGGCGCTCACAGGCATTTATACACACTTTTACAGCGCGTGGAACAGTGAAAGAATCACGAGGCAGCAGGCAGCACGGTTTGAAGGCGTGATCGAAAAGCTGCGCAGCAAGGGGATCGAGCCCGGGCTTGTGCATGCGGCAAATTCATCCGCTCTTTTCAGGTTTGATTTCTGCCACTATGATGCCGTACGGATCGGGTCGGCTATTACGGGGAGAATGCCGACGAAATTCAACTACGGCTTGCAGAAGGTCGGATTCATAACCTGCCCCATAGCCGAGGTCCGCTGGCTTCCCAAGGGTTCGACCGTCGGATATGGAGGAGTGTATAAGACCAGGCAGCCGCGCAAGATCGCTGTGATCCCTGTTGGGTACGCTGACGGTTTCTGCGTTGAAAAGTCGCACGACTCCTACAGGGTGAGAGACACGATAAAATATATGCTTTCAGAGTTCAAGCGCGGGCTTATACACAAAAAGCTGTATGTGACTGTAAATAATACGCAGGCGCGTGTCATCGGACATGTAGGCATGCTTCACACTGTTATAGATGTTACCGACATAGACTGTGCGCCGGGAGATTTGGCGCAATTCGAGGTAAATCCTATACTTACCGGGAACATTCCCCGTACTTATAAATAATGCTGTATCAGTGTACTTATAATTAATGTTGTTTCAGTGTACTTATATTCATTATCCGGACAGCCATCATCATGTCATTGGCGGCATTATTCGAATAACATCAGCGCATTATCCAAACAGCTGCCTTTCTTTCAATTAACCTGCGAATACTGTTGGACAATACAAGGTAATTAATCTTTGGAGGATATGATATTATGCATTGCAAAGCCGTCATACTTGCAGCCGGAAAGGGGAAAAGGTTACGTTCAAGTGATAATGATACGGTTCCCAAGGTGATGAAGCAGGCATGCGGAAGACCTCTGATAGATTATGTTCTGGAGTCGCTCGACTGGCTGAGTCCCGAGGATATAATACTGGTTGTGGGTTACGGCAAGGAGCAGGTCATGGAACACTGCCGCGGGAGGGGACGGTTCGTCGAGCAGAAGGAACAGCTGGGGACCGGAAACGCCGTGGACGTTTGCCGCGAAACGCTCAGGGATCACGACGGGCCCGTCCTGGTTTGCGCGGGAGATATGCCCCTTGTAACAGCAGAGACGTATAGGGAGCTCCTTGCTGTCCATGAGAGGGAGCAAAGCGATTGCACCATACTTTCTGCGGAGTCTGCGGACCCGGCCGGTTACGGAAGGATCGTCAGGGAAAACGGTTCCTTCAGCGCGATCGTAGAGGACAGGGACTGCACGCCGGAACAGCGTAAGATAACAGAGATAAACTCTGGCATATATGTATTTGATGCAAAGAAACTATTCTCCGCATTGCGGGAAGTGACGGCGGACAATATGCAAAACGAGTATTATCTGACGGACGTTCCGGGTATTATGAAAAGGCACGGTCAGAAGGTGTCTGTCTATAAAATAGACGATGACTGGCAGGTAATGGGTATAAACACATATGACCAGCTGTTGCAGGTTGAAGAAGTAATGCGCGATAAAGGCCTGGTATAGATATACTTGCTGCTGAATTTGCGGATAAGGACGGAAGCTTTATCGGTATAAGTTTTGCCTGATCCTTGTGTTACGTGGGTTCCGTCAATGCCTATTCTATAAGTTATATAATGTATATTTTAATTTGGGGGTTATTCGATGTTCAGTTTCAATCATTTCAACTTCAACGTGACTGACCTTGAGAGGAGCATAAAGTTCTACAAGGAAGCGCTTGGCTTTGAGCCTGTCCGTGAAGTAAATGGAAACGGCTTCAAGCTGGTCTTTCTGGGAGACGGGAAGACCGACTTCCGGCTTGAGCTGACGTGGCTGGCAGACCATCCGCAGCCGTATGACCTCGGAGAAGTAGAGTTCCATCTGGCCGTCATGACTGACGACATGGAAACCGCACGCAAAAAGCACGAAGAGATGGGCTGCGTCTGTTACGTAAACGAGGCAATGGGCATCTATTTCATCGAGGATCCGGACGGATATTGGATCGAAATCATACCGAAACGGTAAACAAAAGACCAAGGGGACGGTTCTTTTGGCTGAATCGGGGCCAGGAGGGCCAGGCCAGGGGGGACGGTTCTTTTGGACCAGAGGGACGGTTCTTTTGGCTGGTTTAGAAAAGATCCTGTTTCGACAATATAATATAGCGCATCAATAGAATAAAACGCTCTGCCGGTTAATGTGCAGAGCGTCTTTGCTTATGATGCGCACACGAAGATCGCAAATATGCTTCAGATTATAAAACCTGGCCAGAAGAACCGTCCCCTTGGTTGAAACTCGACCAAAAGAACCGTCCCCTTGGTTGCCCCTTGGTACCCTTGGTTAACCATGGTTAAGGTTCGATTTTTCGGTACTTGTGATCTGCAAGTTTGCCGAGTAAGAGAACAGAGACGATAGACGTCACTATAACGAAAATAAAAATGAGTGCTATCGCGACCAATTCGTTAAGTGATTTGAATAGGAACACGGAAGAGATGACGTATATAAATCCGATGGCAGCGGCGGCGACCGTTGCAAGCAAGCTGTTTATATTTTGCTTCATCGCTTCAGACTCGCTTGACCACTTCAGCTTCGGCTTTGCTATATCTATCATCATACCGACTGCTGTAAGTGGCACAGCACCAATGAGGGAACACAAGCCCGCAAATATGAACTGCGTGATATAATCAGGGAACAATATACAGGCAGCTATTGCGCCGAGGAATATGGTGGCTGCGGATATAGCCCAGCAGAATATCAACTTGCCATACACCTGTGTACTATACGGGACCGGTATAACCTTGCTGAGCCAGAAGTACTCTCCCTCACGTGACAAAACCGTGCTTGATGCCATGTTCATGGTTCCGCATAGCAGACCTATTGCAAACGCGACTACGAAAATCATCCCTTTCGGGACCGAGGCTATGAAATTTATGATTTGGGCAGCATCGCTGTCTGTCGAGGACAACATCGGGAAAACGAACAGCATGATGGGGAACAGCAAGACACCCAAAAGGGCGTTCAGGGCATATATGGGGGAACGTGCGATCATCCTCAATTCACGGATCGCCATTGCACGTACAGGTGAGCCGGAACGTAGGGTCGACTCATTGAGTTTCACGGCCTTGCCGCTCTTGGCAGTTTCAAGCTGTGCCAGCGCACCAGACAAATATAGTTTCGAGCTGATGAAATACGTTACCCCGAAGGCAGCACCGATGCTTATCAGATAAAATGCCCAGTTGACCAGGCTTTCCGCTCCCGTCTTTGTGACGGCGTAGACCGCCCAAAGAGCAGGGGGCAACGCCCTGCCGATTACACCGACGATGCTGTTCGCCTGCACGAGCAGAGCCATCAGTTCTTCCTGGGACATTTGGGACACCCGGGACAACAGATACTGCTGGCCGAGTATATATCCTACAACGAGGATAAAACCGCCCACGATAGCGATCATATCACGACGTCTGGAAAACAAGCTGAATCGGATAAGCAGCAGTGAGATCAGTGTGGAGATGATAAGCGGGAGCAAAGGCATGAATAATGCTGCGACAAAGCCTTTGACATAGTATCCGAGTCCGCTGCCGGTCATCAAACCGTAGACGACGATCGCCGGCATGATAAAGCCCAGCATGATGGCCAGTTCATACAGGTATACCAGAAAAAACTTGGATGCAAATACAGCTCCCTGTTTGAGCGGAAGGGATGCAAGGAATGAAATGTCCTTTGATTGGAACAGCGTGCCCATGATCCCTGCTATACCGAATATAAGTACGGTAAACATGCCGGCGATGAAGGGCAGCAGCAGGCCCAGGTCGAGCATGTTCATAGACGCAAGCCCGGAAAAGAAACCGTACAGCAGGGCGACCCAAGCGGAAATCATCGAAATCAGGGAGATGACGACAATGAATCCGATCCCCAGGACCTTCATCATTTCCTTGCTGGAAAGGGCCTTCAAACTATACCGGGAACGGAGCTGGATCCCTAATACCTTCATAAAGTCCGACATGATCAGCCCTCGCTTTCGGTGAGTTCGAAGAAGATCTTCTCGAGGGTCTCGTTGCTCTTCTGCCCCCGAAGCTCGTCAAGAGAGCCGACAGCTATAAGTTTTCCGTTCTGTATAATCCCGATCCGGTCGCAAAGCCGCTCGGCGACCTCCAGGATATGTGTGGAGAAGAACACGGTAAATCCGGCCTCACAATGCTTGCGCATTTCTTCTTTCAGCAGCATGGATGACCTGGGATCCAGACCTGTCAGGGGTTCGTCAAGGATCCAAAGAGGCGGTTGGGGAAGCAGTGCCGCCGTTATCATGAGCTTCTGCTTCATGCCGTGCGAATAACTCTTTATCCTCTCGCCGGCGGCGTCCGCGATTTCAAACATCTCAAGGTACTTTGAGACCCTCTCTTTTCGAACCGAGGACTCCACTCCGTAGATATCACCGATGAAATTTAGATACTCCAAACCGGTGAGCCTTTCGTAAACTTCATGATTGTCGGGCACATATCCGATGGACTTCTTGGCCTGTATCGGGTCCCGGCGTACATCGAATCCGTTTATCTCTATGCTGCCGCTGTCAGGTTGAAGGATGCCGCAGATCATTTTGATCGTTGTCGTTTTACCCGCGCCGTTGGGGCCGATGAACCCGAATATTTCTCCCCTTTTGACATGCAGGGTGATGTCATCGACCGCCCTGACTTTGCCGCCTGCGTAACTTTTTGATACGTTTGTGAGCTTGAGCATTATACTCCCCCTGTCTTAACAGCTATCATACTTGACTAAGGCAATTATGGTTGACGATTATGATGATAAACCAAATTGATCAACTAGATCATACTTTTTGACTATGCACTTAGATTAACATTATGTGGAACTATTGTCAAATATGCTCTTCTGACTTTAACATGATATTGCATTAAAGTAGTCGAAAGTATATAATATGAGTGTATGATACATAGAGATGATTCGGCAAATCAAACATTGGAGCGATGCAAATGAGCCGTTTTTGGAATGACAGGACAAAGGGAATACAGCCATATGTTCCGGGTGAACAGCCGGAAGACCCGTCGGCATGGGTGAAAATAAATACGAACGAAAATCCGTATCCCCCTTCTCCCCGGGTCGTCGAGGCGATTTTGAGCGAGATGGGCGGAAAGCAGAGTTTGTCGGGCGCAAATCTGCGGCTGTACCCAAGTGCTGAAGCCGCACCCTTCCTGGACGCTGTCTGCGAACGATACGGATTGAAGCGTTCGCAGGTTTTCGCGGGGAACGGCTCGGACGAGATCCTCGCTTTCAGCTTCATGGCTTTCTGGGATAAAAACAGACCGGTTATATCACCCGCCGTGACATACAGCTTCTATCCGGTATACGCAAGTATTTTCGATATCCCATACCGGGCGATACCTATGAAGAACGATATCGAGGTGGACTGCGACGCAATTGCTGTCCAAAAGGGCGGAGTCGTCCTGGCAAACCCCAACGCCCCGACATCGATCGCGCTGCCGCTTGACGATATAAGACGTATCCTTGAAGCCCATCGCGATGATGTCGTCCTTGTAGACGAAGCATATGTGGATTATGGTGGAGAAAGTGCGATAGGTTTGATAACCGAGTTTGACAACCTGCTTGTCGTGCGCACATTATCAAAGTCTTATAGCCTCGCCGGAATGAGGATCGGATTTGCCGCGGGAAATCCCGAACTGATCGAGGGGCTCCGCAGGATGAAAGACTCGTTCAACTCTTATACGATTGACAGGCTGGCGATAGTGGCTGGCGCTGCAGCCATACTGGACCGGGATTACTTTGACAGGACAAGGGAGATGGTGCTTGCGACCCGTGAAAGGACCGCAGAAAAGCTTAGGGAACTCGGGTTCGCTATGCCTGCATCATCAACGAATTTCCTGTTCGTGACCCATCCGGAACATTCCGCAAAAGATATTTTCAGTTTTCTTAAGGAGAAAAAGATCCTGGTAAGGCATTTCAACACGGCAGGCATCGAAAATTACCTCAGAATAACAATCGGCACCGACGAAGAGATGGACAGGCTCTTGTCAGTGCTGAAAGAGTTTATTGTAGGTTAGCCGGTTAAGATAAAACCGGTTAAGATAAAAACAGTAGTATGCATTGATCCGGTGTATGCGTTAGACAAGGGTTGCATTAGACGAGGCAATGCCTGTGATCCTTCAAGCCGGCTGTGGAAATGTCAGCTGAGGAATGAAGTGATGTCCTCGACAGAAAAGTCGTGAAGCGCCATGTTTATTGCGTACCCGAGGAGCTTTGCGATATCCTGGACCTTTTTGTCCACGTCCTTCGGGGAAACGTGCAGCGTTCCGCTCATCTTCTCAAGCAAAGCAGCGTCGGGCGAGCCGCCGGACTGTTCGACCATGTCATATGCGAGCGTTGCCGCATCCACAACGGTGGGTATGCCGGCCGCGATCACCGGGATGCCCAAAGTGTCACGTCCTATTGACGCTCTCGTATTTCCGATCCCCGAACCCGGAGAGATGCCCGTATTGGAAAACTGTATCGTCCTGCACAACCTCGACACGCTCCTTGATACGAGCGCGTCAACGGCTATTATGAAATCGGGTTTTACATTCGAGCATACGCCGCGTATGATGTCAAGGCTTTCCATGCCCGTGATCCCCAAAACTCCGGGGGCAAGCGCCGATACCGGACGATATGAGGAAAAATATTCGGGTACCTGTTCTACAAGGTGACGCGTGACCATTATATTCTCAATGGTGCGGGGACCTATCGCGTCGGGTGTTATATGCCAGTTTCCGAGTCCGATCACGAGTACCGACGCTGTGTCGGGGTCCACATGTTCGGGCATCAGCCCTTTCAATTCCTTTGCGGCGGTTTCCACGATCGAAGTGAACTGGTCCGATATGTGGTTCGGGTCGAACTCAAGAGTGACATACCTTCCCTTGGGTTTGCCGACAGCCTGTTCGCCTCTCTCGTCGAGGATGTCGACAACGGTTATGGTTGCCCCTCCCTCGGTATACTCCCTGGTATCTACTCCGCTGAGTTTACCCTTTTCCTGTGCCTGTTCTCCTGCGATTTGCCATGCTTCGACTGCCAGGTCGGTCCGTTTGTTGAACATGGTTTTCCCCCTTTGGTTATAAAAATTTGACAATTATTTGATAAGTATTTTTAGCATACTCAAAATTATAGAAATTATAGTTGATTTTGAAGAAATGTAATGCTATAATATAACTCTGTCACGGCGGCAGTATTATTACTGCCGAATAAGTGGAACTATTGTTGGAGGAGGTGGACATATTGCCGAATATTAAGTCTGCCATGAAGCGGGTCAAGGTCAGCGCTGCGAAAAAGGCCCATAACAAAATGGTCAAGTCCGAAATGAAAACGGCCATCAAGAAGGTCAAGCTAGCTGTAGCAGCCGGTGACCGTGAACTGGCCAGCAATTTGTACCGTGAAGCGGCATCCTGCATAGATAAGGCTGCCAAAGTAGGCGTGATTCACAAGAACACAGCTGCAAACAAAAAATCAGGGCTTGCTCGCCTGGTCAACCAAATCGCTTCCTAACTGACAGGAAGATATCATCAGCAAATACCGATATTGACATCGATCCCCCATGTCTGACATGGGGGTTTTTGGCGTCCTGTCACGATGCCGGTCGCCCGGATTTGGCACATTTGCGGGACCCGGCTATTTTTATGGGCCATGGCAGGCTGCGAGACTTGACTCAGGTAAATTTATGCAGTATTATATACATAAATCGACAAAAATTGCGCCTTCTTGCAGCAATATTTGAGAAAGGACCGTATCTTATGAGGATGATGGGAAAGACGGCAGCAAAGAAAACGGATAAGCTGGCGGTGCAGCAGGAAGCAAAAGCGGAGAAGAAAAAAGACAGACAGCTTGCCAGACAAAACAAAAAAAGCCGCGGCGGATCCGGCGACAGAAAAAGAGTGTCCATAGGGCTGAAATTAGGGCTGGCAATATGCGCCTGCGTACTTGTCGTCGCAGGAGTGCTCGGAGTTATTTCCATGCTGGCTCTTTCGGAGAGCACGAGGAACGCCCTGGGCAAAAACATGGAGGACGCTGCTATCATTTCTGCCAACGTCGTGAGCGAAAAACTGAATGATCTCATAAGCGACATGGAATACATTTCTGCCGATGTCAACAAGATCGCAAGCAAAGAGCTGAAGAGGGTTAAAATCGATCTCATACTTGAGGAAGAAGGATTCGAAGCGCTTGGCATGGCAGATGAAACGGGGCTGCTTGCCGGAAAAGGCGAGACGACCAATGTTTCGGGCGAAGAGTTCTTTATCAGGTGTAAGGAGACAGGCAAGCCGTTTATCAGCGACATAACCGTTTCGAACGGAAAAGCCCTGGTAACGGTAGCCGTTCCTTACTTCGAGAATGAGACGTTCATGGGTGTCATGTTTTCGGTACAGCGTGCCGAGTTCCTGAGTGATGTAATATCGACACTGCGTATGGGAGAGAGCGGCAGTGCCTATATTGTTGACAGTTACGGAAACATAGTCGCTCACGATAACATTTCACTTGTCAGGTCGCAATACAACCCGATAATAGCCGCGGAGACCGACAGAAGCATGGCGCAGTTTGCGGATATGATCCAAAAAGCTCTGCAGGGAGATTACAGTGCAAAGTTCTTCAACAACAACGACACCGATCTTGTCACCGCATCCGCGAAAATATCCGGTACAAAGGACTGGGTGCTCTTCCTTTCTGCTGACAGCAATGAGTATACCAGTATCCTTAGAACAAGCATAGTAATTGTTTCGGGTGCGACTGCAGCCCTTCTTGTATTTGCTTTCATAATAGCATCGATCATCGCGAACAGTCTTGCGAAGCCGATCAGGAAGCTTGAGGAAGCGGCAAGGCAAATGGCTGATGGTGACCTGAGCGTAAACATTTCCAGCAAGGGCAGGGATGAAGTAGCTCAGCTGGCCCAGTCCATGCGGAACATGCAGGCAAATCTCCTGCTCTATGTCAGTGAGATCAGGCGTTGCCTGTCCGCTCTTGCCAAAGGCGATCTGACAGTATCGGTAGAAACCGAGTTCAAGGGTGACTTCAACGAGATCCGCGACTCTATTGAGACCATAATAAATTCCCTCAATGAGTCGATTTCCGAAGTCAAGGTCGCAGCCGAGCAGATAGCCGCAAGTTCCGAACAGGTAGCAAGCGGCGCCCAGACTCTTGCATCGGGTACTGCCGAGCAGGCGTCGACGATAGAAGAGATATCCGCGATGATCCAGGAGATCGAAAGCGAAGCCACGAAGACCGCCGAAAACACTGTCATGGCCGAGAAGAAGACCAGGGAAGCGGTCGAAGAGATCGAGGCTTGCAACAGAGACATGAGTTCGCTGTCTGATGCGATGGACGAGATTTCACGTGCTACGAACGACATCAGCAAGATCATAAAGACTATTGAAGATATCGCATTCCAGACTAACATCCTTGCACTGAACGCAGCCGTTGAGGCCGCCAGGGCGGGAGAGGCAGGCAAGGGATTCGCCGTTGTGGCCGATGAGGTACGCAACCTTGCTTCCAAGAGCGCTGAAGCCGCAAAGAATACCACCCTGCTTATCGACAGCACCGTCAACGCAGTCCTGAACGGCACGACGATCACAGACAAGACCGCAACTTCACTGGGCAAAGTGGTCGCGAACGTGAAGGAAATGGACGAAATCATCAGGGAGATAGCGGTTGCGGCGGAAGGACAGGCAAGGTCGGTCGAACAGGTCAACTCCGGCGTGGAGCAAATCTCGGCGGTAGTTCAGACCAACTCCGCAACCTCGGAACAGAGTGCGGCATCAAGCGAAGAGATGATGACGTACGCGCAAAACCTCAAGAAGCTTACGGAATATTTCAAGATCCGCAGCTGACATCCGCAACGTTGGATTTAGTATCTGTCAGGCAACCGTCCGAACCGGACGAAGGATCAGGTTCGGAAGGCTCATGGGCAGAAAGGCTGGCTCATGAGGCATACCGGCAGGCTCCTGAGGTTTACATAAGAATAGATTTTCCTGAGTATGATAATTTTGGACGGCCGCAGTTTGCTATTGATTGCGGCTGTCTCCTTTTGCACATGTCTATAATTTGGATGTGTGTAGGTTATAGCCAAATGACATCAGTCAGTACCTTTTCAAAGATATTTTCAATATGTTATAATTATTTTATAAAACCCCAGTCGGGTGGAGGAAGAAGCTTGCAGGATATTAGTAAGATAAGGAATTTTTCGATCATTGCTCATATCGATCACGGCAAGTCCACACTGGCGGACAGGCTTCTTGAACTGTGCCATGCCGTGGATGAAAGGGAAAAAGAAGACCGGATACTTGACAATATGGATCTGGAGAGGGAGCGGGGGATCACAATAAAGGCCCGCGCCGTTAAAATGAATTATAAAGCTGCGGACGGAGAGGACTATATCCTCAACCTCATTGACACGCCGGGCCATGTCGACTTCAATTACGAAGTCAGCCGCTCATTGGCAGCCTGCGAAGGTGCGCTGCTAGTCGTCGATGCCGCCCAGGGGATAGAGGCTCAGACACTTGCAAACACCTATCTTGCGATCGACGCGGGACTTGAGGTGCTGCCCGTTATAAACAAAATAGACCTTGCATCCGCAGACCCTGAAAGGACTGCGCGTGAGATAGAAGACATCATCGGGATCCCGGCAGAAGACGCGCCCAGGATCTCAGCCAAAAACGGCATAAACGTCGAAAGCGTGCTTGAATACATCGTCAACAACATTCCGGCGCCAAAAGGGGACCCTGGGGCACCGCTGAAGGCGTTGATTTTCGACAGCCAGTACGACTCATATAAAGGGGTAATAGTATATATCCGCGTATTCGACGGGGTCCTGCGCGAAGGCGATTTGGTGCGGATGATGGCTACGGGCGCGGAATACGAAGTGGTTGAGGTCGGCTACCTCAAGCCGCTGGGCATGGAGAAAAGCGGAGAGCTCGCACCGGGAGAAGTAGGTTATTTCACCGCATCCATAAAGAACGTTCAGGACACACGGGTCGGTGATACCGTAACGCATGTCGAAAATCCGACACCGCAGGCCCTTCCGGGATACCGCAAGGTCCAGCCCATGGTATTTTCCGGCATATATCCTTCGGACGGGGCAAAGTATCCCGACCTTCGGGATGCGCTTGAGAAACTCCGCCTCAACGACGCTTCACTGACATTTGAGCCGGAAAACTCCGTTGCGCTCGGTTATGGGTTCCGCTGCGGTTTCCTTGGCCTTCTTCATATGGAGGTCATCCAGGAACGTCTGGAAAGGGAGTTCAACCTGGACCTGATAACCACAGCGCCCAGCGTTGTGTATAAGGTTCGATACACCGACGGCCATGAAGAGATGATCGACAACCCGCTCAAGTTCCCCGACGCCACGGTGCTCGATAGCGCCGCGGAGCCGTTTGTTTCGGCGAAAATACTGGTCCCTTCCGGGTACACCGGCAATATAATGGAGCTGTGCCAGGAACGCCGCGGGATCTTCAAGGACATGAAATATATCGATACCGACCGGGTAGAGCTTCACTATGAGCTCCCGCTAAATGAGATTATATACGATTTCTTCGATGCGCTTAAGTCAAGGACAAGGGGCTATGCATCCCTCGACTATGAGCTGCTGGATTATCGCGAAAGCGACCTTGTCAAGCTTGATGTCCTTCTCAACGGCGAGGTAGTCGACGCGCTGAGCTTCATCGTACACAGGGATAAGGCTTATGCGCGCGGCCGCAAGATCACGGAAAAGCTCAAAGAAAACATACCGCGCCAGCTTTTTGAGATCCCTATCCAGGCAGCGATAGGGTCAAGGATCATTGCCCGCGAAACCGTCAAAGCGCTGAGGAAAGACGTGCTTGCCAAGTGCTACGGCGGTGACATCACGAGAAAAAAGAAGCTGCTTGAAAAGCAGAAGGAAGGCAAGAAGCGGATGCGCTCCCTCGGAAGCGTCGATGTCCCGCAGGAGGCGTTCATGGCGGTGCTCAAGCTTGATGATTAGCGTGGACGATGGTGATCATCGTCGGACGTTGATCATCATCGTCGGTCAGTCATCTTGGAAATCAGCAGCGGGGAAACAGACCGGAAGCCTGACAGGCAAGGTTTCTTTTAAGCCATTGCTATGGCAAATAAAAGGCTGAGCAAACGGCCAAGCAGTTATCGATCCGGTCATCTATATTAAACGGGCAGCATTAAACAGGCAGCTATGTCGGGTGATATAATATAATGTCAAAGAGAAAAGAAAGAATCAGAATAGGGCAGGGGCCGCGGATTTACAGGAAAGCGTCGGCGGAGCAGCCGGAGAAGCTTCCCGGACTATATTTGCATATACCTTTCTGCAGGAGAAAGTGCGATTACTGTGACTTTTATTCGGTTGCTGCCACCGACGACAAAGCAAGGCAATATACCCAGGCGCTGATCGCCCATCTGGAAGAAGCGGCCGGGATAGTTCATTCCCAGATAGAGACTGTTTACATAGGCGGAGGAACGCCGGCAATGCTGGGAATAAAGAACCTGTCGCTGCTGCTGGGAACAGTGAGGAAGCTTTTCAAGCTGGCCGCAAATCCCGAGATAACTGTTGAACTCAACCCCGAATCTACCGACAAGGCGCTGCTGAAGTCTTTGAAAAAGGCAGGGTGCAACAGGATCTCGATAGGGATACAGTCGGCCGTGGACGACGAACTCAAACGTCTTGGGCGCCTGCACAGCTTTGAGGACGCAAAAAAGGCATTCAAAATTGCAAGGGAAGTCGGTTTTAAGAACATAAGCGTTGACCTAATGTACGGGATAGAAGGGCAGACTGCGGACAGCCTTGCTTACAGCCTTAGCGAAATTTTGAGCCTCGATCCGGAACACATATCATGCTATGGACTGAAGGTAGAAGAAAACACTCCGCTGTGGCGCCGCAGGGAAAAGGCAGAACTCCCCGACGATGACGCCCAGGCCGTATTTTATGAGACGGTGTGTGAGACTTTGGGGCGCGCAGGATATACACACTACGAAATATCCAACTTTGCAAAGCCCGGGTACGCATCGCGACACAACCTCAAGTACTGGAGGCTCGAACCATACCTGGGTTTCGGCCCGGGGGCACACTCTGACTTCGGCGGCAGGAGATTCTCATATGTGCGCTCCGTGGACGCATATATTGAAGGCATCAAAAACGGCGGGGAAATCATCGATTACATGGAAGACGTTCCGCAAAAGGAACGTGCCGCGGAATATCTTATGCTAAGGCTGCGGTTGTCTGAGGGTTTTGCCCCGTCGGAGTATATGCGATTGTTTTCGAAAAACTTTGAGCCGATAGAGGCAAAACTCCGCGAATACGAAGAACAGGGATTGGCCAGATATGACGGGCGATGGGCGCTGACAACTAAGGGGTTTCTGCTTTCAAATTCAATAATTTCTTCGCTGATATGACCCGGGTCCTATTGCTGCTGCATAATAACACGAGTCATTAACATTCAATAACAACTTAACATACATATAACAAATAGAAATTATGCTGGAGATTTGTTTCATATAGATGAAAGAAGGGAAACAACGCCAAATATCATGACATAGTGAGGGGTGTGCGGTTATGAAAAAGAATGAGCTTAAGAAAAGCTTTGTTCGCATTATCATTGCAGTAGTCCTGGTATTGCTGCCCGCTTTGGTGCACAATATAGCTTCGGCCGCATGGATATCGAGCTCTTTCAAGCCCGTTTCGCGGTATGCTTCAAGAGCGCTGTCGACCCTCTCCGGACTGTTTCCCTTTTCACTGGCGGAGATATTATTGTACCTGCTGATATTAGGTACTTTTTTCTACATAATCTTTACGATAGTCACTGTCATAAGAAGAAAGAAGCCTGCCGTCCAACTCCTGAGCTGCGTCTCCAGGATCGCACTCACGGCATGCTGCCTGGTTTTTGTTTTCAACATGTTATGGGGGCTCAACTATTTTTCTCTCTCTTTGGCAGAGGAGCTTAACATGGATGTCGGCCGCTACTCTGTTGAAGCCCTGAGCCTTACGACCGCCAGTTTTGTTGAAGAGCTGAATGCCATTGCGGGTGAGGTCCCGAGGGATCACAACGGTGTAAGCAGCTATGGGGATTTTAAAGAACTATCGGCCAAGGCGGCAGACGGATGGGACAATCTGGTCAGATCTAGCGGCGCTTTTAGGAATGTGCGGGTATCAAGACCGAAACCGCTTACCCCAATGGCGGGGGAATTTATGTCCCGCACCGGAATAACGGGTATCTACATACCATTCACCGGAGAAGCAAATATAAATGCTGGGGTCCCCGACTCTTCGATCCCGTTTACCATGATGCATGAGCTTGCGCATTCGGCAGGCGTCGCGCCAGAGAACGAAGCAAACTTTGCCGCGTTTTTGGCATGCAGGGAAAGTCCTCACCCCGAATTCAGGTATTCCGGTTATCTCAGCGCCTTCATTTACAGTTATAACGCCCTTTACAAGGAAGACGCGGAGGTTGCAAGGGAATTACTGAACAGGCTGGATGAACGGGTGTTGGCGGACATACGGTACAGATCTGAATATTGGAAGAAGTATGAGGGCGAGTTGCAGAATGTAGGGACAAAAGTTAATAATACATACTTGATGGCGATGAGGCAGACCAGCGGCGTAAAGAGTTACGGAATGGTTGTGGATCTGCTCATAGCTGATTATGTGGCGCGCAACGGGAATCCTGATGTGGATATTGAGCCCGTATATTAAAATCGTGTATTATCAATCGCATATATTACCTGAAGTGATATCCGGGAGGTGCGAAATGAACGGCTGCATCCTGGCTCTCGACCAGGGGACGACAAGCTCGCGCGCGATCGTATTTGACCGGAACGGCCGGGAAATGGCACGGGGACAGAAGGAGTTCACCCAGTACTATCCCGAGCCCGGATGGGTCTCACACAATCCGATGGAGATCCTTCAGTCTCAGTATGAGGCGATATCGGATGCGCTGAGGACACTAAAAGAGCGGAACGCCGACGCGGGTGAAAAAGGTTCCTGCGGCATTGCGGCAATAGGGATAACGAACCAGCGTGAAACTACTGTCGTTTGGGACAGGAATACCGGTGAACCTATCTGCGATGCAATTGTCTGGCAGTGCCGAAGGTCGGCGCCGATCTGCGAGGAGATCCTTCGCGATGCGGAGCTGACCGATTACATAGCAAAGGCCACAGGCCTTCTGCCCGATGCTTACTTTTCCGCCACAAAGCTGAAATGGATCCTTGATAATATTGCGGGAGCCAGAGAGATGGCGGAAAACGGCGATCTTCTGTTCGGAACGATAGATACATGGCTCATATGGAACCTGACCGGCGGAGAGGTCCACGCGACCGACTATTCTAATGCTTCACGCACAATGCTTTTCAACATACACGATTTGTGCTGGGACAAGAGGATCTGCGATCGGTTAGGGATACCTATGGGAATGCTGCCTGAAGTCCATCCCACCTCCTATCTTTATGGGACCGTGTCAGCTGCTTCGGGGCTGCCTGATGAGGTTGCCGGAGTCCCGATAGCCAGCGCAGCGGGGGACCAGCAGGCGGCGCTGTTCGGCCAGGCATGCTTCAACAAGGGAGATGTAAAAAACACTTACGGGACCGGCTGTTTCCTGATCATGAACACCGGCAGTGAGTGTGTGTTGTCCAATAACCGCCTGTTATCCACGATAGCGTGGGGTATAAACGGTGAGATCACATATGCGCTTGAGGGAAGCGTGTTCAACGCAGGGTCAGTGATAAAGTGGCTGCATGATGATCTTCGCATCATTTCAACTGCCAGGGAGTGTGACGAGCTCGCCGAAAGCGTTCCCGATACAGGTGGGGTGTACTTTGTGCCGGCATTTACCGGACTTGGTGCACCATACTGGGATATGTATGCCAGAGGCACTATCATCGGATTAACACGCGGAACAGGCAGGGCCCAGATCGCCAGGGCAGTGATCGAAGCGATCGCGCACCAAAGTGCGGACCTTCTCGACGCCATGCGCGAAGACGTTGGAGCACCGATCGGAGAGATCCGTGTGGACGGCGGGGCATCGGTCAGCAATGTATTGATGCAATTCCAGGCGGACATTTCGGGAGCACGGGTGCTGCGTCCGGCTTTGGCCGAAACAACGGCATGGGGAGCCGCCGCGCTGGCAGGCCTTGCAACCGGAATTTGGGCCGGTCTTGATGAGATAAGTCGACTGTGGCGCTGTGATAGCACCTTCGAACCGGTCATGCCGCCCGAAGAAAGAGCGGCCAAGCGAAAAGATTGGGCTCGCGCCGCCGATCGCTCACTTGCATGGGCAGATAAAGCTGACGCCTGAATCATTAAGTTTAATGGCTGATCATTTTATTGATAACAGTTTCGCGTTAGTTCTTGAATAAGTAACGATTTGACGTTAGTTCCGGAAAAACGCGCTGTTTCATGATTTGAATTATATCGATGTTAATATTTTGATACTGATATAAAGAGACGCTTTGCCTAATAAGGTAAAGCGTCTTGCTAATTATAACCGGTTTGTTATGACTCCTGTCGAATGATGTCGAACATTGTCATTTATGTAACGATGTGCGGGATTTGTTTCAAATTTGCAGAAACATTGCTAAATATTAATAAACATTTAAAAAATTATAAATACTGACGTAAAATGTATATATTATTATTTTTTTCGCAAGAAGTGATAGCAGTTTTCATCTTTTCCCTCCTTTGGGGGCGGCAGTGCCGCCTCATTTTTCTTTTCAAGGAAGCCAAGGAAGCCAAGGGGACGGTTCTTCTGGCTCAATCAGAGCGAACAGGGGCGACCAGGGGGACGGTTCTCTTGGCTGGTTTTGATTTTAAATTTGATTTTAAAATCCTTCCGATTTTTTCTCTTGATATTCCGGTTAAGCGAGCCAATTGCCTGATCGAACAGCCTTTTTCATAGAGTTCATAAAGCATTTTATAACAAGCTTCCTGAAAACCAGATTCAAGTTTAAGATTTTCGCTTGAAATACCATTGGTAAATCTGTCTTTTATCCAAAGATCCGCTTCTCTGTCGGACATTCGTATTGACTTTAAGTCAAGGAATTGCTCTTCGGTATTAACACGCGTTAGACTTTTTAGTTCATCTATTGGTATAATTTCTGTTATTCCTTTTTTGTCTATCAACTGATAATTATTATCCAGATATCTATAACTGCTCCACTTATAATCTTCCGGCCTTTCACATATTCCCGCTTTTATAGGGTTTTGATAAATATATCTCAATACGGCTATAAACTGCCTGTCATCCTTTATCGGTTCGCTCCTGAATCTATCCTGGAACAGATGACCGCATCTCTGATATTTCTGATTATACCAGTAAGCATATTTTGTTCCAAAGCGTTTGAATATTAAGGAAAGAGGTTCTTTCACCTCCTTGATAAGCAAATGAGTATGGTTTCCCATTAAGCAGTATGAATATAGTTCAAACCCGCTTTTTTCCTTACACTCCTGTAGGAATTGCAGGTATGTAAAGCAATCTTCGTCATCATAAAATATTGTTTGCTTATTTATACCACGCTGCATTACGTGATAGATTGCAATGTCGCTTTTTAAACGTGATTGTCTTGGCATAATTATTCTCCTGTTTATAATACCAGATATTACCATTATAATTGAAATGGAAAATAATGTCAAGAAGAGCGTGTCAGAATCAAAGATTTCAGATTTATTACAAAAACGCTATGCAGAACAAGCATAGCGTTAGTTGTAAGTTGGTTTAGTATTGCATTAGACAAGCCGGAAGAACCGTCCCTCTGGTTTGCTTTGGCTTGTACCTTGTACCTTGTACCTTGATTTACTCCTCTGATCTGCTTAAGTTTGCTATTGCATTTGTTTGACCATTGGTTTGCTTTAGTTTATTTCTGTTTGCCCCTGGTATGCCAACCAAAAGAACCGTCCCCTTGGTCGCCCTTTATCGGACTCGGCTAAAGATTCAACTAGCAGTAGAATTTTTAGCAACTATCTCGTTATTGTGCGGACTCTAAAATCTTTATACACTATACGTGCAACAGCGCTGTTGGATATATAATTCTGGAGGCCATTGTGATGATCATACACTTCGGAGATACATTAAGACGTCTGCGGCGGGAACGCAGTATAACGCAGGAGCAACTGGCAAACGTGTTACATGTTTCATATCAGGCAGTCAGCAAATGGGAAAGGGGGGAGAGTTATCCCGATCTGACTATGATCCCTGTGCTGACAGAGTATTTTGGAGTCACAGCCGATGAACTTCTTGGGAGTAACAAAGCCGCAAACGAGGAGCGGGTATTGAAGTTCCTGGAAGATTTCAAGGCCAATAAGCATACCTGGTTGAATAATGCCGAGGATGTAAAGTCTCTTCTGGCTGAGATGCCTATGGACCACCGTATTCGATTGGCATATTTGGAGTGCTTGCTTAATGACGTTTCAACGGAAGTTGAGCAGTTTGAAATGGAATATGGTGTCATTCGTGACTATTGTACGGATGATGATATTCGGATGCGGGCGAAAAGAATGCTTTGTCTGATGTATGAGAGGCATGGACGGAAGGAGGATTTTTACCGGACGTTGAACGAGCTGCCGGTCGAGCTGTCAGACTGCAGAACTATTGTTGCAACATATCTGATGAAAAGTGAAAACAACGGTGAGCAATCCAATATAGAAGCGTGCCACGTTGCGATAACAGAGCTTATACGCTTGCTTTATGAAACGGTTTCATGGTTATTCTACCAAGAGCCGCAAAAGGCGACTGATGAGTACGTAGAAGCTGCTCTGACCATGCTTAAAATCCTAAATTCCATTTACCCTGACGGTGATTACGGTAAGAACTATATCTGTATTATTCGCTGTTATGGTTTTCTTGGTGCTTGGTATGCGATAAATGGAGATTTTGAGAAAGCATTTGAATACTTATATGAATGCGCGGAACTTTCTGTCAAACACGATGGATTGCCTCAAAAGACAGCACACACATCATTGCTGGTAAGAGGTCATGTGTTTGATAAGACCAACGCAGATAATGATTTTCTGTCGGGAGAAAAAAGTATGCGGGAGCATGTGCATCACTTGCTGACGAAGATATATCTTCTGCCTGTCAGCTTCAAGTCTGATATGCGATTTAAACGATTGTTAGAAATACTAAATGCGTAGAGTTGCCAATAAGTAAAATAGACAGAGGAGCATTCCTCTGTCTATTTAAGTTTGATCTTATTTGGTGAATTGAACCGGCCAACAGAACCGTCCCTTTGGTCACCTTTGGTCAGAACCAGCCAAAACAACCATCCTTTAGATAGACGACTCTTGGCTTGATTCAGCCAGAAGAACCGACCCTCTGGCACTTTGGCAATGCTTTTGATCGAATTCCAGCCAGAAGAACCGTCCCCTTGGTCACTTGGTCAGATTTCAGCCAAGAGAACCGTCCCCTTGGTCGAATGGGCGATCAGCCGCCGAAAGTTACCAACAGGAAACCGGCTGCGACTGCTGAGCCGATAACACCGGCCACGTTTGGTCCCATTGCGTGCATGAGCAGGAAGTTGGACGGGTTCGCCTTTTGGCCTTCTATCTGGCTTACGCGGGCTGCCATAGGAACGGCGGAAACACCTGCCGAGCCGATGAGCGGGTTGACTTTGCCCTTTGTTACCCAGTACATGACCTTGCCGAAGAGGACTCCGCCTACTGTGCTGAAGCCGAAGGCGAACAGGCCGAGTGCGATGATCTTGATCGTTTCCCAGGTAAGGAAACGGCTTGCAACGGTTGTTGCGCCGACGCTGATGGACAGGAAAATCGTAACGATGTTCATAAGGGCATTCTGCGCCGTGTCCGAAAGACGTTCTGTTACGCCGGTCTCGCGGAGCAGGTTTCCGAGCATCAGCATTCCGAGAAGCGGTGCGACGCTGGGCAGCAGCAACACAGTGAAAATCGTTACAACGATGGGGAAGATGATCTTCTCCGTTTTTGTGACCTGGCGAAGCTGATCCATCTTCGTCTCGCGCTCTTTCTTTGTTGTAAGCAAGCGCATGATAGGCGGCTGGATCATCGGTATCAATGCCATGTACGAGTACGCCGCTATGGCAATTGCACCAAGAAGGTGAGGAGCGAGCTTTCCGGTAAGGAATATCGCAGTGGGGCCGTCCGCACCGCCGATTATACCTATTGACGAGGCTTCCTTGACATTGAAGCCAAGGAAATTTGCCAGAATGAAAGCGCAGTATATGCCCAGCTGGGCAGCCGCTCCCAACAACAGCGATTTAGGATTGGCGATTAGGGGCCCGAAGTCGGTCATGGCGCCGACACCGAGGAAGATCAAAGACGGGTAAAGACCAGTCTTGACACCGATGTACAAAATATCGAGAAGTCCGCCTTTTTTCAGTACAGTAGCAAAATCCACTTCACCCTGCCAGAATTCAGGATGGTACATATCTGCGCCGGGCAGGTTGGTGAGAAGCATACCAAACGCTATACCGATCAGAAGGAGGGGCTCAAACTTTTTGACGATTCCCAAATAAAGTAAAACGCAAGCAAGTCCTATCATTATAAGCTGACGCCAGTCAGCGCTCATCAGGTAAAAACCTGACATTTCCCAAATTTCCTTTAATATTTCACCAACAGAATTCATGAACTTACCCTACCCCAATACCACCAGAGGAGCGCCGGTCTCGACCGAAGCACCCTGGGTTGTAGATATTTGGACTACCACGCCGTCTCTTGGCGCGACTATTTCGTTTTCCATCTTCATGGCCTCGAGGATCAGGAGGACCTGGCCCCTCTTAACGGTCTGGCCCTGAGATACTTTTATGCTTAAGATCGTTCCCGGCATAGGTGCAGAAACGACTTCCCCGTTTGCGGGAACAGAAACCTGGGCAGGAGCTGCCTGCGGAGCGGGAGCCGGTGCAGGCTGAGGTGCCGGAGCGGGAGCCGGCGCCTGGACAGCAGGAGCGGCAACGGGCGCGGCTACGGCACCGGGAGTTCCGAATATTACGAGCGGAGCTCCTGTTTCGACCGAAGCACCCTGGTTGACGGGAATGGCTCCTATGATACCGTCGTGGGGTGCGACTATTTCATTTTCCATCTTCATTGCTTCGAGGATCAGGAGGACCTGGCCTCTCTTTACGGATTGGCCGGGAGATACCTTAAGGCTCAGAATGGTTCCGGGCATCGGAGCAGCTACGACATCGTCACCTGCCTGCACAGGTGCGGCAGGAGCGGCAGCCGCGGGAGCAGCCGGTGCGGCGGGAGCCGGCGCTGCCGCCGGAGCGGGCGCTGCAGCAGGCGCAGGAGCCGCCTGCGGAGCCACAGCCGGAGCATATGCGGCATATTCAGCAACGACCATGGCCTCGCCTTTTTCTACCTCAACCTCATAAGTCGTTCCGTTCAAAGTCACTTTATATTTCATAATGTCAAAATCCTTTCATTCATCCAAAAATATGGTGATAGGTGACTCATAATATATTTCGGATGCAGACTTCCATACTGACAGGCTAATCAACGCGCTTTATAGATTTGAAGCGCAGCTGGTTCAGCGGCACATTGAGGTGGTTGGCGACAATGGCCATGACCATGGCAGCCTGCTTTTCCGGGACATCATACAGCTTGATCACACCGGCAGAACCGGGTGCGGGCTCATTATTTGCAGTGGCGGGTTGTGCTGCACTAACCGGCTGGGTTGTGCTTGCCTGCCGAACAACAGGAGCGGCGGATACGGCAGCAGCCGTGCTTTCTTCATGGACGGTTTTATTCTTCTTTTCCTTGAAGACCCTGGCAAGAAGGACCACTACCACCATCAATGCCACGAGCATCGCAAACACGATGGCCATCCCCAGCACGGAAAGGCCGCCGGCTTCCGCTAACGTTACACTTGTCAAGGCTGTTTTTATCATCATAGCCTTCCTCCTATGCTTCTACGATGGTGTAGACGGCCTTGTTTTCTTCCTTCTCCTTGCGCTCTTTGAGGAATTTCTCTGCTATGGCCGGGAAGAGGGCGTAGCTGAGCACATCTTCGTCCGACTTCGCCAGATCTCCGATTTCCTTCTTGAACTTTTCAAACTCAGGAGGCAGAGAAGCGGCATACCGGTCGGTGATGCGGGGCTCGTCGCCAAGTACCTTTTTGATGATTTCGGGATCGATCTCTCCGGGAGGAGTGCCGTACTCACCGCGGACATAGGCGCGGACTTCTTTGGAAACGTTTTTGTAGCGCTCGCCGGCTATTACGTTGCTTACCGCCTGGACGCCGACCATCTGGCTCATGGGTGTGACAAGGGGCGGATAACCCAGCTCGGCACGTACCTTGGGAGTCTCTGCGAGAACTTCCGAGAGGCGGCCGATAGCATTCTGGGCCTTCAACTGGGCGATCAGGTTTGAAAGCATTCCGCCGGGGATCTGGTAATTGAGGGCATCGGTCTCTACGCCCATTACATACGGATCCAGAAGTCCCGTCTCAAGGTATTTGTTCTTGACGGGTTTGAAGTAGTCGTTTATTTCCTTCAAAACAGCATCGTCAAGGTCGACTTCGTATCCCAGCTGCCGCAGCGCGTATACCATCGACTCGGTGGAGTACTGGGATGTGCCGCCGGACATGCTGGATATCGATGTATCTATAATGTCAGCACCTGCTTCCACCGCCTTCAGCAGGGTCAATGGTGCAAGTCCGGTAGTGGAGTGGGTATGGAGATCTATGGGAACCTTGACGGTCTCCTTGAGGGCTTTGACCAGATCATAAGCCTCTTGCGGTCCCATGATGCCTGCCATATCCTTTATGCATATCGAGGACGCGCCCATCTCTTCCATTTGCTTGCCGAGCTTGGCGTATGCTTCCAGGGTGTGAACAGGTGATGTGGTGTACGATATAGCGATTTGGGCTTCTCCTCCACGCTTGATGGTTTCGTCGACCGAGACCTCAAGGTTGCGGAGGTCGTTGAGTGCGTCGAAATTTCGGATTATGTCGATACCGTTTTCGATGGCTTTTGCCACGAATTTACGGACGACATCATCCGGATAGTGCTTGTAGCCCAGGAGGTTCTGTCCGCGAAGAAGCATTTGAAGCTTTGTGTTCTTCACGTTTTTGCGTATGTTGCGAAGCCGCTCCCACGGATCCTCGTTCAAGTAACGAAGGCACGAGTCAAATGTGGCGCCGCCCCAACATTCGAGTGAATAATAACCTGCCCTGTCCATGGCCTTAAGAATGTCTTCAAATACACTGTACGGCATCCTTGTGGCCAGCAAAGACTGTTGTGCATCACGGAGCACAGTCTCTGTAAACCTTACTTTCATAAAATCCTCCTTCTATTTATGGGAAGTACATTTATTTCAAGCAACATACGCTCCCGATAAATTATAAGATTCTATAATCGAACGGAGAGCAATGATGCCAATCTACCCCATTCTAATCATCCAATATACATAATAACATATGTCTGGAAAAATGGAAATGAGAATGTTAAACAAAATATGATGGATTATGCGCGGCTTTAGTTTAAATAATTGTGCAGTATTATGCCCGATTATCATACCGGTTTTCGTGGCGATAATATAATCGGCCTGTGCTTTTGAGGACAGGCATCGATCGAACACAAAAAACTTGACACACGGATAAACGGTAATATATAATCTAATTTGCGCCAATCCGCGTCGGTTTTCTATATTTTATAATGTATAGTATATGCGTTTGGCGTCGCATTGGAGTAAGGGGGTGTTGCAGTTGAAACGTACCTATCAGCCTAAGAAGCGCCAGCGTTCCCGTGAGCATGGTTTCCGTAAGAGGATGCGTACCAGAAACGGTCGAAAAGTCTTGAAAGCGCGCCGCGCTAAAGGAAGAGCACGCCTGACCCATTAAGGAGGCGTCATGAATTTTACCCAGTCCCTAAAGGAGAATTACGAGTTTAAACGGCTATACCGGAGAGGGAAAAGCGAAGCGGGGCCCTTTGTCGTGGTATACTGTTTGAAAAACGGCAAGGATATAAACAGGTTGGGAATCACGACCGGCGCAAAGCTGGGAAAGGCAGTCGTTCGAAACAGGATAAGGCGTCGCATCAAGGAGGCGTACCGGCTCTCGGAGAACCGAATGAGGCGCGGATATGACATAGTGGTTGTTGCAAGAGGGCGCTCGGTATCCGCCAATTATCATCAGATAGAATCGGACTTGCACAGATGCCTTCACAATCTTGGAGTAATGCCTGATATATCATGAAGTGGCTGTTGTTGAAACTGATCGACTTTTACAGAAAAAGCATTTCGCCAATGACACAACCTTCCTGCCGTTTCATCCCCACATGTTCCGAATATGCAAGACAAGCCATAGAAAAATATGGAGCGGCGAAAGGCTCATGGCTTGCATTCAGGAGACTGCTGAAATGTCATCCTTTTCATAAAGGAGGATATGACCCGCTTCAATAGATGTCAAATAGTTCGGAGTAAACGGTCTATAGACCGCGGTCTTATCGGCAAGACCGACAAGTAAGAGCCAGGCTCTAATGGAGGATAGCCTCAGTGTGGAATGCATTAATAGTTCAGCCAATTGCGTGGCTGCTAAGAACGCTGTATGAACTAACCGCCTCTTATGGCGTTGCACTTTTATTATTTACATTATTGATGAAAATCGTCTTTTTGCCTTTTGGAATAAAAAGCAAAAAGTCGATGTATGCCATGCAGCGTTTGGCCCCGAAGCTCAAGGAGCTGGAAGCAAGATACAAAAACGACAAAGATAAGTACAACCTTGAATTGCAGAAGCTCTACAAAAAGGAGAAAGTCAACCCGCTCTCGGGATGCCTGTGGACCCTCCTTCCGTTTCCGATACTGATCGCCCTTTTTGATGTCGTACGCAGACCGCTTACAAACCTGATGCGGCTGAGCAGCGAGCAGATAAGCATGATCTTGGCAAACCCGGCCGTAAGTGAAAGCTTGGCTTCCAGGGGCGTGGATTTGGGAAATGCAGCAGCCCAGAACCAGATTTCGCTCGCAAAAGTCATATCCGAAAACTTCGGAATCCTTAAGACGGCATTTCCGGAACTTGCATCGTCACTGATCAACATCGACTTTACTTTTCTGGGGCTGGATCTTTCGCTTACGCCTTCATATGTGCATATCAACGCTTACTGGTTCATTCCGATCATATCCGCTGCACTGGCATATTTCGGAATGAAGATCGCCCAGATGTCCAGCGGCGCCCCTGTTACGCAGGAGCAAAACCAGCAGGGCAAGATGTTTGCACTTATGAACCCTGTTATGTCGTTATGGCTTGGATTTACTTTGCCTACCGCCATGTCGCTATACTGGATAGCAAACTCAGTGTTCAGCATCATCCAGGACGTCCTGCTCAACATGTACTTCAAGCGTAAATTCGATCTGAAAGAAGCAGAAGAGAAAAAAGAGCAGGAAGCTCAGAAACAGGCTGCAGCAAAGAAGAAAGCTGAGCTTTCCGAGGAACGTACTCAAGACTCTAAGACTACCCGCTCCAATCTGTCCAACATTTCGAGAAAGAAGTACGAGAGGCTTAAGAAGCAAAGCAAGTTGTATATGCAGAACAAACCGAATACTACCGGAGATGATGATAAAGCCGACTCCGACACTGCGGATGATGTGAAAGGAGCGACAGACAATGATTAGGTCGGTAGAAGCTACCGGCAAAACCATAGAAGAGGCCTTTGCCAATGCCATGAGCGAGTTGGGCATTGATGACGATACACTTATAAACGTAGAGAAAGTTGTTTTGGAGAACCCGAGAAGCGGTTTTCTGGGGATCGGCAGCTCACCCGCAAAGGTCCGCGTCAGTTATGAGATAAGCAGAAGCGACAAAGCTGTGGCCTTTTTGCAGGGGCTGCTGGAAAGGATGGGAGCACTGGCACATCCTGTTGTCGTTAAATCCGATGACGAGAACATCGAACTCTCCATCGAGGGTGAAAACCTCGGAATGCTCATAGGACGCAGGGGAGAAACCCTCAATGCCATCCAACATATCACCAACTACGTAGTCAATCGTGGAGAAGATGGCCACGTACGCGTCATAATAGACGTTGAAAATTACCGCAGGAAACGCGAAGAGTCCCTTCGCAAACTGGCTGAAAAGACGGCCTCCAAGGTTTTGCGATTCAAGCGCAATATTGCACTGGAGCCTATGAACGCATACGAACGCCACATAATCCATTCAGCGCTTCAGGACTGGAAAGATGTCTCGACATTTTCATCGGGAACCGAGCCCCGCAGATGTGTTGTCGTCAGCTATACCCCAAACGGAGAAAAACCTGAAAAAGGGCATCGCTCGCGTTCAAACAGGGCTTAAAACTCTTCGAGTCTAAAATCAAGTCAAAAATTGAGAGCCATACCTCGCTGACAGCGCAGGTATGGCTCATAAATTATCAACATGATTTGCGACGCGTCATATTAGATGGATAATCATTTCCCTGTAAACATAATTGTTGCTATATGTATTGATTGTAATATGATCGCTGCAATATGTTATCTATTGTGATTCGATCGCTACCATATGTTATTGATAAGGGATCATGATATGGATCATGTTATTGTCATGACACGGATCATGTTATTGACATATTAATCCTCGGTCATGAAGAGGACGCCCAAAGTGTTTGGACCGCAGTGGGATGAAATCGTGCAGCTTGCGCGGGTGATATATATGTTCTCAAATATATTGCGGCTCTTGACATAGTCATAGACCAGCTTGATGCGCTCTTCGGATATACCTGAATGAGTTATGAACGCGCGATCCTTCTTGATTTTTGAAAAACGGTTTAGGCGTTCCTCGGCATACTGCAAAAGGACCTTATCCAGGTTTCCGCGATAAATTTTGCTTACGTCCATGGCACCGCCATTATTGTTGTCGACCGCTATGCAGGGCTTGAGTTTCAGCAGGTTGGCCCCCAATGCCGCAACAGCGGAGCACCGCCCTCCGGCGCGCATGAACTCAAGGGTATCAAGGATGAAGCTCGCATGGGAATGCTTAGTAAGTTTTGCAACCTCCTCGGCAACTTCCTTTGCCGGCATGCCTTTTGCGATGCGTTCGGCAGCTTCTATAACCAGAAGGGCTATACCGGATGAAAGGTTGCAGGAATCTACAGGGTAAACGTTACCGAGTTCTTGTGCTGCCGCAACGCAGTTCTGGTACGACGATGACAGTGCTGAGCCAAGAGAGAAATGGACGACATCGTAACCCTGCTCGGTCCATTGACGGAAGAATTCAATGTAATCGGAAACGTTGAAAGCAGAAGTCTTAGGAAGGATGCCTTTATCCCAGTAGGCTTTATATATGTCATCCGGCGTTATCGTCACTCCGTCGACATAAGCCTTGTCGTCCAGGGAAATATTGTAATACATCAGCTTAACGTCATACTTTTCTCTTAGTTCGTCGCCAAGGTCGCATGCGCTGTCAGCACACAGAACAACTTTGTTTGCCATATTGAGTTGATTCCTCCCCAAAATTCAATATCCTCAAATATTATTTATGTATTGCCATTTTTGAGCATTTGGTCACTCTATGGCAATTTTATAACTATAATAATATCATATTTAAATGAAAAAATAAAGTTGATAATTTTGTTTGGCTTGCTGGTAAATAGATTATGGTGCTCATGCATAGGTTTTGGTGTTCACGCAAGGTAAAAACCGGATTTATTATGATAAAAAATGGAGCGATGTCGTATTATGTCGCTTTATGAAGAACGATTTATGTAGAAAATGGTCGTCCTATTAAGTATAATGTAGATAGCAAGGGTCTCCGAGTTTTTTTGGGGGAGGATGCCTATGGGAAAGGAAAGGCTTTACCACATCATTAAGGCAGTACAGGTTTTCACGCTTGGATGTTTGATCGAAATCAGAAGAAAGCATTTCGGATTGAAGATCGACACGCTTAAGAACTTCTCATCGGAATCAACTATCAGAGCCAATGAAAGGATGTCGAAGCTGGGAAACAGGTGGATGGAGTTAAGGATGGCGCTCGAGAGGGAGCGGGATAAGAATTTTGTGATCAACGGTTGATTTTCGGTAAACCTCTTGCAACGATCAAATATCTAAAGCTAAAGTCACTGGAATGAAAAAAGCCTTTGGGACATTTGCGTGTACCCATAGGCTTTTTTTTCAAACATCCGTGACAGATAATATAAACGCATGTGATGCGCTTTGGTGCACATACATGCGTAAATAACTGTGTATTGAAGTTTTTTGTAAGGGGGATATTGTCGTTACATATGTAAGACCAATTGCCTTTTTAGCCGTGCCGGTTGATTTTAGGCCGTGCTGGCTTTTTCCGTTACATTATTTACAGTAAGATCTGAGAACTCTATGCCATTCGTTGCAGAGAATTTTGACAACAGCCTTTTGTAAATGTCAAACTCCTTGCCGCATGCCTTTTCTTCGAATATGAATTGGGGCGGTGCCTGGGATGCATTATCGCTTCCGGTAGGCAGCGGCATACCTGGTATCCTCGGCATCTCGGAGAATTCGAATACTATCTGCTCCGCGTCTACCTGCCGGAATAGTTTTTTGATCTTGACCGGCTGAATGATGATCTTCTTGATCTTTTTTGTGTCAAAGTTCACCGACACAGGTCTGCCGCCCATGTTGGCTACCATGGAGATGTCGTTCTTCTCAATGTTTAAGCGGACGCTTTTGAACCTTGGTGCTTGTCGAACGGGGGTCCCTTTTGGTGGCACAACACTCATCCCTTTCTTACATATTGATGTTATAAACAACTATTTCATTTTTAATGGTAGCATGCTACAAAACTTGTGTCAATGGGCAAAATATCAGATATAATGGAGAAAATAATTGTAATTAACACCAAAGAATTTGATTCATATGGGCATGGAAAGTAAATTGAGTCGTTTAAGAGGTTTCGGATCGGGCAATGGCTGATTGATAGGTTGGTTTACATACAACGTGATCGGGTCATAGTACAAGAACATGGTATCAGGGAAAATATTTTTATTGACTTTTTTGCCGGTTTATTGTATCCTATCATGGCGGACTTGGTTAGGCCGACGCCTATTCCGGGCATGCACTACTGAATGATATGTAAGAATATCGACATGATACTCGTGGAGAAGTCGCGTAGTTTGGTCGAGCGCGCACGACTGGAAATCGTGTAGGCCCCAAAAGGGTCTCGAGGGTTCGAATCCCTCCTTCTCCGCCACAATTTGTCCAAAAAGTCCTCAAAATGAGGACTTTTTGGCGCATAAAGGCATGATTTTGAATGGGTTGGTTTTCAAAATAAAGAAATAAAACTCCTGGAAGCTACATTGCCTCCAGGAGTTTCTTGATTCCTACCATGTTTATCGCTCTTCGCATATTATACGCGAGAAAGGCCAGATCCACCTCGGAGGTGAACTTCTCCTTTCCCTTACAGAGTAAGTAGTGCGCTCCGTTATACCATTTTACAGTCCCAAACGGATGCTCGGATATGCACACTCGTTTCTTGATCTTTTGAATATCAGGTTTTATGTGGATAACCACTTTTCTTGATTTTCTATACCTTTTTTTATGCATCGAGTGATTACCTATTAGCAGCAACCCCGCTACGGCAAGGGGATTGCGGCCATAACATTATTATGATTAGGTAATTTTCATTCTTATTGCAACCATAACTTCAGGGTATAGTTAACCATGTATATCAATCTATTCTTGAAATACAGTCGTAATTTGATATAATTAAAGGGAAATTCTGACAAGATATAGTAAATATGGAGAAGTATGTCCATGAGCAGAAGTTTCAGTCGTATAAGAATGCATAGTTTCATACTTTGCTTATTAATAGTTGTAATTCAACTATTCGGTTGCATGTTAGATGATGCAGTTGCTGTCAACTTATTAAAAATGATCGACAGCGATCGATCTATTAATTTAGATGCTAATGTCCCAAGTTATGAGATAAGATTACTTGGTGAAAAGGGTAATAATTTAGATAGGGTTCAGTTAAGCGAATTAAATACATATGCAAACGCAAGGACTGCTATTGATAATGCCTTGAATATCAAGAAATCAAACAGAAGTGAGAGCAGTAAAGTCGGTTGTTTGTATGTGATTGGAGGCTATAAATTGAGCGGAAATACCTGCTTGGTTGATGCCTTAAGAAACAAAGCATTTTATAGGAAGTATTGGACTTCCAATGAAGTAAGGAAAGAACTTATGAAAGCCGCTACACAAGCATACACAGATGTAACAGGCGTAGATAACAATAGTCTAATGGCAGCCATAAACGCATATTATGATTTAATGCAGGACTATATAGACCCCGACTCATTCAATGGAACATCAAGTTTAACAAGAGAAGAGTTTTATGCATTAGTATATAAATCAGAGCATGGGGTAGAAGAGTTAGAATTAGATGAATTCTTTGCTGACGCAGTTGGAGGAGAAACTGAGCTAACGATATATGCTCAAGAAGTCGACGAGTATGGGTTCTTAAGCGTATTAAACAAGAGTTTAGATGAAGTAGGATTCAAGGGAAGCATTACGAGAGCAGAAGCCATCTTTTAATTAATTAATAAGCACTTTCCTGATGAATTAGAAATGGTGACAGGAAAAGAGTCAGCATATGAAGATACTAAAAATGCAGGTGACTTAGCCCTTTCATTAAAATTCAAATATGAAGATAGTAATGGAAACATTATAGGAAAAGATAGATGGCAATTAGTAGAGGAAGGATACATAAAACAAGAAGATTTAGACAAATATTATAGCATTAAAGACCAATTAAAACAGCTTGAAAAGCCCAGTAAACCAGAGTCAAACAAAGGCGGAAAATATATAGGGCCTGGTAAGAATTATGAAGATATGACAGAGGAAGAGAAACAGGCGTTAATAGAGGGAATGAGGAGATTAACAGGAGATCCTGATTGGACTCCTGCGGAGTTAGAGGTTTACAAAGGTGATTTGCATATTGGAGATACAACCCATGTAACAGACTGGGGAGCAGGTGAATAAAAGCTAATTGGAATTTGATTTAGAATTAAAACAGAAAAGTAATTGCCTGGCAATATTTTTGCCGGGTATTTACTTGTTATTAATGGCACTTTAGTTTTCGGCACTCCCAGATGTTTTTCTTTTTACATAATTAAGGATAACATTAATAGTATACTTATACTGTACATGATTCTGCATATATTGACAATAATTGACAGTTATGCATTAATATAACTAATAATGCTGAAAGAATGGAGGTTTCCTATGAAAAAACTATTATCAATTATTTTAATTGTTATTCTAATAGGGATAACTTCGGTTTCTGCAGCAGGATCAGCTGATCTGTTGGAGACAACAAATAGTGCGTCTGAAATGACTACGGTTGAACGTGCCGACGCCCTCAAAGAAATGGGTCTTTTCAAGGGTACGGACAAGGGTTACGAGTTAGAAGTAAAACCCAACAGGACCCAAGCGATAATCTTTCTTATAAGGATGCTTGGAGAGGAAAATGAAGCGCTCAAAAGTACATATAAATGTCCGTTTACGGATGTTCCTGACTGGGCAAAGAATTATGTCGGTTATGCCTATGCAAAGGGTTATACCAAGGGACTAAATGAAAAAACCTTCGGCGCAAACGATCTAGTTTCACCGGCGCAATTCGTTACGTTGATGCTGCGGGCTTTGGGTTATAATGATTCCAACGGAGATTTCTCATGGGACAAGTCCGTTGAAAAAGCCGAAAAGCTCGGCATAGTTAACTCAGGCAAATATACAGTTGGCATGGAATTTACCCGCGGCGACTGCGTGGACATCATTTATTCATTCCTGCAGGCGACCCGGAAAGACAGTGATGAGACCCTCATAAAATCCCTGATTAAGAAGGGCGCTGTAGAGCAGTTAATTGCCGGCAAATACGGGTTGTTTTATAAGATAATCAGGATACCTATAAGATGGGAAAATGGTGAGCCGCTTGTTTATGGCAAAGATATAATGAACTCCGTGCCAGGTGCAAAATTCTGCACATTTGCATGGTGGGATTATATAAGTGAATATGACTACGAAAGGGCTTATGTACCACATATATATGATCTGTTGGTTCCGCCTGTTGATCCGAAATGGTATGATTTGCTGACAAATGACTATAATAACCTGAACTATTACAAAAACTATAATAAAAACTATCGTCTGGTCTCGACTGTGTACGACGAAAATGCCAATATGCTGGCTGCAAGCATCGCAAATCCTCCAAAATCCATTGAGAACGGATATATCGAAGTTGCAATTTTGCTCATAGACGGAAAAGAATATATTACGGGATTGAAGGAAGGATTCGCGAATATCTTCGAAAGCGCTGCTGAGTACCAAGACGGGGTCATTGCTATAAAAAAAGCCCATGTAGTCAAAACCATTATGAAAAGCAGAAAAACGGGAGAAATTATGCAAATCATAGAGTCGGAAGATACAGACGATCGTTCCTCCTACAGGTTTGTATTCAACACTGAAAAGTATCCCGAACTTGAAAAAGTCTATTCATTTGCTTATGGATCGGTTCCCGGCGGGAAAACAGTCAAAGAACATGTAAAGGAATTTTGCTATAACGCTTATATAACCAGCAATAATTTTAAAATAACCCGCATTTTCAATATACCACGTAATCTCTACCTAACAGAACTTTGGCAAACACAAAGCGAATGGAACCAAAGGTATTTCCTTATCCTGGGAGACGAAAATCATAATCTGATAGGGTACACGTCAATAGTTCCGTCTACCGTTAAAATCGTAGATGTTGGCTCGGTTGAACAAGTTATTTACATAGACTGATTTTTAATGACGGCCTTATAAATAGGGGCCGTAATTTTTTTCTTATAACTAGGACA
>ENA-OWOZ01000460-OWOZ01000460.1-bioreactor-metagenome-genome-assembly--contig:-NODE-460-length-52159-cov-167.761203_pt1 | contig 52159 bp, 48 predicted proteins | sample MGYA00238140_ERZ651804 | MGnify/ENA primary metagenome ERZ651804 (study PRJEB26910, sample SAMN07631232) | bioreactor metagenome | isolation source: Switchgrass digestor | place: USA: Dartmouth...
TTCGTACACTGTTCAATTTTCAATGTCCATTTCTTTAGCTCTCCGTCCCGCTTTCAGACCTTTCAGCCCGCCAGCGGCGACAGCTTTTTTATCTTACCACCGCCACTTTTCCTTGTCAAGCACTTTTTCAACTTTTTTCGAGCTGTTTTTGTGCTTAGCAGTTTCGGCGGCGACGGAATTATATTTTACCACAGTCGCGCTTTCCTGTCAATAGCCAGTTATTGGCTATTTGTTTATTCATGCGCTTTTTCGGGTCTGCGTGACCGCAGCTTTATTATAGTACAACAGGTTACATCGTGTTGTCAACACCATTTTATAGGAATATAATGCCAATACCCTGACTGTTCATAGCCCGGTTATATGTAAGCTTCATAAACATTAGCTTATACAGAATTATTCTTAATTATACTTCTTTGATACATTACAGGTTGATAGCGGTCGTACATAGCTCATAGCATAATGCGTTGTCCTGCAAAAAACTTAGCGGCTGAAACCTGCAGCAATCTGTCGTTCCGCTTTCGCAGCGAAGCTAAAACCGCATGCAGGCACGCCGCCTGTATATTGATGAAGTGGGCTTTCTGTTATTAATAATCCGTTGCCTGAAAGCAATACGATCTCAGTCACCTGCAGGGGGATTCTCGTTGCAGAGCAGCCTGTAAGGCAGTTCGTCCTCTTCTATGGCCGGGAATCTTCCAAGAGGCTCCAGATCTCCTTGCTCATTACTCCATCTCACTTTTAATCCTTTCGATTTCCTCAGAAGAAGGCAGGGATTCGATGGCTCCTTTTTTCTGCACGCAAAGCCAACCGGCAATATTGCCGTACCTGAGCGCATCGTTTATGATATCATCAGTCAGCTGGCTGACTTTTTCTACTCCTGATCTCAGCAGGCAAGCCAAAAATCCGCCCCAGAACGCGTCACCGGCGCCCGTGGTATCGACGCAGACCGCTTTCATCCCCGGAACGAAAATCTCCTTCCCGTTCCAGTAGCAACGAGCGCCTTTTGAGCCCAGTGTCTCGACGACCAGGCTTATGCCGTTCATCTCTGCCGTATCGGCTATCTTCTCTTCCCCGCCTAAAAAATCGCATTCTTCTTCAGATACCTTGAGAAGATCAACCAGGGGCAGGATATCCTGTACTGCCCTGATTGCGGCCTGCCGGTCATCGTCCCACAGCAGGTTCCTGTAGTTTACGTCAAAGCTTACAAGTCTTCCGGCTTTTTTCGCCTGTTCCATGGCATAAACGGTAGCCGCTGCCGCAGGATCTTTTGACAATGAGCAGGAGCCTGCATGAAGAACCTTAGCCCGAGCCACATCGGCTTTGTCTATGTGGGCCCTGGTCAGGAACATATCAGCGCCTGGTTTCCTGGCAAAGGTAAAGCTTCTTTCCCCGTCGCGATTAAGCGTGACGAAAGCCATGGTGGTTACTGCTTCCCTGACCATGTCCGGGCAGAGAATGGAGACTTTATTGCTCCGAAGAGTGTCAATTAAAAACCTGCCGAAGTCATCATCGCCGACACAGCCGCAGAATCCTGCCTCCAGCCCATTTCTCGCTGCTGCAATCGCCACGTTGGCAGGAGCACCTCCTGCTTTGCGTATGTATACGCCTTCCTCTTCTCCCGGCAGGAAATCGATTACCATTTCGCCCACGCAAATAATATCCATATGCAACACCTGTCTTCTAAGTTAACTGCTTATATCAGAACTTTGACAGTTTCATTTTCTCGCGGAGATATTCCATCAGCTTTTTTTGAACAGTGTTGGCAAGCCCGGCGATATCAGTGCCGTCGTAATTTCTTACCGTCTGGTAATACAGCCATAAGAACTCGGTTCCTACATTGAACTTGTTGACACCTTTGGTAAAGGCGATTTCCAACTGGTCATTGGGTATTCCGCTTCCGCCATGCAGCACGAGAGGAACGTCTGTCGCCCTGTCGATTTCCTCAAGGCGTACCAGGTCAAGTTTTGGAGTTTCTTTATAAAAGCCGTGCGCGCTTCCGATGGCAACAGCCACAGAATCGCATTTCGATTGCTCGCAGAAAAGCGCTGCAATTTCAGGTTTTGTATATTTGTCTACATCGGACTGGTCCGTGAGTGTACTCGCGAAACCAACATGGCCCAGTTCAGCCTCAACATCTGCGCCGAACGCATGAGCGACACGCGTCACCTCGCGGGTGTTCCTTATATTCTCTTCAAGGGGAAGCAGTGATCCGTCATACATCACCGAAAGGAATCCCGCCTTGATGGCCCTGATGATGAAGTCAAAATCAGAACAGTGATCCAGGTGGACTGCAACAGGCACTTTTACTTTCTCAGCCTCTGTTTTTACCATTGACACGAATCCTTCGAGATTGATCCAGTTATATTTGATAACATGTTCCGGATAGAGCATGCAGATAACCGGTTTATTGACCTCTTCAGCGACTGTTATCACTGATCTGACGGTACTGTAGTCAATGCAGTTGAAAGCCATTACGGCTGTGTTCGCCTTGATGGCCAGTTGTAAAACTTCGCTAACTTTTACGTATGCCATGAAATTTCCTTCCTATTCTCTGTTAATTTTGCGTATACCTTCGCTGAGACCTTTGAAGATTACAGATAATGAAACTGCTCCGGGATCCGCATAACCTATTGCTTTCTCCCGGAAATTCTTCGCTCTTCCGAGACGAGGTATCATGTTCTTCGTATTTTCAACACCCCGGAGCGCTCCTTTATACGCGGCTTCCAGGATAACTTCAATGCTTTTGGTCAACTTACGGGATTCCTTCATGCTGTCGATCGCAGGAAGCAGCGCATCAAGCATGGTTCTGTCGCCTGGTCCTGTACGCCCGCGACGGGCAATATTGATGGCGCTTTCTTCGAAAAATAATATAAGATCGTCCGCATTTATCCGGTCTTTGCCTTTGACTGCCTCTCGGCCGCCTATGAACAGTGTTCCGAATATAACACCGGAAGCTCCGCCCATGCTTTTAACCAATTGGGTCCCGGTTTCCATGAGCAGCTCATAGATACTGTTGAAACCGGAAGAGACCAGCTTATCCTTAAGATCGGAAAAACCATCTCTCATGCCGATTCCGTGATCGCCGTCTCCAATAATACTGTCAAGCTCGGTCAGCATTGGTTCGCTGGCTATCATCAGATCACATGTATATATCAATGCAGCCCGCAGTTGATTTTCAGTCAAATACTCCATTTGGCTTGTCCTCCGTTTATTGTAAGGCCCGCTTATTCCTCGCTGTCGGCGAAGATGATGTCTGATTTTTGCTCCAGCAGATTGTAAGAAAAGCCTGGCACCTGGGTATCAGTGATCAGGCAGGTACACGGGTCTACTTTCGCCAGATAGACCTTTCCGAACTTGGTGTGATCAGCCAGTATAAATGACTTAACGGAGGATGCAATCATAAGTGATTTGATTTCGGCATCTTCGTAACGGGGAGTCGAGAATCCGAATTTCTCATCAACCCCGTTTATTCCAATGAAACATTTGTCAACACGTATATCCTTGATGAACCTCGCAGCCACGCACCCTTCCACAGTACCGTGGGCGTAGTTCAGGTCTCCTCCAACAATCATTACTTTGCAGTTTTTGCAGCTGGAAAGTGTCTGAACTGCCAACAGCGAGGTCGTTATCACCCGAAGGTTTACCTTGTCGCCATTGGCGATAAGTTTTACAAGTTCATATACCGTGCTGGAACTGTCAAGCAGCAGCGTGTCATGTTCGCATATCTGGTTATAGGCAGTCAGGGCGATCTTATGCTTCAGGTCGCTGTTCTGGGTAATTAAATCCTGCCATTTTATGGCACGCCCCACCGAATAGGCTACCATCGCTCCGCCGTGGGTACGGATTATGCGGTTTTGCTTCTGCAGTTCCTCAAGGTCACGGCGGATAGTTACCGTTGAAATATCCAGCATCTTGCTTAATTCAGAGACCCTGACTGATCTCTTTTTGCATATTATATCGTATATTTTCTGTTGTCTTTCTTCTGCGAACATACCAACCCCACCTATATCATAAAACTATCGGTAGCTGTAGAGCTCCCCATCAACTCAGAGATCTCATCATCCATGCACAGGATACTGAACTCGTATCCGTATGTATCGACAATATTGGAGAAAGCAGCAACACGTACCCGCTCCACTTTATACTTCCGTGAAAGCGCCTCATATACAGCATTGGCCATAATATAGCTGTCAGGATAACTTGTCAGCCTGAGACGATTCACCAGTAAAAAGAGCTTTTCATCCTTCCCGGGATTAAGGCTCTCTGTCAGCAGTTCCACAACTTCCCGGGCACTGCGTTTCATATCCATATGATTTTCGGTGCGGATTCCGGGTTCCCCTGAAAAACCGGCGCCATATTCTATCAGGTTTCTGTCGAAATGCATATGCATACTGAGGGTCCCAAGGCGTTCATTTGCTCGCCTTACTATATCAGCAGCTTGCCTTAAGGGCATTTTCCTTTGGGCGCACGCCCCGGCAAGCTTGATGAGCAGAGCTATGCCAGTTCGTCCGCTGCGGTTCTCCCGGGGTTCATTCAGGGCCGTTGCTATATCGTCATTTGCGACGACCACTTCCACCTGTATGTTATCCTCCTCCAGCAGTTCCCTGGCCATATCATTGTTAAGGTAATCTCCTGAAAAATTGTTATACAGAAGAAGAACGCCGCTTCCTTTTCCCAGGTACTTGCCCGCCTCATATATTGCATAGGCATTGGGCGCTGCAAAAGGAGCTCCCAATACCGCTGCATCAGCCAGTCCGTCAGCGACATAACCAGGGCAGAACGGGCCATTTCCCCCGCCTCCGCTGATTATGACTGCAAATCGATCGGGAGTTGGCTCAGCCTTCATGAGAATACCGGCGTTTTTTCCGGCTCTCAGGCATTTCCATCGTTCCGGAAACACCCTGGTCATCCCCAGTATGCAGTCGGCCGCATAATAATCCATCCGATCAGTGTACCAAATCATTTCATACCTCTCATGCTGTACCTTAATATATTTCTGCTTAAGCCTTTTTCTTCTTCTGTGCCATATCCAGAATGACTGCCATGAGAATGATGGCTCCAATAACTGCCTTCTGCCAGTACGAGTTAATGTGGAGAAGGTTCATACCATTATTTATTACTGCTATTACTGCGCATCCGATCATCGCCCTTGCAACAGAACCGCTTCCTCCCGACAGGCTCGTGCCGCCCAATACAGTCGCCGCAATGGCATACATCTCGTAACCGTCACAGGCGCCCGGCTGACCGTTCTGCAGTTTGGATGAGTTGAGTACGCCGCCTATAGAAGCCATTACACTGCATATCACATGGCTCAGGAAAATTACTTTATTTGTGTTGACACCGCACAGGTGGGCAACGTTAATGTTGGACCCTGTCGCATAAACGTGTCGGCCAAACACAGTCTTCGACAAAAGTATGTGCATGATTATTACAAAAATAAGAACCACTATGGTAATAACGGGGAGCCATCCGGTAGGTTTATTTTCCGTTTTTATCAGGCGTGCGGCACCGAGCCATGAATATGTGCTGGTAAGCCCCGAAACAGAGCTTCCTCCGGAAAATATGTAGCACAGGCCACGCGCTATGTTCAGGGATGCCAAAGTCGCAATCATGGGCACTACTTTGAATCCTGTAACCATTAAACCGTTGAAGGCTCCGAATATCGTTCCGACCATTGTAGCAACCAGCAGCTGTACTGTTGCCATAACCAATATGCTGGTGTCTGCAGGCAGTTCGCGGCATATCAAAGCTGCGATGACACCGGCAAGCGCGCCTACAGCGCCAACTGAAATATCTATGCCGCCGGTAATGATAACGTAGGTAAGTCCAATCGACAACATGGCGTTGATAGCCATCTGGGTCGTCAGATTAATTAGGTTGGTAGCCTTAAGAAACGCGGAATTGCCGATTGCAAAGCCGATACAGAGCACAATAAGCACACAAAAAACAATGTTCTGTTTAACAAAGCTCAAAAACTTATCGGTAAATTTCAGCTGCCGGCCTTCAAGAACTTTTTGCATAGGGGTACTTCCTTTCATATCTATGGTTGATTAGCTGCTAGCCAAACTGATTATATTGTTTTCATTTATATCTGCACCAGTCAGTTCCCCGCTGATGCGGCCTTCCCTCATAACCAGCACTCTGTCGCTGATTCCTATGACCTCAGGCATCTCGGAGGACACGATGATGATGCAGCCGCCCTTGTCAAGGAAGTCATTCATCAGTGAGTAGAATTCTGACTTGGCATTGACATCGATGCCACGGGTCGGCTCGTCAAGGATCAGAATATCCGAATGGGCTACCAGCCATCTGGCAAGCAGAACTTTCTGCTGGTTGCCGCCTGACAGGTTACCGATTATAGCCTCGGTTGAAGGTGTCTTGACCGAGAGCTTCTTAATCATTTCCTTTGATGTCTCTTCTTCCCAGTTTTCATTAAGAAACCCGAATTTTCGGCTATTCCTGGGCAGACTGGGCAGAACCAGGTTTTTCTTTACAGTGGTCCGCAGCATAAGCCCGGTACGGCGGCGATCTTCAGTAACCATGCCTATTCCGGCATTGATTGCATCCTTGGGAGACCTGAAAGCAACTTCCTTTCCGTTGACATATATCTTTCCTGAGTCTGCTCTTCGCGCGCCGAAAATTGTTTCCATAACTTCAGTGCGCCCGGCGCCGACTAGCCCGGCAAAACTGAGGATCTCGCCTGCATATGCCGTAAATGAAATATCGTAGAACTCGTTTTTCCGGGTCAGTCCTTCCACCCTGAGCATTTCTTTTCCGCGGGCATGCTTCTTGCGTTTATAATAATCGCCTATATCACGGCCTACCATGTTTGCCACAAGCTCAGATTCGGTAGTATCCTTAACCATTTTCGTAATTATCTTTTTTCCGTCACGCAGGACAGTTGCGCGATCGCATATGCGAAAAATCTCTGCCATACGATGGGATATATATATAATCGTGACATTGTTTTTGCGCAGCTTGTCAATTTGGGCAAACAGCGCTTCTATCTCATGCTCCGACAGGGATGAAGTAGGTTCATCCATTATAACGACTTTTGCTTTTTTAATTATGAGCTTCGCAATCTCCACCATCTGCTGCTGGGCGGCAGTCAGGTCTCTTGCAATGGTCGTTGCCTTGATATTTACATTCATGCTGTCAAGGATTTCCTGGGATACCTTGTTCATGTAGGCACGATCAAGAAACGCGCCTTTCTTAGGCTCTATACCAAGAAAGATATTTTCAGCCACGGTAAGATCATTGGCTATACTAAGTTCCTGGTGAATGACCGCGATACCTTTCTGAATGGCATCATGGGGATTATGGAATTCAACTTTTTGCCCTTCAAGAACCACGTATCCTTCCGTCGGAGTATATACGCCTGACAGGATTTTTATAAGCGTCGACTTCCCGGCACCGTTTTCGCCCAGCAAGGCATGAACTTCGCCCGGATAAAAATCCAGGGAAACATTGGAAAGGGCTATTACGCCCGGAAATATCTTTGTACAATTCACAGCCTGTATTGTTGGTTCCATCGCAAAACTCCTTAATAAGCGTAGATGCGCAATATATTAATGTAATTGACGGTGTCCGGATATTAATCCGGACACCATTCTTCTTTCAATGAAAACCTGAGTTAGGCACAAATTACTTAGCTTTGGCATTTGAAGCATCAACCAGATACGGAGCAATCAATATTGTCTCCTGGTCTACCTTGCCGGTAGTCAGATACTTAACCATCTGCTGAGCGATTTCGTAACCGATCTTGTACGGATCCTGTGCTACGTCTGCGATCCATATCTTCCCGTTCTCAGGATCGAGGATTGCTTCGTGAGCCTCAGGGTTGGCGTCAAAGCCTATCATGACTGTATGAGCTCCGGCCGCTTTTATGGCAGCGAGAGCGCCAACGCAGGCAGGATCGCCGACTGTGAATATAACTGCCATATCGGGATACTGGGTGAGCGCGTCGCTCATAAGTGATTCAGCTGTTGAAGCATCACCCTTGTAGTTGCCGATATTTACTATATTAAGATTATACTTATCTTTATATTCATTGACAACACTGTACCAGCCGTTTTCACGGTCTATGCAGGACTGGGGTTCGGGATACCCGATGATACCGATAGTTGCGCCATTGGTCAGGCCTTTGTCTTCGAGATACTTGATTGTAGCCTGTCCGCCTACAACACCGCCCTGGAAGTTGTCGGTTCCGACAAAGCACTTGATAACATTGGTCTGTGTTGATGTACAGTCGAATGCGAACATAGGAACTCCATCCTTGTCGGCTGCTTCAATTGCAGGCGTGCATCCTGTAGGATCATTGACCGACAATGAGATGGCATCGCATCCGTCAACCACGAGAGTCTCAATGCGCTCAGAAGCGATAGCGCCATCGAGATCGGATTCAAGTACTACAGCCTGGAATCCCAGCTCTTTTGCTGCTGCCATGATACCTTCTTCAATGGTACAGTAGAAGGCATGCTCACGTGAACCAAGGATGAAACCAAGCTTCAGATCTTTTACATCTTTGCCTGCAGATGTTCCCTGGGACGGATTTGCAGAAGGCTGGCCGCTCTGTGCAGGAGTCTCTGTTTTACCGCATCCGGCTGCCAGACTGACAACCATTGTCAGTGCGAGAAGAAGTGTGAGTAGTTTTTTCATGTTTTTCCCTCCATATAATTTTTGTTAATTTAATAACAGCTAACGCTGCAATTAACGATTTGAGAAAACTTGAACGATGAATTTCATTTTTTATGGGATAAGCTAATTTCTTTCATTTTCTTTCATTGAATATTTGGTTTCAATTTTTGCTTGTTTAGTTTCGTTTATGATATTATAATAGTATATGTAGGTTAAAGTGTCAATAATCAAAGTTATGGATTTTGCTGTTTTGTGTACTTTGCATAGAGAAACAGCGGGAAATATTGATTGCACCTTTATTATTTACTTATTATTGTGATTAAATATTTTCTATTTGAATAATTGTTAATATGTTCCTTGATCAGGGAATAAGGATAGAGGGGTGTAATAAATGTACGACATTATCACTATTGGCGAGATCCTGGTGGAGATCCTGACCGAGAAAGTCGGGCAGAAATTCAGCGAACCCGGAAAACTGCTTGGCCCTTTTCCCAGCGGAGCTCCCGCAATAGCCATCGATCAGGCCGGAAGGATGGGCGTAAAAGCCGCAATCATCGCAAAAGTCGGCGAAGATGATTTCGGTGTTCTGAATCTGAACAGGCTGGCCCGGGACGGGGTGGATATATCCCATGTCATAAGGACGCCCGACAACAGCACCGGTACTGCTTTCGTCACGTATTTCGAAGACGGAAGCCGCCAGTTTATATTCCATTTTACCCATGCCGCATGCGGAGAACTGTGTACGGCGGATGTAGACGAAGAGGTTATCAGGAATTCCCGTTACCTCCTCATCATGGGATGTTCCATAACAGGAAGTCCTTCCATGGCAGACGCAATTATGCACGCGGTTCGTCTTTCAAAAGCCAATGGAGTAAAAATCTGCTTTGATCCGAACATAAGGCCGGAACTACTGAAAGGCCATATCATGGATTATTACAAGGAGATCATTGATACTTGCGACATACTCCTGACCGGGAGAAGCGAACTGAACCTTATATTCGGGGATTTTACTTCATCAATAAAGAAACTCCTTGAGCAAAAAGACCGCATTATCGTCGTGAAGGACGGTTCCAGGGGAACAGAGCTGTACACCAGGAACGAAGCATTCAGATTAAGTACTTACCCGGCAGCTGAGGTGGATCCTACAGGCGCGGGAGATTGCTTTGACGCCACATTCATATCCATGATCAGCATGGGTGCCGATTTGCGCACCGCTGTCAATTATGCCAATGCGGCAGGAGCAAAAGCAGTTGAAAAGCGCGGTCCCATGGAAGGAAACACATTCAGGGAAGAACTCGACCGGTTTCTTGCTTCAGTTTCACCTGCCCGGTTTACAGAGCTTGAGCACCCCCTGTCCCCGAAATCATGACTTTATAAGAAGAATAATAAAGGGGGCAACTATTGATTATGAATCCTGTTAAAGAAATTCTATGCAATAAAGAAAGCGGCCAGTCGGCCCTTTATTCGGTTTGCACGGCGGATCCGCTCGTCATCAGGGCCGCTGTGCGCCACGCAAAAAAGAATGATTATATACTGGTCATTGAAGCCACAGCCAACCAGGTCAACCAGTACGGCGGATATACCGGCATGAAGCCGAATGATTATGTCAGCATGGTCAGAGGAATAATGGACGAAGAAGAGCTGCATGAAAACCGGGTCATCCTTGGAGGCGACCATTTGGGTCCGCTTACCTGGCAGAACCTTTCGGAAGACGAAGCAATGGCCAGGGCGGAAGAACTGGTTTATGCCTTTACCCTGGCCGGGTTCACAAAAATACACCTTGACACGAGCATGCGTGTTGCTTCCGATGATCCCGGCGCTCCGCTGGACCTGCGTGTATGCGCCCGCCGCGGCGCAAGGCTTGCCAATTGTGTAAAAAAAGCTTACCAGGAATTAAAGGCCGGCAATCCTGATGCGGTAAGGCCTGTTCTCGTGATAGGAAGCGAAGTTCCCGTTCCCGGAGGCAGCCATGAGCACGAGGATTCGATCACACCTACCGATCCAGAAGAATTCCGCAGGCAGTATCACGTGTTCCGGGAAGAGTTCCTGACTGCCGGCGCGCCATTTGAGGATGTAGTGGCTTTTGTGGTGCAGCCGGGTGTCGAATTCGGCGATGACTTTGTATTCCAATATAACAGAAATAATGCGTCATCCCTGACCGAAGCGCTCAAGGACTATGCACCCCTCGTCTTCGAAGGGCATTCTACAGATTACCAGACCCGGACAAGTTTATGCCGGATGACCGAAGATGGAATACGTATCCTGAAGGTAGGACCCGCCCTTACTTTCGCATTGAGGGAAGCATTGCTCCTTGCCGAAGAAATCGAAACGCTTACGGTATCGGATCCCTATAAACGCTCAGGTTTCAGGAAAGCTCTCCTCAACGAAATGGATGCCGATGACAAGTACTGGAAGAAATACTACACCGGGACACAGGCTGAAATCGATTACAAGAAACTGTACAGCTATTCGGACCGATGCCGGTACTATCTTCCCTCAAAATCGGTCCAGTCTTCCATTAACATATTGCTCCGAAACCTGGACACCATTCCGGCAGCTCTCGTCAGCCAGTATTTCCCCCGCCAGTATGCAAAAGCAATGGAGGGTGAACTCTCCTTCGATGCCCTGTCCGTAATCCTTGACCGTATCGGTGACTGGTGTGATTTATACGCTGCAGCATGCGGCGTTAAATTAAATAAAAAGGAGACCTGAACATGGCTAAAATATTCGGAAAGGAATATACCAAAAAGGAATTGCTTGATCTTACGGGGAACATCGGAACTATCGCCGGCGTCCGTCGCGTCGAGTACAAGGATGGATTCGCCCGCGGGCTTACAGCTTACGAAGTGATCAACGGCCCTGTCAGATTTACTGCTTACATTGACAAATGCCTTGATATCGGCGAGCTTTATTACAACGGGATGCCGATGCATTTCCTGTCCCGTCCCGGCATTATGAGCAATAACTGGTGGTATGATGAACCCAATTCGCCTCGCAGCATTATGTGCGGAATGATGTTTACCTGCGGGCTTTCCAACGTAGGACCAAAGCAGGTTCTGCCAAACGGCCGGGTCCAGCCCCAGCACGGCATGATTCGCAGTACTCCCGCCGAGATCCATGGGGCCAGGACATACTGGGTCGGCGATGATTTCTTTATCGAACTGAGCGCCGTAATGAGAGAATCCAGCCTGTTCGGCACTAATCTGGTCCTTCGCCGTACTATCACTGCAAAACTTGGTGAAACCAGAATAGACATCAAAGATGAAATTGAAAATGAAAGCAGTACCGATAACGTACCTCTCATGCTGATGTACCACTGCAATTTTGGATTCCCGTTCCTTAATGAGTCCACAAAGCTTGTTATCGATGCTGTTTCCACCGATGGGCGGGACGAGGCTGCAAGGGCCGGTATGGAAAAGGAATCTCCATGCGTGTTCGGGAAACCTGTGGCTGGTTATGAAGAGCAGGTGTTCTACCATAAACTGAAATCAGAAAACCATAAATGCTGTGCAAGCCTGGTCAATCCTGAAATGAACCTTGCAGTGAACATCGAATATGATGACAGGGAACTCCCGAACCTGATTCATTGGAAATGCAGGGACGCAGGGAATTATGTTATTGGCGTCGAACCATCCAACTGCCATCCTGAAGGAGTTCTGAAGGAAGCCGAAAACGGAACACTGCGTTATCTTGGCACCCATGAAAGCATTCAAACCGGCATTTCCCTTATTATTGACCCTATAAAATAATATTCTGAAGCAGCTTCAGGCATTAAAGGGGCTTTCTTTATAATATACTGAAAGCATGCTGTTCAGAGATGAATTGCCTCCGCAGGAGCAGTTGAATGTTGTAATGCGATAAGCAGCAGCTCGAGTGAGGTTAAATCTGCCGGATGCAGATTTAAGCCGGCACACGCCCGGAAGGCGTGATTGCCAGCGACCTCGCGAGAGCAAACTATGCTATTTACAACTTCCTGCGACGAGGACAGCAAGAAGATCTGAACAGCATGCTCACAGCAAAATATGAGACAGCCCCTTTGTTTTTATGCCGCGGATTTTCTAATCCTGTCAGTTGTTCTGTTTCTCTTTCTGTTTCAACAATACATAGGAAGAACCGTCTATCATTTTATCCCGCACGCTCAGTTCTACGGTCTCTATCTGGTACTTGCCGACCAGCGCTTTCTCGGCAAGGGCGGCATAGTCCACGATACTGTTCCATCCCCTGACGCTTGTGACTATATTTTTATTTATGACATTCACTATTTCATTCAGCCTGGCAAGGTTCTTCAAAGTTACATGCTGCTGTATAAATGCCTTGATAAACCTGTTCTGGTTGTTCTTCCTGTATATGTCGCCATAGTTGATGAAATTGCCGTTTTCGTCGTATCCCTGCCTGAACCTTACATAGCCTTCCGCATCCTTTCCGTTCAGGTGCCTTGTGCCTTTCTCAATATAAATCTTAAGGTCCTGGTATGGATCCTCGTAATTCATGAGGTTGGGAACATATACGGTAACTCCTCCGAAGTAATCGACTATGTTCCTGAAGCCGTTTACCTTGACGTAAACAAAATCTTTGATATAGATGTCGAATATCTCGTATATAAGGTCAGCCAGGAAATCCACGTAAGGCTTGCCGAAACGCCCCGTGTCCTTCCTGTACTCGATCATGTTCCCTATGGAAGGCGCTGCGTTTATACGATGCATGCCCTTTTCCCTGAGATATGACGGATTCGCCTTTTTCAGGGCATCCAGGACCTCGTCGCTGTAATCTATATATATGTCCCTTGGCAGACTTATCAGTTTAATATGCTGAGCTTTCGTGTCTATGCTCAGTATCGTGATCGTATCAAAGTTGAAACCGGTAGGATCCGTTCCCAGCAGCAACACATTGGTGCTGTCCGGATCCGTAAGGGATTCAAAGTACTTCTGGTCATTTGTAAGCCTTGGTTCCTCAACAATGATGCTGTCATCATCATCATTGGGTACTATATCTTCATCATTCGGAGCCGGGGTCGCTGTTACGACAGGTGTCGTGTCTGGTTCCTCATGGGTTCCCGAAGAATGGCTCTGCGAAATCATCATGCTGAAAAGTATCACAAAGACGGTTGAGAAAAAAGCCATCAGGACCCTGGCTCTCTGGAACCTTCTGATAAAATCACCCCCCATAATATCAGGCATATCAGGTTTAGCTTGTCACTTAATACTCCCGTTTAGTACATACCATAAATCCAACTTTTGCATTATCGGGAGAATCAGTGCTTTTTCAGCGTTTTAAGCCTTTCAGTTATTTTTTCGTACATCTCCGTGTACTTTTTTTGTTTTTCCCTTTCAGCCCCGACGACATGGGCTGGAGCCCTTGAAACGAAACCTTCGTTTGAGAGCATTTTGTTCACCCTCTCAAGTTCCGCCTCAAGATTGGCTTTCTCTTTTTCCAGTCTCTCTATCTCTTTTTCAATATCTATGAGATCCTCAAGGGGAAGGTATATTTCCGCGCCTTCGACCACAACAGCGGCTGCGTCGCCTGAAATGCCATCCTTTGCTTCCTGGCGCAGGATCTCCGACAGGCCGGCAAGCCTGCCGAACGTAGCTTTCTCGCTTTCCAGCAGGTTTATGATCCTGATGTCCCTGGTCACAAATATGGCTTTTGCTTTTCTCGATGCCGGCACGTCCATTTCTGCCCTTATATTCCTGATGCCTCTCACTGCATCCATGATGAACTGCATCTGTTTTTCCTCTTCCGGATACAGTACTTTGTCGGAGTATTTCGGCCATGACGAGATCATGATGCTCTCATCGCCTGTTACAAGGTGGCTGTATATCTCCTCGGTTATGAATGGCATGAAAGGATGGAGCAGCTTCATTGCGTCCGCAAGGACCTTGTTAAGTACATAAAGCGCTTCCCGTCTGCCTTTTGCATCCCTGTCGTAAAGCCTCGGCTTCACAAGTTCGATGTACCAGTCGCAGAATTCGTCCCAGATGAAATCATATATTTTCTGCAGCCCTATGCCCAGCTCAAACTTCTCCAGGTTCTCGGTGACTTCCTTTGCAACCGAGTTGATCCGGCTCAGTATCCATTTGTCAGCTACCGTGAATCCGGATTCGTCAATGTTGCCGGCAAAGCTAATATCGTCATCGAAGTTCATCATTACAAACCTGAAGGCGTTCCAGATCTTATTGGCGAAGTTCCTGCTTGCTTCAAGCTTTTCTTCCGAAAAACGCATGTCATTCCCGGGTGATGTGCCTGCAGTCAGGGCATAGCGCAGCGCGTCTGTGCCGTATTTATCTATAACTTCAAGGGGATCGATACCATTGCCAAGGGATTTTGACATTTTTCTGCCCTGGGCATCCCGTACCAGGCCATGGATAAGCACATATCTGAACGGCTCTTTACCCATATGTTCAAGCCCGGAAAAGATCATTCGCGCCACCCAGAAGAAAATGATATCGTATCCGGTAACCAGCACATTGGTAGGATAGAAATACTTAAGATCCTCCGTCTCTTCGGGCCAACCGAGGGTCGAGAAAGGCCACAGCGCCGATGAAAACCAGGTATCAAGCACGTCCTCGTCCTGCCTTATGTTGGTCGATCCGCATTTTGAGCATTTGTCGGGGGCCGATCTCAAAACCATCATCTCTCCGCAGCCGTCACAATAATACGCAGGAATCCGATGGCCCCACCAAAGCTGCCTGGATATGCACCAGTCCTGGATGTTTTCCATCCAGTTGAAATAGATCTTGGAGAATCTTTCCGGCACGAATTTTATCGTACCGTTTTTGACGGCCTCAATAGCAGGCTCTGCCAGTGGTTTCATCTTAACGAACCACTGCCATGACACTCTTGGCTCGATTATTGTATCGCACCTGTAGCAGGCGCCGACATTATGATTGTGAGGTTTTACCTGTACAAGCAGCCCAAGGGCCTTAAGATCCTCTACCACCTGCCTGCGGGCCTCAAAACGGTCCAGCCCGGCATATTTTCCGCCGTTTTCGTTGATGGTGGCATCCTCGTTCATAACGTTTATTACCTCAAGGTTATGACGAAGGCCAACTTCAAAGTCATTGGGGTCATGGGCAGGAGTTATCTTAACAACGCCGGTCCCGAAATCCTTTTCCACGTAGGTGTCTGCAATTATCGGGATTTCACGGTTCATAAGCGGGAGCAGTACTTTCTTTCCTATAAGATGCTTATATCTTTCATCATCAGGATGAACCGCTACGGCAGTATCGCCCAGCATGGTCTCGGGCCGGGTGGTTGCCACCTCGATATACTCGTCCGATCCTACGACAGGATACTTTATATGCCAGAAGTGCCCTTCCTTTTCTTCATAATTTACTTCAGCATCGGAAATGGATGTCCTGCACGCCGGGCACCAGTTTATTATCCTTTCGCCCCTGTATATGAGCCCTTTCTCATAAAGGCGCACGAAGACCTCCAATACGGCTCTCGAAAGTCCTTCATCCATCGTGAACCTTTCGCGTTTCCAGTCGCAGGAGCTCCCCAATTTTTTCAGCTGTTCCACTATCCTGCCGCCGTATTGTTCTTTCCATTCCCATGCGCGCTTCAGGAAACCTTCCCTGCCCAGGTCCGCCTTAGTAATGCCTTCCTGGGCCATTTTTTCAACGATCTTGGCCTCCGTCGCTATGCTGGCGTGATCGGTCCCCGGGAGCCAGAGGGTGCAGTATCCCTGCATGCGCTTCATGCGTATCAGGATATCCTGCATGGTATTGTCAAGTGCATGGCCCATATGAAGCTGCCCGGTTATGTTGGGGGGCGGGATGACGATCGTGAACGGTTCCCTGTTATGATCGATGACCGCATGGAAATAGTCTTTCTCCATCCATTTGTTGTAAAGTCTTTCTTCAACCTGCTTCGGGTCATAGGTTTTTGCTATTTCTTTCATACTCACTCCCCAATCCTTTCAAGCCTGATGGAATACTTGATTTTCTATCTGAAGGCATAATATACCAGGAATACGCCCGGCAACATGAGCAGGAGTCCCAATATTTTCACCCTGATTGTAGCCTTGTTGAACATATACTCGTCAAGCTCTTCCTCAGTAAGCTCTTCAGCCTCGTCAACAGTCATTTTCCTGTCAAGTTTCGTTTTTCTCACTATGATCTTGGCTCCATAGTTAATCGCCGCCCCGATACCTATCAGTAAACATGCCAGTATTTGAAAGAAAGTCATAGATGCAGATTCCCTTTCTGTGTCAATTAAGATTGTTGTTTCATAATATAAAGGCTTTCATCCTTATTGGACGAAAGCCGGCTTCCGCGGTACCACCAAAATTCCCTTTCGGGCTCTCACAGACTTTAACGGGTCTTATCCGGCATGACCTACTGCGTATACAAACTAATGTACCTGTTCAGCCACGCAAGCTCGGGAGCGACCTTCAGCGAAACATTGCCACGGGAATGCTTTCAGCCTGCGGCATTCCCTCTCTGTCCGGATATTTGCGCCTACTCCTCTCCGTCATCGCATTTATGCTTGCATAAATTCATACAATTGATATTAATTAATCAATATCCCGTTGTCAAGAGGCAAACGGCTCAGTTCACCAGTGGAACCATGCAACAATACAGACTTATACTGAACTCAGCTTATCAACAGCCTGGTTTTCATCCGGCAAGAAAAAAATATCTTTTCCTTTATTGCTCTCATAAATGAAAGCTTTCAGGCTTTCACTCGAGCAGGCGGAAAAATCTCCTACTATAGCTAACTTGGTATTATAATTCACAAATTTCTGCAAAACTTCACCGGCAAGCCTTGTTCTCAGGCGAAAAAAGTCCTCGCATATGGCAGATTTATTTAAAACTATACGGTTGCATCCTGTATCATACCAGACAGTAGCTATAAAATCCAATGCTGACTGTACATCATTTATAATTACCTCATCGCTCGTTATAACAGCGATATTTATATCGTTCTTATTTACTATCCTGCTTGTCATAATAATTCTCCGGTTTATCAATGCTTTTCTTTTTATTTTTTACCCGTATGTCCTGGCATAGTCCACATATTTAAACCTGATACCGGTGCTGCTCTCCTGCCATTCACCTTCATATGTCTTTTTAAAACCAAGGGTTTCGTCAAGGTTGACCAGGTGGGTGTCGGCATCAAATTCCCCGTCTATTTTTGTTATCAGCGCCGTGCTGCAGTACGGAAGAAGCAGGTTATAGACGCTTTCCCCGCCGGCAACAAAAGCTTTGGCAGCGCTGCAGTCAATATAATTTGAAAGTTCTTCAAGGTCATGGACCACCACTGCCCCCTCGCATGTGTAGTTCCTGTCCCGTGTAAGCACCACATTGATGCGGTCAGGCAGAGGTTTTTTATCCCTGAAGCTTTCAAGGGTCTTTCGGCCTACAATGATGATATTGCCTTTCGTAAGCTGCGAAAATCGCTTCAGGTCTTCCGGGATCGGTTTCAGCAGCTTATTTTCTTTGCCAATTCCCCAGTTTCGATCGACTGCAGCGATCAGGATCAGGTTTTTTCTCATATTGGTCTCCTTAATGCAATATTCGGCTTAAAACAAGGCAGCGTCAGACTGTACGAAAATTCTCAGGCTGTGTAATTATTCAAACTGTTTGCTTAATTCGCTTAAAAGCAGCGTGCCTGCTGCCAGGCTCCACGAAATTATACTGCTACAGGGATATTTTTTATCTGCGGCCCTGGCTCGTATCCTTCAAGGGCGAAATCGTCCACTGTAAACTTGTAGAAATCCTTAATATCAGGATTCATTATAAACCTGGGCGCTTTCCCGGGTTCTCTCGAAATAAGCTCCCTTACCAGCGGCTCATGACGGTCATATATATGGGCATCAGCTATGACATGGACCAGTTCTCCTGCCTTCAGTCCGCTTACCTGGGCGAACATGTGGAGCAGGACCGAGTACTGCACCACGTTCCAGTTGTTGGCTACAAGCACGTCCTGGGAGCGCTGGTTCAGTATGGCGTTTAGCTTGTTTCCCGTAACGTTGAAGGTCATGCTGTAAGCGCAGGGATAAAGGTTCATCTCATGGAGATCCGCATGGTTGTACAAATTCGTGATTATCCTGCGGCTGTACGGATTGTTTTTCAGATCGTACAGGACCCTGTCTACCTGGTCAAACTCGCCTTCCTTATACCTGTGCTTTACTCTCAGCTGATAGCCGTATGCCTTTCCTATGGAGCCGTCTTCATCAGCCCAGGCGTCCCATATATGACTGTTGAGATCCTTTATATTGTTGGATTTTTTCTGCCAGATCCAAAGGATCTCATCTATGGCAGCCCTGAAATTCGTAGGCCTTAAGGTCAATATGGGAAACTCCTGCGAAAGATCATACCTGTTAACTATACAGAATCGCTTTTTTGTATAGGCGGGGGTTCCGTCAGGCCAGCGCGGACGCACATTCGTTCCTTCGTCAGAAAAACCGTTTTCAAGGATATCCTTGCACATTTCGATAAATATCAAATCCGCTCTGCTCACTAAAAACCCTCTCCTTGTCTAACCTTGTCGTTTTTATTTGAATAAATAATATAATATATGGCGCAATAAATCAACGCAGATACTCTAAAACGCACAGGCAAGAAGAACCGTCACACTGTGCGTAAACCAATCATTGCGGCTGTAGCCTGCAGCGATTTATCGCTCCGTGAATCCATCCGGGATTCAAGCCGCGACCGCTCCGCTGTCCGTGCTGCGCTTAAATCGCATGCAGGCACGCCGCTTTTATAGCACAGGAAAAGAGTTTTTTCTTACGTCCCCCTGCTACCTTACTGTGGTGGTTACGCGCATCCTTTTCTCATTCTCCCAAACTTCAACCAGTATACCGCCGCTGTCGATAGTCTGCAGGACCATGGAACCCTGGGCCGAAAGCCTTTCGAGGGTTTCAGGGCCCGGGTGACCGTACCTGTTCCGTCCCACTGAAATCACGGCTAAGCTGGGGCTTGCTTTTGCAAGGAATCCGGCACTGGATGAGTATTTTGAGCCGTGATGGGCTACTTTAAGCAAATCACAGTCTATATCCGCGTTATCGGTTAACAGTCTCTTCTCGGTTTCGGCACTTATATCACCCGTGAACAGGGCGCTGAAATCGCCATAATCAAGCCTGACGACCAGTGAGAACTCGTTGGCGTTCGCGACTGCCGCATTCGGCATCAGCCATTCTTCCTCCAGGGGATAGATAGCTTTGATAACTAATCTGTCTTCCTGGTAGAGTACATCCCCTTCCTTCATTTGGGTGACTGGAATCCCCATTTCAAGGGCCTTGTCGGTCAACTCTCTCATTTCGGTGTCCGGAGCGTCAGCCACAATAAGCCTGTTTACTTTTATCTTATCCAGGACAGTTTTCAATCCCCCAATATGGTCCATATGTCCGTGAGAGGCTATCATAAGGTCGATTTCAGTCATGTTCAGGTTGTACAGCAGGGGAACCACTATGTGCTCGCCGGCAAATGAACCCTTTTCGTCGTTTATACTGCCTCCACCGTCAATGATGATATTCCTTCCCGCAGGTGTTCTTACCAGGGCACAGTCGCCCTGGCCCACATCGGCAAAATACAGCATCAGGGCACGGTTTGGTATGCTTGTCAGCAGTATCAGCGCCCCGCTGGCGGCGAGTATCACGGCAGCAACAGGTCTTGCCGCTTCCCTGTCCATCCTTGGGTGACAAAACCTGAAATAAATGATCAAGGCATAATATAGGACAACAAGGATAAAAGCCGGGGTAGCGATCCTGATTTCGGCCCAGGGAATTGCAGCGGTCCTTTTCGTGATAAACAGGATGACGTCGGAGATAATGCGGGTCAATAATCCCGCAGACATTCCGAGGGGCATATACAGGTTTCCCAGGATGGCCGTTATTGCGGCCAGCACTGTAAACAAGCCCGTTAACGGCACTATCAGAAGGTTTGAAAAAACCGATATCACAGAAAACGTATTAAAAGAATATGCAATGACAGGTATTACCCCAACCTGGGCCGCGACGGTCCCGGTCAGAACATCCCTGACAAACTTGGGGAGCCATTTCGGCAGCTTCCCGAATATCGGATTATAGAGTATTACCAGGGACAGGGTCGCCAGGAACGACAGGATAAATCCAGGATCGAACAGCATGAAACTGTTGCACAGAAGGATAATGATGGCTGAAAAAGCAAGGGAGCAGTATACGTCCGGTTTGCGCCACAGCAGCATGCCGGTCAGAGTGACGCCTGCCATGATGGCAGCCCTGACAACCGATGCTTCCATACCGGTGGCAAACACGTAAAAAATCATTGCAGGAAAAGCAATGGCAGACGACCACCTTGGGCTGAACCCGATTTTTTTCAGCAGCCAGAGCAAAGGAGCCAGAAGAAAAGCGATATTTGCTCCCGAGACCGCCATGACATGCGCCAGGCCGGCCCTTCTGAAATCCTCCTCCAATTCTTCCGGCATCCCGTCGGTGTAACCGATAAGCATTCCTGCTGCCACCGAGGATGTTTCTTGCGGCAGACATTTGTCAAGGGCGGAGATAATCGCATTGCGCAGCCTGTATCCTGCGTTTTTAAGCCATGAAAATTCCCTTCCTTCCAATATATTTACTGCTTTGGCGGAAACGCTCATTGTTCCCGATATCCCCCTGGCTGCAAGGTATTTTCTCGTATCGAAACCGCCAAAATTCCGTTTCCCGGCGGGATTCCTTATCTCCCCCGTCACATTGACGATGGAACCGTACTGAAGGCCGGGTATGGGTTCTTCCGAGTAAATATTAACCTGGATACGATGGTTCCTTTCCCTTGCATTCTCTTCTCCGTTGACCGACAGGATCTTAATGGTGAAACGTGTTTTCCCTTCTTCATGCCTCGGTTCATCATATACCGTTCCTTTTAGTGTCACAGCCTGGCTTTCCATTTCAGCGAACCTGTCGTAATAGTGGTGCTCGTTGATACTGTGGAGTATGTACCCGGTTATCATGAGCGGAACGGCCAGAAGGCAGAACCGTGACAATTTCCCCTTTAAAGGCCTGTATACGAGGATGAAGATGACTAAACTTATTAATAAAGTTACTAAACCCCATCCATGATAAATATTGACATCTGCAAGGACAATGCCCCAAATAAGGGCTATTGCTGAAATAACCAAAGGTCTTTTCATCGTTACCTCAATGCCTCATCAGATAATTTTTTTCAGAATCGCGACCTGGGTTGTGCCATATTGCATAAGATGCTGTTCCAGCGAAGGGGAACGGGAGAAACCCGCCTTTTCCCAGAACGAAAGACCTCGCCTGTTCTCGCATGATACGGAGACAAAACATGCCCGTATCCCATATTTCTTTTTTGCATAACTCAGAAGATTATTTATTGCGAGAGTCCCCAGTCCTTTATTCTGGCAGGACGGCTCGATGATAAGAATATATACCCAAAGGACCGCTTCGCTGTTGTTCATTCTGACCTGCCCGAAAACGAACCCGACAGGGGATTTTTTATCCGGGTAGTTTATCATAAATGCAAGCTTTCCGGGTTCGGTGCTTTTCAGTCTTTGCCTTATATCTGAAAAATTCCTGAACCCGGTGGCATACCCGAAGCAATCAGTCATGCCATACCATTTTTCAAGAACTGCCATATCCTCGTCGGAAGGCTCTTTGAATGTCAGGTAAAAGCCGTTGTTTATATCCATTGGTGATCCCCATTATGTAATTTTCTCGGTTTTGCCGCACGACACTATGGCTGGGATTGGACCAGGTACCAGCTCTGCCAGCCATTATATATGTTTTTCCAGACAGGCCTCCTGTCACCCCTGATGTAGTTGTGGTAAAGGACCGCGCCGTATTTCCTGTACAAAGGAAGGATAACGTTGCTGCTGCCGTTCAGGTTAAGGCTGCCTTTAAGGAGTTCCATTGTTTCAGCGTCATCAGTATAAATCGGCAGGCTGCAGCCCAGGATCATCATATCGAACCTGCCGTTTTTTACAAGAGTCTGCAGGTTATCATAAGTCAGGGCTTCAAGCTCCACCGAGATCCCTATTTCTTTAAGGGCATCGGAGACCCACTGGCCGATACGCTGCCTGTCGGTATTTACAATATTATAGGATACCTTAAGGGAAAGAGGATGCCTGATTCCGTTCTTATATACAAAGAAATACTCTTTTTCTTCATCATAGCCGAATCCTTCGTTCACAAGGGTTTCGATCGCGGCATCCTTGTCTTTTTTCCCAAAAAGGCTGTTGTCGCTCATGTTCCCGATAACGGATTTCCCCATGTCAAGCGGGTGCTCATGTTCATACCATCTCAGGTACTCTGTTATCACTGACCTGAAGCTTTCGTTCCCCATGGGGGAATTGCTATAGCCCGAGGGTGAAAGCACGAGGAATTCCATCATGCTGCTTTCATACTGGTTTATAAATATGTCAGCCCTTTTTGAATAGCTTTCAAGCTCTCCTTCCTCCAGCCAGGCAATGTCGACCTGGTGTCTCTGGAAAGCCTGGAGCATTTCTTCATCGTCCGAGTACAGCCTGAAAATTATGCCGTCTATCCATATATTGCCGACGGGATTATCCGGATCGCTGAATTTCCACCATGAATCGTTTCTCACCAGCTTGATGGAATCATCATCGTAAGATTCGAATTTAAACGGACCAGTTCCGATAAGCTTCATGTCCGCTTTGTGCCCTTCGACAGGCCAGTCCTTGAAAACATGCCGGGGCACGACCGGGAAAGTTAGTTTTTTCAGGATGTTGCTGTCCGCCTTTTTGAGCACTATCCTGAGACTTGTGCTGTTAAAGGCATTCACGCTGCTTATATTGAGTACGTGATTCTGGTACAGGGACTTCTTTCCGGCTTTTTTTATCGTTTCTATTGTAAAAGCCACGTCATCAGCGGTCAAAATGCTTCCGTCATGGCATTGGATATTCTCTTTCAGCGCCAGGTCGAGTATAAGCCCGTCCTGGCTTAGGCTGTACCGTTCCACGAGGTTCGTTTCGGCGACACCGTCCTCATTTTCGATAAACAGGCTGTCGAACACGAACATTGCCATTTGGCTCACATAAATGTTTGTGGTGGTCAGAGGGTTGAGGGTGTCCGGGTATACCATGAACAGGTTCAGGAAACCGCCTTTCGATGGACCCATATCCTCACGGATTACTTTTACCGTGCCATGGTCAAGGCCGGTGATCGGTTCATCGGATGAAATCGGGGTTTGCTTGCCGCACCCGGTCATCGTTATTGATATCAGCAGTAATAATATGATAAAACTTTTCCTGTTGTTCATACTAACCCCTTATCATAAGAAAAGCAGCTCCCGTGCCGCATTTTCCGCCGCTGCCCCTGTAGGAGAAGAATATATCTCTGTGGCATTTCGTACATATCCTGCAGCCTGAAATATTTTCTTCAGGCACACCTGATATTACCAGGTTCTTCGTTATTATTCCCTCAAGGTCGATTATCCGTTTATCTCCCGGAGCTTTGGAGATATAATCCCCGGCCCATTCAAAAGTGCTGGTAAACAGGTCTGCGACATCAATGTCCACATCGAAGCAGCATGCTCCGATATGGGGGCCGAAAGCAGCATGGATGTTCACAGGATTGCAGCAATAAAAATCTTTCAATACCCTTAAGGTCTCAGCGGCGATGTTAAGCAGGGTTCCCTTCCAGCCCGAATGGGCAACAGCGATAACCCTGTTCACCGGGTCATAGAAATATACGGGAACGCAATCGGCATATAAAGTCACCAGCATCAAGCCGGCCTGGTCTGTGGCGAGCCCGTCAATGTCATTGTAAGACCTGTCCCTGACAATGCCCATCCCCGCGTGGCTTCTGTTTACGGGAAGCACGTTTTTACAGTGGACCTGGTGGGACAGGACCATATCGTGCACAGAAACTCCAAGCTTTTCGCCGATTATCTTATAATTTTCCCTTACATTTTCAGCAGGATCAGGCCTGTTGAAATTAAGGTTAAGGGTGGAGAAATCCCCCTGGCTCACTCCCCCGAAACGTGTCGTGAAACCATGGACAAGCTCGGGAAAATCATTAAGCGACGGTATCCCTATATAGGTCAGCCGGTTGCTTTTTACCGCCGCCAGAAAGCTGTCATCAAGAACTTTTCCCACTAAAGTTCCTCCGCAATTTTTCTTTAAGGATATTATACTATATATCACCCCATGGAACAGCAATTTTTTGACTCTACTTGCTTCGTCTAAGCATGTTAGATTTTTCCAGCATCGATTCGATGAATACCCCGTATCCCCTCATGGGATCGTTTATGAATACATGCGTGACAGCACCTATAAGGCGCCCGTCCTGTATGATCGGGCTCCCGCTCATACCCTGGACTATGCCGCCCGTGCTTTCCAGGAGTCTCTGGTCCGTGATGCGAAGCACCATGTTTTTGGTACTGGACAGGTCTGCCCTGGCAATTCTCTGTATTTCGATCTCGAACTCCTCGACTATATCCCTGTCGATACACGCCAATATGGTAGCCTTTCCCACTTTCACAGTGCTGTGGGGACCTATTTCAATAATCCTTCCCCAGTTCCTGTTGAACTTATCAATTTTATCGTCATCTATTTTGCCGAATATTCCGAAATCACAGTTGAGTTTTATGTCCCCCAGTACCTTAGGGTTGTTCAGAAAATCCCCCTCAAGCTCCCCGGGAGACCCTTTCATTCCTTTTTTAATCCCCTGGATGGTTGACTCAAGAAGCGAGCCAGACCCTACCTGCAAAAGGGAACCTGTATCAACGTCATTGATGCCATGGCCCAGCGCGCCGTAAATCCTGCTTTCAGGGTCGATGAACGTCAGGGTGCCTATTCCCGCAGAACTGTCCCTGACCCATATTCCAAGCCGATATTCATCGTCCTCTCCCGACTTTACAGGTGTTATGCTTGTTTTGTATTCCGTGTTTTGCCTTGAATAAGTTAATTCGATAGGTTTGCCGCCGGATTTTTTAATCACGTCGATCAGGTCCGATATACTGTTAAGATCTTTTCCTCCCGCTTTCTTCAATACGTCTCCGGCGATCAGCCCTGCTTCATCTGCAGGCACCACTTTCGTCCCATCCCTCAGGACCACTCCTGATACATTGATTATAATAATTCCGTCGGTCTTCAGCTTGATTCCGATGGGAGCGCCGCTCGCTATTACCTTTTGGCTGTCAATCGAACGGACCTGCACTGTTTTAAACGGTATAATGCCAAATATCCTGAGGCTGAGCTCCGCTTCCCCTTCTTCGATCGCTTTTATTGTATAGGGCTTCTCCAGTCCGCCATAAGTATTCGTATGGCTGCTGCTGACAGTCAGTATCCCGCTCTTGCAATATGCCTGAAGAGGCAATCTTACCGCAAAAATATAATCTTCGCCGGTCAGTATGGTAATTCGACCGGGAATGACAAAAAAAGTCATGGTCAGAGCCGCGACTAAAACCAATACCAAAACGGATATGATAAAGGAAGGCTTAAGCAATTTTTTCAACAAAATATCACGCTCCACATGCAGTATTACTTTCATAACTTAACCTGCACGCGGAGCTCTTATGCCTGATAAAAAATCCTTATTGTGGGTTCATAAACCTGTCCAGTCTACAATATCCGATGTATTTTTCATGCAATCGCTCTTTAAAAAATCATCTTCATAACTACTGGAACACATCATGGGATGGCGTGATTCATAAAATTTACCTTTCGATATGAAGGGCTTGAAACTTTGGGCATTTTTTCCCCACAGGAACCAGATCATTTCCGGGCTCATCGACGATATCCACGATAGCAGCTTCTCGGTAAATCCCTGCCAGACTTCCCTGTGGCTCAGCGGCTTTCCGGGTATAACCGTGAAATATGTATTCAGGAAAAGTACCCCCTGCCTTTCAAGGCTTGAAAAAAGACGATCCGGTCCGGCCAGCCTGAAAGATCCTTTTTCGATCTCATCGACAATCCGGGAAAATGTCGGTATCCTGTCGTATGAATCGATGCTTTTTTTTGATATGTAAATCAGCCTGACGAAGTTTTTCAGTGAAACCTGCCTGAAAGGCCTGGACCATGAGTCAAGGTTCCCTACCTCGAATGCCCTTCCTGTAGCCACACCTTCTTCGGGATACGGGTCCTGTCCAAGAATGATGATCTTCATGGAAGATAAGTCCGTCTCCAGGAACCGAAGGACCTTGTCCCTGGAAGGCGTGTATTTGTCGCCGATCGCTTCTTCGATTTCCGAAAACTGTTCCAATATATCGTCGCTTAAAAAGCTGTTCCATGATGGATGAACCTTTTGCGGCAGCAGACTCATGGTTGTTTCTCCTTTATATTTTTGGCATGCTGTTCAGATCTGAATTGCCTCCGCAGGAGCAGTCGATTATATCTCGTTCAGCAGCTGCCTGAGCTCTTCAATCTGATCGCGCAGCACGGCAGCCTGCTCGAACTCAAGCTCCCTCGCAGCTTTCTTCATATCCCTGGTAAGGCTTTCGATCATTCTCACTATGCTGTCCCGGTCAGGCGCTTCGGCCCCGATCCATTTGCCCTTCCTGTATTTTTCCCCGTCCTCGGCAGCCTTCGTCGCCTCGATAACGCTGTGAACAGCTTTCTGAATCGACTTCGGGGTGATATTGTGAATCTTGTTATACTCTTCCTGCACCTTGCGCCTGCGGTTCGTCTCATTAATGGCGTTTTCCATTGCAGTGGTTATGTTGTCGGCATAGAGGATAACCCTGCCCTCCACGTTCCTGGCTGCTCTTCCTATGGTCTGGATAAGGGAGGTCTCCGATCTCAAAAAGCCTTCCTTGTCAGCGTCCAGTATGGCAATCAGAGCTACCTCAGGCAAGTCCAGCCCTTCTCTCAGCAGATTGATGCCCACAAGCACGTCAAATTTGCCCAATCGTAAATCCCTGATTATTTCAAGCCGTTCGAGGGTGTCGACATCCGAATGGAGGTACTTGACCCTGACACCCATATCGTCCATATACTTGGTCAGGTCCTCGGCCATCCTCTTGGTCAAAGTGGTTACAAGGGTCCTGTAACCTTTTTTGGTCGTTTCCTCGATTTCATGGAGCAGGTCGTCGATTTGCCCTTTGACCGGCTTTACGGTTATCTTCGGATCCACCAGTCCAGTGGGTCTAATAAGCTGTTCCACTATTTTCGTTGAAAGGCTCTTTTCATATTCCGCGGGAGTGGCGCTCACATATATGACCTGGTTCACCTTCTGGCAGAACTCATCGAATGTCAGCGGCCTGTTGTCGAAGGCTGACGGAAGCCTGAACCCGTATTCCACCAGGGCTTCCTTTCTTGAACGGTCCCCGTTGTACATTGCCCTCAGCTGAGGTATAGTCACATGGGACTCGTCGATCACCAGCAGGAAATCCTTCGGGAAATAGTCTATAAGCGTATAGGGAGGGCTGCCCGGGGCGCGTCCGCTGATGTGGCGGGAATAGTTCTCGATACCCTGGCAGAAACCGATCTCCCTCATCATCTCTATGTCGTACCTGGTCCTTTGTTCGAGCCTCTGAGCTTCCAAAAGCTTGCCGTTGTCTCTCAGGTACTTAAGCCGCTCTTCCAGTTCCTCTTCTATGGATTTTATGGCTCTTTCCATTTTCTCGCGGCCTGTGGCGAAGTGGGAAGCCGGAAAGATTGCCACATGGGACCTGATGCCTGTTACCTCGCCCGTAAGCACGTCGATCTCGGTTATCCGCTCGATCTCATCGCCGAAGAACTCCACCCTTATAGCGGTCTTGGATGACGAAGGCGGGAAAATATCCAGCACATCCCCCATAACCCTGAAGGTTCCCCGTTTGAAATCAAACTGGTTCCTTGTGTACTGGATTTCTACAAGCTTGCGGATAATCTCGTCCCTGTCCCTTATCATGCCGGGACGCAGTGAAATCATGAGGTCAGTGTAATCCTCAGGATCACCCAGTCCGTAAATACAGGACACGCTTGCCACTATGATAACGTCTCTTCTCTCGAAAAGGGCCGCAGTGGCCGAGTGCCGGAGTTTATCTATCTCGTCATTTATCGATGAATCCTTCTCTATATAGGTATCAGTGGAAGGGATATATGCTTCCGGCTGGTAATAATCGTAATAGCTGACGAAATACTCGACGGCGTTGTCGGGGAAAAATTCCGAAAACTCATTGCATAGCTGGGCAGCCAATGTTTTGTTGTGGGCTATGACAAGAGTAGGTTTCTGTACCCTTTCTATCACGTTTGCTATCGTATATGTCTTGCCCGACCCGGTAACGCCCAGAAGGGTCTGGTGCCTGCTTCCCGACTTTATGAGTTCAGTAAGTTCTTCTATGGCTTTCGGTTGGTCACCGGTAGGCTTGAAATCGGATCTTAGCTTAAATTCAGGCATATTCTGCTCCTCTTTCCTTAGCATTCTTGTGTTTCGCTGTGTAATACTTCATGCTGTTCATCAAGTTACTGTCAAGCGGCGTGCCTGCATGCGATTTAAGCGGAGCACGGACAGCGGAGCGGTCGCGACTTGAATCCCGGACGGATTTACGGAGCGATAAATCGCTGCAGGCTACAGCCGCTATAGCAGTATAAGCTCCTTAAATATTAAAAGGCTATACATGCTTGCACATGCATAGCCTTATGTTTAATTCTACATGAGTTACAGCAGGAAAACAAGGACCACGGACACGATGACAAACAAAACAGCTATCCAGCCTGTGTATTTGCTTAACTTGGCATCCAGGTCACGGCCTTTGTGTTTGCCGAAAAAGGTCTCGGCACCGCCGGCTATTGAACCGCTGATCCCTGCGGAACGGCCTGCCTGCAACAAAACCACTGCTATAATAACGACACATATTAACAAATAAATAATATTAACGATAACTGCCAACGCACCCATATCAAGAAAACCTCCGATTTTTATACAGCGTTTATCATTCTAACACAATAACTGTATAAAATCAAGAATAATTAAAGCCTCTTCTCAAGTTCCGCCTTCTCCTTTTCGAAACCGGGCTTCCCAAGAAGGGCGAACATGTTCTTTTTATAAGCTTCTACGCCGGGCTGGTCAAAGGGATTAACTCCAAGCACGTAACCGCTTATGCCGCAGGCTTTTTCAAAGAAATATACCATGTATCCGAACCAGTAGGCCGTCATTTCAGGTATGTTGATTACAAGATTGGGCACGCCCCCGTCGTTGTGGGCCAGTATCGTTCCCTGCATGGCCATCTTGTTGACGAAATCCATTTCCCTGCCTGCCAGGTAGTTAAGCTTGTCAAGATCGTCGTCTGTCTTTATCATCCTGATGGATTTCCTGCTCTTTTCAATGTTGACCACGGTCTCGAAAATATTCCGCAAACCGTCCTGGATATACTGTCCCATGGAATGGAGATCCGTTGAGAAATCGACTCCGGCAGGGAATATTCCCTTCTGATCCTTGCCCTCGCTCTCTCCGTAAAGCTGTTTCCACCATTCGGTGACATAGTGCATGGAAGGCTCGTAATTGACCATTATCTCGGTAGTCTTGCCTTTTCTGTACAGGATGTTCCTGACGGCTGCATACTTATAGCAGTCATTCTCTTCAAAGGGCTTTTTGCAGTCTTCATAAGCATCCTGAGCGCCCTTCATCATTTCTGCTATATCAATTCCTGCAACTGCGATGGGCAGAAGCCCGACTGCCGTAAGAACAGAAAAACGTCCTCCGACATCATCGGGAATAACAAACGTTTCATATCCTTCGCTGTCCGCAAGAGTTTTCAATGCTCCCCTCGCCTTGTCGGTGGTGGCATAGATCCGGCTCTGCGCACCTTTCCTGCCATATTTCTTTTCCATGTAATCCTTGATGATCCTGAACGCAATCGCGGGCTCGGTAGTGGTTCCGGACTTGGAAATAACGTTGACGGAAACTTCCTTTCCCTCGATGAGATCCAGCAGGTCTGCAAGATATGTCGGGCTTATATTGTTGCCGGCAAAATAGATTTCAGGTCCGTTCCGTTTTTCTTTAGGAAGCATGTTGTAAAAAGAATGGGATAACGATTCTATGGCAGCCCTGGCGCCCAGGTATGAGCCTCCGATACCGATTACAATAAACACATCGGAATTTTCCCTTATTCTCTGCGCAGCCCTGGTTATGCGGCTGAACTCATCACGGTCATAGTCATTGGGGAGCTCCACCCAGCCTAAGAAATCATTGCCTGGGCCCGATTTTTCATGTATCATCCTGTGGGCGTTCTCTATCTGATTCCCCATGTAACGGATCTCATTCTCCGATACAAAACCCATAGCTTTTTTGCAATCAAATGTTATCTTAGCCATTGCTACATCTCCTCGCGCGTTTATTCCATATTTTTCTGAATTATTCTATCATGTTTGTTTATTTTAGCACAAGTTTTTCATTTTCAGCTGGCGGCTAACCGCCGCTCTGCCTTTGGCGCTTTGCTTTTTTCCGGATATAAAAATTAAATATCTGTCGGTAGTAGAACAGCAATACCGCAGGAACCAGCAGAAAAAGAAGCCTTCCGAAAACAGTATTTGCAAACAGGATCAATGCCCCAAGCCACCGGCTCCTTCCGTCAAATATGCCTATTACCGATTCCCGTTGAATTGTCTGCCTCATGGAACCGGCCTGGTATGCCGACGGATAATGGTCGATATCCACGGTAAGATAGTCTTCATGTTCCTCAACGACTCTCTCGACATAAACTTTATTGTCTTTTCTGAAGATAATTATCTGACCAGTGTCTATATCATAACTCCGGTCCGTCATCCTGAAAAACGCGAGATCATTAGGCATTATTGCCGGCTTCATCGTCTCAGACTTAAAGACATAAGGTATTACGCCCCTGATAACAACCTCGTTCCCCGGCGCAGTCGCATTTATTATGATTATCATTATATTGAACATAAGCATGGCGCATATGAGAATAATCACTAAAAAAGAAACTGCAGCGTTCAGTATTTTGATGAGGCTTTCCGGTTTTCTTCCCTGGTCCGCTGGTACCAGCTTACAGGTTTTTAAACTGAATCTAAGCAGGCTGACGCCCTCCGGCAGTGATGCTTCATCGTCAGGCGGATTGTAGTATTTCGCCGTTTCATTTGCCCTGAATGCGCATGCCGGAAAAGCCAGAATGATAAATGCGGCTGCAAGCGGCATAAACCATGAGCGGCCCGGATCGAGTATATTGAAAATGTTCTGCATGATGACACGATTGGACAGGACAGCGTAAAATCCGGTTATTCTTTTGAACACCAGGATAAGGGCGGCAGAAGCAATGATCAAGTATCGGGCATTGGTGACTGTCCTTGCATATAGAGAAATCATAAGGGTTATAAGGCTGATCAGAACCAGGTTGACCGTTCCTGCCACAAAAAGCGAAGGTATATATGAAAAGACCAGGTTATACCTGAGAAAAGTCGTAAGCAGTATGACCAGGGCAAAACCCACCGTGTAGGTCCACATCACTGAAAAAAACAGTGCAAGAAGCTTTTCAGCAAACATCCTTACAGGATTGTAACCCATCTGTACCAGAAGGTACCACGAATTTTTCCTGATTTCCGAAAAGAACAGGTAATCATAATTGATTATAAAGTAGACCGTATTTAGAACAAATGACATATGAATATAGATATAAATGGTTGAAAAATAGCTGGGCTGCATTATTTCGGGAAATGTTTCGGCAACAACGGTGTCCTTCAGTGTCTGGAGGAGAAAAAAAACAGCGAAGGAAACCAGCCCGGAGAAAAGCGCAAACGTGATTTTTCTGTCCCTGCTTGTCTTGTTGTCCGTATAACTTTGCCGGAGCTCCTTTTTAAAGTAGCTTGTTCTGTATATCATATCTTGAGTACAGCTCCTCCATCGCGATGGAAACTTTTTTGGGGTTTACTTCAATATGCTCAGGATATATGCCCGCTTCCGAGATCACTTTGAAAATATGGCCAGGATCGCCGGGTTTTTCATCAGTGGTGCTTATTAAGAGGCTTTCATCTTTTATTGACAGCCTGTGATCCGGAAGCAGCCCTGAAAGCTTGTCAAGTATCGTCTTTATATTCCTGTCCCTTATGATCACTACGACATTGTCATTACATACGCAGAATTCTCTCACGACTCCCTGGTATATTATTCTTCCGTCTGCAATAACGGCAGTATGGCTGCATGCTTTTTCTATCAGAACACAGTTTTTAGTGCATAATACCAGGCTTTTCCCGTTCTCTCTCATGAATGAAGATATTTTGCTTATGGCATTGACAAGCACATCGTTGAAATCATATTCCGGAAAATTGAACACAACCAAAACGCTGTCTGAAAAAGCTGCCGCAACCAAAGTCACCACCGCCCGCTCTTCCCTTGTGAGAACCTTGTTAAGCGTCAGGGAAAGATAGCCAAGCCCAATATCTATAAGAAACTCGAAAAGCTTTTCCTGTAACTCCACAATGTTTCTGCTGCGCTTTCTCATTGTGAACACAAGAAATTCCAGGACATTCATGTTGCCGTATGGCATATCAGGGGTGCATATATAAAAGACATGTTTCAGTATCAATTTCTTACGCCGTGTCATACCTCTCTCAGCCAAAGCGCATTTGCCTTCGCTATATGGCACAATATTGGCCATGATCGCCAGCAGCAGCCGCATTTCATAGGCTGACCTGCCGGTTATGCCCCATGCTTCCCCCTTTTTTATCAAAAGGCTTATATCGGTCAGGACTGGCCTTTTTTCCCCATTATCAAAGAGGAAGTATTCATATGATGAAATACTCTCCATAAACACTACGGTATCGATCTGAGCATTTATTGCTTCCTGACTAATACACCTCATAATATACAGCCTTTTACCTCCGCTATGTTAATGGAACCCTGGCAACAAACACCGATATGACCCTGTCGGGAGTCAGGATTTCAGGATCGACCGAGTTCTTGGGGTTATCACCCTTTGTCCGGTATGAGACTTTGCCGGACTCATCAATGAGAACTTCGACGATCCTGTGAGTGACGATAAAACCCGAAAGGTTCCTGAACGTGACTATATCTCCAGCTTTGAGTTTTCCCGGATCTCCTGGTCTCCGGCATATAATGACTGTCCCGATGTCAAATGTAGGCTCCATACTGCCCGATTCAACCACAAAAAAGTTAAAACCCATGATGTCCGGGATCTCTCCCCTGTTTCGGGCCAAACTGACAGATACGACAGTAATCGAAAGCAACAGTATGAAAGCGTAAAACAGAATAAGTCCCGCAAGTTTCAACAGCCTCATTTTGCAAGGCTGTTTGCTGCCCCTTCCTGATTGTCTTTCTTTCTCCGAACGAATAAGTTTTCGCATCTCTTCGATTTCTTCGTCGGTCGTATATTTGTCCAGCAAGGCCATCCCTTCCTTTTCCTATGTGATATTATGCCCAGTAAAAGGACCTCAACCTGCCAGTCCATCACAAATTACATGCAGGTATCCGAAAAACCTCGATAAAAAAACCCGGGATAATCATATCCCGGGACTTTTAAGACATTGCTTATTTAATATATCTGTTATTTTACTTCTGTACGCCTGTTACGGACACTTTAACAGCAGTTCCGTATTCCGAGCCGGCATAGTTTATATCAGCATTGTCGTTGCCCGGCCAGACGACAGATACGGTATAAGTTTTTTCCTGTCCAACGTTGTTCAGGCTGAACTCATCGTCAAATGCGATGGTTCCGTTGGCTGCGACAGTACCCAGTATTTCGCCGTCAGAACTCTTTACGCTTACTACAAGAGGAGTAATTGTCTTTTTCCCGTTCGCAGAAGTAACATCAATTCTAAAATCCAGATCCATTGCTGTTTCGCTTATGACATTGCCGTCATAGTTCCTGACGCTGAATTGCCATTCTTCCGACTCACCGGGCGCTAACTTTACATTTTGGGTGAACGTATCGGTCCCGCCTTTTGAAAGGATGAATTCTTTGGCTACCACGCTGCCTTCCGACAGATTATCAATGCTGGTAGTATACATTGCAAGAGTACCTGCGACTACAGATGTAGCAAGCAGCAGAGTCAATGCAAGAGTAATAATTTGCTTTTTCATTTTGTCCTCCTTAAAAAGTCACTTTTTGTATTGTGAAACAATTTCAATACCAAATTCCGATTGTGCCGTATAACATGACAGGGTGCCTGTCGTCGCGGATATCAGTGCAGCTGCCGCAAGAAGCAGCACTATTATGAACTTCTTCATAAGCCAGCCTTTCTTTTTCAGTCGTTACCGAACACGCACGTCAGATCAATATTCCCGATCGGATCCACATTGCTTCCGCTGACAACAACGTTCCTGATGGCTTCAGTTCCCAGGCCAAGCGCCAGTCCGCCGAAGGAAACGCTTTTACCGGGCAGAATATCATCTGTCTTGGGGTTGTTGTAGGCAGGACTAATATACTTGTAGTATCCTTCGGGCAGCCCGCCGATAAGCCGCGCATTGCTCCACACACTGACAAGTTTGTCGTCAGCGAGGGAAAACTCTATGCTCCAATCCTTTATCACTGTGTCTGTATTGTTGGTGATGGTTACTTTATAAGCAAACTCATTGATATTGCTTTGCCCGTTCTGCCATGGAGCGGTCGTTTCATATCGCACGCTGATTCTTCCGTCCGTCGGGTTCGGATTGCCGCTCAGAGGAACCTGTGATGCCATTGCATCAACCGTTATGCTTGTACCGTATTTTTCACCCGCGTAATTAATGTCGTTTTCTCCGTCACCAGGCCAGAAGATCTCGACGACGTAGTCCTTTTCCTTACCAACCTCTGAAACCATGAATGCGCCGGTCACATCAAAGCTGCCTGTTCCTGTCACGCTGTTTAACACTTTGCCGTCAGAATCCCTGACTGTAACAACCAAAGGCATTATGGCGCTTTTGTTTTCAGCAGGACGAACATTGAAAGTAAGCCTGTAATACAGGTCAGTTTCCGTAACAATGCTGTTTTCATAGTTTCTGACCTTGAAGTTCCATCGCACAGTCTCAGATGGAGCGATCTTCACTCCCTGCCTGAAGGAATCGGTCCCGACGCCTGTAAAAATGAACTCCTTAGCCGTTACACTGCCTGATGCGAGATCATCTATCGAGGTCGTATACATAGCAAGGGTTCCCGCTATAATAGAGCTTGCCATTATCAATACCAATACTGATCCGATCAAAAACTTTTTCATAAATCATCCACCCCCAATTGTGCCGGTCCAGTGTCAATATGGGCATATATGCTTTTTCCCCAAGGGTTACATGATATCATGAAAAACCGCATAAATCCATGAGCATATTTATCCAGTACGGAAAAGCGAAGCAGGGGGTGCGAATGGATAAAATAAATGAGCGCCCTTTTCAATAGCGCTCCTGACATTTCACTTGCTTAATTATCACCCTGCCCTTAAGGCAGTATGATTTTTATGCAGGCATAATTTGTACCATGCTGGCTCACGGTTTTGTGGAGATAAATTTACCATTCGCATAAAGAGCATTGTTATTGCCTTCTTCAATAGGGGTGCCCGCCGGGATCTCAGCCAGCACATATGCTTCCCCTCCGGCAATGGTAATTTTGATTTCTCCCGATACATTCTTGGCAACATAATCATTTTTTACAGTGTTATATATGTCCACGGGCTGCGGACCTGTAACTGTATAAATGATTTCCTTTTTACTTTTATAAGGATTATATATCAGGTAGAAATAATAATCATCCTTTACAGGTTGTTCTGAAACCAATACTTTAAGTATTCCTTTCTGGTTGGTGGGCGAAATCCTTGAGCCCAATACCCCGGCTCTTGCGCCGCTGTACAGTGAATAGTCGGTTGCTGCCCATCCGTTTATTGTAGGGTCACCGCCAAACCAGGGCTGCTTACCGTTATAATTGCTTATTATGCCTTCGTAAGGAACAGCCTCTTTTATTGCTTCAGGAATTTCATCCTTGTCGGGCAAATAATGGGTGGATTGATTTTCACTCCTGGTCCGGGAGGCGTAAAAATACCGTGCATTGTTTGTAAGCCTTAAAATCCAGTCTCCGATGGGTTTGGCATATTCCCTGTCGTATTTTGCCACCGGCAGTATGGCATCAGCGGCTGAAAAGGTATTCATTGAAAATGCGTATCCGCCTCTGTCGGTGGTGCTTCCTGCAAGGCCGGACATATCATAGCCGCCCCATGCTTCGTATATGATGCCCCATCCTCCCCTGGGAATGGACGTTCCGTCAAAAACATGCCCGAACGTCTTTTTAATATCATATGTTTTCCCGTGAAGGGCATTCAGTTTTGCGTTCATCAGGGGCGCGTAATACAGCAGAAGCTCGTACAGGGGACTGCCGAAGTATTCCTGCAGATAATCCATACAGTTTATCATTGCGGTAAGGTATTTTTCGTCTCCCCAGGTCCTGTAGGCGTAATCCATGAGCCAGGCTATTCCTGCCGCACAGTCAGGTTCCGTCCATATATTGTTCTTAAAAGGTTCTTTCGTCGAAAAGTCAAAGCCGGTATAGTCAAAGTCAGGTTTGTCCCCGCTTCCATACATTATTTCATAGGCCTCATACCAGCTGTCAATTGTGTTTTTTACGTTTTGCGCCATTTCTGTTTCGTCCGGATAGTATTGGGAAACCTGGGCATACAGAATTGCAGGATATAGCATGTACCACATGGAGTATCCGGCAGAGGTCCCGCCCGGATTGTTAGTAATTATTTTCTCGTCTTTATTGTAGAATGCGTTAAGCATCCGTACATAGTTTTTACCGTTATAATTGGTCTTGTCCATGCCCATTTGCGCTCCATTAAGCACGGCCGCAATGCATGTTACTGCCTCCTGACTTCCGTCATTGTCAAAACGCCCGTCGCCTACATAGGCAGCCATACCAAAAGTATCATAGGTTTCGTCCTGCCATATCAAAGGCAGGTATTTCCCTTCACATGCCTCATCAAATACCAGTTTATCAAATTTTATGGCAACGCTGGCATAATCAAAATATTCAAAGCTGTCAAGGCTGAATTCTTTAAATTTCTTTATGCGACTCAACTCCGTTTGTGACGTCCCTGGATCCTTTTTCACAGGAGACTGGCAGGCTGTTGTCAGCATGACAACAGCCGCCAGCAGAGTCGCAGCAAATCTTTTTACAGAAAGCTTCATTTTCTTAAGCTCTCCTCTGCGCTCTGTTATTTCTGGTTATACATTTTTATCTCAGAAACTTCAACCTGTGCTTCAGGGCTCTTGGCAGCAATTATCCAAAGTACGCCTTCAATTTTTTCACCATACAGCGAGATAACATCCTCGCCCAGTTTGGAACGGATGTCAACACCTGCATAATTATTATACTTAAAACCATTATCCTCGAAAAGATAGAAGCCCCATTTGTGTTCATCTATTTTAGGCTCTGACGGAACAAATTTTGCTGCCCATGCAAAGCCGTCATTGCACTCCCTTATCCTTATTAAAAGCATAGGATGCTTGCTTAAGTCCAGTGTCATTTTTTCAGACTGGATACCACCCCAGCCGGAAGGGTCTGCTTTAATAATTGCAGCAGTATCACCCATCTCAACTGAACCTAAAGGACTATTGTCGGGGGGAATCTCCATAGGTTTCCATGCAGCGATCTCTTTCGCGGTCTTCGAGTAAAAATATTTCACACCGCCGCCGCAACCGGTAAATATAAGCGTCAGGGCTGCCAGTAAAAAGATGGAAACAAGTCTTTTCAGGTTTTTTTGCAACATAACTTACAATCCTCCTAAAATATATTTTTTAACCCTTGATTCCTGCCATTTTTACTCCTTCAACAAAATATTTCTGCGTGAATAGGAATAACAGAAAGACAGGAATCAGGATTATAAACGAAGCAGTCATAAGCGGGCCCCACAGGGTTTCTCCCGTCATATTGCTGAATGATGCCAGTCCCAGCTGAACCGTATACCATTCAGGATCGCTGATATAAATCAATTGTCCAAGCAAATCGTTCCATGTTCCCATGAAAGCCCATATCCCTATCGTTATCAATGCCGCCCTGCTCATGGGCACATAAAGCTTTGTAAAGACCTGAAAATGATTTGCCCCGTCAATTAGCATGGCTTCTTCAAGCCCCTTCGGGAATGTGGAGAAATACATTCTGAGAAAGAAAATGAAAGAAGCGGCTCCGAAGTATGCCGGAAGAACAAGCGGAACATAACCGTCGGACAGGCCAAGCTCCGTCCACATAATGAACGTAGGTATCATGGTTACTTCATAAGGTATCATCATGGAGGCAAGAAGAATCATAAAGAGTATTTTTTTGCCCCTGAATTCAAACCTGGCAAAACCGTAAGCTACAAAGGCAGAAACAAAAACTTCCCCAAATATCTTCAATACAGCCAAAAGAGCCGTATTGAACATATGTCTTGGGATGGGCATTATATCGAATGCCCTTTTAAAATTACCCGTATAAAATGTGGACGGGATCCATTTTATAGGGTTTGTAAAAATTTCATTGTCAGTTTTGAATGATGTACTGACCATCCAGAAAAAAGGGAGCAACAGTACTGCCGAACCCAGCAAATAGAATATTGTTATAAATATTCTGGTGATTATCACAGTGCGTTTGCTTTCCATTTTGCTCCCTCCCTTTCTAATCTGAATAGACCCAGTATTTATTAGTTATGTTGAGAACAATGGTAATGTCCATTATTATGACAAACAAAATCCAGGCCAATGCGGTTGCGTAACCCATTTTATAAAATGAAAAAGCCTCCTGGTAAAGATTCACCATATAGAAACGGCCTTCGTCTCCCGCTCCTCCGAGAACATACGCATCCGAGAACTTTCTGAAGGCTGATATTATACCCATGATGGTGTTGTAGAAAATAATAGGAGACAACAAAGGCACGGTTATTTTGGTCGTTCTTTTTATGAAACCGGCACCCTCAATTTTCGCCGCCTCATACAACTCTTTCGGGATATCCTTTAATGCCGCAAGATATGTAAGGTATCCTCCGCACGCTCCCCAAAAAGCCATAACCAGGTAAGAGGGAAGTACCCAGTTGGGATCGAAGAGCCAATTGGGGCCTTTGATACCGAAAATATTCAGCACTGAATTTATCAGCCCATAGTTCGGATCAAGTATCCACTTGAACACCACGGCAACTGCAACACCTGAGACCAGTGACGGCATATAAAAAACCGAACGGAAAAAGCCGACCGCTTTGGTCTGGATATTAAGGAATACCGCTATCAAAAGAGCTGTGCAGATTGTGAGAGGCACTGCAAAAATAGCATAGCGAACCGTTACCCAAAGAGATACATAGAAGATTTCATCATTGAATATATCTATGTAATTCTGAAGGCCTATATAATTAAAATCACCAAGAATGCCCCAATCAGTCATTGAAATGAATACCGATGCCACTAACGGCACAACGCCGAAGAGACACATTCCAGTAACCCAGGGAAGCACAAAAAGAAAACCAATATTCTTTCCTTTTTTCCTTTTCTTCATTGCTGATCACCTTTACACGGTGTTTGCCTTTATTTTCTATTTCCTTTTATCCATTATCTCTCTTGCTTCCCTGGCTACTGCTTTTGCCTCGGTTTCATAGTCGAAATCCGGATCGTTGAGCATTTTACTGTAAATTCTGTTCCAAAGTTTGTCGTTTATCTCGTTCCATTCAGGCGTATAGTTGGCTGAACGGGCATTTTCAAGACATATTTTGATCGTAGGCAGCGCAGGCTCTTTTAGCGGGTCGATTTCCACTATCTGCTCAACTGTGCCTTTTATAGGCGGGGCTATCTTCCATTTAAAAAATTCTTTAGTTATTTTTTCAAGGATCATAAAAGCTTTTTTATCGCCTTCCAGCTTTTTGCTCATAACGGTGGAAGCCGTCCAGTCAAATCCATGCGGCTTTCCATCTGCACATACCGGCATGGGAGCATAACCTATCTCAAAGCGTTCTTCCTCAGGAAGTTTCGATATCTTCTCTTCAAAATTATCCTGTATACCTCCCATGAACATTGCGGCCCTTTGCTTTTCGAACCAGACGTTATTTGAGCCAAGGCTCGCCACCTCACTGTATTTGGGTGTGATCCCGCTTTTAAGGATCTTTTGAAGTATCCCGAGCCCCTTTAATGTCTCATGGCTGTCAATCAGAATATCTTTGCCGTTTTCTCCAACAATATCACCGCCGCCTGCCCATATAAAGGTTTCTATATTGGGCCATCCGTCAACGATATATCCATACTGCTGATATTGGTTTCCATTTGAGTCTGTCTTTTTTACAGTCAGCTTTGATGCAACATCTATAAATTCATCCCAGGTCCATCCTCCCAGGGGATCCGGGAAATCAACGCCCGCTTCTCTGAACAAATCCCTATTGTAATAAACAATAAGCGGATTGGCTATCCAGGGTACACCGTAGTATTTGCAGTCATATTCGGCTGACGCTAAAACTCCGGGATAGAAAGTATCAGGATTGATTTCAGTACTTGCCTTAAACTCATCTGTTATGTCGGCTATGACACCCATGGACGCATATTTTGAAATGAGTTCCTGAGTCAGCCAGAAAAAATCAGGCGTTTTCTTGCCTGCTACATATGTAGAGATCTTTATATAATAATCAGAAGGAATGCTTAGTGTCTTAATATAAAAATCGCCGTTGGCTTCGTTATTGATACGGTCTATTATCTCCTGGAATTCCTTAAGTTCCTCCCCCGCCGCCCAGGTAGCGAAAACATAGGTATTACCATCGTTATCATCAGTATTTTTACCGCATCCTGTCATAAAGACCGTTGAGAAAATCAAAAAGGCACATACGGCATGAATAAACGCAATTTTTAATCTCTTCATTGACCCCTTACTCCTCAAAAAAGATTTAGTATATTTATATAAATAAATTTTTATAACTTTAAATAAATTGATATTGACTTTAATATATATAAGCATAAAGCGAAATGTTAAAGTCTTTATTTGGCAGAACGCTTACCTGATGCTTGTATGGCACGAAATTGCCTGAGCAATGATTCTTTACTTTAAATCAATTATTATTTACTTGAATTTTGTAGGCTATGGGCGCAATTTTAAAGTTAGTTTTTTGAATTGGTAATCAGATTTGAACTTGCAAAATCAGGACATCCCCTATTCAAAGGACTCCAAAGCCTTTACTTTATAAAAAAAGATACCAGATCCGGTTTTTGATCTGGTATCTTTTATGCCTGATTCCTTGCCGATCATTTATATCCTTGTGACCAGCAACTTGCATGGCTTTAATATCTCATATCTGCCCATGCCTGCGGGAAGGAAAACGCTGTCTCCTTTTCTGATTTCCATAGAGCCGTTTTCATATGTTAGAGTCGTATCTCCCTCAAGGCAAATGATGGATACAAACGATTCGTCATTTATATTAAATGAAGCTTTGGTCTTTACCTCGATTGATTCCGTATGGAAAAATTCGCAGCTTCCCAATACAGTTCTTATATATCCTTCATGTTCCTTCGGCTGTCCGTGGGCACCCGGTTTTCTGGATGGAGGATTCAGGTTCGTCGCTTCGATCGCCTTTTCGATATGCAGTTCCCGGGGCTTGTTATCAGCTCCCAGCCTGCCATAGTCGTACACCCGGTATGTCAGGTTGGAGTTCTGCTGGACTTCGGCAATAACCAACCCTTTCCCAATGGCATGGAGAGTTCCCGCTTCGATGAAAAATACGTCACCTTTCTTTACAGGCACCTTATTGACTACTTCCATAAGGGTGTTATTTTTTATCCTTTCCGCGAACTCTTCCCTGGAAAGGGGCCGACTGAATCCATAGACCAGGGACGCGCCTTCTTCAGCTTCAAGGACATACCACATCTCGGTTTTCCCGAAACCACCTTCATGCTTCATGGCATAAGCATCGTCCGGATGGACCTGTATCGAAAGGTCGTCCTTTGCGTCTATGAACTTTATCATTATGGGAAAGTCTTTGAACTTTCTGCTCCGGGTTCCCAGTACTCCTCTGCCTTCTGCCTCGATATATTCAGTCAGGGTCTTTCCTGCATGCTTTCCGGTGACGACAGTCGACTGGCCGTCCTTATGGCAGGAAAGCTCCCATGATTCAGCTATTATGTCTTTGTCGGAAACTTTATTGTACCTGGTTTTCAGTAAGTTCCCTCCCCAGATGTAATCCTTGAATGCCGGCAACAGTTTTATCGGTTCCAAAAGCATCACTCCACTGCTATATATGATAAACATATTATATAACTCGGCGCATCTGCGTCAATGCTTATAAAGACTATATATAACATAGATTAAATTATAATTTTTCATCAAACAAGGACGGGATGGTTCCCGTCCTTGTAAATCAGTTAAGTTGCTGAGATTCTTCCCTTGCTCAGAATAACCGATATATGTTAGGCCATGGGATGGACCCTGTTCTCGTAGTCCACCATGTCGGGATCGATCTTGTACTTCTGGGCATTGCGGTATTCAAAGAACTTGACTGCGACCTGCGGGAACATGGCATATGTCAGTATGTCTTCGTCCTGCTCGATGTACTCGGCCACTTCCTGCCTGATCTTATCCAGTTCGTTGGGGATCAGGTCTGCTGGTCTGCATGTGATGCGTTCTTCATCGCCAATGATCTTTTTGACGATCTCATCGCTTATTGGCGCTGGTGTCTTGCCGTATTCTCCTTTTACGAGGCCTTTTGTTTCCTTGGGCACCATCTTGTAGCGTTCGCCGGTTATGACGTTCATGACTGCCTGTGTGCCCACGATCTGGCTGGTCGGGGTAACCAGCGGAGGATATCCGAGATCCGCCCTGACCTTCGGCACTTCTTCCAGGACTTCACGGAACTTGTCTTCCCTGCCTGCCTGTTTAAGCTGGGAAACAAGGTTGGACAGCATTCCGCCGGGAACCTGGTAAATAAGAGCTTTGACGTCGACACCCATGACCTTTGTATTAAGAAGCCCGCTTGATAAATACTTCTCGCGAAGCTTTGAGAAGTAATCTGCGATTTCGCTCAGCAGGTTCAGGTCGTACCCTGTATCGTAGGGCGTGCCCTGCAGGGTTGCAACCAAAGGTTCCTCTGGCGGCTGGGATGTTCCCAGAGCCATGGGCGAAATTGCACAGTCCACAACGTCCACGCCTGCCTCAATACCCTTGAGGTAGGTCATTGAGCCCACGCCGCTTGTGTAATGGGTATGGAGCTGGATGGGAACCTTCACGTTTTCTTTAAGGGCTTTAACAAGCTCGTATGCCTGGTAAGGTACCAGCAGACCGGCCATATCTTTTATGCATATGGAGTCGGCTCCCATTTCCACGAAAATCTTCGCATCCTTCACGAACTGCTCAAGGCTGTGGAAGGGGCTGACCGTGTAGGAAAAAGCGGCCTGGGCATGTCCGCCTTCCTTTTTGCAGGCCTTTATCGCTCTCTCTATATTTCTCGGATCGTTCAGAGCGTCAAAAATACGGATAATATCTATACCGTTGGCAACAGCTTTCTGAACAAAATAATCCACCACGTCGTCGGCATAGTGCTTGTATCCCAGGAGGTTCTGCCCTCTAAGCAGCATCTGGAGCTTTGTCTTTTTAGCCTTTGCCCTGATCTTCCTGAGCCTTTCCCACGGATCCTCGTTCAGGAACCTGACACAGGCGTCAAAGGTCGCGCCGCCCCAACATTCCAGGGAATGATACCCTACCTCATCCATTTTTTCGACTATAGGCAGTATATCTTCTGTGGTCATTCTTGTGGCTATGAGGGACTGGTGCGCGTCTCTCAAACTGGTGTCGGTTATCTTTATTCCCATAGTTATATAATCCTTCCCTCCTGATACTAATTCAATGTCAGCATGACATCACCGGTATTAACCTGCTGACCCTTTGTTACATTAATCGAAGCAACAGTGGCATCCTGGGGCGAAAGTATTTCATTTTCCATTTTCATGGCCTCAAGAATAAGCACCACAGTACCTTTGCTCACTTTATCGCCGGGCTTGACCTTAATATCGACTATATTGCCGGGCATGGGAGCCGTGATTTTTATCGCTCCTTCAGCGCCGGACGGAGCCGGAGCGATGGGTTTTTCAGCAGGCGCTGCGGCAGGTGCAGCAGGGGCTGCAGCGGCAGGAGCCGGAGCTGATACAGGCTGGGTCGGTTTTGTGGCAGGTGCGACAGCGTGTACGCCTACTTCTTCCACTTCCACTTCGTAACTATTTCCATTTACATTGACTATAAACTTCCTCATATCCGTATCCTCCAAATATTATGCTGATTTATATTAGAGCGGTATATTTCCATGTTTCTTCGAAGGCCTTGTTTCCCGCTTGCTAGCAAGCATATCCAGTGCGCTTGCTATACGCTGGCGGGTCGCCGCGGGTTCGATAACGTCATCCACGTATCCCCTTGCTGCCGCGATATAAGGGCTGGAGAACTTGTCACGGTATTCCTGGATTTTCTGTTTCCTGAATTCTATAGGATCCACGGCTTCGGCTATCTCTTTCTTGAATATGATATTGGCTGCCCCGTCAGGACCCATGACTGCAATCTCTGCGGTAGGCCATGCCATTACCATATCAGCGCCCAGGTGCTTGCTGTTCATAGCTATATATGCGCCGCCGTATGCTTTTCTTACAATTATGTTGATTTTAGGCACAGTAGCTTCCGAGAACGCATACAGCAGTTTTGCCCCGTGGCGGATTATGCCGCTGTGTTCCTGGGCTACGCCAGGCAGGTATCCGGGAACATCCGTAAATGTGACCAGGGGAATGTTGAAGGCGTCACAGAAACGAACAAACCGGGCAGCTTTATCCGAGGCATCCACGTCAAGGGCTCCTGCAGCCACCTTGGGCTGGTTAGCTATGATTCCGGCTGTTTTGCCGCCAAACCGGCCAAAACCGACGATTATGTTTTGCGCAAAGCCCTTGTGGATCTCGAAGAAATCGCCATTGTCTACTGTTCTTCTGATTATCTCCATCATATCGTATGGCTTGTTCGGATCGTCCGGAATAATGGAGTTCAGTTCGGCGTCAAGCCTGTTTACATCGTCGTAGGTCAGTATTTCTTCCGGATCGGTAAGGTTGTTGTCGGGAAGGTATGAAAGCAGCTTTTTGATCTGGGCAAAGCAGTCTTCCTCACTGGCGCATTCGAAATGAGCTACGCCGCTCTTTGTGTTGTGTGTGTTCGCTCCTCCCAGGGTCTCAAAGGTGACATCCTCACCGGTTACGGCCTTGATGACCTGCGGACCGGTTATGAACATATGGCTTGTTTTGTCAACCATGAAGATGAAATCCGTTATTGCAGGAGAATAAACCGCTCCGCCGGCACACGGTCCCATGATTACAGAAATCTGGGGAATGACTCCCGATGCAAGGGTGTTCCTGAAGAAGATATCACCGAATCCGCCCAATGCGTCGATCCCTTCTTCTATCCTTGCTCCGCCGGAATCATTGATGCTTATGAACGGCGCTCCCATTTTCATTGCCATATCCATTACCTTGGTGATCTTCCTGGCATGCATTTCTCCAAGGGAACCGCCGATCACGGTGAAATCCTGGGATGAAACAAAAACCAGGCGTCCGTCGACAGTACCATAACCGGTTACTACGCCATCGCCTGGAATTTTTTTATTCTGCATATCAAAATCTATAGACCGGGATTCCACGAACGCGTCGATTTCCACGAAGCTTCCTTCGTCAAGAAGCAGGTTGAGTCTTTCCCTTGCGGTTTTTTTACCGGCTTCATGCTGTTTTGATATCTTTTTTTCCCCGCCGCCTTGTTTTATTTGCTCTTTTCTTGCGTAAAGATCGTTTATTTTCTCAAAAGTAGCCATCTTTTCACCTCGTAGTATGAATAAAATAGTAAGTTCTGGTTTATAAACATTTGTTAATAGGTTAACCATTTAATTATTACATGGTTATAATTATATCTCAGTTTGGTCTGATTCGCAATAAATGGGTAATCAGTTATCAAATTTTCTCCAATTACCTTTACCCGCTTATAAAATGTTAAACCCTGAAAACCATTAATTTTTGCTGAAAAAGATTCCCGCCTGCGGATGAGAATAATAATCAGCCAAAAATATTAAACTACGGATACAAGCATTCTACGGGGAGGTTTTAATATGTTCAGATGGGCTGTCGTTTTCCTTGTGCTTGCATTGATTGCCGGTTTGTTCGGTTTCGGCCTGATTGCCAACCTGGCGTTCGATATAGCCAAGATCCTGTTTTTCATCTTTATAGCCCTTTTTGTTATCAGCCTGATTTTCGGAAGGGGAACAACCAGGTCAAAAACCTGACATTCAGGGACGATTCAACCCTTATGCGCATAAGGGCAGGCCTGCATGCGATTTAAACACAGCATGGATTGCGAAGCGATAAATCGCTGCAGGCTACAGCCGCAATAATGTTAATCCGATAAAAGCCTCTTTTCTCCCGTCAGTTCCTGGATAGGCCCGATATCCTGGGTGACTTCAAGTACTCCCAGGAACTCGCCTTCAGAGTTTCTGACCGCGAAATACCTGATATATACAAAGCGGCTTCCCATACGGATCCAGAAATCCTCATGGTCCTTTCTGCCCGATTTCAGATCCTCGACTATTTTCTCAACAACATGCACACTGGCCGGGGGATGGCAGTTGTGCACCTGTCTCCCGAGTACGGATTTCGGCCTGGCAAAGATCCTGTCTTTACCCATCGTGAAGTACTTGACAGCGCCGTTTCTGTCCACGAATGTCATATCAAATGGCAGAGTATTCAAGACCGCGTTGATCTCTTCAGGCGTCATTACTCCTGCGTCGAACCTGACATAGCCTTCGCCGGGTATCTCGGTGCCTTCGTTTTTTGCCTTTTCCCTAATGTCTGTCCTTGCAGGCTTCCATTCCACGGTGGGCTTGTACAGGGTATATCCGAACTCGTCGCTTTCTTTCCTTATCTGCATCCATTCGTCCTCGGTCAGGGTTTCTGCCACCATGGGGAACAGTATGTTCTCTTCCTTGAATATCATTTCCCTGACCTTGTCCAGGGCAATTTGGGCCTTTTCAGAAAGCCGATCCCTGTCAGGGTTGTCCGAATCACCAAACAAACCGATGACGTCACTTATATGTTCCCGTATCTCATCATCCACTCCCCACATTACTTTCGGAGGAGCGGTGATCCCGTATTTCTCCATGTACGGGAACAGCAGGTTCTCTTTCCTCAGATAATGCCTGTCTATCTCTTTCAGCTGTTCGAACCCTTCCCGGACCTTCCTGGCCTTTTCTTCCGAAGGATCATTCCTGTATGCGTCAAGATCGGATGTTATTCTCCCGATCAGTCTCTCGATTGCCTTGTTTTCCTGCATGAAAGTATGGATCGGATGTCCCGGCGTTTCCCCGGGTGTTTTTGCCTGGTGGATCTCTTCAATTGATCCTTTGAATACTGCCGCGTGGACATCGCAGAGCCTTTGGATCTCCTCTACGGGCATGCCTTCAGCAATCAGGGCAGCTTCCATTTCGGATATCTCAGACGCGGAAACGCCCTTTATAAGCTCTTCGAACCTCGCTTTCACTTCTTCAGGGGGCTTGCCCCTGTGAAGGTCTCCTATAATCTCTTTCAGAACCTTTTGCCTGTATTCGCGGTTATTGATGATTTCACTCACTTCAATCCCTCCTTGTTTTTAATTTCGAAACCCCGGGCCTTAAACTCTTTTTCGATAACATTCATATCGATTTTCTTCATTTCGGCTCCTTTGGGGATGGTCATAAATCTGCCGGCAGTATTAAGCATGGCGGGATTTGTGATGCTTTCAAAGCCGAGACTCTTCATGATCTCCGCCACTTCCGGGTTTTCCTTTACAAGATCATAAACGGATTTAGTCAAATCAAGTATCTTTTTCATATTCATCATCCTTAAAAACATAACTCCAGCCTGTCAGCGCTGACTTGGACTTTTATAAATTCTATGGCTTGTTTATATTCTAATCCGGAAATACAGAAAAAAATGTGACGTTGAGCATGATTTTGGAATAAATTAAGACATGACACGAAATTTTTATATATATACCCGGGAATCATCATGAAGCCCGATCGGCAGCGCGTTCAAGGGCAGACCTGTCCAGCAGCAGGACTTTTTTGTTACCGTTCATTTCTATAACGCCTTCATCCTGAAGAAGGCTCATCTTCCTGCTCACGGTCTCCCGGGTAAGGCCAATATAATTGGCTATGCCCTCCCTGCTAAGGGGAAGCTCGATCATGATCCCTCTGGGATGCGGTTTTCCGTACTTGTCGGCAAATTCCAGCAACACCGAACTGACACGGGCCTCCACGGTGCGTGTTCCCATTGTCTCGACGGTGTTTTCAAGGCGGTCCAGGCGTCGGCATAATTCCTCCATTATTTTCAGCGCGATATCGGGATGCTCTTTGAGCAGCACCTGGAAATCATGCTTGTGGATCAGGCAGATATGGGTCTCTTCCAGGGCTTCCACGCTGTAATTGGAAACCTCGTCGCGCAGCAGGCTCCTTTCGCCGAAGAAATCTCCTTCGGAAAACAGATACAGGATCTGTTCCCGGCCGTCCTGGGTATTCCTGAATGCCTTGGTCTGGCCCTTGTTGATGATAAAAAGGCTGTTGACGCTTTCTCCTTCAAAAATAAGGAGCTCGCCCTTTCTATATCCTTTATGGATGATCAGGTCCGCGATCCTCAAAAGTTGCTGGTCATCCAGTGAAGAAAATATTGAGATCTGCCTGGTGCACAGCTTGTTATGACAGGAGTCGCAGGTGCAAATCATTTTGCCCATCTGCAGGTATCGTCCTTTGTAATAAATATTTTGATTTTATTATTATACATTATTTCGGTCTTATAAGCCAGATGTGACAGGGGGACGGAGTTGTTGTCACGTTGGGTTGTGACAACAACTCCGTCCCCCTGTCACAATCATGTTCTATTCAAAAATGTATTTGTCCCTGTAATCATAGGCCTTGACCAGGAATATAAAGGTCTGCTGGCGCAGGCAATCCTGGCAATGTTGTCAACTTAATCATAGAACCGTCCCCCGGTGCCTTTAAGAGGGACGGTATGCTTTGTGAAAACGTGTTTTACTTTCCTGTATAGATCATGATGGCATCCTTCAGGAATGCTGCCGCGCCTGGCTGAACCCTGTCGTCATAGTAAGCCGTGAATCTTTCGTCATCGACATACATCCGGGCCAGGTTTGCATGGCTCTCCCTGTCATAGCGCCCCCAGCACAGGCTTATCCATTGTTTATGGAGATCGGCCGTTTTCTGACCAAGAGGGCCTGACGGATCTCCGGTCTTCATGGCTTCGGCAAGAGTCTCAAGGATCTGCTCCGACAGGCTGTTCATCCTGTCAAAGTCTTCTTTGCTCATATTTTTAAAGTAAGCGTTCGATTTATCGACCTCATCATCCCCGTATTTTTCCCTGATCTCCTGCCCGTACTTTGCTTCATTTTCATCAATGAGCTTCTGTTTGAAGCCTTCGAACTTTTCACTGTCTGTCATTTTAATTCTCCCTTCCGCGGAGGCAATTGATTTTTCCACGTTTCTGATAAGCAAATCCAATTGCTCTCTTTTTGCAAGGAGCATGACATGATGGTCGCGCAGCGCTTTTGCCCTGTCGAAAGAGGGATCCGTTATTATTTTTCTGATACAGTCCAGATCCATGCCAAGTTCCCTGTAAAACAGTATCTGCTGCAGCATATCCACTTCTTTCGGACCATAGATCCTGTACCCTGACGAGCTGATCCTTGCCGGCTTCAGGATACCTATCTCATCATAGTACCGGAGGGTCCGGGCGCTTATTCCTGCCAGCGCTGCCAGTTTTTGAACAGTGTATTCCATCTTCATCAACTCCCCGCATACATATGCTACACCTTTACGTTACGTCAATGTCAATACTTTTTTACTTATAACTCTCAGCTTTCAGGAAGAAATCATAAACAGGTTTCAGCCTGACAAAGCCAGCCTTCAGAACTTCGGGGAGCTTTTTGGAAAACGCCAGTTCATGGTTGTTTTGCGCACATTCAAAATATATGTTTTTTCTGTTCAGCCAGGATTGGATATTCTCCGGCTGATCGGGATATCTGGTTTTTTTATATGTTTCGCCGCCTAATACGAATTCATCCTGGGATTCGTAAAAATCCAGCGCTTTTACGAAAGCGGGGTCCCTTCTTAATATCAATTCCCTCATACTGGCAAGAGACGCCGGATCGGCCGAGTAATACCCCACGCCATAGCTGGAACCCTGCTGATTTATTTCAAACCAGTAGCACGGAGATATAGACATTTTGGATTTGTCTCTCAGGAACACGATCCACACATTGTCCCTGTAAAGGCTTTTATCCTTTGTGAACCTGGTATCCCGTCTTACTCTTGAGATAACTTTTGACGGTACGGTTATGATCTGGCTGTCTATCTCAAGCATAACGGGCGCAAGCTCGGTGACAAGCTCTGTAAAAGGGTTATAAACCAGCTTTTTATATATATCCTTATGGCTGTCATACCATTCCCTGCTGTTGTGCATCCTGTTCTCAAGCAAGAACATCAGCGCGTCTTTCGTAAATCCTTCAAAACTCATATTTTTTGCCTCCTGAGGTTGCAGATTGATTACTTTATAATGATACCACAACCTCTTGAGAAGTTGTCACAGGGGCGGCAGACTGTGCGAGAACTCTTAAGCTATGCAAATAGTCATGCATAACTATTCTGTTTAAAACACAAAACGTTAAAGGCATAAACGTAAAATGTAAAAACCTATATAACGTAAACGTAAAAAGTAGCCCACCCTTAATGCTGGGCTACTTATGGGTTTTAATTATTTAGATTAAGTCTATATAATGGTGTAAAAAGGAGTTGAGCCAAAGCTCATACCTCGGTAAAATATAGTTGCTAAACAAATACCAAACCGAGGAGGATGAACCATGGCTCAGTTTAATATTACTATAACCGAAGAACTTTTGCACGGATTATTTTTATCAAATGGTAGGGATGAAGCATTCTCCAAATTGTTGGAGGAAATCTTCAACCAGATACTTTTAGCTCAATCTACAGAGCAAATAGGTGCTGAACCCTATGAGCGCACTGAAGAAAGAGCCGCATACCGCAATGGGTTTCGAGATAGACAAATGACTACGCGAGTTGGCACACTCACATTACGGGTTCCCAGGCATCGCAATGGACAGTTCTCTACAGAGCTTTTTGCCCGATACCAGCGCAGTGAACAAGCGTTGGTGCTGGCTATGATGGAGATGGTCATCAATGGTGTTTCCACTCGAAAGGTTGAGCTAATTACTGAAGAGCTATGTGGAAAAAAGTTTTCAAAATCGACCATCTCAGAACTTTGTAAGAACTTAGATCCAATAGTAGAAGCATTCCGTACAAGGCCTCTGCAAAGCCATTATCCCTTTCTCATGGTGGATGCCATCTATGTAAAGGTGCGGGAAAATGGACGTGTACAGTCAAGAGGTATGCTGATCGCCATTGCCGTTAACGAAGATGGCTATCGTGAAATCATCGGGTTTCAATTAGCCAACAGCGAATCAGAAAGCAGTTGGGGTGAGTTCTTTTCTTCACTCAAGGATCGTGGGCTAAAGGATGTTCGCCTGGTTACCTCTGATGACCATAAAGGGCTGGTTAATGCTGTTAGAAAGCATTTTCAAGGTGCTAGCTGGCAGCGTTGTCAAACCCATTTTTCCAGGAACATACTGGATCATACGCCTAAAGCATTACA